>Ga0315902_10000566_pt1 | contig 62510 bp, 61 predicted proteins | sample LakEriMetagenome_9_FD_203523 | JGI IMG/M metagenome (GOLD analysis project Ga0315902, IMG submission 203523) | Freshwater fungal communities from buoy surface, Lake Erie, Ohio, United States - Buoy 12 MA117 | ecosystem: Environmental > Aquatic > Freshwater > Lake > Lake biofilm | place: USA... | reverse complement strand
CATCGTCCACCTGCCTATCCGGGAACGCCAGGGCGCGCCCGCCGCGGCCTGACCTGACCGGATTGCCTCTGGACCCCGCCCCTGCGATGCAGCATCGCAAAGACGACCAGTCAAGGGATGAATTCGTGACCCATCAGCCGGGCTTTCTGTCGCGCCTGTTCATCTCCGGCTCGCTGGCCTTCATCCTCATCGGCATCGTCGGTTCGCTTTATGGCGTGGCGCTGCCCGCCTTCAGCCGCGCCTATGGCCTGACCGAAGGCGCGGCGGGCCTGATCCTGACCACCCATGCGCTGGGCGCCGTGGCGGCCGTGCTGGCCGCCACGCTCGGCCTGCCGGGGCTGGGTGCGCGCACCGCCACCACGCTCATCGCCGCCGGCGCCGCGGGGATCGCGCTGATGCCCGGCTGGCCGCTGACGCTCGCCGCCAGCAGCGTCGTCGGCACAGGCTTCGGCCTGATCGCGACCGAGGTGAACCGTAGCTTCCTTGCCGGTTTCGGGCCGCGCGGGCCCGGGATGGTCGGTCTCGTAAACGGGATCTCGGGCGCCGGGCTCATCGCCGGGCCACTTCTTTATGTCTGGTCGGGTGCCAATATCGCGCTCCTCTACGGCACCATGGCGCTTCTCTCGGGCGCGCTCGTATTCACCTTCGCCAGCGCTGGGTCCGCACCACCCGGCGGCCCCTTTCCCACACTGCTGACCTGGCGGGCCGGGGTCCTTTTGCTCAACCACGTCGCCGTCTGCCTCGAAGCCTCGCTCGCCGGCCTTGGCGTGACGGCGCTAATCGCCTCCGGCTGGACCGAAGACAGCGCGGCCACCCTCTCGGCGGCCTTCTTCGCCGCTTTCCTTCTGGCAAGGGTCGCGCTCTACTGGATCACCCGCTACATCGCGGCTGATCTCCTCTTCCTGATCGCCGCAATCGGGACGGGGCTCTCCGCCGGTGTGGCCGCCGCTGGCTTTCAGACCATCGGCCTTGTCGCGACCGGCGGCTTTGTCGGGCTCTCCTTCCCGGCCTTCTACGTCTGGGCCGCCGGCCTCCTGGGCGAGGATTCGCGGACCTCGGCCGCCATCCTGCTCTCGGGCCTGGCGGGCATGGCCCTCGGCCCCTTCGTCGTCGGGTCAATCCTGCGGGTGACCGGGTCAGAGGCGCTCTTTGCCGTCATCGCCATCGCGGCCGGCACGCTCTCTCTGGCCATTCTGGCAAGCATCGGCCCGGCCCGGCGTACCACCCGCGACCCCTCCGCACAGGCCTGACGCTTTCCCGCGCCGCCACGCGACTTAGGTTATGCTCCATGCTCCTCTCCGTGCGCGACCTTGCCAAATCCTATCCCAGCCCCGATGGCACGGTGCCCGTGCTGTCGGGCGTCTCCTTCGACCTTGCGAAAGGCGAGACGCTCGCCCTCACCGGCGACTCAGGCAGCGGCAAAAGCACGCTGCTCCACCTCGTGGCCGGGCTCGACACGGCCGATGCAGGAAGGATCCACCTCGCCGGGCAGGAGGTCACCACGCTGGACGACACCGGCCGCGCCGCGCTCCGCCGTTGCACGGTGGGCCTGGTCTTCCAGCAGTTCAACCTGATCCCGTCGCTTGATGTGGCCGCCAACATCGCCTTTCACGCCCGCCTCTCGGACAGGCACGACCCGGCCTGGTGCGCAACACTGGCCGACAGGCTGGGTCTTGCCCCGCAGCTGCGCAAATACCCCGAACAGCTCTCGGGCGGCCAGCAGCAGCGCGTCGCCATCGCCCGGACGCTCGCCGTCCGGCCCGCGCTGGTGCTGGCCGACGAACCCACCGGCAACCTGGACGAGGTGAGTGCGGGGAATGTGCTCGACCTGATGCTCGGCCTTGTCGGCGAAACCGGGGCCGGGCTCCTGACGGTCACCCATTCCGCCCGCATCGCCGGGCGGATGATGCGGCGCCTGCACCTGCACTCCGGCAGGGTCTCGGCATGAATCGGACAGCCTTCCTGGCACTTCTATCGCATTGGCGGCGCAATCCGCTTCAGCTCGTGACGCTCGTTGCGGGCCTCGCCCTCGCCACTGCGCTCTGGTCCGGCGTGCAGGCGATCAATGCCGAGGCGCGTGCCAGCTACGACGCCGCCGCCGCGACACTGGGCGAGGGACGCTATGACCAGCTTGTCGCCGCCGCCGGCGGACCAGTGCCCGAATCGCGCTTTGTCGCCCTGCGTCGCGCAGGCTGGCTGGTCAGCCCCGTGGTCGAAGGCCGCTGGCAGGGTCTGCGGATCGTCGGGCTCGAGCCGCTGACCGCGCCCGGTAGCCTCGGCCCGGTCACGCTCGGCGACGGTGCCGATCTGACGGACTTCCTTGCCGGTGCCGCCGTCTTTGCCCATCCCGAGGCGGCCACTCCCCTGACGGCCACCGGGCTGGCGGTGGTCCTCTCGCCCGACATCGCACCCGGCACGGCCATCATGGATATCGGACTGGCCCAGAGACTGCTCGGCATGCAGGGGCAGGTCTCCCGCTTTCTCCTCTCGCCCGGTCAGCCGGCCAGCCGGCAGCCGCTTTCCGAGGTCGCTCCGGACCTGTCGCTGCGCCTCGCGCAAGACACCGCCGACATCGGGCGGCTGACCGACAGCTTTCACCTCAATCTCACCGCTTTCGGTTTTCTCTCCTTTGCGGTCGGGCTCTTCATCGTGCACAGCGCGGTCAGCCTCGCCTTTGTCCAAAGGCAGGGCACCATGCGCACCCTGCGAGCGCTCGGTGTGCCGGCTGGGCGGCTGACGGCGCTGATGGCAGCTGAGCTTGCCATCCTCGCGCTGGCCGGCGGAGTGCTCGGCGTCATGCTCGGCTATACGGTTGCCTCGGCGCTCCTTCCCGGGGTTGCTGCCACACTGCGCGGGCTCTACGGCGCCGATGTCGCCGGCACGCTGACCCTGCGGCCAGCTTGGTGGCTCTCGGGTCTGGCAGTTGCGCTGGCCGGCACGCTGGCAGCCGCGGCCGGCGCGCTCTGGCGGCTGCGCCAGATGCCGCTGCTGGCCGCGGCACAACTGCGCGCCAGCAACCTGGCCGCCCGCCGCAGCGCCGGTCTGCGCGCGCTGGCCGCCTGTCTGCTGCTTGCCACGGCCCTTGGCCTGGCACTCTGGGGCCGTGGCCTTGCTGCAGGCTTTGTGCTGCTCGCCTGCCTGCTCATCGGCGCAGCCCTCGCCTTGCCGCTCCTGCTCGACCGGCTCCTCGCGCTTGGCGAAGGCCGCGCGCGCGGCCCGCTCTCGGCCTGGTTCTGGGCCGATACCCGCCAGCAGCTCCCGGGTCTCTCCCTCGCTCTGGCCGCGCTGCTCCTGGCCATGGCCGCCAATATCGGCGTCTCGACGATGGTCGCGTCCTTCCGCCTCACCTTCACCGGCTTTCTCGACCAGCGCCTCGCCGCCGAACTCTATGTCGCCACGCAGGACAGGGATGAAGCCGCCGGCCTGCTCGCATGGGTCGGCCCGCAGGTCGATGCGGCACTGCCGCTCATGTCGACCGAAACCCTGATCGCAGGCCTGCCGGGCGAGGTCTTTGCCGCCCGCGACCATGCCACCTACCGCAACAACTGGCGATTTCTCGACGCGCTGCCCGATGTCTGGGACAAGCTCGCCGCCGGGACGGGCGTCATCGTCAACGAACAGGGCGCCCGCCGCGCCGCTCTTGCCCTCGGCGACGAGATCACTCTGGCGGGCCGGCTGCGCCTGCCCGTCATCGGCATCTACAGCGACTATGGCAACCCCGCCGCTCAGGCCATCCTGGGCGAGACCACCTTCCGTGCGATCTGGCCCGAGGTCGAACCTCTCCGCTTCGGCCTTCGCCTGCCTGCGGACAGGGTGGACAGCCTCCAGGTTGCGCTGCGCGACGATTTCGGTCTGGACGACAGCGCCATCGTCGACCAGGACGCGATCAAGGCCTTCTCGCTCGACGTCTTCGACCGCACCTTCCGTGTGACCGGCGCACTCAACCTGCTCACCCTCGCCGTCGCGGCCTTTGCAATGCTGATGAGCCTGCTGACCCTCGCCGCCATGCGCCTGCCCCAGCTTGCGCCGGCCTGGGCGCTGGGCCTCACCCGCGCGACCCTCGCCCGCCTCGAATTGTTGCGCGCCCTGCTTCTTGCCGCACTCACCGCCGCCCTCGCGGTGCCGCTCGGCCTCGCGCTCGCCTGGGTGCTGCTTGCCATCGTCAATGTCGAAGCCTTCGGTTGGCGGCTGCCGATGTATCTCTTTCCCGGCGACTGGCTGCGCCTGGGGGTCTTTGCGCTCATCGCCGCGATCGTGGCCGCCGCCTGGCCTGCCCGCCAGCTTGCCCGGATGCCGCCTGCCACTCTGCTGCGCGTCTTTACCCATGAACGCTAGCCCGCTGCTCACCCTTCTCCTGTGGACCTCGGCCGCCCAGGCGCAGGGCTTCGCCGGGCTCGGCACCGACGTCGAAAGCTTCGCCGTGCCCGTCCGGGGCGCGCCCCTCGTCTTTCCGCACGATCACGGACCCCATCCCGACTACCGGATCGAATGGTGGTATCTGACCGCCACGCTCCAGGGCGCCGATGGCACGCCCTACGGCATCCAGTGGACGCTCTTTCGCACCGCCCGCGCGCCGGGCGACGCACCTGGCTGGGACAGCCCGCAACTCTGGATGGCCCATGCCGCGCTGACCTCGGCCGACCGCCACCAGGTTGCCGAACGGCTTGCCCGCGGCGGCACCGGGCAGGCGGGCGTCTCCGTATCGCCTTTCTCTGCCTGGATCGACGACTGGGCAATGACAGGCAATGACCTGACCGACCTGCGCCTCACAGCAGGGGATGCCGACTGGGCGTATGACCTGACCCTGCAGGCCGAGGGACCGCTCGTACTGCATGGCGATGCGGGTTATTCGCTTAAATCCTCTCAGGGTCAGGCTTCTTACTATTACTCTCAACCTTTCTATTCTGTCGCTGGAACTCTCTCCTTTGCCGATGGCGACATCGCCGTCACCGGTCTGGCCTGGCTTGACCGGGAATGGTCTTCCCAGCCACTGGGTGAGACACAGACCGGCTGGGACTGGTTCTCGCTTTCCTTCGACACCGGCGAAAAGCTCATGGGCTTCCTGCTGCGCGACGCTGCTGGTGACAGCTTCTCCTCGGCCACCTGGATCATGCCCGACGGGCAGAGCACCACCTATGGCGACGGCCATTTCCATGCCGAACCCCTCACCCTGCACGATACTCCCGGCCCCGAACTGCCGGTCCGCTGGCGCGTGACTCTGCCCGACCGGGGGCTCGACGCCACGGTCACCGCGCTCAACCCTGATGCTTGGATGGATGTCTCCATCCCCTACTGGGAAGGCCCGGTGACCCTGTCGGGCAGCCATGCCGGGCGCGGCTATCTGGAGATGACGGGCTATGACGACTGACCCATCCCCCTCGCCGCCGGAGGTTTCGCATGCCTGACTGGCACAGCACCCTGCCCGGCCTGCTCGGGCGGGTCTGGCAGAGTCTCGGCCGCGGCGTTGCCGACCGCCACGCCCCTGCGCGCCACATTGCGCTTGCCACCACGGCACCCGACGGCACCCCCCAGGTCCGCACCGTCGTGCTCCGCGCCGCCGATCCCGCAGAGGCCACGCTCGACATCCACTCCGATCTCCGCTCGGCCAAGGTCGCCGCGCTTCGCACCCGACCCCTGGCCGAAGCGCTGGTCTGGGACCGGCGCGCCCGGCTCCAGATCCGCCTGTCGGGCGAGGTCGCGATCCTAACCGGCCCCGCCGCTGCCGCGCTCTGGTCGCGCGTGCCCGAAAACGCCCGGCCGGTCTATGGCGCCGAGCCCCCGCCCGGCACGCCCATCCCCGAATCGCTCGCCTATGCCACCGCCGATGGCACGGCCGCCTTCGCCGTCCTGCGTCTCACTCTGGCAAGGATCGAGGTGCTCCACCTCGGCGACCGTCACCGCCGCGCCGCCTTCCTGCGGGCCGGGGCCTGGCAGGGAGAGTGGCTCTCTCCGTGATCCCGCGCTAGTCAGGCGGCATGGAACGCTTTCCCTTCACCCGCGACCTGGTGCTTGTCGGCGGAGGCCATGCCCATGCGCTGGTCCTGCGCCGCTGGGGCATGGACCCCCTGCCCGGCGTGCGGCTGACCGTGATCGACCCCTCGCCCGAGGTCGCCTATTCCGGCATGCTGCCCGGTTTCGTCGCCGGTCACTATGGCCTGGACGATCTCCTGATTGACCTCGTGCCCCTTGCCCGGTTTGCCGCGGCCCGGCTGGTCCTCGGCCCTGCAACGGGGATCGACACCGCCGCCCGCCTGATCACGGTGCCCGGCCGTCCGCCCGTGGCCTATGACCTTGCCTCCGTCGATATCGGCATCACCTCGGCCATGCCCGACATCCCCGGCTTTGCCGCCCATGCCCATCCGGTCAAGCCGCTTGCAACCTTTGCCGCAGCCTGGGCCGACCTTCTGGCCCGCGACCCCGCCCCGCAGATCGCGGTCATCGGCGGCGGCCTGGCCGGGGCCGAACTCGCCATGGCGATGGCCCATCGCCTCGCTGGCCGGGGCACGGTCCATCTGGTCGACCGCGGGCAGGCTCTCTCGGTCCTCAGGCCTGGCGCCCGCAACCGGGCCCTGTCAGCCCTGCGGAGGCAGAGGGTGACCCTCCATGAAGGCAGCCCCGTCGCCGAAGTCCTGCCCGACGGCCTGCGACTCGCCGATGGCCGCCGCCTGCGCGCAGGCTTCGTCTGCGGGGCGGCCGGCGCCCGCGCACAGGACTGGCTCGCACGGACCGGTCTCGTCCTGCACGACGGCTTCATCGCCGTCGACCAATACCTGCGCAGTTCCGACCCGGCGATCTTTGCCGCCGGCGACTGTGCCCACATGACCGCCAGCCCGCGGCCCAAGGCCGGCGTCTTCGCCGTCCGCCAGGCCATCACCCTCCTGCACAACCTGCGTGCCGCGCTGGCAGGCGCGCCGCTGCGCCCTTTCCGCCCGCAGCGCGACTACCTCAAGCTCGTGTCGCTAGGCGGCCAAAGCGCCATCGCTGCAAAGGGGGGATTGTCCGTCTCAGGACCCGCCCTCTGGCGATGGAAGGACCGGATCGACCGCCGCTTCACCGACCGCCTCACCCGTCTGCCCGCCATGCCGGGCCCGGTCGTGCCCCGTCCTGCGGCCCTTGGCTTGCGTGACCTGATGGGCGACGCACCCCCCTGCGCCGGATGTGGTGCCAAGGTGGGACGCGGGGTTCTGACCGGGGCGCTCTCCGTCCTGCCCTCGCCCCGCGCAGACGTCGACCGCCTGCCGGGCGACGACGCCGCCGTCCTGCGCACCGGCGGTGCCCGGCAGGTCATCACCACCGACCATCTGCGCGCCGTGACCCTGGACCCGGTGCTGATGACCCGCATCGCGGCCCTCCATGCGCTGGGCGATATCTGGGCCATGGGCGCCGCGCCGCAGGCCGCGCTCATGACGCTTGTCCTGCCCCGCATGTCGGCCGATCTCCAGTCGCGCACCCTGGCCGAGATCATGGCGACCGCCACTGATGTCATCGGCGCCGCCGGGGCCGCACTGGCTGGCGGGCATACCTCGCAGGGCGCCGAATTCACCATCGGCTTCACCCTGACCGGGCTGATCGAGGGCGACCCCGTCACCCTTGCCGGCGCGCATCCGGGCGACGCGCTCATCCTGACACGGCCCATCGGCTCGGGCGTGATCCTGGCCGCCGACATGCGCCGCCTTGCGCGCGGGGCAGTTGTCGCGGCCTGCCATGCCATGATGATCCGCCCGCAGGATGCTGCCGCGCGCATCCTGCGCACCGCCCATGCGATGACCGATGTGACAGGCTTCGGCCTTGCCGGCCATCTGGCCGGGCTCTGCGCCGCCTCGGGTCTGGCCGCCGAGGTCCGGCTCGGCGACGTGCCGCTACTGGCGGGGGCCGAGGCGCTGGCCACCCGCGGCATCCGCTCGACCCTCTGGGCCGACAACCGTGCCGGCGCCGGTCCCGTCTTCGGCGCCTCCGGCCCCCGGGGCGATCTGATGTTCGACCCGCAGACCTGCGGCGGACTGCTGGCCGCCGTGGACCCCGCCGAGGCCCCGGTCCTGATCACCGCGCTGCGTGGCGCGGGCTGCGAGGCCGCATTGATCGGCCGCCTCGCCGAAGGTCACCCCGCTGTCACCTTCCGCTGAGAAGCGCCTCGATCTGCGCCGCCAGAGCCTCCTGCCCGGCGCTGTCAAGCCGCCCGGCCCGCAGCTCAGCCAGAACCGCAGGCCGGTGCATGGCGCGCGACTTGGCATAGGCGGCGTCGTAATGCTCCTCGATCAGCGCGACCGCCAGATCCCGATGCGCCCCGTGCGACAAGAGCGCGAGCCACCCGTCCACCACGGCATGCCCGCGAAACTGCCGCAGGGGTTGCAGAAGCGGGGCCAGCCGCTCGGGCGCGGCGATCATGTCGGCATATTCCCTGACCAGATACTCCGCCCGGGCCGCAACCGGCGCCTCCAGCACGATGCGCGGCGCATCGCACATCGCCGACCAAAGCGAGGGCGGCACCGTCAGCCGGCCGATCCGGCTGCTCTCCGCCTCGATCACGACCGGCCGGCCGGGGTCGAGCCCTACCATCGCCACGGCCAGCCGCGTCTCGAAGGCGCGCTGCGACGGCTGATCCCGCCCCGTTCCGCCCAAAAGCGATCCGCGATGCTCGGCCATCCCCTCCAGGTCGATCACCTGCACGCCCCGCGCCGCCAGACGCGCCAGGACCCCGGTCTTGGCCGTGCCGGTATTGCCGTCGATCAGAACGACACGCGGCCTGAACTGTGTGTCATAGACCAGTCCGTGCACCAGCCGGCGAAAGCTCTGATACCCCCCCGCGACCGTCCCGGTCCGCCAGCCGATCTGGCTCAGGATCGTCGCGACCGACCCCGACCTCTGCCCGCCGCGCCAGCAATAGACCAGCGGACGCCAGCCACCCGCCATTCCGGCCAGCGGCCCCTCCAGATGCGCCGCGACATTGCGCGCAACGATCGCCGCTCCGCTCTTGCGCGCGTCAAAAGGGCTCACCTGCTTGTAGATCGTGCCCACCCAGGCGCGTTCATCGTTCGACATCGCCGGCAGGTTGACCGCACCGGGGATATGGTCCTCGGCATATTCCGCCGGTGACCGCACGTCGATCAGGCTGTCCCACCCATGCGCGAGCACCGCAGCCAGACTGTCGAAGACGACAGACATCACCCCGGGATCAGTCCCACCCTGCGGCGGATCGCCTCCTGCCGCAGCGAAATCTCCTGGCCGGCGAATTCGTCGGCATCGGGCGAACACATCCAGACCAGAGTCCGCGCCGGCCATTCCGGCGGGATATGGGCCGACCAGTCGAGCTTCGCGATCGGACCCACGCCCGAGGCGCGGATCGCCCGCTGAATGTCGGTGGCCACAGTCCCCGGCGACAGGCCCATCGCGCGGATGCCCCTGGCGGCATACTCCAGATGCAGACTCTCGGTCAGCATCGCAACGCCCGCCTTGGAGGCGCAATAAGCCGACCAGCCCTCGATCGCGTGATGCGCGGCACCCGAGGAGAGGGTCAGGACCGTGCCGCCCCCCTGCGCGACCATCCCCGGCAGGATTGCCCGGATCGCGTTGAAGGCCCCGGTCAGGTTGATCCTGATTGTCTCGGCCCAGGCGGCCGGATCGGCCTCACTCATCGGCGCCATCGGACCGAGGATCGCCGCATTGTTGATCAGGACGTCGACCCGCCCGACCTCCGCCACGACCGCCGACACCGCCCCAAGGTCCGTCACATCACAGGCAAAGCCGCGCGCCGCAGGGCCGAGAGAAGCGGCCAGCATTTTCACGGCAGTGCCGTCACGGGCCAACAACACCACGCGCGCGCCGGTTTCGGCAAAGGCGCCCGCAGCAGCCGCGCCGATACCGCGGCTCGCACCGGTGATCAAAACCGTTTTTTCACCGTTTGCCATCTAGCTTTCCCCTTGACTCGTCGTGCCCGACCCTGTGTCAGAACGCAATCCGATGTGCGATTCCAGACCTTGACCGATCATGGTCAAGAGAGAAAGGTCACACACATGTTTGTCCCGAAAGGAGTTGACATATGAAATTCACGACCCTCGCCGTTACGGGCGTCTCGTTAATCGCCATTGCCGCGGCAACTGCCGCAAGCGCGCAGGTCTCCGCTCAGGAAGTCTGGGATAGCTGGAAGGCCAATCTCGGCACCTACGGTTCAGAAGGCGTGACGATCGGTGCAGAAACCTATGCCGGAGGCGTTCTGACCGTGTCCGACATCGTGGTCTCGTTCGCCGATCCTTCCGCCACTTTCGGTGCGACCATCGGCTCGCTCGTCTTCACCGAACAGGTCGACGGTACGGTCAGCATCACGATGTCGGAGGAAGTGCCGATTACGATCACCGCCGCCGCAACCGACGAGACGGAGGAAATGTCCATAGATCTTTGGCTCAGGCAGCAGGATCTCGAAATGGTCGTCGGTGGAACCGTCGATGCGATGACCTATGACGTGAGCGCCACGCGCTATTCGGTCAATCTCGACAATGTGAGTGACGGGTCCGCAACTGGGTCGGGTTCGCTCGTCCTCAATAACCTTTCCGGTACCTACTCGGTGACTTTGTCAGACATGCAGGTGGTGGAATACGACCTTGCGGCCAGCTCCCTCGACCTTGGAATGAATCTCGACGATCCCGACGAATCGGTCGTCTTCGGCATGAAGGGTTCCATCGCGGATATCACGTCGACCGCTTCATTCGTCTTGCCCCTGCCCGAGAATACGACGCCCGATACGATCCTGATGGACGGTCTGACGGGCAAGGGCAGCTATTCGCTGGGCGAAACGAGCATCGCCTTCGAAATGACCGCGGACGGCAATCCCGTCTCCGGCACAGCCAAGGCAGCAGGCAGTGCGCTCACCGCAGAGGTAAGTGCGGACAGTCTCGCATACTCATCCAATACCTCCGGTCTTTCCGTCGAAGCATCAAGCCCGGCCCTTCCCTTCTCGATCAATGTAAGTTTTACGGAATATGGGATGAACTTTGCGCTGCCGCTTGCAGCGACCAAGGAACCGGTCGACTTTGCCTTCGGGATCAACCTCACCGACCTTACGGTCAACGAAGAGATCTGGGCAATGGCCGACCCCGGCGCGGTGCTGCCGCACGACCCTGCCACGCTGATCCTCGACCTGACCGGGACCGCACGCCTCTTCTTCGACCTCGCCGACCCTGCCCAAGCTGCAGCCCTCGCCGACACGGACGTACCCGGCGAGGTGCATTCGGTCAGCCTCAACAACCTCACGATCTCAGCGATCGGAGCGGATGTGAGGGGCAACGGCGCCTTCACCTTCGATAACAGCGACATCACGACCATCCCCGGCGTCCCCCGGCCCGAGGGGAAGCTGGAACTGTCGGCAACCGGCCTGAACGGGCTCATGGACAATCTCGTCACGATGGGCCTTCTGCCTGAGGAGCAGGTGATGGGTGCCCGCATGATGCTGGGGCTGTTCACCGTGCCTACGGGTGACGACCAGCTGACAACCACGATCGAGGTGAATGCCGAAGGCCAGATTCTCGCCAACGGGCAGCGCCTCCAGTGATAGGATAACTCCGGGACCAAACGGCCCCGCCTTCCAGCGGGGCCACTGCCACGGCAGAGATCGCATCGCCGGACCGGTCACCATCCGGCGCTGACGGTTTGAATTCCGCGAATCGCGAACCTAGGTTGCAAGCCGTCTTGCTTTTACGCCGGAAAGGACCAAGGCATGACGCTGCGCAACCTGCTTTCCTCTTCTGCCGCCCTTTCCACCTTGTCCCTGCCCGCTTCAGCACTGACAGCAGACGAGGTCTGGCAGAGCCACTCCGGCTTCTTGGCCCATCTCGGCGTCGTGGCCGATCCATCGCCCTGGTGCGACGGCAGCAGGGTCGTGATGCAGAACCTCCGTTACATCGCCTCCCTCCCCCTCGACGCGGGAACCATCACGTTGTCGATGCCCGACGTCACCCTTTCCGAAAACGCCGACAGCACCGTCACGATCACCTACCCCGAATCGTTCCGCGCGATGCTGAATGCCGCGTTTGCCGCCGAAAGCCCAGCGATCGGCCTCGAGATGGTTTTCGCCCTACGCCTCGAAGACAGCTCCAGGACTTCCAGCGGCACGCCGGGGGCCTTCAATTTCGACAATGCCGACCGCACCACATTTCCCGGCTTCCCCAGGCCCGAAGGCAGGGCTTTGGCGCACATGGCAGGTCCTTACGGCGCGTTGGACCGCCTCGCACAGACCGCGCTCCTGCCGACAGACGTTGGAATCGGTCTGCGCGGAGCCATCGGGATGATCGCGAAGGCCAGGGGGGGAAGATGAACTGGAGTCGCTCTTCGTCATTGCGCCCGACGGAACGATGAACGTGAACGGTCTCCCCCTCCTGCGCCCTTGACCCACTCCCTGCCCTCTCAAGGGGCCCATCCGGACAGAACCGACACGACCGAGCGCCCGAAAGGACCAAAGATGACCGCCGACAGACCCGCCGATCCCGATCTTGCCGCGCTTGCGGCGCGTCTGCTCGACGCCGCCCGCCGTGCCGGGGCCGAAGCCGCCGACGTGATGGCCGCAGAGGCCACCGCGATATCCATCGACGTGCGCGACGGACGCCTGGAAGAAGCGCAGCGCGCCGAAGGTCTCGACCTTGGTTTGCGGGTGCTTGTCGGTCGCAGGCAGGCCATCGTCTCTTCTTCGGACTGGAGCGACGCCACCCTCACCGCGATGGCCGAACGCGCCGTCGCCATGGCCCGCGAAGCCCCTGAAGACCCGCATGCCGGCCTCGCCGACGCGTCGGACCTGGCCTTCGACCTGGACATGACCGACCTCGGTCTATGCGACCCGACACCTGAACCAGACCCGTCGTTTCTCGAAGATGACGCCCGCCGTGCCGAAGCCGCGGCCCGTGCCGTCCCGGGCATCACACGGCTGGACCAGGCCTCTGCAGGCTACAGCCGCCGCCATGTTCATCTGTCCGCGACAAACGGCTTTTCGGCCACATACATGCGAACCGAACGCAACCTCTACTGCGTCGCCATCGCCGGCGAGGGAACGGGGATGGAGCGTGACTGGGACTACGACTCGCGCGTCTTCCAGACCGATCTCAGGTCACCGGAACAGATCGGCCAGGTCGCCGGCGAACGCGCCGTGGCCCGGCTCGGGGCGGTCAAGCCGCAGACCGGCACCTTTCCTGTGCTGTTTGACGAACGCATCGCGGGTTCCCTGATGGGGCACCTGCTGTCAGCAGTGAACGGCGCTATGGTGGCACGCGGATCGTCCTTTCTGCGCGATGCGCTGGGCACGCAGGTCCTGCCACGCGGCCTGTCGCTGACCGAAGAACCACATCGCCCCCGGATCGGCGCAAGCCGTCTTTTCGACGCAGAAGGTCTGCCGACAGTCCATCGCGCCATCGTTGCCGACGGCGTGCTGACGGGCTGGGTGCTCGACCTTGCCACCGGTCGCAAGCTAGGCCTGTCCAGCACGGGAAACGCAACGCGCGGGCCCTCCTCGCTTCCCTCGCCATCGGTCACCAACATCCGCCTGACCCCCGGCACCCGGGACCCGGCCGCCCTTATGGCCGAGATGGGCACCGGACTCTACGTCACGCAGATGATCGGTGCGACGATCAATCCAAATACCGGCGACTACTCGCGCGGAGCCTCGGGATTCTGGGTCGAGCGTGGTCAGATCACCCGTCCGGTCAACGAATGCACGATCGCCGGCAATCTGCGCGACATGCTTTTGCGGATCATCCCCGCCAATGACGGACGCGAAGAACGCAGCCACGTCGTGCCCTCCATCCTGATCAGCGACATGGTGATTGCAGGCCAGTGATAGACGGCACGGATCAGACCACCGCCGTATCCCTCATGCTCGACCGCGCGGCAAAACCCGCATGCCATGCGGCAAGGCGGTCTGCACCTTCCCTCCAGTTGCGCGCATCATGGCGCAGATCAAGATACCCGAGCGCGACGCCCAGCGCGATCTGGGCAGCATCGAGCGGCCCCTGCAGGTGACTGATCCAGCGGTCCTCGACCGCATCCACCGCACGGCGGATCTTGCCCCAATGCGCGTCAGTCCATTCGGCAGACTGCTGTTCGGGTGCCCTGAAGCGCCCCTCATAGGTCAGGATCAGCGCCGAATCGAGGATCCCGTCCGCCACGGACTCGAGGGTCAGGACTTCCCAGAGGCGGGTATCGGAATAGAGCCCGGCCCCGACCCGCGCATCAAGAAAGCGGGTGATCACCCGGCTGTCGTGAATCGCAGGACCCTCGTCCCGGATCAGCACAGGGATGCGCCCGGTCGGATTGGCCGCGATCACCGCCGGGTCAGAGGCGAGCGGCGATGTAGTGACATTCACCTCCTCGACCTCTGCCAGTTGCCCGGTTTCACGCAGCATCACGCGGACCTTGCGGGAATAGGGCGAAGGGGGGGACATCAGCAGGCGCATGGATCACTCCGGGACATGGGACAGGTTGTCGGGATGGCAATGACAGCCGATCAGGTGGTCGTTGACCATGCCCGTCGCCTGCATGAAGGCATAGACGATCGTCGGCCCACAGAAACCGAAGCCCTCGGCGCGCAGGTCGCGGGCGATCCGCTCCGCAACAGGCGTCGTCACCGGCACCTGATCTAGTCGCGACCAGCGGTTCACCTGCGGCGCACCGCCGGCGCGCGACCACAGGAAGTCTGCGAAACCTTCGCGCGCTTCGATTGAAAGAAAGGCCCGCGCATTGCCGATCGTCGCCTTGATCTTGCCACGGTGGCGCACGATCCCGGGATCGGCCAGACAACGGGCGACCTCTGCCTCGCCCCAGCCAGCGATGACCGCAGGGTCGAACCCGGCAAAGGCCGTGCGGAACGACTCGCGCTTGCGCAGGATGGTGATCCAGGACAGCCCCGCCTGAAATCCGTCAAGCACGAGTTTCTCCCATAGCGCCCGCCCGTCATGCTCCGGCACACCCCATTCAGTGTCGTGATACGCACAGTAAAGCGGGTCAGTCCCGCACCAGCCACAGCGTTCCATACCCCCTCGTGAAAACATGTGGGAATTGAAACGAATCCCCTGTTTCATCCAATCTTAGCCGCTTTCCCCAAACATATGCCAAGACAACGGGTCCCATGAGGCACATGAATGGAAGCTAGGCTGGACATCACGCCGGAAGAGGGCTGGCCGCGCGACCCCTTCGACTATGTCATATCCAGTCGCGACCGGGACATCGGTGCCCTTGTCGCCGATGCCCTCGGGCGCGACCGTGTCCAGCTTGCCTTTCAGCCGGTGATGACGGCATCCATCCCGCAACGCACCGCCTTTCACGAAGCCTTCATCCGACTTCTTGACGGACAGGGCCGTATCCTGCCGGCAAGGTCCTTCATCACGCAAATCGAAGACACGGCGACCGGCCGCGATATCGACTGTGCCAGCCTCGGGCTCGGGCTCGACATGCTGTCCCTGCATCCCCGCCTCCGCCTTGCCATCAACATGTCGGCCCGCTCGATAGGTGACGGGAAGTGGCGACACATCCTTCAGGATCGTCTTGGGGCTTCACCCGACATCGGACCTCGCCTCATCCTGGAAATCACCGAAGCATCCACCATGCTCCTGCCCGAAATCGTGACCCGTTTCATGGGGGAAATGCAGCCGCGGGGCGTCTGCTTCTCACTTGACGATTTCGGTGCAGGCCTGATTGCCTTCCGCCACCTTCGTGACTTCCTCTTCGACATGGTCAAGATCGACAGCATTTTCGTGCGCGGGATCGACACATCGGCCGACAATCAGGCTCTGGTCACGGCGCTCGTGAACGTTGCCCGCCAGTTTGACATGCTCACCATCGCCGAAGGCGTGGAGACCGAGGGCGAAGCCGATTTCCTTCGCAAGATCGGCGTGGATTGCCTTCAGGGATATCTTTTCGGTATCCCGAAAGCCACGCTCTGACACCGCCGCAGATCGGCCATGCAACCGCGGTAAGCGGATCGAATCACGTTGCCCGAAGGGGTGGCTCTCCCTTATGAGGCTGTCACGCATTCCGCCCGTTTCAGGTGATGCAGTGCCCCGCCAGGAGTCCTCCCATGACCAAAGTCGTCATCGCATCCGCCGCCCGGACCGCCGTCGGTTCATTCGGCGGCGCCTTCGCCAACACCCCGGCCCATGACCTCGGCGCCACCGTCCTGTCCGAAGTCGTCGCCCGCGCAGGCATCGAAAAGGCCGAAGTCAGCGAGACCATCCTTGGCCAGGTCCTGACCGCCGCCCAGGGCCAGAACCCTGCCCGTCAGGCCCACATCAATGCCGGTCTGCCGCAGGAAAGTGCGGCCTGGGGCATCAACCAGGTATGCGGCTCAGGCTTGCGGGCCGTCGCCCTTGGCGCCCAGCACATCATGCTCGGCGATGCCGCCATCGTAGCCGCCGGCGGGCAGGAGAACATGACACTCTCTCCCCACGCCGCACACCTGCGCGCGGGCGTCAAGATGGGCGACGTCTCCTACATCGACACGATGATCCGCGACGGTCTCTGGGATGCCTTCAACGGCTACCACATGGGCCAGACGGCCGAAAACGTAGCCAGCCGCTGGCAGATCACGCGCGAGGCGCAGGACGAATTCGCCGTCGCAAGCCAGAACAAGGCCGAAGCCGCGCAGAAGGGGGGTCGCTTCCGCGAGGAGATCGTTCCCGTCGTCGTCCGCACCCGCAAGGGCGACATCACTGTCGACAGCGACGAATACATCCGCCACGGCGCCACGCTCGATTCCGTCGCCAAGCTCCGCCCCGCCTTTGCCAGGGACGGCAGCGTCACCGCCGGCAACGCCAGCGGCCTGAACGACGGCGCCGCCGCCGTCCTGCTCATGTCCGAAGACGAGGCCGCCCGGCGCGGCATCGAACCGCTCGCCCGCATCGCCGCCTATGCGACCGCGGGGCTCGACCCCGCGATCATGGGCGTGGGCCCCATCCATGCCAGCCGCAAGGCGCTCCAGAAGGCCGGCTGGACGGTCGCAGACCTCGACCTCGTCGAAGCGAACGAAGCCTTTGCCGCCCAGGCCTGTGCCGTTAACAAGGACATGGGCTGGGACCCGGCCATCGTGAACGTCAACGGCGGGGCCATCGCGATCGGCCACCCCATTGGCGCCTCAGGTGCGAGGGTGCTCAACACCCTCCTTTTCGAGATGAAGCGCCGCGGCGCGAAGAAGGGTCTTGCCACGCTCTGCATCGGCGGTGGCATGGGCGTGGCCCTCTGCGTCGAACGCTGAGTCCGCCAGTTCTTCCCTGCCTCACCTGGCCGCCCCGGCCCGACACCTCAACCCCAGTCCAGAAGGACCATCCCATGCCCCGAACAGCCCTTGTCACCGGCGGGTCACGCGGCATCGGTGCCGCCATCTCGCGCGCGCTCCTCGCCGAAGGGCATGCGGTCGCCGCCACCTATGCCGGCAATGACGAGGCCGCCCGCGCATTTACCGCCGCGACCGGCATCCCCACGTACAAGTGGAACGTGGCCGACTACGACGCCTGCGCCGCCGGCGTGGCGCAGGTCACTGCCGAACTTGGCCCGATCGGCATCCTCGTCAACAACGCGGGCATCACGCGTGATGCGCCCTTCCACAAGATGACGCCGCAGCAGTGGCACGAGGTGATCGACACGAACCTCACCGGGCTCTTCAACATGACACACACGGTCTGGCCCGGCATGCGCGAACGCAAGTTCGGGCGGGTGATCAATATCTCCTCGATCAACGGGCAGAAGGGCCAGTTCGCCCAGGCCAACTATGCCGCCGCCAAGGCCGGCGACATCGGCTTTACCAAGGCGCTGGCACAAGAGGGGGCGCGCGCCGGGATCACCGTCAACGTCGTCGCCCCCGGCTACATCAATACCGAGATGATGAGCACCATCCCCGACAAGGTGATGAACGAGGTCATCCTGCCGCAGATCCCCGTCGGCCGGCTGGGCGAGGCGGACGAGATCGCCCGTTGCGTCATCTTCCTCGCCTCGGATGCGGCCGGTTTCATCACCGGCTCCACGCTCTCGGCCAATGGCGGGCAGTACATGAGTTAAGCCGCGAGAGGGCTGCCGTCTCGCGCAGTCCAAGGGCCCGGACAAGTATCCGGGCCGCCGCGGTTCCGGGCCGGGCTCCGGGGAGGGGAGCCCGGCCCCTCTTGTTCCGGGAACACCGCCGCGTAGGGTGGGTGAAACCCACGGTCACCAACCCTTCGCCAAGGACGCCACCGCCCATGACGCGCCGCACCGCCACACTTATCGGCTTCGGCGCAATCATGCTCTGGTCGCTTCTTGCATTGCTGACCGTCCGGTCGGCGCCTGTGCCGCCGCTCCTGCTCAATGCGCTGACCTTTGCGATCGGTGGTGCAGTCGGCCTCGTCTGGGTGCTCGTGACCGGCAGCCTCCGCCAGCTCGGGCGCATCTCGTGGAAAGTCTATGCCTTCGGTACCGCAGGCCTCTTCGGCTATCACCTGCTCTACTTCACTGCGCTCCGCCTCGCCCCCGCAGCCGAGGCCGGTCTCATCGCCTATCTCTGGCCACTCCTCATCGTGCTCTTCTCGGGTTTCCTTCCCGGCGAACACCTCAGGCCCGGCCATGTGACCGGCGCGCTCGTGGCCTTCGCCGGGGCTGCGCTTGTCGTCACCGCGGGGTCCGGCACGGGGACTGCACATAACGCCCCCGCGGGTTTCGCGCTCGCTTTCCTCTGCGCGCTCACCTGGGCCGGCTATTCGGTGATCTCCCGCCGTCTCGGCACTGTGCCCACGGCCAGCGTCGCCGTCTTCTGCCTCGCCACCGCCGTGCTCTCCGCGCTCGCCCACCTTGCTCTCGAAGATGCGGCATGGCCTTCGGGCGGAACCGGCTGGGGTGCAGTCATTGCGCTGGGACTCGGCCCCGTGGGCCTCGCCTTCTTCCTCTGGGATATCGGTGTGAAACGCGGCGACATCCAGTTGCTCGGCGTCGCATCCTATGCCGCGCCGCTGCTCTCGACGATCGCACTCATCCTCGGAGGGTCGGCCCGCCCCTCCTTCGTGCTGCTCCTGGCAGCAGTCCTCGTCGCCGCAGGCGCCGCGCTTGCCACAAGGGCAAGCGCGCGCCGCAGGGTCAGTGCGTCGACAGACGCGTGATTTCCTCTTTCAGCTGCAGCTTTTGCTTCTTCAGCTTCGCGATCTCGAGATCGTCGCTCCCGGGGTGGCGCTGCGCCGCCTCCACCTGGTCAGACAGGTTCTGGTGCTTCCTCTTCAATTCCTGCAGGTGCGAACTCAGGCTCATGCCGTTCCTCCTTCGGTGTTGAATCACCATGACAGGATTCGACCACACATTCGCAGCCCTGTCACGCGGCAGGGCAGCACAGCCCCGCCACGGCCAGCCTAGATGCCGAAAAGTTGACGAAGGGTTAATCGCGCCAGTCCAGGGCGACGCCATCCCGCAGCACCGCCGCAATCGCGGGGTGAAAATCCGGCACCTCCGGGACATGCCTTTCCCCTTCGTGCAGGCAGAGCGGAAAAAGAAGACGAAACGTGGACTTGTCCCCTTTCCTCGCTCTCAAAAGGAACAGGTCTGCCGATCGCCCGGACCGTGCGGCCAGTGGCAACACCGTCACAGCCCCCAGCCGGTCGTCGATTGCCGCCACGACTTCGGGCAGCCGCGCCATCCGCTGCACCATCCAGAGCCGCCCACCGGGCAGCAGACGCCGCGTTGCAGCATCAACCCAGGCCACGATCGGCGCCTCTCCGCTCACGGCCAGGTCGCGCCCCGCATCCGCCGATCCGGTCCCCCTGCCGCGGTCAAGATAAGGCGGGTTCATCATCACATGGTCGAACCGCAGCGCCCGCAACGCCGCCGGCATCCGCCTCACATCACCGTCGTGCACGCGCAGGGCTACCCCTGTTTCGGCCGCGTTCCGGCGCGCGAGCGCAGCATACGCCGGCTGTACCTCCAGCCCGTGCAGATCAAGCCCGCCCACCCGCGCGCCCAGACACAGGATTGCCGCCCCCGCTCCGCAGCCCAGATCGAGCACGCGCTGCCCCGTCTTCGCCGTCACGCTCGCCGCCAGCAACACCGGATCGCTTCCCGCGCGATAGCCACGTTCGGGCTGCCAGAGCATGACCCGGCCGCCCAGAAACGCATCCCGCGTCAGGCCCGACTCAGCGTCCGAGGTCGATCCCATTGTCCCGCATCGTCCGTTCGGCCACTGCGAGATCGGCCTCGATCACCATGAGCCGGCGCGGAAGGATACCCAGTGAGCCGTCTAGGATGCTCATGTGGACGTCCAGTTCGAACCACTCTATATCCTCGCCGTCCAGAAGTGCCTTGGCAAAGGCCATGACAGTGGGGTCGGTCGTGCGCAAAAGCTCTTTCATGACCCGACGTTACGACGCATGGGGACGGATGTCGATCAAGGGTGCCTCGAAATGAGCCTGGACACGGCCGAGACACGGCCGATGGAACAGCTTTCAGCCCATCTGGCCGCCGACCTTCAGGCTGTCAACGCCATGATCCGCACGCGCATGGCGTCTGAAAACGCCCCCCGTATTCCCGAAGTCACTGCTCATCTGATCGAGGCGGGAGGCAAACGGCTGCGTCCTGTCCTTACGCTCGCCGCCGCGCGGATGTGCGGCTACGACGGACCTTACCACATCCACCTCGCGGCCACGGTCGAGTTCATCCACACCGCCACGCTCCTGCACGACGATGTCGTGGACGACAGCAAACAGCGCCGCGGCCGTCCCACGGCCAATCTGCTCTGGGACAATTCCTCCAGCGTCCTTGTGGGCGACTATCTCTTTGCCCGCTCCTTCCAGCTCATGGTCGAAACCGGCTCTCTGCGCGTACTCGACATCCTTGCCAATGCCGCCGCAACCATCGCCGAAGGCGAGGTGCTGCAACTCACCGCCGCCCGCAACCTCGAGACGACTGAAGACATCTACCTCAAGGTCGTCCGCGGCAAGACGGCCGCACTTTTTGCTGCCGCGACCCAGGTTGGCGGGGTAATCGCGGGCACCGATGCGGCGACCGAATCTGCGCTCTTTGCCTATGGCGATGCGCTCGGTGTCGCATTCCAGATCGCCGACGACCTGCTGGACTACAGCGGCACCGCCGCCATCGGCAAGAATACCGGCGACGATTTCCGCGAAGGCAAGCTGACACTCCCCGTCATCCGCGCCATCGCCGCCGCCTCGCCCGAGGAACGCGCCTTCTGGTCCCGCACCATCGGCCGCGGTCGGGTCGAGGGTGGCGATCTCGATCACGCCCTCGCCTTGCTTGCCCGCCACGGCACGCTTGCCTCGACCCGGCTCACCGCGCTCGACTGGGCCGACCGCGCCCGGACCGCGCTAGCACCGCTTCCGCCCCGTCCCCTGCGCGACATGCTGACCGACCTCGCCGATTACGTCGTCGCCCGCATCAGCTAAGTATCGGCGCCGCCACCACCCACCAGTCCGGCCGTCTCCGACCGATCGCAGCCGCGGCAAGTCTCGCGGCCTCCATGTCCGCGGTCAGACCCACACAGGTCGCCCCCGACCCCGACATCACTGCAAAATCCACCTTCGGCTGTCGGCCCAGCAGCGCCAGCGCCTCTGTTACACCCGGCGCAAGTGCTTCCGCAGGAACCTGCAAGTCGTTCCGCGTGCCCCGCAGCCAGTTCACAAATCCCCGGTAGTCCATCCCCCCGCGAGGCGCGGGCAACGGAGAGTTGTCGCGGCGGGCAAGCCGCGCAAAGACGCCTGCCGTCGGCACCTCCACCCGCGGATTGACCAGCACCAGCGCCATCGGCGGCAGTGCCGGGACAGGGTCAACCCGTTCGCCGATCCCCCGCATCCGCTGCGGGCGCGGTGCAGCCAGACAGACCGGCACATCCGCACCAAGCGCAAGCATCGCCGGATCGTCCGGCCCCGGACATTCCACACCCCACACCGCCGACAACAGCCGCAGCGCCGCGGCGGCATCCGACGATCCCCCGCCGATCCCCGCCGCATGCGGCAGGTTCTTGCACAGATCGACCCGGACGCACGCCATGATTCCGTGCCTGTCCGCCAGAATCTGGGCTGCCCGCAGTACCAGATTGCGCCCGTCGACCGGGACACCCGCTGCAAACGACCCCCCGACCGTCAGCGAAAGCATGTCCGCCCCCGTCACCGTCAGGACATCGCCCACCCCGGCAAAGACCACCAGCGAATCAAGCAGGTGATAGCCGTCTTCCCGCCGCCCCGTGACATGCAGGGCAAGGTTGACCTTCGCCGGGGCAAAGCCCGGCCCTGCGGCCTCAGCCACCACCATCCGCCGGCGAAAGCGGGGGGCTGCCCTCCTCGACCAGCACCGCATCGAGACCCAGCTCGATCTTGCGCCGGATGCGCGCGGCTTCATCCTCCTCCGGTCCGAATGACAAGGCGCGGCGCCACTGGAAGTCCGCCTCGCGCAGCCTTCCGACGGCCCAGTAGGCATCCCCCAGATGGTCGTTGATCACAGGATCGACCGGCTCAAGGGCCGCCGCCCGCTCAAGATGGACGACTGCTTCGTCATGACGCCCCAGCCGGAACAGCACCCAGCCCAGCGAATCCACGATTGCACCGCTGTCGGGCTCACCCGCGACCGCCTCCTCGATCATCGAAAGCGCCTCCTCCAGCTTTTCGCCCCGCTCAACCAGTGAATAGCCAAGGTAGTTCAGCACCTGCGGATGCCCCGGTCTCAGCTCCAGCGCCCTGCGGAAATCCGCCTCGGCCGCCGGCCAGTCATCCATCTGATGCGACGTGATCGCGCGCATGTAGTGAATCAGCCAAAGCGCCGGGTCGTCAGCTGAAAACAGGTCCAGCGCCCTGCTGTAGGCCCGATTCGCCCCCGCCATGTCGCCAGACCTCCGCAGCAAGTCGCCCAGCTGCGCCTCGACTGCCGGCTGGCCTGGATGGCTGCCACTCAGCGCGGTCAAGACCTCGACGGCCTCATCGATTGCACCGGACCGCCGCAGCACCTCGGCACGGCCAAGCTCGGCCGCGACAAACGCTGGGTCGCCTGGCGGCACTTCGGCATAGGTCGCCGCAGCAATGTCGTATTGCTCCATCCGGTCCAAGGTCTCGGCGACCAGAAGCCGTGCATCCGTCAGCGCCGGATCGATGGCAAGCGCGATGCGCGCATGCATCAGGACCACGCTGTCATCCACCTCGCCGGCAATTGATCCCGCGACCGACAGATAGACCTCTGCAAGCCCTTCCTGGGGTGTGTTGACAAAGTCATAGGGAACCGGCTCCCCGGCCGCCAACCGATCCTCGAGTGCGGAAATCACAGGCTCCGGTTCACCGCCGAACACCTCACCAAGTAGCGATATTGCTTCGTCATTCCGGCCAAGCTGGCTCAGAACCTCCACATGGGCGAGAACTGACCGCCGGGTCTTCTGGAAACCCGCGCCTGGCTCCATGCCGAAAATCGCATCGGCACCCTCGAAATCGCCGACTGACGCCAGGGCCAGACCCTTGTGATACAGCCCGAACGCCCCAAGACCGGGAAGCTGCGTCACATCGTCGAATGCAGTCAGCGCCTCTTCCGTCTGTCCCGCCCCGACAAGCGCCCAAGCTCTCGTCAGCTTGTCAAGCAGCGGGCCCACACCGCGGCCCGCTTCAATATCATCCAGGATCCCCGCCCAGTCATGGCTCTGCGCAGCCCCGGCTACGTTGACCATGTTCGCCAGCTCTATCGCGTAACCCCCGTCACGAGCTGCCTTGGCCAGTTCAAGCGCCCGGTCAAACTCTCCAAGACCGACATGAGCCATCAGGCCCTGCTCGATCATAAGAGCATTGTCAGGCTCCTCCCCGAGCGCCCTGTCGAACCACTCCGCAGCCGCCGGAAAATCGCCGGAAATTCCGGCCGCGCGCGCTGCCAGATAGGTCCCCGAGTCAATCTCGGCATGACCGACAGCGGAACCTGCCAGCCATAGTGCCGTCACGAGCAACCCCACACCGCTATGCTTCACGCGTTCCACCTCCGGCACAGGACCCTGAACCTAGGCTCCCGACCCGTCCCGCACAATCCCGGGAACCATCCTTTCGGAACCCGGATTCATCACATGTTCGGGTAATTCGGCCCGTCCCCGCCCTGCGGCACTGTCCAGACGATGTTCTGCGACGGGTCCTTGATGTCGCAGGTCTTGCAATGCACGCAGTTCTGGAAGTTGATCTGGAACCGCGCCTCCGCCCCCTCGCCCACCACCTCATAGACGCCAGCCGGGCAATACCGCTGCGCCGGCTCGGCAAAGGTCGGCAGGTTGATCACGATAGGCACCGACGGGTCTTTCAGCCGCAAATGCGCGGGCTGGCCGCCATCGTGATTGGTCCCCGAAAACGACACGTTCGTCAGCCGGTCGAAGGACAGCCTGCCATCGGGCTTGGGATACTCGATCGGTCGGTGCCGGGCCGCGGGCTCGGTCGCCGCTGCATCAGTCTTGCCATGCCGCATCGTGCCGAGAAGCGACAGCCCAAAGAGGTTGTTCGTCCACATGTCGAAGCCACCAAAGCCCAGCGACGCAACCAGCCCATAGCGCGACCAGAGCGGCTTTACATTGCGCACCCGTTTCAGGTCCCGGCCCACCGGCCCCTCGTGGATTGCGCGGTCATAGTCGGCCAACACATCGCCCTGCCGCCCCGCCGCGATGGCCGCCTGCACCGCCTCGGCCGCGTGGATACCAGACAGCATCGCATTGTGGTTGCCCTTGATCCGCGGCACGTTCACCAGCCCCGCCGCGCACCCCAGAAGCGCCCCCCCCGGGAACGCCATCTGCGGGATCGACTGATAGCCCCCTTCCGTGATCGCCCGCGCGCCATAGGCTACGCGCTTACCCCCCTTCAGAAGCTCGGCCACCATCGGATGATGCTTGAACCGCTGGAATTCCATATAGGGGAACAGATAGGGATTGCGGTAATTCAGATGCACCACGAACCCGACATAGACCTGACTGTTGTCCAGGTGATAGATGAAGGACCCGCCGCCTGCATTCCCCTCCAGCGGCCAGCCCATCGTATGGGTCACGCTGCCCGGGCGGTGCTTGGCGGGGTCGATCTCCCAGATCTCCTTCATGCCCAGCCCATATTTCTGCGGCTCGCGCCCCTTCTGCAGGTCGTAGCGCGCGATCACCTGCTTGGACAGCGACCCCCGCACCCCCTCGGCCAGCAGGACATACTTGCCCAGAAGCTCCATCCCCGGCTCGTAGGCCGGCCCCGGCATACCGTCGGGTTTCTTCCCGAATTCGCCCGCGACCACGCCCCCGACAGACCCGTCCTCGCGCCAGACCAGCTCTGAACAGGACATGCCGGGAAAGACTTCCACCCCCAGCGCCTCGGCCTGTTCGGCCAGCCAGCGGCAGACATTTCCCATCGACACGATGTAGTTGCCATGATTGCTCATGAGCGGCGGCATCACCGCATTCGGGATGCGCAACTGCCCCGCCGCACCCAGCATGTAGAACCTGTCCTCGACCACCGGCACCGTGACCGGCGCACCCTTCGCCTTCCAGTCGGGGATCAGCCGGTCCAGCCCCACCGGGTCAAGCACCGCGCCAGACAGGATATGCGCGCCAACCTCGGACCCCTTCTCCAGCAGCACGACCGACAGGTCCGGGTCCAGCTGCTTGAGCCTGATCGCCGCCGACAGCCCCGCCGGCCCCGCGCCCACGATCACCACATCATATTCCATCGCTTCGCGCGTCACGTCGGACATCACCGCACTCCGCCCCCGGCTCAATCTCTGCCGCTCCGCAATAGAGGAACGGCGCCAGGCGGGCAATCGCGGCGCGACAGGTTTGATGCGGCAGCTTCCCGCAGCCAGAGCCTGCGCGACCTCCGCTTTCCCTTGACTTCCGGCCATGCAGGCGCGTTATGAACGACCGATCGGCTTGCCCGGCCGGCAGTCCACAACACAGGCCCGTACAGATGGAAAAGATCCCCCTCACCCGTGCCGGGTTCGACAAGCTCGATGCCGAACTCAAGCACCTCAAGACGGTGGAACGCCCGACCATCATCCAGGCTATCGCCGAGGCGCGCGCGCTCGGCGACCTGTCCGAAAATGCGGAATACCACTCCGCCAAGGAACGCCAGTCCTTCATAGAGGGCCGCATCAAGGAACTTGAGGGCGTCCTCTCCCTGGCTGACGTGATCGACCCGGCCCGACTCTCCGGCCCGATCAAGTTCGGCGCCACCGTCGCGCTGGCCGACGAAGAGACAGGCGAGGAACGCACCTACCAGATCGTCGGCGAATATGAGGCCGACATCGAAAACGGGAGGCTGAACATCAAGTCCCCGCTCGCCCGCGCGCTGATCGGCAAGTCCGCGGGCGACTCTGCAGAAGTGCGCAGTCCCGGGGGCGAACGCTCCTACGAGATCCTGAAAGTCACCTACACCTGAAGTCGCCGAGCCACAGGGCAACCGCAATGGTCGAAGGTCGCAGAAACAACCCAACCCTTTCCGGCCCCGAAACCGCGGCCCAGGGATGGACCAGTGTCGAAACATCAGCTGCGGCAGCGACGGCTGCATGGCTGATCTTCATCCTCGTTCTCGCACTCATTCCCTACTTTTTCGACTGGCAGGGTGACCCCCTGCGTCCGGTGATCATCATCGTATCCGTGATGATGCCCGTCGCACTCATCTGGATCGCAGCGCGCACTGTCCGCACTGCCCGCATGGCCGAAGACGAAATCCGCCGCCTGAGCTTTGCACTCGACTCCGTGCGCCAGAGCGTGCTTGCCGAACGGCAGACCCGAGCGATCGCTTCGTTGTCTGCCCCGCAAACTGCCCTGGTTCCCGTGCCGCAAGGCGGTGCTGCCGGCCACCTTTCACAACCTGCGTCAGGGACAGCCCCCGCCCGGCGTCAGCCGGAACGTGAGGATGGAGTTGATGACCAACCCACCCTCATGCTCGAACCAGAGGTCGAGGATGACGGCCCCGCCCTGATGCCCTCTGACGTCGTACGTGCTCTCCATTTCCCCGATGACGAACGCGACAAGGCCGGTTTCGCCGCATTGCGTCTTGCTCTGCGCGATCATCGGACCCGTCAGCTCATCCAGGCCAGCCAGGATGTGCTGACCCTGATGTCGCAGGATGGCATCTATATGGACGATCTTCCGCCCGGCGATTCGCACCCGGAACTCTGGCGCCGCTTCGCAAAGGGAGAACGCGGCGACGCCATCACCGCGCTCGGCAACTCCGACAGCGGTCAATACCACGCGGTCGTCCTCGCGCGCCTGCGCGAAGACCCCGTCTTCCGTGATGCAGTCCACCATTTCCTGCGTCTTTTCGACCGCCGGCTCACCAGCTTCGAAACTGTTGCCTCCGACGAAGACATCGTCCGTCTGGCCGAAACCCGCACCGCTCGCGCCTTTACCCTTCTGGGTCATGTCGCCGGCATCTTCGACTGACAGGCCACCCTTTCGGGATGTCCGGAGCCCGGGCATGGCTGACCGGTGCTCAGTTCCGATGATCCCAGGACGTTCCCTGATGTCCTTCTTGCGATGGATCAAGGACTGTCTTCCCCTGCTCCGTCCACACTGGAATGATCATCCCTTCCGGACAGGACGGAAACATGGAAAAGCCACCCGCCCCCCTCATTTGGTTTGACGATCTCAGGCGCGGTGACGTTGCCCTCGTCGGCGGCAAGAATGCCTCGCTCGGCGAAATGGTGCAGGCGCTCGGGGCAAAGGGGATCGCCGTCCCGCCTGGCTTTGCCACCACCGCCCATGCCTTCCGCCGCTACATCTCCGAAAACGCGCTCGGCGACCTGCTGGACGACAGGCTTGGCCGGCTTGCGGCCGGGCGGATCACCCTGCACGAGGCCGGCACCACCATCCGCGCCGCCATCGCCGGCGGCGACTTCCCCGCTGATATCCACGAGGCGATCCTCGTCGCCTACCGCAAGCTCGGCGACCACACGGGCCAGACCTCGCCCGCCGTCGCCGTCCGCTCCAGCGCCACGGCCGAGGATCTGCCGGACGCAAGCTTTGCCGGCCAGCAGGAAACCTTCCTTAACGTGGTGGGCGAAGCCGAGCTGCTCGAGGCCTGCCGCAAGTGCTATGCCTCTCTCTTCACCGACCGCGCGATCACCTACCGCAAGCTCAAGGGCTTCGACCACCGCCAGGTTGCGCTCTCCATCGGCGTGCAGCTCATGGTCCGCTCAGATATCGGCGGCTCGGGAGTGATGTTCTCGATCGACACCGAATCGGGCTTTGACAAGGTCGTGCTCATCAACGCCGCCTGGGGTCTGGGCGAAAACGTCGTCCAGGGCGCGGTCGATCCCGACGAATACCAGGTCTACAAGCCCTTCCTCGACCGTCCCGGCCTTGTCCCCATCCTCGAAAAGGCGCTGGGCGCCAAGGACAAGAAGATGGTCTATGCCGCAGGCGGCGGCGGGTCGACCCGCAACGTCCCCACCTCGCGCGCCGAACGCGAAAGCTTCGTTCTGTCGGACAGCGAAATCCTCGACCTAGCCCGCATGGCGGTGACGATCGAGGTGCATTACGGCCAGCCGATGGACATGGAATGGGCCCGCGACGGCACTACTGGGCGCATCTACATCGTCCAGGCCCGGCCCGAAACGGTGCAAAGCCGCGCCGACATAGGCGCCATCCGCTCCTGGCGGCTCACCTCGAAGGGCCCGCTCCTCCTCACCGGCCTCTGCGTGGGCGAAGCGGTCGCCACCGGCGAGGTCTGCCTCATCGAATCCGCTGCCGACATCGGCCGCTTCGTGGACGGCGCGATCCTCGTCACCTCCACGACCGATCCCGACTGGGTCCCGGTGATGAAGCGCGCCCGCGCCATCATCACCGACCATGGCGGCCGCACCAGCCACGCCGCCATTGTCAGCCGCGAACTTGGCCTGCCCGCCATCGTCGGTACCGGAAACGCCACCCATGTCCTGCATGATGGGCAAGAGGTCACCGTCAGCTGCGCCGAAGGTGACCACGGCTTCGTCTATGCCGGCACCGGCACCTATGATGTGACCGAAACCCGCCTCGATACCGTCCCCAAGACCCGCACCGAGGTCATGCTCAACATCGCCAATCCCGCCGCCGCAGCCCGCTGGTGGCGGCTCCCGGTCGATGGCGTGGGACTGGCGCGGATGGAATTCGTCATCTCCAACACGATCCGCGTCCATCCGCTCGCGCTCACCCGCTACGACCAGATCGCCGACCCGGCCGTCCGCGCGCAGATCGACACCCTCACCCGCGGCCATGCCGACCGCAGCGCCTTCTTTGTCGAACGGCTCGCCATGGGCCTCTCGCGCATAGCCGCGACCTGGTATCCCCGCCCCACCGTCATCCGGATGAGCGACTTCAAGTCCAACGAATACGCCGACCTCCTCGGCGGCCGGCAGTTCGAACCGACCGAGGAAAACCCGATGATCGGCTACCGCGGCGCCTCGCGCTACTACTCCGCAGGCTACCACGACGGTTTCGCGCTCGAATGCCGCGCCATCCGGCGCCTGCGTGATCAGATGGGCTTCGACAACGTCATCATGATGATCCCCTTCTGCCGCACCCCGGCCGAAGCCGACCGCGTGCTCGAGGTGATGAAGGCAGAGGGCCTCGAACGCGGGCAGAACGGCCTTCAGGTCTATGTGATGTGCGAAATCCCCTCGAACGTCATCCTGGCCGACGAGTTTGCCAAGCGTTTCGACGGCTTTTCCATCGGCTCCAACGACCTCACACAGCTGACCCTCGGGGTCGACCGCGACTCGGGCGAACTCGACGATCTCTTCAGCGAACGCGACCCCGCCGTGCTGTGGATGATCCGCACCGTCATCGCCCGCGCCCGTGCCGCCGGCCGCCACATCGGCCTCTGCGGCCAGGCGCCAAGCAACGACCCCGCCTTCGCCCGCCTCCTGGTCGAAGCCGGGATCGACGCGATCTCGGTCACCCCCGACAGCTTCCTCGCGGTCAAGTCCAACGTCGCCGCCGCCGAAAGGGCCGGCTGACAGCGATCACGCACCACGCATTCGCAACCCGCACCCAGACGGAGCCCGCCATGGCGAAAAAGCCCAGCCCACCCGGCCTCTTCACCGCCGATCCCGCCCATCTGGGCGACATGACGACCGCCATCCTGCGCGCCCAGGCCCGGATGATGGACAGCATCCTCAAGCAGAACATCGAGGTGCTCGATTTCCTGCGCACCCGCTTTGAAAAGGACCGCGCGATCTTCAACGACCTCGCCGCAAACCACGATCCGGCCAGGGCCATGGAACTCCTCCAGGCCTTCTGGAACCGCTCTCTCAGCGACTAGGCCGACGAGGCCGGCAAACTTGGCGCGCTCACCGCTGCCGCCGCCGAACAGCTTGTCGAAGGTATCGCCGAGGAAGCGACCGCCTTGGCCGGCGGCGCCCCCCGCAAACAGGGCTGACCGTCAGGGCAGCGAGGCAAACAACGCGTCGATCCTGTCGCGCGCCAGTTCAATCCGGCAGGCCCCTATCGCCGACCCCGTGCCCGACCCGCCGGCCCAGGTCGACCCGATATAACCGCACTGGGCATCGCGATAGGCCTCCCAGGCCGCTTGCGACGCTTCCAGCGCCGGGACCGATTCCGGCCGCCCCGTGTCGGCGTCCAGTTGCTCCGCCGCATTCCGGGCAAAGGACAGCACCTGCTCCAGCGCCGCCGTCACATTCGCGTCAATGGCCGTCAGACACTCGACGATCTCGATCTGCGACGCGACCGTGACGCTGCATTCCAGCGTGGGGTCTGCAAGCGCGGGGCCCGCGCATAGACAGAAGACGGGGAAGACAAGGGCACGCGCGGTCATGGCTGGTTCTCCGACTGACGGGATTGATCTTTCACCTCCAGCCTTCTGCGCGAAGCCGCCCCCGGTCAAGGGGGCGCCCCCGTTCACCCGCGCTGCCGCCGCGCAGCCGGGGCCACACCCGCCGGGGGGAAACGTCAGAACCCGTTCGGATTACCCACGACGATCGTGCCGGTGCCGTCGTCCTTGCCATCCTTGACCCAGGTCACCGTCTCGCCGTCGATCCGCACCGACCAGCAATCCGCGCCCTCGCCATAGTCAAAGCACATCTGATCGTTCGCAACGCTCCAGGCGCCGGTATAGCCCTCGCCGCGGATCGTCCCGTCCTTGTCATAGAACTCGGTGTAGGCGCCCGCATCGACCATGCTGCCCTGCACGGTATTGCCCGAAATCGCGGCACTGATCTGGTCGCCGCCGGCAAGCCCCTCGGCAAAGGCGGGCGAGGTCATCAGCGCAAGGCACAGACCCGGTATGAAACGGCGCATCTTTCTTCCTTTCCTCTTGAATCATCCTTGCGGAAGTGTCGCGAAGCGCTTTCCCGTCAAGTCTTCGCCGAACCGCCCTGTGCTCATGTGTGGCACACCGCGGACCGCCCCCAGGCTGGCTTCCTTGCATCGCTGCCCGGGCCTCGTCACGCAAGAGGGCTACCGCGGGTGCGCGCGATATGCCACCACTGCCGCGACCGGCGTGGGAGTCCTGCTCCGGAAGACATGTGTGTGGTCCGAGTATCGGCGATGTCAGCCGCAGAAAATGCTAGGCCCGAAATGGTGCCTTCCAACAAAAAGACAAATGACGACAGGACATAGGGAACAAAGGTCCACATCATGAACAACTGGGTACTCCTCCTTATCGCGGGGGTGATCGCGCTTGTCGGCGGGATCATCGCCCTCCTCAACCCGCTCGCCGCCACGATCACGGCCGTGATGCTGGCGGGCTGGGTTCTGATCATCGCCGGCGTGATCCAAATCATCGGCGTCTTTTCGGCCACCGGCTGGGGCGCGCGTATCCTTACGCTCGTCCTTGGTGTGCTGACCGCCATCCTCGGTCTCTACATCCTCGCCAATCCGGTCATCTCGGGACTTGCCCTGACCTGGCTCGCCGGCATCTTCTTCCTCGCCACCGGCGTGACGAAGATCATCCTCTCCTTCGGCCTGCGCGGGACAGGCTATCTCTGGGTCGTGCTCCTCTCGGGCATCGTTTCGGTGGTGCTTGGCTTCATGGTGCTGTCGAACTTCCCCTACTCGGCCGCGACGATCCTCGGTATCCTGCTGGCCGTGGAACTGATCTCGACCGGCATCGCCAACATCGCGCTGGCGCTTCGACTGCGCGAAACTGGCCCCAAGAGCGCCTGATACGATCACCCCGACTCAGCCATGCGCGGCGCCCCGTTCCTCAACCTGGTTCTGGCCGTCGCGCTTGTGCTGATGCTTGGTTGGCTGCTCGTCGCGGGAAAGAGCCTGCTCCTTCCCGTGATCGCAGCCGCGATCTGCGTCTACATCCTGACCGCCGCTTCCGCCGCGATCGGAGAGGTCGGGGGCCTCCGCTGGCTCCCACCCCGGCTCAGGCTCGTCCTGCTGCTCGCGATCTTCACGCTCGTCGTCCTGACCCTCGGGCTTGTCGTCGGCTCCACCGTCGACGATTTCCTCGCCGCCGTCCCGCGCTATCAGGTCAATCTCGAAGTCATGTCGGCCCGCATCTCCGACCGGCTCGGCCTCGACCTCCCGGCCGACTGGGATGCCGCAACCAGGACCGTTCTCGACAGCGTGGATCTCCAGGCCGTCTTCCTCGCGATGCTCGGCTGGATCGCGCGCTTCGGCCTCAGCGCCTTTCTCATCATGGTCTATGCCGGCTTCATCATGGCGGAATGGGGTACCTTCGGCGTCAAGGTGCAGAAGGCCTTCCCCGAAGGCACCCAGGCCCGCCAGTTCAGTGCCGTGGTCGGTGCCATCAATCGGCGGATCGGCCACTATCTCGCGCTCAAGACGCTGGTCAACGTGATCCTCGGCACGATCTGCTACATCATCCTGCGCGTTTTCGAGGTCGATTTCCCGCTCTTCTGGGCCGTCATCATCGGGCTCTCGAACTACATCCCCTATGTCGGGTCGATCATCGGGGTGGCCTTCCCGGTCATCCTCTCGGTTGCGCAGTTCGACAGCCTTGTCGACACTGTCTTCCTCGGCCTCTGGCTGTCGGCGGCGCAGATCGCGGTCGGCAATTTCCTCGACCCGATGCTGATGGGCCGCCATCTCAACCTCAGCCCCTTCGTCATCATCATCGCGCTCTCCTTCTGGGCCTCGGTCTGGGGCGTTCCGGGCGCGATCCTCGCGATCCCGCTCACCTCGATGATGATGATCGTCTTCTCCCAGTTCGCAGAGACGCGCTTTATCGCCGTCATGCTGTCGGAGACCGGTGACCCCGATGGCCCGGCCGACACCGCGGAACGGCCCACCCCCCGCGCATGACCGCCCGCCTCGCCCGTGGTCAGTGCTTCGGTAAATACGTGCAAAAGGCCGGGGCATTCCCGGCCATCAACCGGAATGCCACACCGATCCGCACTCTGAGAGGGATGGTGCCGCAGAAGGGACTCGAACTCCCGACCCCATCATTACGAATGACGTGCTCTACCAGCTGTGCTAACGCCACGAAGTACTGGTACGTCTAAACGACAGGGGTATGGCGTGCAAGGCATAATCAGTTATCAAGCGGCTTCGGCGGGCTTTCGATTGACCTTTTCCTGAAGGCGGCAGAAGTGAACCGACAGCTTGAGGACAAGCATGTAGAAGCCCGTATTGCTCAAGGTGAACAGCTTCTCCCTGTCTTCTGACTTGGCATGTGCGGCAACAGGCATATTGTGGGCATCGTCGAAGCGGACGACATAGTCTTCCTGCAAGACGCCGCCCGCAGGAAGGTAGAAGATGTTGCTCGTCTTTTGCGCCTTGATCGCGGCAATCTTGGCGGCGACGCGTTCGGCGTCGATCCCGCTGGCCTCAAGAAGAGCCTTGAAAGCCGCCAGCTTAACCAAGGGTGCGAAGATCACACGAGCCGGAACGTCACGCGGGTTTTCCGGGTCGACATCGCAGGAGTTGGACAGCACGATACCCCGCACCGACCTGCGGTCGCCTGTCTCGAACAGAAACAGTTGAAAGCAGCGCCAGCCGTCACCCTGGAGCATCACTTCTTTGAAAGAGTCCCGATAGGTGCCGAGCAGATACTCGGCGGTGCCGCCACGCGAGATTGCGGTTAGCTCGTCAAGCAGGACCTTTTGATCCTCAGCCGTGAGGTAGTACGGGATCTGCTGGATGAGGGTCTCGGCGTCCAGATTCATGCGTTCGGTCAGGACTCGTAAAGATCGGCTACATTCGCATCCCAGACTGCCTCGAACTCCGCGCCAAGCGGCTCTTGGCCTTGAAGCAGGGAGGCATACACGCGGGCAACGCCGTCAGCGAAGTCTTGCGCCGTCGAACCGAACCTTAGCGATTTCTCGAAGTAGCTGAAAGTGGACCCGTCCCGGAGTGTGACATAGGCGGGGGTATCACGCACCGGCCAAGTAGCTGTTCCGGCAGCAAGTGCCGCTGACAATCCGATCACCGCGAAGTTCATTGGCATCGGGCGAGGCTTTACGATCTCATTCATAGACTGGCCCCATTTCATCAATTGTCGCCTGTGTCAGGCAGGTGAAGAATTTCCGTTTGTTGGCTTGCCGAAGTTGCTCAAGCCCCGGCTCCAGGCTTGCCGCAAAGGTGGCAAGGTTCGCGACGTCCACATTTCTGATCGAGTCCACGTCCACTACCGCGCCTATCACTTTCTTGCCGTCAGGCATCTGTCCCTCGGCACCTATGACGACTGACAATATGTGGATGATTCCATCTTCATGCCGATGAACTTGAAGGGTCGTGTGATCACCCCTCACTTCTACCTCGCCTAGTGTGATCGACATCTTGATCTTGGCGACCTGCTCGGCCAGCGACGGCGCCTCGATCAAGTTGACATACTTTAGCGAGTAGCGCTCGACCCTACCGGAAGCGCCCACTTTTCCGATGCGAGCTGTCAGGTCCAGGATGGCGGCCTTGAACTTAGGCCACTTCGGGTACGGCAGCTTGCAGCTTACGATCACATTCCGGTCGCCAACGGATATGACATATTCGCCCCAGTCCATTCGCAGGATAGGTGCAAACTGGAGAGCAGGGTCGTTGGCCCGCATAGGCTGCGGAATCTCGGCCGCCGGAAGGCGCGTGATTTGCGGCTTCGGTGCAGGCAAGTCGTGGAACAGGAAGCCTGGAAGTATGTCCGCAAGTGACGTTGGCCCGAGGCGGACCTCGAACAGCGCGTCCACAAGGGGTTCGCGCTCCAACCTCAGGGGCAACTTCTGCATGGGCGAACGCTTCCTCCACGTCGAATCACAGTGTAACCCGCCCGCGAATCGGGGACAAGCGCGCAGGACTCCAAACGGCCCCAGAGTCAATACTTCAGAGACCTTTCCGAGGCGTTCGGCCTGCGCGCGGTCACACATGGCCGGAGAAGCGCGAATAAAGTTTCTCGGACGCCCAAGCCAAGATCTACGATCCTGTACGGATGCATTGCGTCTTCAAGTCAGAAAACTTTGAATGTTGCTCCGTTCAAAAAGATAGGTCAGTTAGCCTAAATGGCTCAACATTAAGGATACTTTTGTAGGAAACTGGTGCCGCAGAAGGGACTCGAACCCCCGACCCCATCATTACGAATGACGTGCTCTACCAGCTGAGCTACTGCGGCGACGGAGGTCGTCTAGCACCGGTCCCCCCCGAGGTGAAGGCCTAATCGGGCCTCACGGGCAGGTTCTCCTCGCCCGCCTCGCCGGCCCGATCCTCCGGCCGGCCCACCAGCAGCGGCAGCATCTCTACCCCGCCCGGCAGGGTGAACCCGGTCGCCGGCGGGGTTTTCCAGCTCAGCGTGTCGAACCCGTGGCAATTCGAACAGACCGGCCCCCAGGCCGCATGCACCGTTCCGCATGTGTCGCAGACCCACTGCGGCCCGCGCGATGCGGTAAGCGCCTTCGTCAGCCAGCCGCGCACCATCGCCTCGTCCCCGCCCTCGCCCCGCGTGATCGCCGCCATCAGCGTGAGGTTGCGCGCCGTCGGCTCCGTATCGGTCAGATCGCCCAGCGCGCGGCGTGCCGCCGGGAAATCCTCGACCGCGATCAGCAACTCGGCCAGCAGCATCTTCGTCTCGGGATGTTCGGGCCGCAGCTTTGTCAACGCCTCGAACCGCTTGAGCCGCGCGCGCGGGCTCTCCTCGGGCACGATCTCGGCAAAGGCGGCGGCCAGGTCGGGATGGGGCTGGACGCTCCAGGCCTTGGTCAGCACGCGCACGGCGTGTCGCGGATTTCCCTGTGCGATATAACTGCGCGCCGCCATCGCCGCCGCCGGGATCAGGTCGGGCGACAGCTTGTTGGCTTCGATCACAGCCTCGCGCTTTTCGATCGAGCTTTCGTCGGCAATCAGGTCCGCCGCCTGCGACAGCGCCAGCACCGCGTCGCGCCGCCGGTGCACGTCGCGCGGCAGCGTCCCGGTCTTCAGCTTGGCGCCCAGCGTCGCCCGCGCACCGGCCCAGTCATGCGACTCCGCCTGCAGCCGCAGCAGGATGTCCTGCGTCTCTGCATGTTTGGGCTTCATCTGGAACGCCTTCTCGGCCAGCTTCAGCGCGGTTTCGCTGTCTCCGTCCTCGAGCTTCTGCTTCATCAGCCCGCGCACGCCCACAAAACGCGTCTTTTCATCCTGCAACAGAAGCTTGTAGGCCGCCTCCGCCGCCTTGCGGTCACCGGCGAGTTCCGCGGCCTGCGCGATCATCACGTTGGTCAGGTCCGGCCGGTCAAGATACCGGTCCGCCTGCGTCGCCCGCGCCAGCGCCAGCTGCCCCTCGCCCGAGGCCAGCGCCATCATCCCCTCGGTCAGCGCCTGATAGCCCTTGCGCTCCCGGTTGCGGGTGAAAAAGCGCGAAATCGCCGTTTCGTCACCGTTGATGAAGCGAATCACCGACAGCAGGAGGCCAAGCACTTTCAGCGCAATCCAGAGAAGCAGGACAAGGACGAGAAACCCGATGGTCATCTCCAGCGGGCTCAGCGTCACCTCATAGCCTGCAACGCTGATCACCGCACCGCCGGACAGGTCCATCAGCCATGCGCCGCCAAAGGTCAGCCCGGCAACCACCCCCACGAAGACCAGCACCTTGACAAGTGTCCACAGCATCGCGTTCGCCTTCAGTTCGCCGGAGCAGGAGAGGGAAGCGTCTCGGCCAGCGACTGCAGGTCCGACAGTGCCGCAATACGGGCCTCGGCATCAGCGATCCAGGCGCCCATCGGCGCCCGCACGGCCTCGGGCAGGGTGATGACTTCGGCCAGCGCATCGGTCAGCCGCGCCTCGCGCAACGCCGCTTCGGCCCGCGACAGGATCGCATCAGGATCTCCGCCTTCGCGCGGTTCGACCGACCGCACGTCAAGCTTCCGGCGCAGAAACGCCATCACGCCCGATCCGCCGTCATCGGCGACACCTTCCGCCCGTGCCGCCGCAAGCGCGCCCCGCGCCGCCTCGGGGAAAGCGTCAGCCAGTGTCCCGAGGTCTGCCACTCCGCTGACCGCCAGGGCTGAAAGCCGGGGAGGTACCTCCACTCCGGCCGCTTCAAGTTCATCCAGAAGCTCACCATAGGGGCGGCCCTCGTCAACCGCGGTCCTCAGGTTAGCCAGCACCGCCCGCCGCAACGTTGCCGCAGCACCGGCTGCGGCCTGCTGCTCGATCCCGGCAACGGTCAATTGCGCCGCATCAAGCCGCTCTGTCGCCTCGTCGGCAATGCGGGTGACCTCGGCCTGCTGGGCGACCATCGCCTCGCGCAGCGCTGTCACGTCCGCCTCCCGAGCAGCAAGCGACTGCGCAAGCGCGGCAGTCTCTTCCCGCTGCGCAGAGAGCGCAGACTCCAGTTCGGCAATGTCCCGCTGCCAGGCGGCAATTGCCGAAGCGGACAGCGTCCCGTCTCCCGCAGGTGCCCGCTCCACCGTCTGCAGACGGGATTCAAGCGCGGCCAACCGGTCCGCGAGGGGCGCAAGATCTTCGCGCAGGGCCTCGATCCCGGCCCTGAGAGGCGCAAGGTCAGGCGCGGGGGGCAGCGCGGACAACGCCCCGGCAAGTTCGTCGATCCGTGCGGCCTGCTCCGCCAGCGCGGCTTCGGTTTCAGCCCCACCGCGGGCCGGCAAAAGACCCTGCCAGCCGGCTGCAAACCCCAGTCCCGCGGCCACGACCCCACCCAGTACGACAGGAAGAAAACCAAACCGCCTGACCGTCACGGGTCCCGGTACCGGCACGGTGCGGTCCGGCATCCCGGCAGGCCGCGCCGGTTCCCCGGTCAGCGCAACCGTGACTGCCGGCCCTCCCGACGGTTCCGCCACAACGGTCTCTGACCCAGCGTCGTCCGGGCCCTCCGCCGCAACCGGCCCGACCGGCTCCCGCGACATCGGCCCGTTTTCTCCGGCCTCGCTCGCCGGTTCGGACTGACCGGTCACCCGTCCCGTCCTGGTCTTTGCAGAACGTGCCATCCTGCTCTCCCGATGCGTTACGACACCTTGCGCAGGCCCATACCCCGCTCCGGAGCGACTCCGCCATACCCTAACGCGGCTCTTCCGGCAGTCTCAAGGTGTCAGTCAGTCATTCGTGAACAGATGGCGGCCAGCATCGCATCGCCATCCGGACGTCCCGACAGAGAGGACTCCGCCGCAGCAAGCGGTTCCGCCGCGGCTAGCACCGCCGCGCTGATCGCGACAACCCTCAGCGGCGCCGTAAAAGGACCCTGCACTGCGAGGACTGCCGCGCTGCGCGGTGAATAAAGCGGCAGGACAACAGGCTCGGTACCGCCCAGAATTGCCCGGGCCTCTTCACTCAGCGGCCGCGCCTCCTGCCGATAGACCACGGCATCCCATGCCTGCCGCCCCGCGGCACGCAGCCGCGGCGCAATGTCGCCGCGCGCATGTTCACCGCGCAGATGCAGCAGCGATCCCCCACCCCCGTCCGACAGAATCAGTGTCAGCAGCATCTCGGCATTGCCTCCGGCACTCACGGCATCAAAACCCTCTGCCCGCGCGGCCTCGGCCGTCTGGTCTCCCACACACCATGCCCGCAGTCCGGCAGGCAGACCAAGCCGCCCCGCTGCCTCGGCCCCGTTTTCCGAAGTCAGGATCAGCCCCGCCGGGACGGGCAGACCGCCCGGATCAACCGGGACGATCTCGATCACCGGGCTCACGACGACCCGCGCGCCCGGGCAGAGCCGCTCCACCTCGGCCTTTGTCCGGGACGCAGACTGCACCGGACGCGTCAGAAGCAGGATCGCCATCTTCCCCTCGTGGCATTGTCCGGACTGGCAGCGAGTGTTACCTGCCCCGCCAGGGCCCGCAACCGGAACCGGCATGACCGATACCCTCACCGTCCTCGGCATCGAATCGAGCTGCGACGAAACCGCCGCGGCCGTTGTCCGCGCAGGCGAAGGGCAGGGCACCATCCTCTCCTCGGTCGTCTGGGGCCAGGCCGACCTGCACGCGGCCTTCGGTGGCGTCGTCCCCGACATCGCCGCCCGTGCCCATGCCGAACGTGTGGACCTCGTCGCCGAAGACGCGCTTGCCCGTGCCGGCCTCAGTCTGCGGGACCTTGACGGCATCGCCGCGACCGCAGGGCCGGGCCTCATCGGCGGGCTTCTCTCCGGCGTGATGTGCGCCAAGGCCATCGCACTTGCCACCGGCCTGCCCTTCATCGGCGTCAACCATCTCGCCGGCCACGCGCTGACCCCGCGCCTGACCGACGCGACCCCCTTTCCCTACCTCGTGCTCCTCGTCTCGGGCGGGCATTGCCAGTTCCTGATCGTCCATGCCCCCGACAGGTTCGAACGCATCGGCGGCACCATCGACGACGCCCCCGGCGAAGCCTTCGACAAGACGGCCAAGCTGCTGGGCCTTCCCCAGCCCGGCGGGCCGGCCGTGGAGGAAGAGGCGCAACATGGCGACCCTTCCCGCTTTGCCCTGCCGCGGCCACTGCTCGACCGTCCCGGGTGCGACCTCTCTTTCTCCGGTCTGAAGACCGCACTCTTGCGCGCGCGTGACAGCCTGATCGCCGCTCAGGGCGGGCTGACGCGGCAGGACCGCGCCGATCTCTGCGCCGCCTTTCAGGCCGCCGTGACCGACATCCTCACCGAAAAGGCCCGCCGCGCGCTCGGCCGCTACCTCGCCCTCGCGCCGACTGCCCCCTCGTTTGCCATCGCCGGCGGCGTCGCCGCCAACCGGACGATCCGCGCCGCGCTTTCCGATCTCTGCGCCCGCCATGCCACAGCCTTCGTCGCACCGCCGCTGGCGCTCTGCACCGACAACGGCGCGATGATCGCCTATGCCGGCATCGCCCGCCTGCGCCTCGGCCAGACCGACGGCCTCGACCTTCCCGCCCGCCCCCGCTGGCCGCTTGACGTAACCGCAGCAGCCATGCTCGGGTCCGGCAAAAAAGGCGCCAAGGCATGACAGGTGCGCCATGACCTATCTCCTCCCGGGACGGTCCGGCTCAATCCGCTCATCTGCCGGCAATATCCCGATCACTGCACGATCCTGAAAGGAAAAAAGCCATGCGCGTCGCCCTTGTGGCCCATGACAGACCCGGTGCGCTCGACCTGCGCAACGCCAATCGCCAGGCCCATCTCGACTACATCCGCACGACCGGCGTGGTCGAAATGGCCGGCCCCCTGCTCGACGATGCCGGGGGGATGTGTGGCTCGCTCGTCATCCTCGAAGTCCCCGACATGGACGCCGCCCGCGTCTGGGCCGCCGAAGACCCCTATGCCCGCGCCGGTCTCTTTGCGACAACGACGCTGATCGAATGGAAAAAGGTCATCGGCTGATGGCCCACTGGCTCTTCAAGTCCGAACCCGAGGAATTCTCGTGGGCCGATCAGGTCGCCCTCGGCGACAAGGGCGGTGAATGGCACGGCATCCGCAACTATCAGGCGCGCAACTTCATGCGCGCCATGCAGGTCGGAGACCGCGGCTTCTTCTACCACTCGAGCACGGCCCGGAAAGGCATCGTCGGCATCGTCGAGGTCATCGCCACCTCCCACCCCGACAGCACGACCGACGACCCCCGCTGGGACTGCGTCGATCTGCGCGCGCTCCGCCCCTTCTCGCGGATCGTCACACTCGAGGCGATCCGCGCCACGCCGGCGCTGGCCGGCATGGTGCTCGTCCGCAATTCCCGCCTTTCGGTCCAGCCGGTTACGCCGGAAGAATGGCAGCTGATCTGCGCCATGGGCGACACCGACCCCTGACCCCCCGCTTGCAGGGCCGCGACATTCCGGCGCATTCTGCGGCAACAAAACGGATCGGGAGGGACAGTCGATGCAATTCGTCGCGGTGATCGTCGCGGCCCTGGCCAGCTTCGGCTTCGGCGCGCTCTGGTACGGGATGCTCTCCCGCCCGTGGATGGCGGCCTCGGGCGTCAGCGTCGGCCCCGACGGCCGGCCGCCCAACAGTTCGAGCCCGATGCCCTACCTGATCTCGCTTGTCGCGATGCTGCTGGTCGCGGGCATGATGCGCCATGTCCTCGCATCCTCCGGCGTGACGACTGCCGGCGCCGCGATGGTATCCGGGCTGGGGATCGGTGCATTCTTCATCACGCCCTGGATCGCGCTGAACAATGCCTACACGATGCGGCCCCTGGCGCTGACCGCAATCGACGGCGGCTATGCAATCATCGGCTGCGGCATCATGGGCCTAATCCTCGGCCTCTTCTGACAAAGCCCCGGTCCGAAGACGAAAAAAGGGGCCCCGGCGGACCGGGACCCCCTTTCACCCCGCGTACTCCCACACGCGACGGAAAGCGATGCTCCGGGCCATCCTGGCCGTTGGCACCTCACTACAGCTTTCCACCCCGTCGCCAAAGCCGGAAATGCGCAGGATTTTAACGATATCCCGCGCATGATCCGGACCGGCACCTGTCAGGCGTAGACGCTCTCTTTCTTGAAGTGCTTGACGAGCAGGTAATAAAACACCGCACGGTACTTGTTGCGCTCGCTCGACCCATAGGTCGTGACCGCGGCATCGAAAGCCTCATCAAGCGCCGGCCCGTCCTTCAGACCCAGTTTCTTGATCAGGAAATTGCTCTTCACGCGTTCGCGTTCTGCCGCGTCGGACGCCGCAACCGTCTGCGCGTCATTGTCATAGATCGCCGGGCCACAGCCGATGGTGACCTTCGTCAGCAGGGCCATGTCCGGCTTCATCCCGCACTTCTTGCTCAGATCGTCGGCATATTTCGCAATCAGGTCGTCGCGCTTGCCCATCTTTCTCCCCCTCAGGTGATATCCTGCCGCGCTTCAGGCTTTGCGCGGCCCGAAGCGCAGGCTAGACCCGAAACCGGCGCTGCGGAAGGCCAATCCCCCGCAGCCCACGGCCCCCAGCGACACTTCCCGCCGGGGCCGATGCAAGTCAGTAACGGTAATGCTCGGGCTTGAACGGCCCGTCCACGTTCACGCCGATATAATCGGCCTGCTCCTTGTGGAGTTCCGTCAGCCTGACCCCGATCCGCTTGAGGTGCAGCCGAGCCACCTTCTCGTCAAGGTGCTTGGGCAGGATATAGACGCCGGGCGCATAATCCTTGCCCTTCGTCCAGAGCTCGATCTGCGCCAGAACCTGGTTCGAAAACGAGGCTGACATCACGAATGACGGATGTCCCGTCGCATTGCCAAGGTTCAGAAGCCGCCCCTCGGACAGAAGGATGATCCGGTTGCCGCCCGGCATCTCGATCATGTCCACCTGGTCCTTGATGTTCGTCCACTTGTGGTTCCGCAAAGCGGCCACCTGGATCTCGTTATCGAAATGCCCGATGTTTCCGACGATCGCCATGTCCTTCATCCGGCGCATATGCTCGATCCGGATGACATCGCGGTTGCCCGTGGTGGTGATGAAGATGTCGGCCGTCTCGACCACATCCTCGAGCAGCACGACCTCGAACCCGTCCATCGCCGCCTGCAACGCACAGATCGGGTCGACCTCGGTCACCTTGACCCGCGCCCCGGCCCCCTGGAGCGATGCCGCCGACCCCTTGCCCACATCGCCATAGCCGCAGACCAGCGCGACTTTCCCGGCCATCATCGTGTCGGTCGCCCGCCGGATGCCGTCGACGAGTGATTCCTTGCAGCCATACTTGTTGTCGAACTTCGACTTGGTCACGCTGTCGTTCACGTTGATCGCCGGAAACGGCAGAAGGCCCTGCTTGTGCAACGAATAAAGCCGCTTCACCCCGGTCGTCGTCTCCTCCGACACGCCCCTGATCGCATCGCGCTGCTTGGTGAACCAGCCGGGGTGCGCAGCCATCCGCTTCCTGATCTGGTCGAACAGGCAGACCTCCTCCTCCGAGGTCGGCACCGCGATCAGGTCCGTCTCCCCGGCCTCGACCCGCGCACCCAAAAGGATATAGAGCGTCGCATCCCCGCCATCGTCCAGGATCATGTTCGCCGTGCCTTCGGCGAAGTCAAAGATACGGTCGGTATAGGCCCAGTATTCCTCCAGCGTCTCACCCTTGACGGCAAAGACCGGCGTGCCGCCCTCGGCAATCGCCGCCGCGGCGTGGTCCTGGGTGGAAAAGATGTTGCACGACGCCCAGCGCACGTCGGCGCCCAGCGCCACCAGGGTCTCGATCAGCACGGCCGTCTGGATCGTCATGTGCAGCGACCCCGCGATCCGCGCGCCCTTCAACGGCCTCGAGGCCCCGTATTCCTCGCGCAGCGCCATCAGCCCCGGCATTTCGGTCTCGGCGATGACCAGTTCCTTGCGGCCGAATCCGGCCAGCGCAATGTCTTTGACGATGTAATCCTTCGGCATCTGCCGGCTCTCCCTGGACCTGATATCGGCGGGCAGATAGCACCCGCCGCCCCACCCGGCAATGCAAAGGGTGCAAACGCCCTTGGCAAGCCGCGCCGCCGATGCGATCTCTCCCCGGGGGAGGCAGGACATGGCCGTCAGGCGCGCATGGCAGCGGATGCTCTCGGGGCGGCGGCTCGACCTGCTCGACCCCACCCCGCTCGATATCGAGATCGAGGACATCGCCCATGGCCTCGCCTTCGTCGCCCGCTGGAACGGTCAGACCCGGGGCGACTTCGCCTATTCCGTCGCCGAACACTCGCTTCTGGTCGAAGAGATTTTCGCTCTGCGCCAGCCTCGTGCCCCCATCCGCTGGCGGCTTGCCGCGCTGCTTCACGACGCGCCCGAATATGTCATCGGCGACATGATCAGCCCCGTCAAATCTGCCATCGGCGAAGGCTACGGCCTGCTTGACGACCGTCTGGCCGCGGCGATCCACATCCGCTTCGGCCTGCCTGCCGATATCCCCACCGACATCCGCCGCCAGATCAAGACGGCCGACCGGATCAGCGCCTGGCTCGAGGCGGTGCAGATCGCCGGCTTCTCCCGGGCCGAGGCCGACCGTTTCTTCGGCAAGCCCGACCCCGCGCTCGCCGCGACCCTCGCCATCACCCTTCGCCCGCCTCTCGAAGTGCGCGCGGCCTTCCTCGCCCGCCACGCCGCCCTCGTTGCCGCGCTCTGACGGGCGGGCCGCCCGTGATGCCATTTTCCGTCCCGATCCGTCCTCAGGGCGGGGCAGACAGCGGCCCCCTTGCCCAAGAATTTCCGCCCTGCGCAGACCCGCCTATTTCGGACTGCGTTTGGCCAGGATGCGCTGCAACGTGCGGCGGTGCATGTTCAGCCGCCGCGCCGTCTCGCTCACGTTGCGGTCGCACAGCTCATAGACCCGCTGGATATGCTCCCAGCGCACCCGGTCCGCGCTCATCGGGTTCTCCGGAGGCGGCGGCAGTTCCGACTTGCGCGCGAGAAGCGCGTGGGTCACGTCCGTCGCGTCCGCAGGCTTGGACAGATAGTCGATCGCCCCGATCTTGACCGCCGCCACCGCGGTCGCAATCGCGCCATACCCTGTCAGCACCACGATCCGGCTGTCCGGACGGCGCTCCCTCAGCGTTTCCACCACGTCAAGCCCGTTGCCGTCCTCAAGCCGCAGATCGACAACCGCATAGGCCGGCGGCCGCGCATTGGCGATCGCCTTGCCATGGGCCACGCTGTCAGTCATCTCGACCGCAAAGCCGCGCTTTTCCATCGCCTTGCCCAGCCGCTTAAGGAATGCCTCGTCATCATCGACCAGAAGCAGCGACTTGTCCTCGCCCAGATCGTAGCCTTCGCTGTCCATCGCCTGCCCTTCTGCTCGGTTTCAACTGGGGAACTAGGTTCCGGCAGAGAAGAGGTCAAATCCGCCCGGCCCAGATCACGCAGCCGCCCGCACGAAACAGGCCACCCGTGCCGCCAGCTCCTCGGGCGTTTCCTCGCGGCGCACAAAGTCGACCACTCCAAAACCGGGAAGCACGATGTAGCTGAAGACCGTATGATCGACCAGGTAATAGGGATCATCCGCCTGCGCCTCCTGCTTGCGAAAATACACCCGATAAGCCGCCGCCGCGGCGGCCACCTGCTCCGGGCTTCCGGTCAGCCCTATCATCCTGTCGTGGAAATTCCGCGCAAAGGCTCCTACCACCTCGGGCGTGTCCCGCTCGGGGTCGACCGAAACAAAGACCGGCGTCGCCAGGATGCCGTATTCAGCCTCCAGAACATCCACCGCCTGCGCGTTGCGCATGTTGTCCATCGGACAGACGTCGGGGCAGAAGGTATAGCCGAAATACAGGATCGACGGTGCCGTGATCACCTCGGCCTCCGTCACCGTGGCCCCCGCCCCATCCACCAGCGTGAAGGGCCCGCCGATATCTCCGCCCGCCACTGCACCCTCGCGGCAGGCCGCGAAATTGTCACCCGGCCGCAGCATCACCGCGACGAACGCCGCCCCCAGACCAGTGACTGCAAGCGCTCCGGCCGCCAGGGCAAAGGTCGCTGTCTTCACGTCGCATTCTCCCCGGTGCTTCCGCCGCGACGCGGCTCCGCATTGATCCGCAAGATTGCGCGCCATATCAACCTGCATTGCTGTCGCACGAGCCAGGGGGCGCACTGATACCCGTGACCGAACCCGACATCTTCCACGACCATGACCGCAGCGACTGGGTCCGGCTGCGCACGCTCGTCATCCTGCGGTGGTTCGCCATCGCCGGCCAGATTGTCGCCGTCATGGTCGCGCTCTGGGTCTACCGGCTCCAGATCGAGACCGGCCTCGTCGCCCTCACCATCGGCGCCTCGATCATCGCCAACCTGGTCTCCAGCTTCGTCTATCCCCAAAGCCGGCGCCTCTCGGAACGCGAGGCAAGCCTGATGCTCATCTTCGACATCCTCCAGCTCGGCCTCCTGCTCTACCTCACCGGCGGCCTCAACAACCCCTATGCGCTCCTCATGCTAGCCCCCGTCACCATCGCTGCAACGGTGCTCCACCTGCGCAGCTCGGTCATGCTCGCCCTTCTCTCGATGGCGGTCCTCAGCCTGCTCGGTCCCTGGCATCTGCCGATCCTCAATGCCGACGGGACCGTGCTCGAACTCCCCGGCATCTTCCGCTTCGGCTTCTGGACCGCGCTCATCATCGGCGTGGTCTTCATCGCCGTCTATGCCCGCCAGGTCACAACCGAAATGCACGCGATGGCCGAAGCGCTGCTTGCGACACGGCTTGCGCTCGCCCGGGAACAAAAACTCACCGATCTCGGTGGTGTCGTGGCCGCCGCAGCCCACGAACTGGGGACGCCGCTGGCCACCATCAAGCTCGTCTCCGCCGAGATGATCGAGGAACTGGCCCACAATCCCGACCTGCGCGCCGATGCCGCGCTGATCCGCAGCCAGGCCGACCGCTGCCGGGATATCCTCCATTCGATGGGCCGCGCCGGCAAGGAAGACATGCACCTGCGCCGCGCGCCGCTCCAGACCGTCGTCGAGGAAGCCGCCGAACCGCACCTCGCCCGCGGCAAGGACGTCCGCGTGTCTGCCGCACCCGACGCCGGACAGGACCTTCGACAGCCAGTCATCGAACGGCGCCCCGAAATCATCCACGGCCTGCGCAATCTGATCCAGAACGCAGTCGATTTTGCGGAAACGTCGGTCGATATCGAAATCCGCTGGACAGCGCGCAGCATCTTCGTCCGGATCGAAGACGATGGTCCCGGCTTCCCGCCATCGGTCCTCGGGCGGATCGGCGATCCCTTCATGCGCCGTCGCCGCATCGCCGAGGACCGCACCTACAGGCCTGGATACGAAGGAATGGGGCTGGGCCTTTTCATCGCAAAGACACTGCTCGAACGGACCGGCGCGCAGCTCAGCTTCGCAAACGGCGCCGGAAAGACCGCCGGAGGCGCGATCGTGATCGTCGAATGGACAGCCGACAAGGTCGCCGCAGGTCCCCCTGCCGGTTCGCCGGGCCTCGGCGCGAACATCCCGATCACGACATGATCACTGCGGAACCCCATGATCTGCGGTTAACGGCTGATTAACCACAATCCACGACGATCGCCGGCACCGGTTACAAAGGTGTCTGGGATGTCGGAATTGGGTTTGGCGCCTGCCTTGGGGTCTCTTGCTGCGGCAGTCACGCTGGCTGCCGGAATCCTCGCATTCCTGTCGGTCCTGCTGCGCCGCCGCAGGCCGGCCGCACATCCCGGCGCCGCGGGGCCCGCCGTCCATGACGCCGGTTCTGCAGTCTTCCTGTTCGAAGATGGCGTGCTTGCCGATGCGACGCCGGCCGCGCGCCATATCCTGGCCGCCCTGCGCGGCGATGACCCGTCCCTCGCCGCCGTCGCAAACCGGCTTGCCCGCCGCTTTCCCGACCTCAGCGACCGCCTGCGCAGGATCGGGCAATCAACCGACAGCGCCATCCGCGAGATGCTCGCCGGTTCCGACGGCACCGAATCCCTCCTTGTCGAATCCGCCCGCTCCTGCCTCCGGCTGACGATCCTCCCCGCTGACTCCGCGGCCGAACGTCCCGCCCTGAATTCCGATTCAGGCCGGATCGCCGCCCTGGAAGAGGAACTTCAGACCCTGCGCGCCCTCGCCGAGGATGCGCCCCAACTCATCTGGCAGCAGGACAGCGATGGAAAAATCTGCTGGGCCAATCGCGCCTATCTCGCCCTGGCCGACCGTCTTTCGCCACGGGGCGATGGCGATGATCCGATCTGGCCGGCCCGTCCTTTCCTTGTCCCGGACCGCCCGCCCCAGAACGACGGCGAAACCCGCATCGCCCGCGCCAGACTCGAAATCCCGGGACTCGCGGAACCCCTGACCTACGAAGTCACTTCGGTCCGCCGCGGCACGCGGACGGTCCACTTCGCAGTCGATGCCAGCAACATCGTCGCCGCCGAACACGGCAGGCAAACCTTCATCCAGACACTCACAAGGACCTTCGCACACCTCTCGGCGGGGCTAGCGATCTTTGACCGCGACCGCCGGCTCGTGCTCTTCAACCCCGCGTTCCTCGACCTCACCTCGCTGCCCGCGACCTTCCTCAGCCAGCGCCCGCAGGTTGGCGCCGTGCTGGACCGGTTGCGCGACCTCCAGATGCTCCCCGAACCCAAGAACTACAGCTCCTGGCGTGACCGGGTCGCCGCCCTCGAAGCGGCCGCCGTCCGTGGCACCTACAGCGAAACCTGGTCGCTCCCCTCGGGTCGCACCTATCGCGTGTCTGGCCGGCCTCATCCCGATGGCGCCATCGCCTTCCTTTTCGAGGATGTCAGCGACGAAATCCTCCTGACCCGCCATTTCCGCAGCGAACTGGAAACAGCCCAGTCCGTTCTGGACAGCCTCGAGGAAGCCGTCGCCGTCTTTTCCCCGGCCGGAACGCTGACCCTGACCAATACCGCCTATGCCGATCTCTGGGGCCAGCAGGCCATCGGCCTGCGTGAAGCCGGCATCGCCGGAGAAATCGCCCACTGGCAGGCCCGCACCCTGCCATCCCCGGTCTGGGACCGCCTCGCCGACAGCCTTCAGGACCTTCGCAGCCGTACCAACTGGCAGGACACGCTGCGCATCAATGACGGACGCAGCCTGACCTGCCGCTTTCTGCCACTGCCGGGTGGCTCATCGCTTGTCGCCTTCCGGCCCCAGTCCGCCGAGACGCCCCACCTTGGCCGCGCCGGGCAAGAACGACGACCTCGCGCGGTCGCCGCCACCTGATCCCTGACCGAAGGGGGTTGCGGGCCGTGTCCGCAGCCCTACTCTGGCCGCATGTCAACAGACACCGGCGCCATTGACCTGCAGACCGAAGCCGCGACGCAAGCGCTCGCCGCCTGCATCGGTGCGAGGCTCCGTCCCGGCGATACCCTCCTGCTCGACGGCGGCATCGGCGCGGGCAAGACCGCCTTCGCCCGTGCCCTGATCCGCGCCGCAACGGGAAATCCCGGGGAAGACGTCCCTTCCCCTACCTTTACCCTCGTGCAGACCTATGCCACGCCCCGGGGCGAGATCTGGCACGCCGACCTCTACCGCCTCTCCCACCCCGACGAGGCACGCGAACTGGGCCTGGCCGAGGCGATGGAGCACGCGATCTGCCTTGTCGAATGGCCAGACCGTCTGGGCGACCTCGCCCCGCCCGGCGCCCTGACGCTCTGGTTCGAGGCGCTGCCCCATGGCCCCCACCGCGTCCGCCTCTCCGGCCCGCCCCCCTGGCCCGCCCGGCTGGAACCCTGCCTTGCCCGCTGACCCCCGCCTCGCCGCCTCTCCCTTTGCCGCCTGGCAGGCCGCGCCCCTCGCCGGCGATGCCTCGGCCCGCCACTATGCCCGCCTGACGGGGCCTGACGGGGACAGCGTAATCCTGATGGACGCGTCCGGTGACCCGCCCGCGGCCACCGCCGCCTTCATCACCCTCGCGCGGCTCCTCACAGCCCACAGCCTCGCCGCGCCCGCGATTCTCTGGACCGACCCCGCCGGCAGCCTTCTCGTGGTCGAGGATCTGGGCCGCCACACCTTTGCCGAATGGCTGGCCGCGCATCCCGGCGACGAGCGCGGGCTCTACACCGCCGCAGTCGACCTGCTGCCCGTCGTGCAGGCCGTGCCTCTGCCTGCCGGCCTTGTCATCTTCACGTCCGCCCATGCCGCGGGGCTGATCGCCCCACTCTTCGACCACTATCTCGCGACCCCGCCCGCGACATTGCAGGCCGAGGTCACGGGCCTCCTGCAAGAGGCGCTTTCGACCCTGCCCCCCGACCGCGATCGCCTTGCCCTGCGCGATTTCCACGCCGGAAACCTGATCTGGCGGCCCCATCGCAATGGCGCTGCCCGCATCGGCCTGCTCGACTTCCAGGATGCCGTCGCCGCCCCCCCCGAATACGACCTCGTCTCACTCCTGCGCGATGCCCGGCGCGACGTGCCGGACAACCTGCGGACCGCGATGACGGACCGCTTCGCCGCGATCACTGGCCAGGACGCTGACCTTGTCGCCCGGTCCTGCGCGCTCTGGGGCGTCCAGCGCAACCTGCGTATTCTCGGCATCTTCGCCCGCCTCGCCGGTGCGGGCGGCAAGCCGCGCTACCGCGCGCTCATGCCGCGCGTCCATGCCCAGATCATGGCCGACCTCGCCCACCCCGCCCTCGCCCGCCTCGCGCCCCTCCTCCGCCGCGCCCTGCCGCCGCCCGGGGGCCCCGCATGAGCCAGCCGCAGGCCGCGATGATCTTCGCCGCAGGCTTTGGCACCCGCATGGGTGCGCTGACCCGCGACCGGCCCAAGCCGCTGATCCCCGTCGCGGGCCGCCCCCTCATCGACCATGCGCTGGCCCTGGCCGAGGCCGCCGCCCCCCGCATCGTCGTCAACACCCACTACCACGCCGCGATGATCGCGGCCCACCTTGCCGGTCGCGCCGTCACGCTCTCGCCCGAACCCGATGCGATCCTCGACACCGGCGGCGGACTCAAGGCCGCACTGCCGCTCCTCGGCCCCGGCCCTGTCTTCACGCTCAATTCCGATGCCGTCTGGCAGGGCGAAAACCCGCTCTCGGCCCTTGCCGCCGCCTGGGACGGCACGCGGATGGAGGGGCTCGTTCTCCTTCTCGACCGCGACCGCGCCATCGGCCACACCGCCCCCGGCGACTTCCTGACTGACCCGCAGGGCCGCCTCTCGCGCGGTCCGGGCCACGTCTATTCCGGCGCCCAGATCATCCGCACCGACGACCTTGCCACAATCGCGGCGCCCGCCTTCTCGCTCAACCTCCTCTGGGACAGGATGATTGCCCGCGGCACCCTTTACGGTCTTGCCTATACCGGCCAATGGTGCGACGTCGGCCGCCCCGAAAGCATCCCGCTGGCCGAGGCGATGCTGGCCCATGGCTGAGCTTTTCACCGCACCCGGCCCCCGCCTCTTCGCGCTCCCCCCCGGCGTCGATTTCGCGGCCGAGGTTGCGGCCGGCCTGCTGGCCCGCCTCGGCGATGCCCCGCCCGAAAGGCTCGCCCGCGTCACCATCCACGTCAACACCCGCCGCATGCAGCGCCGCCTGCGCGATGTTTTCGCCACCGGCCCCGCCCGGCTCCTGCCGCGCATCACGCTCATCACCGACCTCGCGCTCGATCCCGCCGGGGCCGACCTGCCCCCCGCCGTCCCACCCCTGCGCCGGCAGCTCGAACTCACCCGCCTTGTCGCAGGCCTGCTTGACCGCGAACCCGACCTGGCCGACCGCGCCGCCCTCTTCGACCTCTCCGACAGTCTCGCCCGGCTCCTGGACGAAATGCATGGTGAGGGCGTCCCACCCGATGCCTTCGCCCGTCTCGACGTGTCCGACCTGTCAGGCCACTGGGCGCGCGCACTCGGCTTCCTGCGCATCGTCGCCGATTTCGCCAAAGGCGATGCGCCCGACCGCGAAGCCCGCCAGCGCGCCGTGATCGAACGCCTCGCCGTGCGCTGGGCAACCGATCCGCCGCCCGACCCCGTCCTTGTCGCAGGTTCGACCGGGTCGCGCGGGGCGACCTCGCTCTTTCTCCAGACCGTTGCCCGCCTGCCCCAGGGCGCGGTGATCCTGCCCGGCGTCGATCCCGACCTGCCCGCCACTGTCTGGGACAGCCTCGACAGCGCGCTCACCGCCGAGGATCACCCGCAATATCGCTTCAAGCGTCTGGCCGATGCACTCTCCCTCGCCCCCGCCGCGATCCCGCGCTGGACCGATACGCCCCCCGCCCGCCCCGCGCGCAACCGGCTCGTCTCGCTCTCGCTCCGCCCCGCACCGGTCACCGACCAGTGGCGCAGCGATGGCCCCGCCCTTGGCGATCTTGTCGCCGCGACCGAAGGGATGACCCTCGTCGAAGCCCCCTCCCCCCGGGCCGAGGCCGAGGCCATCGCCCTGCGCCTGCGCGCCGCGGCCGAGGACGGGATCACCGCCGTTCTCTTCACCCCCGACCGGATGCTCACCCGCCAGGTCGCCGCTGCGCTCGACCGCTGGGATATCGTCCCCGACGACAGCGGCGGCCAGCCGCTTGACCTCTCGCCCCCCGGTCGCTTCCTGCGCCAGGTGGCCGACCTGATGGGCCGCAGCATGACCGCCGGCGCGCTTCTGGCGCTGCTCAAACATCCGCTCTGTCATTCGGGCCCCGATCGGGGCGACCACCTGCGCCATTCCCGAGACCTCGAGCTTTGGGTCCGCCGCAAGGGGCTGCCCTTCCCCACCGGCGCCGACCTGCGCACCTGGGGCGAAAAGGGCGACCGCGCGTCCTGGGCCTCCTGGGTTGCGACCGCGCTCGACCGGCTCGCCGCCGTGACCACGGCCCCGCTCGCCGCGCTCGTCCCCCGCCACCTCGCCCTGTCCGAAGACCTTGCCGCCGGCCCCTCCGGCCCTGCTGCCGGCGCGCTCTGGGCCGAAGCCGCGGGCCGCAGCGCCCGCGCGCTCACCGCCGACCTTGCCCGCCATGCCGAGGCCGCAGGCACCCTGACCCCGCGCGACTATGCCGCGCTTTTCACCGCCGTCATCGCCGGCGGCGAGGTGCGTGACCGCGACACCGGCCATCCCCGCATCCTGATCCGCGGCACACTCGAGGCGCGGGTGGACCGCGCCGATCTCGTCATCCTCGGCGGGCTGAACGAAGGCACCTGGCCCGGCACGCCAAAGCCCGACCCCTGGCTCAACCGCGCACTGCGCCATCAGGCGGGCCTTCTGTTGCCCGAACGCCAGATCGGGCTTTCGGCGCATGACTATATGCAGGCCATCGCCGCACCCGAGGTCTGGCTCACCCGCCCGATCCGGTCCGACGATGCCCAGACCGTCGCGTCGCGCTGGCTCCTGCGGCTCACGAACCTGCTCGCAGGCCTGCCCGACCAACAGGGCGACGCCGCGCTCGCCGCCATGCGCGCCCGCGGCGCAGACTGGCTTGCCCGCGCAGCCACCCTCTCGGAACCCGCATGCCCCGTCCCCCGCGCCGGCCGCCCCTCGCCCCGACCCCCGCCCGAGGCGCGGCCGAAACAGCTCTCCGTCACCGCCGTGACCGACCTGCTGCGCGACCCTTACGCGATCTATGCCCGCCACATCCTGCGCCTGCGCCCGCTCGACCCGCTCACCCCCGCGGCCGATGCACCTTTGCGCGGGCAGGTGATCCACCGAATCTTCCAGCGCTTCATCGACACCGCCCCGTCCCCCGATGACCCCGCCGCCCGCGCCGCGCTCATGGCCGCGACCGACGCGATCCTCGCCGCCGACTGCCCCTGGCCCACCGTCCGTGCCCTCTGGCGTGCCCGGATCGACCGTATCGCCGAATGGTTCCTCGCCACCGAAGCTGACCGGCGCGCGCACGGAACCCCCCGCCTCATCGAGGAGACCGGCACGCTCATCCTGCCCGACCGCGCCTTCACCCTCACAGGCAAGGCCGACCGCATCGACCTGACCCCCGATGACCGCGCCCTGATCTACGACTACAAGACCGGCACGCCCCCTACCGATAAGCAGCAGCGCGCCTTCGACAAGCAGCTTCTGCTCGAGGCGGCAATGGTCGAACGCGGCGCCTTCCCCGCGCTCGGCCCCCGCACCGTCGCCGGCGCGGCCTATATCGGCCTGGGCGCCAAATCCGCCATCGTCCCAGCCCCGCTCGCCGAACAGCCCCCCTCGCAGATCTGGGACGAATTTCTGCAACTGCTGGACAGATGGTCCCGCCGCGACCGCGGCTACACGTCGCGCCTCGCCCCGCGCCAGACAACTGACGCCGGCAGATACGACCACCTCGCCCGATATGGCGAATGGGACCACACCTCCGACCCCATGCCCGAGGATGTCGGATGACCCGCCACCCCGCCACCCTGCGCCAGATCGAGGCCGCCGATCCCGCCCATTCCACCTGGGTCGCCGCGAACGCAGGCTCGGGCAAGACCCGCGTACTCACCGACCGTGTCGCCCGCCTGCTCCTCTCCGGCGTCAGCCCGGCGCATATCCTCTGCCTGACCTATACCAAGGCCGCCGCGGCCGAGATGCAGAACCGCCTTTTCCAGCGCCTCGGCGCCTGGGCGATGAAGCCCGACGCCGCGCTCACCGCCGAACTGGCCGACCTCGGCGCCGACCTGCGGCCGCAGGACCTGCCCCGCGCCCGCCGCCTCTTCGCCCAGGCGATGGAGGTCCCGGGCGGCCTGCGCATCCAGACCATCCACGCCTTCTGCGCGGGCCTTTTGCGCCGCTTCCCGCTCGAATCCGGCGTCAGCCCCGCCTTCGCCGAGATGGACGACCGCGCCGCAGCCCTCTTGCGGGCGGAGGTGGTCGATGCCCTCGCCCTCGGCACCGCCGCCCCCGCGCTCACCGCCGTCGCGCGCGGCTTTACCGGCGACGATTTCGACGCCCTCTTGCGGGGGATCGCCGCCCGCCGCGATGCCTTTGCCGCGCCTTGCGACCGCGACACCATCGCTGCCGCGCTTGGCCTTCCCCCCGGGATGACCGAAGACAGCCTGCTCGCCTCGGTCTTTGCCCCCGATACGCCCGCCGATCTCGCCAGCCTCGCCGCACTCTGCCGTGGCGGGTCGACCAACGATGTGAAGCTCGCCGCAAAGCTCTCGCACTTTCGGCCCGGACAAACCCCAAGCCTCACCGATCTCGAGGTGCTCGAGGATGTCTTCCTGACCGGTGAGAAGGCGGCCAATCCCTTCACCGCCAAGACCGGCGCCATTCCCACCCGCACCACCCGCGACCGCGACCCCGCGCTGATCGACCGCATCAACCGGCTGATGACCCGGGTCGAATCGGCGCGCAGCCCGCGCCTCGCGCTGGCCGCGCTTGCACGCACGCTCGACCTTCACGCCTTTGCACGCCCCTTCCTCGCCGCGCTCGACGCGGCCAAGACCGCCCGCGGCCTGGTCGATTTCGACGACCTGATCTGGCGCGCCCGCGCGCTCCTGACCGATCCCGTGGTCGCACAATGGGTCCTCTTCAAGCTCGACGGCGGCATCGACCACATCCTCGTGGACGAAGCGCAGGACACCTCCCCCCTGCAATGGCAGGTTATCGCCAGCCTCGCCCAGGAATTCGCGGCCGGCATCGGAGCCCGCCCCGACAGCGACCGCACGATCTTTGTCGTGGGCGATCTCAAGCAGTCGATCTACTCCTTCCAGGGCGCCGAACCCGAAGCCTTCGACCGCATGAAGGACCATTTCACCGCCGACCTCGCCCGCATCGGCAAGGAACTGAACCCGCTCACGCTCGACTATTCCTTCCGCTCGGCCACCGCCGTCCTGACCGTCGTGGACTTCGTCTTTGACCGCCACAGTGACGGCCTTGGCCAAGCCAGGCCCGCGCACAAGGCCTTCCGCGAAGACCTCCCCGGCCGCGTCGACCTCTGGGACCCCATCCCCCCCGTGGCCGAGGAGCGGGAGGACCGCCCCTGGTACGACCCCCTCGACACCGTGGGTGAACGTCACCACAGCGCCATCCTGGCTGACCGCATCGCCGCCGCCTGCGCACGAATGATCGGCCACGAGACCCGCCCCATCGTCAGATCGGGCCAGACCTTCCGCCAGCCCGTCCGTGCGGGCGACATCCTCATCCTCGTCCAGCGCCGCTCCGACCTCTTCGCCGCCATCATCCGCGCGCTCAAGGCGCAAGGCCTGCCCGTCGCCGGGGCAGACCGGCTGCGCGTCGGCGCCGAACTCGCCGTTCGCGACATCGGCGCCGTCCTGCGCTTTCTCGCGTTGCCCGAAGACGACCTCTCGCTCGCCGCCGCTCTGCGCTCTCCCCTCTTCGGGTGGAGCGAAGCCGACCTCTACACTCTCGCCCATCCCCGCGGCGAGACGGACTATCTCTGGACAGCCCTGCGCCACGCCAACCATCCCGAAACGCTCGCGATCCTTGACGACCTGCGCGCCCGCGCCGATTTCCTGCGCCCCTTCGACCTGATCAACCGCCTTCTGACGCGGCACGACGGCCGCCGCCGCCTGCTCGCCCGCCTCGGTCCCGAGGCCGAAGACGGAATCGACGCGCTCCTCTCCCAGGCGCTTGCCTACGAAGGCGGCAATATCCCCTCGCTCACCGGGTTCGTCGAATGGATGCAGACCGACGATCTCGAAATCAAGCGCCAGATGGACGCCGCCTCCGACCGCATCCGGGTGATGACCGTCCACGGCGCCAAGGGGCTCGAAGCGCCGATCGTCATCCTGCCCGACACTGCCATCCGCAAGGCGCCCAAAGACGCCCCGCTCTTGCCCCAGGGCGATGTTCTGCACTGGGCCGGCACCGCCGATACGCTGCCGCCCGCCCTGGCCGCCGCCCGCGCGGCCGCAAAGGAGGCGCAGCAGCGCGAACGTCGGCGCCTGCTTTATGTCGGCATGACACGGGCCGAAAGCTGGCTCATCGTCTGCGCCGCCGGCGATACCGGCACGGGCAGCGACAGCTGGCACGCCATGGTGCGCGACGGGATGGAGACGGCCGGCGTCATCGCAACCAACCTTCCCGACGGGCCGGGCCATCGCTACGCCCTGCATGACTGGGACAACCTCCCCCTTGTCGCCACGCCGCCCGGCCCGGCTCCCGCCGCAGTCCCCGTCACTTTCGGCCCCGCCCGGCCCTACGATGCGGCCAGCCTCCGCCCCCTCTCCCCCTCCGACCTTGGCGGGGCCAAGGTCCTGCCCGGCGAAACCCTGCCCGAAGAGGAGGAGACCTCGCTCGCCCGCGGCCGCGTCCTGCACCGCCTGCTCGAATACCTGCCCGCCGTGCCACCCGCCGACCGCGCCGCCCAGGCCCGCGCGCTCCTCGCGCTCGACGAGGATGCGACTTTCCTCGGCGACACCGCGCCCCTCATCGCCGATGCGCTGTCCATCCTCGCCGACCCGGCCTTCGCCACGCTCTTTGACGCAAGCACTCTGGCCGAGGCCGACCTGACCGCCACCCTTCAGGGCCGGCGCTTTTCCGGTACCATCGACCGGCTGGTGATCGAACCCTCCCGCATCCTCGCCGTCGACTTCAAGACAAACCGCCTGACACCCGACCACCCCGGGGACGTGCCCGAAGGCATCCTGCGCCAGATGGGCGCCTATGCCGCCATGCTCGCCGCGATCTGGCCCGGCCGCAGCATCGAAACCGCGATCCTCTGGACCGCGCGACCGCTGCTCATGCCGCTGCCTTCGCGTCTCGTCATGGCGGCCCTGCAACGCGCGCCGCTTGCTTGACCTCTACCGCTGGGGGTCCTAGCTTGCCGATCCGCGATATGACGCCCAGTTCCACAGGAGATGCCCGATGGCGACCCTAGCCGTGACCGATGCCACCTTCGACGCCGAAGTGCGCCAGGCCGATATCCCCGTCCTCGTGGACTTCTGGGCCGAATGGTGCGGCCCCTGCAAGATGATCGGACCCGCACTCGAGGAACTGTCCGAGGAACTCGCCGGCAAGGTCAAGATCGTCAAGGTCAACGTCGACGAAAACCCCGATTCCCCCGCCCAGATGGGCGTCCGCGGCATCCCCGCACTCTTTATCTTCAAGGGGGGAGAGATCGTGTCCAACCGCGCCGGCGCCGCGCCCAAGGCCGCGCTGCAGAACTGGATCACCCAGTCCATCTGACAGGCTGCCCCCGCCGGGGGGCCCTTGTGGCCCCTCTGCCCGCGCGCCATATCAGAGGCGCGCGGCAAGAGCGGAGACGTGACCATGGCCGATACCGATTTTCCTGGCTGGCACGGCACAACCATTATCGCGGTCCGCAAGGGCGGCCGCGTGGTGATCGCCGGCGATGGCCAGGTCTCTCTCGGCCAGACCGTGATCAAGGCGACCGCCCGCAAGGTCCGCCGCCTCACCCCGGGCGGGCATGACGTGATCGCCGGTTTTGCCGGCTCCACCGCCGACGCCTTCACCCTGCTCGAACGGCTCGAGAAAAAGCTCGAAGCCACCCCCGGACAGCTGGCCCGCGCCGCCGTGGAACTCGCCAAGGACTGGCGCACCGACAAGTATCTCCAGAAACTCGAAGCGATGCTGATCGTTTCCGACGGCACAGCCCTTCTCGTCATCACCGGCGCGGGCGACGTGCTTGAACCCGAACATGGCGTCGCCGCCATCGGCTCGGGCGGCAACTACGCGCTCGCCGCCGCCCGCGCGCTGATGGACGGCGATCTCGATGCCGAAACCATCGCGCGGCGCGCCATGGCCATCGCGGCCGAGATTTGCGTCTATACCAACGGCAACCTTACCATCGAAAGCATCTCGCCATGATCGGCGACGACGACCTGCGCGCCGGCGTCGCCGCCGGCATCGTGACCGAGGCGCAGGCCACCCGCCTGCTCACCCTCTCGCAGACCCGCGCCGGTACCCGCGCCGCGCTGACCGGCGACGACGAACCCTTCGAGCTTTTCCGCGGCTTCTCCGAAATCTTTATCTCGGTCGGCCTCGTCATCCTGCTCTCGGGCCTCATGAGCCTCGTCTCGCTCTCGGGCCATGTGCTGGCGATCTCGCTGGCGGGCGCGGCGCTCGCAGTGCTTCTCGCGCTCTACTTCACACGCCGGCGGCGCATGACGCTGCCCTCGATCGTGCTGTCCATCGCCTTCGCCCAGGCCGTCTCGGTGGCCATCCTCTGGATTGTCATCGGCAATGCCGACACCATCCCGGGCACATCCACCGTGATCCTGATCGGCGGCGTCGTGGTCGCCGCGCTGGCCGTCTGGTACTGGGCCTTCCGCATCCCCTTCACCATGTTCCTGATCGGCCTCACCGTGCTTGCGGTGATCCTGCTCTCGATCTCGGGCGCCGCCCCGGTCGCGATCTTCAACGACTGGGCCAACCTCTTCGACCTCGGCGGCTCGCTCATCGCGCGCGGCACGCTCGGCTTCGGCATCGTGGCCTTCATCGCCGGCATGGCCTTCGACATGCGCGACCCCCACCGCCTCGGCCGCTTCGCCGCCTCGGGTTTCTGGCTGCACCTTCTGGCCGCGCCTGCGCTTGTCAACACCGTCGCGCTGACCTTCCTCAAGATGGACAGCACGCGCGGCTATATCCTGCTCGGCCTCTCGCTCGCGCTCATCACGCTCCTTGCCCTGGTGATCGACCGCCGCAGCTTCCTGACCGCCGGGATCGCCTATCTCGGCATCCTGCTCGGGCTCATCCTCGTTCCCGATGGCGGCAGCCCGATCCGCTGGGCCTGGCTCCTGATCCTGCTCGGCGGCTTCGTGACCCTGATCGGCGCCTTCTGGACGCAGTGGCGCAGCGCCATCCTGCGCGCCCTGCCAGACTTCCCCGGCAAGTCGCGCCTGCCGCCCTACGGCGCCTGACGCTCCTTCTTCTGCGCCTCCATGAAGGCGCGCAGCACCGCATTGATCCGCGTCTGATACCCCCGCCCGCCCGCGCGAAAAAAGGCCAGCACATCCGGGTCCAGCCGGATCGAGATCGCCGCCTTCGCCTCCGGCACCACCAGCCGGGCCGAGGCCCAGTCGATCACCATCCCCGCCTCCTCCTCGTCCGGCTCCGGCTCGCCCGTCTCGCTCAGAAAGCGCTCCCAGTCAGTCTCGCTCTTCATCTTTCGCAGCTGATCAGTTGTGTACCGCACGATACGCTCGTCGCTCATCTGTCCTCGCCCCCCTTGCCGTGATGATGCGGATCGCACCCGCCCGCATGGTGAACACCACTGCGACGAACTTCGGACCGATCTTGCCGATCGCGATCTGCCGCCGCTCTGCCGGGTGCCTGGCTTCCACAATGACGTGCGGTTCTTCGAACAGCAGCCTCACGTCACGGAAATCTAGACCATGCTTCTGGATGGTCGTGATCCTCTTGCTTTCATCCCATTCGAATTCCACCTTACCTTATCCCCGACAGATTGTATATATATTTCGTATCGACACAGGCCCTTCCCTGAAACGCTCTTGGATTCCCCCCGCCCGCCCCATACATCCGCGCCATGCTTAAGGATTCCTGAATGACCGACCTGACCCCGCGCGAGATCGTCTCCGAACTCGACCGCTTCATCATCGGCCAGACCGAGGCCAAGCGCGCCGTCGCCGTGGCGCTGCGCAACCGCTGGCGGCGCCGCCAGCTTGGCCCCGATCTGCGCGACGAGGTCTATCCCAAGAACATCCTGATGATCGGCCCCACCGGCGTCGGCAAGACCGAGATCAGCCGCCGCCTCGCCCGGCTCGCCCGGGCCCCTTTCATCAAGGTCGAGGCGACCAAGTTCACCGAGGTCGGCTATGTTGGCCGCGATGTGGAACAGATCGTGCGCGACCTCGTCGACATTGCCATCGCCCAGACCCGCGACCAGATGCGTGAAGATGTGCGCGCCGCCGCCCGCGCCGCGGCCGAGGATCGCGTCATCACTGCCATCGCCGGCACCGATGCGCGCGAAACAACGCGCGAGATGTTCCGCCGCAAGCTCAAGTCCGGCGAACTCGACCAGACCATGATCGAGATCGAGGTGAAGGACACCTCTCCCCCGATGGGCTTCGACATCCCCGGCCAGCCCGGCCCCGGCGGGATTGGCGGGATGATGAACATCGGAGAGCTCTTCGGAAAGGCCTTCGGCGGCCGCACCACGCGCAAGCGGCTCTCGGTCGCCGAAAGCTATGACGTGCTGCTGGCCGACGAGGCCGACAAGCTTCTCGACGACGAAACCGTCACCCGCGCCGCGCTCGACTCCGTCCAGCAGGACGGCATCGTCTTCCTCGACGAAATCGACAAGGTCTGCGCCCGGGCCGAAACCCGCGGCGCCGACATCAGCCGCGAAGGTGTCCAGCGCGACCTCCTGCCGCTGATCGAAGGCACGACCGTCAGCACCCGCCACGGGCCGGTCCGCACCGACCACATCCTCTTCATCGCCTCCGGCGCCTTCCACATCGCCAAGCCCTCCGACCTCCTGCCCGAACTTCAGGGCCGGCTCCCGATCCGTGTCGAGCTCAAACCCCTGACCGAAGGCGACTTCATCCGCATCCTGACCGAGACCGAGAACGCGCTCACCCGCCAGTATGCCGCGCTGATGCAAACCGAACAGGTCGCCGTCACCTTCACGGGCGACGGCATCGCCGCCATCGCCCACATCGCCGCCGAAGTGAACCGCAGCGTCGAGAATATCGGCGCCCGCCGCCTCTACACCGTGATGGAGCGCGTCTTCGAAGAGCTCTCCTTCACCGCCCCCGACCGCGGCGGCGAAGCCGTCACCGTCGATGCCGCCTTCGTCGAGGCCCATCTCGGCGCGCTGTCGCGCTCGACCGACCTCAGCCGCTACGTCCTCTGACGCCGCAGATAGACGTAGTAGGCCCCCGTCCCGCCATGGCGCAGATGCGCGGGCGCGATCTGCAGGACCATCGGTCCCAGCGGTGCCATCGCCAGCCATTGCGGCACCTGATGGCGCAACACCCCCTCGCGCGCCGGCATCGGCGCAAGCTCGTCGCGCAGTTTGCCCTTGCCGGTGATCACCAGCACCAGCCGCCGCCCCGCCGCATGCGACGCCAGGATGAACTCCCGCAGTGCAGGATGCGCCTCGGCTAGCGTCAGCCCATGCAGATCGATCCGCGCCTCGGGCGTGAGCTTTCCCTTCGCCATCCGGCCGAAGGCACGCGCATCCATCCGCAGGGGCATCCTCGCCATGTCCTCGGCCAACCCGGGAAGCAGATCGTCCGACCGCCGGTGATCCGCCCTCTCGCCGATGACAAACCGCGGCAGCGGCGCGGGCAGGGCAGGCACCCCGCCCGTGGACGACGGAGCGGCTGGTAACGGCGCATCGGCCGGCGCCGCCGCCTTGCGCACCGGCTTCAGGGGCAGATCGTTGCGCGTCACATGATCCCAAAGCGCCCGCTCCTCGGGCGACAGATGCCGGGGCCGGCGCATCACGCCTCCTCCCGCGGCAACAGCACGACCATCCGCCCGGGGTGCAGGAATGCCCCCGCGCGCCGTCCCGCCTCGGCCCCGGTCCCGAAAAACACGTCCGCCCGCTGCGCCCCCCGGATCGCCCCGCCCCGGTCCTGCGCCACCATCAGCCGCCTCAGCCCCCCCGCGTCGAGCCAGACCGGCGCACCGAGCGGCACCACCCCGGGATCGACCGCGACCGACCGCAGCGCGGTGACGGGATGCCCCATGCAGCCAAGCGGCCCCGCCCCGGGCGGCAGACCCTCCAGTACACGGAAAAAGACATAGGAGGGGTTGAGGTCCATCACCTCCCGCCCCGCTTCGGGGTTGGCGCGCATCCAGTCCTTGATCCCCTCTGCCGTGACAGTCCCGGTCGTGAACACCCCCCGCGCCACCAGTTCCTTGCCGACCGACCGATAGGGCCGCCCGTTGCTGCCCGCGTAATTCAGCCGCAGCACCTCGCCCTCGGGCAGAACGATCCGCCCCGACCCCTGCACCTGCATGAAAAAGGCTTCGGCCGCATCCGCCAGCCAGACGATCTCGAGCCCCCGCCCCTCCAGCGCCCA
>Ga0315902_10000563_pt1 | contig 62662 bp, 65 predicted proteins | sample LakEriMetagenome_9_FD_203523 | JGI IMG/M metagenome (GOLD analysis project Ga0315902, IMG submission 203523) | Freshwater fungal communities from buoy surface, Lake Erie, Ohio, United States - Buoy 12 MA117 | ecosystem: Environmental > Aquatic > Freshwater > Lake > Lake biofilm | place: USA... | reverse complement strand
TGTATGTATATGTTCAGTGCAGGCCAAAAATCAAGGATGCTTGCAACTTTTGCAGCAGGTGGTGGAAGAAACAGCTTTGCCCAACCATAATCCCAGTAGGTAGTGTAAAAAGAAAATTTACTTCTTCTTTTTCACTTTGAACTCATAACTGAAGGCAGTACCAATGATATGGTACTGCCTTTTGTATGACTTGAAATAATCAGGTCGATTGATATAAAATATATCCAGAGATGCCGCTTTGGTGAAATTGATTCTTACACCTCCCTGGATGCGATAATTGTCAATTCGAATACCATTGGCCATCCTGTAAATCGGTTCAAAAGAAGCTATAAGATCAACCTTTTTCGAAAATTCCTTCTTGGCCCTGAATCTCGCTCTCAGATAATTATCAGCAGGCTCCTGATCAATTGGATCTACCAGATCGAGCTGTTTGTTCTGATACAAAAGCCTCAGATCAGTCTTGACCTCTCCCCACTTTTTATCAATGGAGATACCAAAACCATAGCGACTGAATTGTGCTGATTGAACGTTCGACAAGCGGTATTGTCCTATCATGGTCAGATGCTTTACCAATTCTTTTTCCAATGAAAAAGAATAATAGGATCCTTTGAGTGTCTTGATATTATTTTCTATCCGCGACTGGTACTCAACCCCAGCCTGCCACTTTTTAGGAAGATCAAGATCTATCTCTGCACCAAACCATCCCTGAAGATCTACTGGATCCGCTCTGTTTGCCTGTGCAAACAGGCCATGAACATGAACAATAAACAAAAAAAATAAAATGTATTTAAGGCTTTTCATGATGTACTGTTAAGACCACTGAATCCTTTAAAAAATCGATATCTCCGACTTCTACACCGTAAATTCTAAAGCCCGTTCTTTGTTCAAGCTCCTGGATCAATTCCTGTCTTCGGGATGGATGAATCAACTCAGGCTTTTCAAATACGATGGTCATGGTGGAACGCTTTCCTCCTACCCATCCTGTTTCCAGTAAATAGGTCAGCAACAAAACAAAGGAAGCCAAAACCAGATGCTCTCCGAAGCTACCCGCACTTACCGCCAAAATCAATCCCAATGCAATACAAAGAAACAGATAAGTCATATCCTTTGCAGATATACCTTCTGTCCTGTAGCGCAACATGGAAAAAATGGCAAAAAGCCCAAAAGCCGCACCCGTACTCAATTCTACACGATTCAGGAGATAACTGATGATAAAAACAATCACATTGAATGAATAAAAAGTAAGCATCAGATCAGTACGATGATGATGCCTTAGATAGATATATCTCACCAATACAGTCAGTGAAACCAGATCTATGATGAGCTTGGCAATAAAAACTGGGTTGATCTCCTCCCAATTATAATTGATGATCAGTTCAAGCAAGTTCATATACATCGATAATTTTATGGGTTCTATGGTGAAGGGGTTTAAAATTATTCTTCTTGACAACAGGTTCAAGCATGGAAAGCCCAAAACAATATTTACTGAACGATGACTTTCTGATTCTCATATCCTTCATTCTGCAATTGAAAATCGAATGGGTATTTGAGAATCCTTTGCTTTCCAAAATAACAAGCGGTTTAAGATGTAATGTATCAAGCCCTCGTTGATATTCCAGCTCAGCGTCAATCGTTATCTTTTCTTCAAAAGACCGACTATAGAAAGTCAATCTCTTATAACAAACACTCAATTGTTTTACCAGCATCAAATTCCTGTCAATTCCAAGATCATTCATGACACTTTTGTTAAGCACAGTGTCGTCAAAATCACCGAGAAAAGGAATCCTGTTTTTAAGTGTAATCCCCTTGTTGGTTTTCCTTTTCACTTCTGCAAACGATTGACCATCCGCATAATGCCGGCAACGAACCTTCATTCTATTTAGCACTCCATTGTGATGCTGATGATAGAATTCAAAGTGAGGAGTATCAAAGTAATCGGTTCGATATGAAGAGATATGATTTTCATTGACGGTCATCAGGATATAATCTTGTTCAATGTCACGTATTATATTCGGTAATTCCTGATAGGTAGAAATGTATTTGATATCCTTTCGGTTACTGAATACACGTTCCCTCCCTATGGACTCAATATCCATACTTTCAAATGCTGAAATGATATCTCCGTAGTCAAGACCCATTGGAACAAGCAACAATTTAATCATTAAATTGCAACAAAGCCTGTCCATGAAATATTTGCTTTGCCTTTTGATGGTTTGCCAGGTAGCAATGGGACAAACCATTTCAGATTCTGTCAATATTGACGGCAACTTCAGAAGTTTCCATTTTGAACAACCTGCAGGAAATACAAAAGGCTATAGCCTGCTTTTCATTCTGCACGGCTCCGGCGGATCCGGCCCACAGATGATGCAAAGAGTTAACAGCTTTGCAGGAAAATCAGATCAGGAAAAAGTGATAGTTGTCTTCCCTTCAGGATATAAAAAATTCTGGAATGAATGCAGAAAAATGTCGCCTGCTGAAGCCAATCTAAACAATGTTAACGAACAGAAATTTTTCCAATCCATGATCAGCTATTTTCACAAGAAATACAAAACCGACAACAAAAAGGTTTTTGCCATTGGAACATCCGGTGGAGGCCACATGGTATATAAACTTGGACTCACTATGCCCTCTGCCTTTAGGGCCATGACGGCATTGATCGCCAATCTTCCAACGGAGGAAAACCTGGATTGCTCAGAGATGAAAATACCGATCAATCTTATGATCGTAAATGGCACAGAGGACAAAACTAATCCTTACAATGGTGGTGAGGTAATTCTTGCCAGCGGCAATTTTGGAGCTGTCAGGTCCACAGACAGAACAGTTGCATATTGGTCAGAACTTGCCGGATATCAGAACACACCAACAATGAAGAAATTACCGGATACCAATCCTAATGATGGTAAAACGATTGAAGAGTATCGTTTTACCGGAAAAGCAAAAGAAGTCGTTCTATTGAAAGTAATTGGCGGTAAACATGATTATCCCGGCGATATTGATGTGCATTGGTATGCATGGGAGTTCTTCAAGTCCAAGATGAACTGATTGATGTCCCACAAACAAAAAAGCCACCCCGCGGAGCGAAGTGGCTTGAACAGTTATGTTTGGTTGTGTGATACTTAGTTATCGAACTTCAGATCCAGACCCAATCCTCTCAGTTCATGCACCAATACATTGAAGGATTCAGGGATACCGGCCTTAGGCACATTATCTCCTTTAACAATCGCTTCATAGGTCTTGGCTCTGCCGATGATATCATCAGACTTGAGGGTAAGCAATTCCTGAAGGATGTTAGACGCTCCATAGGCTTCGAGAGCCCAAACTTCCATCTCACCGAAACGCTGGCCACCGAACTGGGCTTTACCACCGAGCGGCTGCTGTGTGATGAGGGAGTATGGTCCGATAGAACGGGCGTGCATCTTATCATCCACCATGTGGTGAAGCTTGATCATGTAGATGATACCCACAGTTGCTTTCTGATCGAAACGCTCTCCTGTTTCACCATCGTAGAGATAAGTATGTCCGAAGCTTGGAAGTCCAGCTTTTTCAATAAGGCCTTTGATCTCATCCACAGATGCACCATCAAAGATCGGTGTTGAGAACCTCATACCGAGCTTCTCACCGGCCCATCCGAGGATGGTTTCATAGATCTGTCCGAGGTTCATACGGGAAGGTACACCCAATGGATTCAGAACAATATCAACTGGCGTTCCGTCTTCCAGGAATGGCATATCTTCAGCCCTTACGATCTTTGCAACGATACCCTTGTTACCGTGGCGGCCCGCCATCTTATCACCCACTTTCAGCTTGCGCTTCACAGCGAGATAAACTTTGGCAAGTTTCAGTACACCTGCAGGCAATTCGTCACCAATGGAGATGTTGAACTTCTCACGCTTATAACGACCCAGTTCTTCATTGTAACGGATGTTATAGTTGTGAAGGAGTGTATTGATAGCATCATCGGTTGCTGCATCGCCTGTCCAACCCAAAGGATTGATGTTCTGGTAATCGATACCAGCTAGGGATTTCGCGTTGAACTTAGCTCCTTTGCCAATGATCACTTCGCCAAAATTATTGGAAACACCCGCAGACGACTTGTCTTTCAACAATACCTGGAGTTTTCCTATCAACAACTCAAGGATATCCTTTTCATTCTGCTGATGAACTGCTTCCAGTTTCTCAATAGCGGCCTTTTCCTTGTTCTTTGAATTCTTATCTTTCTTAGCACGTTGGAAAAGTTTCTTACCAATCACCACACCTTCAGTTCCGCTGGGTGCTTTCAAGGAAGCGTCTTTGGCATCGCCGGCCTTGTCACCGAAGATCGCACGAAGAAGTTTCTCTTCAGGGGTAGGATCGCTTTCACCTTTGGGTGTGATCTTACCGATCAGGATATCTCCTTCCTTCACCTGAGCACCAATGCGGATGATACCGTACTGGTCAAGATCTTTGGTCGCTTCTTCAGAGACGTTGGGAATATCCGGAGTCAGTTCCTCTTCACCCAGTTTGGTATCGCGAACTTCTAGTTCAAATTCTGATATGTGAATGGAAGTGAACAGATCTTCACTCACCACTTTCTCATTGATCACGATCGCATCCTCAAAGTTGTAACCTTTCCATGGCATGAAGGCCACTTTCAGGTTTCTACCGAGTGCCAGCTCGCCATTCTTAACCGCATATCCTTCAGTGAGGAAGTCGCCGTTTTTCACTCGCTGTCCTTTTTGAACTGCAGGACGAAGGGTGATGGAAGTTTCCTGATTGGTCTTGATGAACTTGGTCAGTTTATATGCTTTGAGATCATCTTCGAAACTCACCAGTTTCTGCGCTTCATCACGCTCATAACGAACATGGATCTCGTTTGCATCTACAAACTCAACCACACCATCGCCTTCAGCATGCAGCTGGATACGGGCATCACGGGCAGCCTTGGCTTCCAATCCTGTTCCCACGATCGGAGCCTGAGGCTTGATCAATGGAACGGCCTGGCGCTGCATGTTCGATCCCATCAGGGCACGGTTGGCGTCGTCATGCTCAAGGAAGGGAATCAAAGATGCGCTCAAACCTACGATCTGATTCGGGGCAACGTCCATGTATTCCACTTCATTCGGCTCCAGGATTGGGAAGTCACCGGTCTGTCTTGCCTTTACTTTATCTTCAACGAACTCCCCTTTATCGTTAAGAGGAATGTTTGCCTGTGCAATCTTAGCGGTATCTTCCTCTTCAGCACTCAAATATGTCAATTTCTTGGTCTCAACCTTACCGTTAGCCACCTTTCTATAAGGAGTCTCAATGAATCCCATCTCATTGATCTTGGCATGCACGCAGAGGGTTGAGATCAGACCGATATTCGGACCTTCTGGCGTCTCGATAGTACAAAGACGGCCATAGTGTGAATAGTGTACGTCGCGCACCTCGAATCCGGCACGCTCTCTGCTCAGACCACCAGGACCGAGTGCGGAGATACGACGCTTGTGCGTGATCTCACTCAGCGGATTGGTTTGATCGAGGAACTGGGATAGCTGTGATGTTCCGAAGAAGGAGTTGATCACAGAGGAAAGAGTACGAGCATTGATCAGATCCACCGGAGTGAATACCTCATTGTCGCGCACATTCATTCTTTCACGGATGGTTCTGGCCATACGGGCAAGACCCACACCGAATTGAGCATAGAGCTGCTCACCTACCGTGCGCACACGTCTATTGCTCAGGTGATCGATATCATCAATCTCGGCCTTCCCGTTGGTCAGACGAACGAGGTATTTGATGATTTCAATGATATCTTCCTTGGTCAGGGTCTTCTGATCCAGACCATAGTTGAGGTTCAATTTCTTGTTGATCTTGTAGCGACCTACTTCACCGAGATCATAACGCTTGTCGCTGAAGAACAATTTGTCGATGATACCACGGGCAGTCTCGTTGTCCGGAGCATCAGCACCACGCAATTGCTTGTAGATGTGCTGAACGGCTTCGAGTTCTGAGTTAGATGTATCCTTGTTCAGGGTATTGTAGATGATGGCATAATCACCGCTCACTTCTTCTTTCTGAATGAACACACTTTTTACTCCGGTTTCGAGGATAATTTCAAGGTCTTCTTCATTCAGTACTTTATCACGCTCCAATACAACTTCATTTCTTTCGAGCGACACAACCTCACCGGAATCTTCATCCACAAAATCTTCAACCCATGTCTTGAGAACCCTGGCTGCAAGGCGTTTGCCGAGCATACCACCCAGTGTTTTCTTATCCGCTTTAACTTCATCCGCCATGCCGAAAAGCTCGAGAATGTCTTTATCAGTTTCGAAACCGATAGAACGAAGCAATGTGGTTACAGGGAATTTCTTTTTACGATCAATGTATGCATACATGACATTGTTGATGTCAGTCGCAAATTCCATCCATGCGCCTTTGAAGGGGATCACACGAGCGGAGTAGATCTTGGTTCCGTTGGGGTGTAGGGATTGCCCGAAGAACACACCAGGTGAACGATGCAGCTGTGATACCACTACCCTTTCAGCTCCGTTGATCACGAAAGTGCCACGGGGGGTCATGTAGGGGATGTTTCCAAGGAATACATCCTGAACGATGGTTTGGAAATCTACGTGCTCCTCATCATTACAGCTCAAACGAAGCTTGGCCTTGAGAGGTACTGCATATGTAAGTCCTCTTTCCATACATTCGTCGATGGTGTAACGGGGTGGATCAATGAAATAATCAAGGAACTCCAACATGAAGATGTTGCGCGTATCATTGATAGGAAAATTCTCCTTGAATACTTTGAACAGGCCTTCGTTGTTACGCTTGTCGGGGGTTGTTTCCAATTGGAAGAAATCCTTGAAGGACTGGATCTGAATTTCCAGGAGGTCAGGGGTCTCTGCCAGATGCTTTACTTTCCCGAAATGATGCCTGCTGTTTGCCACTTTTGCTGAAGACATAGAATGATCTGCTTTTTAAAGTGTTTATATCATCAATACAATAGAATCCTTCCACCTGCTGGCGCCTGCCAACAGAATGATAATCAAATGGTTATGATAAAAAAGGAATTCCCAACTGTATTAAGCCCAATTTAAGGGATGGCAAAGTTAAGATAAAAGCCTGAAACTGACAAATTTATTGAGGCTGCTTCAGGTATAATTCCTATCTCAAAAATTCAACGTTTTGATCCCTTAAAAACACAAAAAAGCCGGACGAATCCGGCTTTTGAGACAAGTATTTTGTAAGGTTTTGAAGCTTACTTTATTTCAACTTCTGCACCTGCTTCTTTCAGCTTGGCTGCAAGATCATCGGCTTCAGCCTTGGAGATACCTTCCTTAACAGGCTTAGGAGCGCCGTCAACGAGGTCCTTGGCTTCTTTCAGTCCGAGTCCGGTCAATTCTTTCACCACTTTCACTACACCCAGTTTGCTGGCACCGCCATTCACCAGGATTACATCGAAAGATGATTTTTCTTCAGCAGCGGCTGCGCCACCACCGTCACCACCGGCTGCTACTACTACAGCTGCAGCTGCTGGTTCGATTCCGTAATCGGCTTTCAATACATCAGCCAATTCTTGAACTTCTTTTACTGTCAGGCCAACCAGTTGTTCGGCCAGTGCTTTTACGTCTGCCATTTTTTTACTTTTTAAACCGCTTTCACAGCATTTGCTCCAGCGGATGGTTATAAATATGCCACGTTTGAACCTCAGTGGCGTTGGGATTTTGCATTTTACTCAGCAGCTGGTGCAGCCTGCTTTTCGTGGTGGTGTAACAAACCGGCCAGAACACGCTTGGCAGGAGATTGGAGCAATCCGATAACCTCGCCGATAAGTTCGTTCTTGGATTTGATCTGTGTAAGACTCTTAAGGGTATTGTCACCAATAAAGACATCTCCATCAATAAATGCTGCTTTCAATACAGGCTTGACAGTGTTGGCACCTTTCCTGAAATCAGAAAGGATAACAGCTGGTTCTTTGGGATTCTCAGAGAACATGAGTGCTGTTACACCATTGAGGGAATCGAAGGTTGAGGAATATCTGCTTTCATCAAGCTGCTCAAGGGCCTTGCGGATGAGCGTGTTTTTGGCAACCTTCATCTCTACCTTTTTGTTGAAGCAAACTCTGCGAAGAGCGCTCACTTGTTCAACAGAAAGGGATTCAGTATTCGTAATATAGAAATTGTTGTACTGTCCGAATTTCTCCTTCAGTACTTCAATTACTTCGTTTTTTTCTTGCTTATTCATTGTTAAGCGTTTAGTTGTTTTGAATTGTGTTCAGCGATCAGTGGATGAGTGCTTTGGTATCAACTGCGATAGAAGGGCTCATGGTACTTGCCATGAAGATGCTCTTCAGGTAGGTTCCTTTGGCAGTGGATGGCTTGGCTTTGATAATGGCGTTCAGGAATTCCATGCTGTTCTCAGCAAGCTTCTCAGGAGAGAAACTTACGCGTCCTATAGAAGCATGAACGATTCCGGCTTTGTCAACCTTGAAGGCAACTTTACCAGCTTTTACATCCTTGATAGCAGCAGCGACGTCATTGGTCACTGTCCCGGTCTTGGGATTGGGCATGAGGTTACGAGGTCCCAGCACTTTACCCAGTTTACCGATCTTGGGCATCACAGCGGGGGTAGCGATGATTACATCGATATCGGTCCAGCCGGATTCAATTTTCTGAATGAATTCATCCAATCCAACATGGTCAGCACCCGCTGCATTGGCTTCTGCTTCCTTATCGGGTGTGCAGAGTACCAATACTTTTTTGGTCTTACCGGTTCCATGAGGGAGGGTTACGGTTCCGCGTACAGCCTGGTCAGCTTTCTTTGGATCAACACCCAGTCTAACGTGGAGGTCAACGGAACTATCAAATTTTGTACAATTGATGTCTTTAACGAGTCCTGAAGCTTCAGCAAGTGAATAGATCTTTTTTTCATCCACTTTGCCCGCAACAGCTTTTCTTTTCTTTGTGATTCCCATCTTAATAAGCTTTTAAGGTGTGATCAATTAATTTTCCCAGGGGGCTTTGCCATCCAATGTGATACCCATGCTGCGGGCTGTACCGGCAACCATGCTCATGGCGCTTTCCAGTGTGAAGCAGTTGAGATCAGGCATCTTGTCCTTGGCAATGGCCTCTACCTGTTCCCAGGTTACCTTACCGACTTTCTGACGGTTAGGTTCTTTGGAACCACTCTGAAGCTTGGCTGCCTCCAGCAACTGAACAGCTGCGGGTGGAGTCTTGATGATGAAGTCAAAAGATTTGTCGGAGTAAACTGTGATCAACACGGGAAGAACCTTTCCCATTTTGTCTTGCGTCCTGGCATTGAACTGCTTGCAGAACTCCATGATGTTGACACCCTTAGAACCCAGCGCAGGGCCTACAGGTGGTGCAGGATTGGCTGATCCGCCTTTTACCTGCAACTTAACGTAGCCAGAAATTTCCTTAGCCATATTAAATTGTTTTTTGGTGATAGCGTTCCGGCATTTTACCGAAACTTCCAAGTCCATTCAAAAAAAGAACTTTCGATTGGGGTTGCAAAGGTAAGGGAGTCGCAACAAATATTCAACTTCAGATGCTAAAAAATTTGTTTGACGGGATATATCAATAGATTCGAATTATTCGTTAATTTCCAATTCAGAACAAAAAACATCATAAAATTTCAAAATCATCTATCATGGCATCTTCAAAAAAATCAGCAAAGAAGCCTGCAAAGAAATCGGCTCCTAAAAAAGCAGCGAAAAAAGCAGTAAAAAAAGCTGCCAAGAAAGCCGTAAAAAAAGCAGCACCTAAAAAGGCAGCAAAGAAAGCAGCACCAAAGAAAGGAGCAAAAAAAGCAGTCAAAAAAGTAGCACCAAAAAAAGCAGCGAAGAAAGCCGCAAAAAAGGCAGCCCCAAAGAAAGCAGCAAAAAAAGCAACTAAAAAAGTAGCACCTAAAAAAGCTGCGAAGAAAGTTGTAAAAAAAGCGGCGCCAAAGAAGGCTGCCCCCAAAAAACCAGCAGCGAAAAAAGCGGTCGTTAAAAAGCCAGCTCCAGCAGCAATTCCTGCCCCGACTCCTGCCCCGGCAACACCTGTTGCAGTTGAATTGCCGTTCACTGAAACACCGCCTACAACTGAAGGATCAGGAAATTGATCCCACATATTACAATAAAAAAAGACAGCTGTTATGCTGTCTTTTTTTTATTCTCTTGCCTGATTGAATCAGGAAATTTTTTCTACCTGCATATAGTTCAATTCCACAGGAGTTGACCTTCCAAATATTTTCACGGTTACTTTCAGTTTCTTCTTTTCATCATTGACTTCTTCAATCACTCCGTTGAAATCATTGAACGGACCATCAACAATCTTGATGGTTTCACCGATGATGAATGGTTCACTCATGGTCATTCCACCAGCATCGCTCATCTCATCAATCTTGCCCAGCATTTTGTTGACTTCTGCTTTGCGAAGGGCTATCGGATTTTCCTTACCGAGGAAGTGAATTACGTTAGTGGTATTCTTGATAGCAGAGATGATATCATCATGCAGTTTACCACCGGCACATTCAATCATCACATATCCAGGATAAAAGTTGCGTTCACGCATTACCTTCTTTCCATTCTGAACCTTGTACACTTTTTCAACGGGAAGGAAGATCTGCTTGATTACGTTATCCCAACCGTTGCGCACAATATCTTTATCAAGGTATTCCTTCACTTTTTTCTCCTTTCCACTGATCACGCGGAGGACATACCACTTGGTTTCCTGTTGTGTAGTTGTTTCCATTACTTGAACAATGAATATACGAATTTGAGAACGGAGCTGCTGCCGAGGTCGAGCACCCATACGATAGCTGTGATCACCAGAGTGGCAACCAGAACGATCATGGTAGACTGCTGAAGTTGCTGCCAGTTGGGCCAGGTCACTTTTTCCATCAACTCCCTGTAGGAGTCCCTGAAGTATGTCTGGATCTTATTCATTTTCTTTTGTTTGAGTCGGGTCTGCTAAGTTAGCAAACTTTTATTTTGCACGGGCACTAGGATTCGAACCCAGATCAAAGGTTTTGGAGACCTCTATTCTACCATTGAACTATGCCCGTTCTTTAAGAAACAAAGTACCCGGATAAGAACCCAGGTACTTTGTCACATGTATGCTCTTGAGGCTTTCCCTTTTGAGGATAGCCATAAAGGCTTATTTCAGGATTTCAGTCACCTGACCGGCACCTACGGTACGGCCACCTTCGCGGATCGCGAATTTCAGACCTTTTTCCATGGCGATTGGCTGGATCAACTTCACTTTGAGGTTGATGTTGTCACCAGGCATAACCATTTCAGTTCCTGCAGGGAGTTCACACTCTCCGGTTACGTCCGTAGTACGGAAGTAGAACTGAGGACGGTATTTGTTGAAGAATGGAGTGTGGCGACCACCTTCATCCTTGCTCAGTACGTAAACCTCACCATTGAACTCAGTGTGTGGAGTGATGGAACCAGGCTTACAGATAACCATACCGCGACGGATTTGGCTTTTCTCAATACCGCGGAGGAGGAGACCAGCATTGTCACCGGCTTCACCTTCGTCGAGGAGCTTACGGAACATCTCAACACCAGTTACAGTTGAAGTGAGCTTGTCTTCCTGCATACCTACGATCTCAACACCTTCACCCACTTTGATCTTACCGCGCTCGATACGACCTGTAGCAACAGTACCACGACCGGTAATAGTGAATACGTCTTCTACTGACATCAGGAATGCGAGATCAACGGGACGGGGAGGAAGTGGTATGTATGCGTCAACAGCATCCATCAGTTCATTAACTGTAGCTACCCACTTTTCTTCACCAGCGAGTGCACCAGTAGCGGAACCCTTGATGATGGGTGTGTTGTCACCATCAAATCCACGCTTGGTCAGTTCTTCACGGATCTCCATTTCAACGAGTTCGAGGAGTTCCATATCGTCAACAAGGTCAACCTTGTTCATGAATACAACAATACGAGGTACACCTACCTGACGGGCAAGAAGGATGTGCTCTTTGGTTTGTGGCATAGGACCATCGGTAGCGGCTACCACGAGGATAGCACCATCCATCTGAGCGGCACCGGTAATCATGTTCTTCACATAGTCAGCGTGACCAGGACAGTCAACGTGTGCATAGTGACGACCAGCGGTTTCATATTCAACGTGTGCAGTATTGATGGTGATACCCCTTTCTTTTTCTTCAGGTGCACCGTCAATCTCATCATACTTCTTGGCTTGAGCGAGACCCTTTTTAGAAAGGATGTCGGTAATAGCAGCAGTCAAAGTGGTTTTACCATGGTCAACGTGGCCAATGGTACCAATGTTTACGTGGGGTTTGTCCCGCTTAAAGGTCTCTTTAGACATTGTTATCCGTTTTTATTTGTTTTTACTTGGTTTCTATGAACGGCCGCAAAGTTATTCACTTTGGGCAATATTCAAAAGTTTTTTCCCTGGTGAGGAATGGAGCCGTTGATGAGAATTGAATGCTGACGATCCGCCCTTGGCGGATGTCTGCATCCAGACCGGCTTTGCCGCGTCTGGACTCACGTTCCGGATCTACTCTAGGGCCTTCCTAACAAGGAACAGAGCCGTTGATGAGAATTGAATGCTGACGATCCGCCTTTGGCGGATGTCTGCATCCAGACCGGCTTTGCCGCGTCTGGACTCACGTTCCGGATCTACTCTAGGGCCTTCCTAACAAGGAACAGAGCCGTTGATGAGAATTGAACTCACGACCTCTTCCTTACCAAGGAAGTGCTCTACCACTGAGCTACAACGGCATTTGAACCGCACAGCCTGGCGGTGCTGAGCGGGAGACGAGGCTCGAACCCGCGACCTATAGCTTGGAAGGCTATCGCTCTACCAACTGAGCTACTCCCGCATGTGTAACATTGTAGAAAAAAAGTCCTTCCACAATCCATTGAAGAAATGTGGGCAGGAGTGGATTCGAACCACTGAAGTCGAAAGACAGCGGATTTACAGTCCGCCCCATTTGGCCGCTCTGGAACCTGCCCAATTCACCAAAAATGAGCCAGAGAAGGGACTCGAACCCCCGACCAGCTGATTACAAATCAGCTGCTCTACCAGCTGAGCTACTCTGGCTTAATGATGCGGAGTCATGGGACTGACTTCCTTAATGTTACACTGATTCAGAAACAAAGAACTCCCCTATTTTTTAGGGAAGGCAAAGGTAATGGAAAATGTCAAAAGCAAAAATTTTGTGCCTGTTTTTTTGGAAATATTTCGAAGTATCAGGCCGACTGCTTTTCCTTAACTTTTTTGATCTGGATCAACATGGAATCCAGTGCCATATCGAAGGATTCCTCAAAGGACTTTGTGCTCTGTTTCACAAATAATTCATGTTTGGGGATGGTCACCCGGATCTCAGCCACTTTGTCTTTTATTTGATGCATGACATTGTCAAGCTTGAGAAAAACATCCACGTTCATGATCCTGTCGTGGTGGTTCTGCAGCTTGCTGATCTTTTTGTTTACGTGTTCAATGAGTTTTACATCTGCCTCAAAATGTACGTTGTGGATGTTGACGGTCATGGTATGATTTTTATAGGTTTTCGAATCACTTACTTCAAATTATAAGTTACGAAAAGAGCCAACCAATGCAAAATAAAAAATGTGAAAAAAAACGAAAAATCATCCCTTGGGATGAGCCTTTTTGTGAATATCACGCAACCTTTCAATGCTGTTGTGCGTGTAAACCTGCGTAGCAGCCAGGCTGCTGTGCCCAAGCAGTTCTTTTACGGCATTCAGCTCGGCACCGTTGCCGGTTAGATGGGTAGCGAAACTATGACGCAACACGTGCGGACTTTTCTTCTCGGCTGTAGTAACAGTAGAAAGGTGTTTTTTTACAATGTCATAAACCTGCCGGGCTGAGAGGCTTTTTCCCTTGAGATTGAGAACCAAGGTTTCAGATTGGATTGATGACTGGATCTCAGTTCTTTTGCTTATGTATTCGCCAATCTTACCTACCAGTTCTTTTCCAATAGGTATTATCCTTTCCTTGTTGCCTTTTCCCAGCACTTTGATCTGGGAACGGGGCAGATCAACATGGCTCAGCTTCAGGCTGACCAACTCGCTGACCCTTATGCCCGTATGATACAAAATGGCTATGATCATGAACTCGATTCTGCCGTTCCAGTCATCAGGAAAATGGGTATGTAGGAGCAGTTTTTCCATACCCTCCTGCTCTATGTAGGATGGAAGACGTTTTCTAGATTTCAGCACCTGGACATTCTTGGCCGGATTGGTTGAGATAACCCCTTGCTGCAGGCAGAATTTGAAATAGGATTTGAGGGAGGAAATCTTTCGGTTTATGCTTCTAGGCTGCATTTTGATCAGGCTCATGGAAGCCATCCAGGATCGGACCATGGCGGGGCTAATGGAGGCAGGTTGATCAACCTCAAACTGCGCCTTTAAGAAATCCCAGAAAGCCATCAGATCATCCCCATAGGCACGGAGGGTATGCGTCGAAAATCGCTTTTCGAACTTGATGAAGTCGAGAAAGGAAGTTATGCTGTGATGCTGGGGTTCAGGCATAAAAAAAGTAGTCATAAAGTTATGAAAACCAATGACTACTCAACTATTTTTCTAATATGACGAAGACTTAGGCTTCGATGGTGCCGTTGAAGATCTGCTGCTTGTAAATTGCCTTCAGTACTTCACCCCTGCGCTTCACAGAAGGCTTTGTAAACGATTGACGTTCACGGAGTTGCAACAAAACTTTGGCTTTCTCGTACTTCTTTTTGTACTTCTTCAGGGCCTTGTCGATGTTTTCGCAGTCTTTGGAATCAATTATTAACATAAGAAAGTTTAAAAAAATAAAAAAACTTGTTATATATAAGTATTTACAGATTAAAAATTTATGACTGGCAAGTAGTTATAGAAAGAGCATCATTTGCACCTTCCAATTTAGCAGGAGTCAGATCAGCACAAGTAGAATTTGTATTTAATGTGCTTATTTGAAGCAATTGGGGCTTTTCCCATTTTTTGGCTACAAAACCCATAAAATAATTTTTACGAAGTTAAGAATAATTTTTGAAAAAGAAAATTACAGAAAGATTTTTTAGCAAAGTATTTGTCTGTCTCAATAGAAATTTATTTGTTTTGGGGTCAATAACAGATTCATATAGTTTGATGACTCCACTGATATCAAATATCTCGTACAATGAAATATCGTCTTTGAGATCATATATAAATTTCTTTAATACCAAATCATTTTTTATACGAAGCGCAGCATCAATTGATTGTTTGAATACGTGGTTATTTTTTAGATGATTACTAGGAAGAAATGCTCTAAAGGATTTTTTGAATAAATATTTGGACTCCCTATTTCTATAATATAAATCAGGGGCAAAAGAAAAGGCTTTACCAATAAATCTTAAATCAGCGGTTGGGTCTAACGAAGTAATCCCCCATCGAAAACTTTCCAAATACCACATCATTCCAATTTTTTGATTCAACGAATTCAAAACTTCAGTTCTGATTTTTACAGAATCAACCGAATTAGAATACCCAAGTATGATCTTATTATTTTTTATAAACTTTTTAATTTCAATTTCGTTTACTATTTTATCATTAAAAACTGTACCTCCAAAAATTTTCTTTTTTATAAAAAATAAGTTGATCGTTTTTACGCAAAAATCACGTAAAGGCTTCAATAAAAGATTAATCAGAATATCCTTTATCGAATATCCATAGTATACCAAATCTTTGAACAAGAAAAAAAATCGTTTGAATTTAAAATCAATCAAAGTATCTAATAAAAAATTATAAGGCGACCATGAAAGAGAATAGTTCCCAAGCTGCCCGTTATACATGAGTTTAATTTTTTCTTTATGGGCAACTTCAAAAATACTATTTAACCAAAATGTGTTATTTGTTAAAATAGGGTTAAATGCATTCTTGCATTTGGAAAAATATATAGAATAATGAATGTCTGAAAACGAAAAAAAATTTGGAACAATACTTCTGTTGAGTTCACAAAACTCATTAACATATTCTTTTTCCTCAAATGTTTTGTTAGCATTCGGCACACGAGAGTCGAGGTTATTCGGAGTTGATGTAAAAGCTTTTATAGTTCTATTACTTAATTTCACCTCTTTGTCCAAAATTGTAGCAACCGCACTCGAATCTAAACCTCCACTAAGCATTATTCCTTGAGTATTTGAGTATATCCTAGTCCTTACAGCACTACAAAAAGAGCTAAAGTAGTCGAAAACAAAATCATCATCATGCAAATAAAAAATCTTTATTCTCTCCCTACAAAAAGAATTGAAATTAAAATATGTTGTTATTTTAGTTGTGTCTTTAAATGTGTGAAAAGATCCACTCTGAACAAAACATATACCTTCGAATAATGTACGCGTGGGTATACTATTGAATCCATTTATACTCAAACAGAATAAATTAATTAAGTCAATCTTATGTTTTTTTAAATTTTGGAATATTAAAATATCAGCTGCAAAAACCACCTCAGCTTTTTCTATTTTATAAAATATAGCAGAAATACCAAATGGATCTTTAAAAAAATTAATTTTATTTTCAATTTTTGAAAAAATTACAAACGCCCAATCCCCATCCAAATGAGCTACACATTTTTCATTCCATTTTTGATAGGCCATCAATACAAGTAGTGAGTCAGGTGTATTTTCTAATTCCATCTGAGTAAGCCCTAGCTTGTCCCCCAATTCATCCCGATAATCCAATCGAAAATGACCAACCAGAATATAATTACCGCAGGAACTCTTTAAGGGTTGTTGATCATATTGAGATTCAGGTGAAACTCTCAACATAACATGCCCAAAAGCAATATTGTCATCGATATAAGTTTCAATACCATCATGACCAGGATGATCTGCTGCTTTTTTCATTTGTTCAAAAGCTTCTAGATCTATTCCTGTTCCTTTTGGATTGAAAATTCCAAAAAATCCACTCATTTGCCTTTAATAATTCGTTTAAAATCATTTCCAAACCAAGCAATAGGTGTAAAGGTCTCAATTCCAGTTCTACCAGTGATCACGCGATCACCGGCTCGTAACCATGCGTGAGCCTTTAAAGCCTGACCATCTTTTGCAAGACCAAAATAAAGTGTGGATGCTACTCCCCTCCTGCTTAGCATCAATTTACCTGTCAGCGCCTGGTCATAACATTTGCTTTCATGGATACAAAATTTAGATGCTCTCAGAATCGCTACCTCAACATCCAACCACCAGCTTCTTTCCAACATTACTCTTTCGGTTTCATACTGAGATTGGCCCAGCCTGGAGGCTATCCACCTAAATGGTAAAAAGAGAATAATCATTTTAGTGATGTGAAGAAATACAAACGCCTCAACGAAATCAAGATATTCTCTCAGGGAATAGTGCTTCATGTTATCTTTCTAATGATATTTTTCTCAAGCAACTGATTAAAAAATGCTCTTGTATCAGCCTCACAAGTTTCCTTATCAACATCGAACTGATTCATCAGTTTGGTTAACAGATCATCAAAGCTAACCGGCTCCGATAAATAGGACCAGATAATCGAACCCACTGAATTCAATCCGAAATAAAATCCAGATTCAACATCCAACATCACAACCTCTTCTCCTATCCGGGATTGTATCACTTCTTTATTTTGTACATACAGGTCAGCCATGGTGTAATTTACTCAATTCATCAGAAATAATCGCGAGCACTTCATCATGACTTTGTTTCGAAGCTGGTCGGGTAATAGTAAAACAGGTCACTTGATTAGCCAATTCAGTAAAAAAACTAAAATGTTCCATCTTCATTAAGGACGCTCCCAAATACTCCCCCCTGTATGCGTTTTTATCCAATTCCTGAAACAACTGAATTCCATTGATTTTCGAAACCGTTGGTATTTCTACTTGATCGGACTTTTGAAGGATAAAAACAACTGCAGGTTTTTTGTAGTCGCACGAAAATGTATCATGAAAATAAACCCCATATTTTTCGATATCCTCCCTAATCCGGCGGTTTGCTTGGAGCCCAAGGCTTTCCATCTCCAAGGTAGACTTCCAGAATTTCATCATGGGGTATGAAGAACAAAAGGCCCATTCCCCTTCGATACTTTTGCCGGGTACACATACATCATCGGAAAAAGGGATAAACCCTTTTTTTATGAGTCCCGCAAGGGTGGTAGACTTTCCCGCTCCAGACTCTCCAAAAATCATCACCAGCTGGTCATCCTTCAATGCTGCAGCACAATGCAAAGGGATGAGCCTCCTCTGATACAAAAGGGCAGCAAAGGCGTTGGACAAGCAGTACAACCGAATCAAATCCGGGGATACGCCATCCGCAGGCTCAATGATGATCTCTTTCCCAAATGCAACATAATACTGAGCTATCCGATCAATATTCAAACGATACTCTTGGGGGGTGATCTCAATATTCGGATGATGAAAACCCTCTGGATGGGTCTTTACCTGCGGGACTTTGCCCAGCTTCACTGTAACAGAGAATGAGGCATCGGGGGGTAGAGGATATAACTCCGGGAACTCCATTTCAGAAGTCAGATTTATGCCATATGCCCAATAATGATACAAGATCGGTAACTTTAAACGCAAAGATACAGCTCGAAAGGACAGATGAAATACAGCAATGACATAATTGCATTTTGGCAACAGCTTTACAAGATAGGAAGTGATATTCTATCGATCGATAAAAAGAAGGCCACTTCAATTCTTTTTGCAAAAATCGGGCTTGCCATACTGCCATTGATCCAGATGTATCTGATCAAAACCCTGATAGAAGAGCTGACAAGGGAATATCCATCAAGAGATCAAATGATCATACTGGTGGCAGCATTTGGAATTTTGCAGTTTCTGATTACAATCCTTGGGCAATTCTCAAATATCAGGGAGATATCACTTCAACAGGATGTCAGTGATGCCTTTGCCGATAAAATCATCCAAAAAACCACTAAACTTTCCCTCACAACACTGGAAGATCCTGCCTCCCAAAATACACTCTTTCTGGCCCAGCAACAGGCCCGATTGAGAGTAAACCAGCTACTTCCTTCAATATATAACGCTATTTCAGGATCGATTTCTATTGCATTGCTGGTACTTTTCTTTTTGAGCCTGAAGGCTTACATATTCCTGGTAATACTATTTTTTGCTTTACCTGTTACACTGCAAAAATGGATGCTGGGTAAGAAAAATACGGACCTTGAATTTTCCCTGGCACCTCAGGAAAGGGAAAGCCATTATCTTTTCCAGGTACTTACCGGAAACCAATGGGTCAAAGAGAACCGAATCTTTGGATTTGGTGCTGGTTTCCGTGAACGATTCCTAAAACTCAGAAATTCGATTGCAAAAGAAAAAAACAATATTCAACAACTTGGATTGAAACAGGCTCTTTGGATTGAATTGATCGAAATCTCACTGAGCATTGGCATCATTGTTTATCTGTCCATTCAAACAATGGACTCAAGAATAACCCTAGGGCTCTTCATTCTCTATTTGCAGGGAATTCAAAGGCTACAGTCTTCATCCAGATCTTTTTTCCAATCATTGCTCCAGCTTTTTCAATTGAGGACCTTTTTAAAGGACCTTTATGCATTCTTTGGATTACCTGAACAAGTGATTGAAGAATGGGTAAGTCATGAAAAAGACAATCTTATTGTTGAAGGTCTTTCCTTTAGTTATCCCGGAGCCTTGAAAGATACCATTTCCGGCATCCATTTAAAGGCAAACAAAGGAGAAGTGATAGCCATCGTTGGAGAGAATGGCTCAGGTAAATCGACATTGGTAAAATTGATCTCCGGGCTGTATACTCAAGATGAAGGGAGTATACGTTTCAGGGGGAGTAAAACAGTTCTTTTTCAGGATTTTCAGCAGTATCAATACACCGTGGAACAGAACATCCATTTTATGGATAATCCAGGAGATAATGAATCAATAAAGGCGCATGAAGCTGCCAAACTTTCTGATGCCGATACATTCATTAAGAATCTGGCAAAAGGTTATCAGACCCAATTGGGAATGTTGCACCAGGATAGTGTTCAGTTGAGTGGGGGGCAGTCACAAAAACTGGCACTTGCCAGAATTTTTTATCAGAAACACGATCTGGTTATCCTGGATGAGCCCAGTAGCTCTCTCGATGCATTTGCCGAGCTGGACCTCTACAGAAAAATTCGAGATGAATTCAACGAGAGCATAGTGTTGCTTATCTCCCACAGGCTTTATAATTTGAAAATAGCAGACCGGATCTATGTTATGCAAAATGGCAATATAATTGATGAAGGTAGTTTTCAGGAGCTAATCTCCCGTGAAGGTATTTTCTTGTCGATGTATGAAAAGCAAAAGATCTGATCATTTCCTCAACCTTCTGAACAACCATATAAATGGCCTTAGCGGGAAATACAAAAAGAAAAGGGATCGGGGAAGAGGGACTGCCTTCCAATCATTGGGGGTAGTCAACAGGTTCATCAGAAAATAGGGATTCCACTGCCCTGCATTGATCCTCCAGAGATACCGAAAAAATTTCCAACGATGCTGATCGGAATCATTGTAACCGGATTCAGATCCTATTGCGCTGAAAATGTATTGTTTCTCATACTCATTCCGGTTCTTCATCATAATCTCCTTAAACGCCGAAGGAGTTTCCGTAATATTAAGCTCCTCCATCACCTGAAATGCTATGAGAAGGTGCTGGCTGCATTGCAGTTGCTCTGCTCTCTGCCAAACCTTTATCCAATCAAAATCAGTCTTCAAAATGATCCTGGGTAGATCCATCAGCCATTTGAGTCGGAACCATGCATGTTCTGTACCGTGCACACAGAGGTAAAGAAACTCATCTGTCGTATTCAATGGACCTGTGGAGCTCAATTTGAATACCCCCAGTGGACTTCTCAAATGCCAATGCATTTCAATGGGAAGAAATCCTTCCTGCAATGGGTGGTAAAAATAGAGATCATGATGGGTCTTTCTATAATAATCCCATTGGGCAACATTAAAATCAGATATATCAGGCTCAGGTAGATATGCCTTCGACTCAAGAACTTTTGCTACCACGGTGATCTTATCCGACGGAATGAGGAGATCAAGATCTAAGACGTGCCTTTCTCCTATGTCATTATAAAATCGTTCAGCAAGTCCTGTTCCTTTTAGAAAATAACAGCTGACATTCTTATCCTCCAATGCCTGCTTCAAATCCATTTGCATTGCTTTTGCACGCAATGCTTTCAACTGATTTTCGTGCATTGATATTTTCAACGTCTGAGCAATGCTCTCAGGGAAAAAATCAGATTGTAAATGTGCTGAATACAAAAGGGGCGAAACCCTGTGTCGCTTTGCTAGGGGAATCAGCTGGTGATCAAACTTTCCTTTGCTATCAAGGATCAGCTTCCAATCCTTATCCTTCCATTCGGGCTTGCACAACGTGGCAAGCAGATACAAGCATGGATGGATGTTATTGGCAGTCATGCTGCGATATTAGCGCATAAGATACATCTTTCCATAACCGGACTGGAAATATTTCTCTGTATTGAAGTTGCCGGATTTTAATTTGTCTAGCTTTTTGCCATTGACATCCGTCAAAACCCGATACAAATAAACTCCATTGGCAAGAGGTTGTCCGAATTGATCCCTTCCGTCCCATTTGTATTCCGTGATGTTATGGCCAATCTTGAGTGGACCGAGCTCTTCCTTAGTGATCTCCTTAATGATTTTACCCGTTACCGATAGAATTTGAATTCTGAAATATGTGGGAATCTCTGTCCCGGTAAGCGTAAATACAAATGCAGTAGAAGTGGTAAAAGGATTGGGATAGTTCAGCAAATTGCTGATCATAGATTTGTTGATTACCTGAAATACAACACTGTAATCCAAGGCACCGGAAAGATTATTACTCCTATCCTTTGCCATGATAATAAGTTCGTATTCACCATCCTCCGTTAAGATTGGCTTATAGAGCAATGAGGCCGTATTGTTATTCCCCCCCAAAGGATTTGAAGAAGGAGTAAACTGCAGTGTATCATTATCAAATCGAATTTTGCGAAGACTACCATCAGGATAACGAAGTCTTATGGAAAAAAGACTTGTATCATTGAGTGCCAGGTATCGGCTATCGTCTTTGAGTTTGATGACAATGTTGGGCTTGGGGCTTACAATATCCTTATTTAGGATATGCAAACCGTCAAAAGTAACATCCAGATTGGGAGCATAATTATCCGGCTTAACATAGAAATTACGACCATGATAATTGTTGAAAAGATATTGCTCCGGCTGCGCATTATCTGGGTTGAAATTGATAAAAACAGAATTATCACCCATTAGACTCCATGTATCAAAGATTTTATCGATAGAAATCGTATCATTTGGTCTAATTGGTTTTCGTATTTCATCAATCAGAACTTTTGTTGTGTTTGATGCATCAGTCAGCAACATGATAGTTTTTACAGAATCAAAATTCGAATTACTGATATTCTTAAATGACATTTTGACCCTGTAGGGCTCCCCTGCCTCAAGGCTATCTTTGAAAGGAAAATTTAGATCTTGAGATAAACTGCCCTCAGGCATGGGATCATACTTTACTTGCAAATATCTATTACGAGACGGTGTTCTATTATTAAGATCTTTTTTTGTTTGTATTATTTTTAAATATGGATATATAATAGGATTAATGAATGCAACTGAAGTGTCTTTTTGAAAACTTTGGCTCGAGTATAACTCTTTTTCTGAAAAATCATTTTGAATTCCAATGAGAGATAGAATTGTTGTATCTCCAATATTGACATCATTTGAAAAATCGTGCCACTGAATACTATTCCATTTCTTTGAAGGCCCAATTACTGAAGTTGAAAGTTGTCCACTAGAGCCAAATGTTGAATAATTGTAATCTAATAAAATGACATCCTGAATACTATTGCCGATCTTTTCATCTTTAGGAATAATTTGGCCTTTCAAATCTTTTTCAAATAGAAGTATCATTGGCACATTCTTATTAAACGAATCAATTACTTTGAACCCAAACTGCTTGAATTGGTGATATAAAGAGTTATTTGAACCATATATAAGAGTATCCTTTATCCAATCATTTATAAAGCCGGACTGTGTAGAAGTACTTGCCCAATTTGTTACAATCACTATTGAATTTGTTGGAATTAAACCAAAGAAATCCATAATTGATTTTCTGCTTGAAGAATTTGTGTACAGAAAATTAAATTGATATGGTACTGATCCCGAGCATGGTATGCTACTTCTAAATAAACCAGATGATCCTTGCACAGAGTTTTTAAGTAACTGTCCAGAATTTTTATTAACTATAATAAATTCTAATGAGCCTAAAGAGTTCCCACATCCTGTTGTCCTGAATATATCTAGCTTTTGTGATACTGTGGTCATAAAATTTGGGAAAATACCGGCCTTGACAAACAAAGTCCCATCTTGCTTGGCAAATTCAAGATCACGTCCCTTAAACACTAGGTCACTGTAAGAATCCTTTAAAAATTGAAAATAATGCGACTGACTCCATCCCTCTCCGCTTTTGGAGAGATAAGTGAATGATGAAGCAGCCCAGTTATTAATTTGACCGGTATCCGGCTTTTTTGCAACTCGCCAGTAAAATACAAGGCTATCTCTCAACTGAAGCGTAGGGTTAAATTCAATAACACCACCGAGGGATTGCTGGGATTGAGTAACCTTCATTGGAGAATTGAATAATTCTGTTGTATCAACCTCTACAACAAATGTGGCAGGTTTAGGGAGGAAAGTAGTGCTGGATGCTTTAAGCCTGATCGACGGATTGTTCACAATCGCAAAAGGATAAGGATGGACAGGCCTGACCTCATCGTCCGAAATCGTGAAATTTTTGGCAACTGCATTATTCAACTCCGAGATCTCTTGAATAAGATCTGCTGAATCAAGATTGACAATGATTCGGTTTTGACCCTTATCGGTATACGCATTGATCGGAACTGAAAGGGTAATTGAATCAGCATAGGAAATGGCCGGTCGCTTCTGATCATAGAGTACTGTCTGCTTCCCACCCGGCAATTCTCTTTTGATCTGCACACGGATGGAATCATTTCCAAATCTGCCGATGTTATAGTATTTAATCTTCAGATCGAAATTTGTATTGGTAATGCTGACGGGAGTAGGCGATATTTTTATCTGCGGTTCTTCAACGACGTAATCTTGTTTAGCGTGGGGATATAGCTGAACAGCAGGATCTCCGCTCAGAAGAATTTGCTCTGCTGACATCACATTAAAATAATCACTCAATCCCACCTGCTGAACCATGTCATAAATGGCACGGTTCTGTATTTCACCTAACGTGGAAGCATAATTTTTCATACCCAACTGTTGGTAAAGATTGACGGTATAGATATTCAGATAATTCACGATACCAAAGTGTGTGCTAGCCAAAAAGCCGATACTACCCCTGTTGGGGGTCAACACATAGTTTTCCGTTATTGATTTTCTCCCTCTAGTGGCCCTCAATGTATCATAAATGAAAAAGTTACCTGCATTACAACCATTGGCAATGAACAAGGGATATTTTCCGGGATTTTCAAAGACGTTGGGATTATCAAGGTTGAATTCCATGGAATTGGCAGAAGAGTGGCCAAAATATGTAATTATACCAAGCCCCTCCTTGAATAGGCTACTGAGCAGCCCTGAATTCACAAGATCTACACCTGCAGATGTAACCTTTTCAAAAGTAAAAACCCTTGCACCCATAGCAGTATCCTCTATGAATATTTTTGCATTATTCATGTAAGAGAGAATAACTGATTGTAAATATGGATCACCTCCACCTATAATGTGGGCTGCATTTTTTGTCCATGCCTTATTTTCAATGGTCTGGACGGCAGCAGTGAGGTACTTATCGTGCTCCTTTACTTTGTTGAGATAGTCAATGATCTCATCTCCCGAAACAACCGATAACCTTCCGATAGGAACCTCTGGAGTAGGATCATTATCAGATGATGCAAGAATATTATCTGAACCAGGATTACCAAATGTTGGTACGAGGTTGATTCTTTCAGTGGATGGCAGCGACTCAAAATTGCGGTATTGATCATAGGTGATTCCCTTGCCTAACAATAAAATATTTTTGGGCGCAATGCTGAAGTTCGCTCTTGCAAACCCGATGAAATTCTTAACAGAAAGTGGATGTTTTTTTATACCAAATGCAAACTGGTCAACCAATTCATCAATATCATAAATACCAACAATGTGGCCACCGCCCTGGCTACTTACCCGGTAGGACTTGTATTGCTGCAAAGCATCACCGGATGAACTTTTTGCAAGACTGGAATGAGCAATCATCAGATAATTCGCATGCCAGGCAGGATCTGAATAGTTGATAAACTTTCGGTAAAGAAGTTCCCTCACTGATAAAATACTGCTGGGAGCAGCATTCATCAACACAAAATTTCTTACTCCCCCAGGCGGTAAAGCAAACCTAACCTTACCAGCAGAGGCAATATCCCCAATGAATCTTTTACCATTTGTCAGATCGTATAAAATTGGCTGAATCAAATCAGTTACAAAATTGGTGATCTCGAGAAAATTACCTGTCTGGCTCTCTCGTAATGTAAACTCGAATAATTTACTACCGCCGAAATTAAAAGTTCTGGGATAGGTAATCTCGTATTTACCAATTGTTAATCTGTCTGATCCAAGAGTGGATGTATTGATGATCCTGATAGTATCCATTGAACCGTTCAGGGAAAGCCTTGAAAACGGCTGCTCCTTTATCAAGGAAGAAAAAAAATCAAAAGACTCATCTATGATTGTTGCTCCATTGATCCTTACCTGCATTTTTCTCGGATTCAATGCACTTCCAAATGCTGTTATTCTGAAGATAGGATCTGGTCCATCAGGGGCAGGAAAAAGATTATTATATTGTTCAATCAGTGGGGTTGAGGGCTGTATATTTCTGCTGCTCCAGCCCTCTCCGTTATCATAAGAAGACAAATAGACATTTATTCCTACAACAGCGGCATATCCAGGATTGATCTGATCCCTGAAATTTCTCGAAAAAGTATGCATGAAAAATTTCTCCGGAGGCAGGGAATTGGATGCAATATTGTTCACATCATTGATCAACCTAAGGTTGTTACCGCCCGGATTCAGGGTTAGAAAATAGGCTGCCGTATCCGTTTGCAAGCTCCACTTGTCAGATAGTTGAAATTCAGGCTTTTTGTACATAACAGCATCTGGCTTCCCGTCATTCATTACCCCAAAAAACTCAATAAAGTCACTGGCGGAAAGCAAGCCTGATGGCGTACTGGTGTAAACAGGTACTTCCTCACCATTTCTCCATAACTGAAATTCCTCTGCCCTTGCAGATCCTAGTCCGGCTGATTGCAACACGCTGTAAGGAATTCTGTAAAGTCCGGTTTGACCTACTTTGAACTTATAATAGGTCTTGTTATAGTCAATCCACTCATTGTTGAATTGTGCGAGAAGAATCGTAGTTGAAAATATGTTTATCAACAGAACACCTAAAAGATATGACAATAGATTTCTCATTCCTTTCAATATTCTTTGCGTTTAAGATTGAACCGTAATGAAATCACATGGGTATAAAGCGGATTTGATTGGTTGGCCAGATTGATAAATGCATAATCGATGTCTACCTGTTTGAGTTTACAGCCCACTCCCAATCCGGGCTGAAAGATCCACACTTTCTTGATATTGGCAGTATCCCCATCTTTGAGTCCCTGCTGAAAATTGAAAACACCCATCCGACCATAGAGCAATTTTTTATACCCAAGTTCAATACCCAACCTAGGGTCCATGCTTACAGTATTTGATCGAAACAATACATTCCTCTTACCGTCAAAGGTAAGATCAAGATTCAATTCACCTTGTAAGTCGAGTATATCAGACAACTCGTGGGAATAAGATGCTCCAACAAACAAACGGGGCGCAGTGAGTTCAGTTGATTGAACCGGTATCTCATTCTTGGTGAGGTATAGCACTTCTTTCTCCCTGTCAGAGAAGTTAAAGTTCCATACATTGAAAGTGGTGGTGAGATCTTTTGCCATCAGGCCAAAACTGAATCCTTTTGCTCTGTATTGAATCCCTGCATCCAGACCAAAGCCCCAGGCACTTGCAAAATTACCAACAGAACGATGGATGATTTTTGCATTGGATCCAAATGAGAAAGTTCTTTCCTCATCACCATATATAACTTGTGCATAGGATAGCAAAAAGGCATAATCTGCCGAAGAAAATGAACGGATATTGTTGTAATTCACCGAACCATCCGGATCCACTAAAAAGAGAGTATTGGGTATATCATCTACAGCAAACCTGATCAATGAAAAACCCAGCGTTCGTGTAGCAATGGTTGGATCACCGATCGGCATGGCCATAGAAGCATAGTCATATTTACCAATTCCTGCAAAATATTCTGCATGCATAAGTGCAGCTACAGGATGATCCTTTACTTCTGTAAGACCGGCGGGATTCCAGTAACCGGCTGTAGCATCCCCCGCACTTGCCGTCTGAGCACCACCCATAGCAAGGCCCCTTGCACCTGCACCAATATTCAGGAACTCATTGGAGTATTTCCTGAACTGCGCATCTGCAGCAGTTGTCATCAAAAAAGATGACAAAAACAATATCCAAATTAGGCTCAATTTCATCGGATATCCAAAGGTAAGCGGGAGTACGTCAAAATTTTCACAATGTTGATCCACTCTCATGATTAATAACGATTTATGAATCAGGATATTGCACCCGGTTGCCCGTAAAGGCATTCTATCTTACATTTGCGCAAAGTCTGAACAAAATGAATCTGATCGAAGAACTCAAATGGAGGGGCATGCTGCAGGACATCATGCCAGGAACTGCAGAACAGCTGGAAAAAGAGTCGACTACCGCCTATATTGGCTTCGATCCTACGGCAGACAGTCTCCATATTGGCAGTTTGGTGCCCATTTTGTTGCTGTATCATCTTCAGCAGGCAGGGCATAAACCCATTGCCCTAATAGGGGGTGCAACGGGAATGGTGGGTGACCCCAGCGGTAAAAGTGAAGAAAGAAATCTTTTGGATGAGGAGACCCTGCAAAGGAATATCACCGGAGTAAGAAATCAATTATCCAAATATCTGGATTTCAGTCCTGAAAGGCCGAATAGTGCTGAATTGGTCAACAATTACGATTGGTTCAAGGGTTTGGGATTTATTGATTTTCTGAGAGATGTGGGCAAACACATAACGGTCAATTACATGATGTCGAAAGACAGTGTCAGGAAGAGAATTGAGGGAGAAACCGGCATCAGCTATACTGAGTTTGCTTATCAGCTGATGCAGGGATATGATTTCTATTGGCTCTATACCCACAAGAATTGTAAACTGCAGATGGGCGGCAGCGACCAATGGGGCAATATTACCACTGGTACCGAGCTGATCAGAAGAAAAGCAGGTGGTGAAGGATTTGCTTTTACCTGTCCTCTGATCACCAAAGCCGATGGCGGTAAATTCGGAAAGACAGAAAAAGGTAATGTATGGCTGGATCCTTCAAAAACCACTCCGTTTCAGTTTTACCAATTCTGGCTGAATGCAGCTGATGAGGATGCCGTCAAATGGATCAAGATCTTTACTTTGCTCGATAAAAACGAGATCGATCAGCTTATCACTGACCATTTTCAGGCTCCCGAGAACAGGATCCTGCAAAAGAAACTGGCGGAATGCATTACCAGTTTTGTACATGGCAAGGAAGAATTTGAAGCGGCCCAAAAAACGACAGAGCAATTGTTCGGTAAGGGAGAGGAACTGGATCTAAAATCCCTATCTGAACAGGAATTGTTGAATGCCATGGAAGGGGTTCCCGTCCACAGCCTTTCAGCTGACCAGGTGAAAAATGGTATCGACATCGTAAGTTTTCTTGCGGAAACCGGCATTTTTCCCAGTAAAGGAGAAGCCAGGAAAATGGTTTTGGGGGGTGGCATCAGCATCAATAGGGAAAAGCAATTAGAACAGGGATATTTGATCAACTCACAACACATCATTGGCGGCAATTACATTGCAGTTCAAAAGGGAAAAAAGAACCATTATCTTATCAAACTGACTTAAAATTTTTGGGGTGAAAATGAATTGTCTTATTTTTGCAACCCATTAGAGTCTGCCCGATAGTATAATGGTAGTACGACAGATTTTGGTTCTGTTTGTCTTGGTTCGAATCCAGGTCGGGCAACAATAAAAAAGATCCGCAAACCGCGGATCTTTTTTATTTTGGTTATTTTCTCTTCAATTAATTTCGAGCCGATTCTACAACAGTCATTGTCTTTTTTTTAAGGGGTATCAGAAAGCCTAGGCCAAAGCTTGATGCATTGTAATCATACTGCTGATCGTCTGTGTATTTCATGCCAGTATAAGAGACAAAGAATTGCTTGTAACCCAGTCCGAAAGTGGGCCCGCCTTTTGTGGTCAATTTGAAGGAATTCAGCACCCAGTCTCCCTTGAAATTGATGCCTGCCTGCGTTGCCAGTCCCGCCGACATCCACCATTTCTCATCCAGCTTCAATACCCCTGAAACTTGCAATGGAAAACGGGTCAGGGTAATATTCGCATTGTTTGCAGCCGTCGTAACAAACTTGAACCCTACAAGTGTGCGAATACTAAACTTCTTGCTCATAGGAATATCGAGCGCCGACAGCAAGAGGCCGCCTTGTCCGGCATTGACCGACTGATCCTCACCATTGGTAAAATACACAGTAGCCACCTGATCACCGCCAAATTCAATGGCTCCCCCCAAGGAGAAACTGATCTTCTTATCCTTGTTCTGTGTAAATGCAGGTTGGCTAAAATTCAACATAAAAAAGATCATCACAATAACCCCTATCCAATGTTTATTCATTTTTACTATTCTTTAAATTTTCCTGATTTTTTCAAATAACGCACGGCAAGATAGGCAATGGTCAAAACAATCACTGCATTGATGCTGTTTCGGGTTATATCACCGATGTGATACAATCGAATCACCAACAAAGCAATACCTGCCAGCCAAATGAACTGGGTGGTGTATTCCTTGAGCACCCAGCGTTTCCAGTTGAACTCCATCGATGCAAAAGTTTCACCTATCCCTCTCAGGCTGGGTATCCATCGATTCACTTTGGAACAATAGGCATCAAAATCAGCGCCAAACTTTCCTCTTAGGAAATTCTCCTCGGCCAACACAATCGCCTGGTATATAAATATAAACAAAGGCATGATGATGCCCACATAGATCAATGAATTGGCCAGGATACCAACACCCAGTAACATAAGAATATTGCCCACATAGAGCGGATTCCTGCAATGAGAAAATATACCGGTAGTCACCAGCGACTCAGCATACACTTTCTTATCCTTTCCTCCCCTAACGATATAGGCAAGTCCTATCGTAGCACCCCTGACGGCTTGTCCCAGTACCGTGATGAACAACCCGATACATAGCGGCCAGCAACGATAATCAACACCAAAGGCTGCTTCAGTGAACAGCTGGGGAGAAGGAAGAAAGAGCAGACCATACAACAGAATGAAAAGCCAATTCCTGTACTTGAAGAAAAAATTACCTATGCTGATCATGCTTCCTTTTTTGCGATGAAACCTGAAAAATTATACCATTTGAAAAAAACTTCCACTGTTCTGAAGCCAACTTCTTTCATCAGCGTAATATTTTCACTGAGCTTATAAGGGATCAGGACATTCTCCAATGCCTCACGCTTCTGTGAAATCTCTAACTCACTGTAATTGTTCCTGCGCTTGAAATTATAATAGTATTTTATGAAATCGCGGTTGAAGTCGGTTTCTTCTGCCAATATTTTCTCAATCACAATCAATACACCCCCCGGACGAAGTTGCTCCTGAATTGATCTCAGCAAACGTTCTCTGACGATAGGTCGGATAAATTGAAGCGTTAGACAAAGTATTACAACAGAAGCATCTTTCAAAGACACTGAACCGGAATTCAGATCTGCCACTTCCAGCGAATAGGGTCTTTTCATCCCCATCTCTTCCAACTTTGCTTTGCATTTTTCAAGCATGGGTTCAGAATCATCAATCCCGACAAATTTGATGTGCTGCGGAACGGTCTGATCCATCATGATCATGGTTGCCCCTGTAGAACAACCCAGATCATAAATTACCCCATCCTCTCCGCAATGATCTGCTGCCAACTCCGACATCATGCGCTGCATCTCAATATAAAATGGTACGGAACGAGTGACCATGTCGTCGAATACACCGGCCACTTTATTGTTAAACGAGAAATCGTATGCTTGCTTGAAGGGCTCGTCGAAGATTTTATCCATGGATGAAAAGTTGGGAGTTAAGAATTAGGAGTTAGTAGATTTTGAAAGGGCTTGTTGGATTTCTTCAATTATATCGTCTGGATGTTCAAGTCCGACTGATAACCTGATGAGACCTGGAGTGATCCCCACTGTTGCCCTCTCCTGTTCTGTGAGTTTGGAATGAGTAGTGCTGGCCGGATGTGAAGCAATGGTTCTGCTATCGCCCAGGTTATTGGTCATCGACAACCAAGTCAGGCTGTTGAGGAATTTTCTCCCTCCTTCCAGTCCCGATTTCAATTCAAATGTCAATATTCCTCCCCCATTGCTCATCTGCTTCTTCGCAACCTCATATCTCGGATGAGAGGTCAGGAAGGGATATTTCACCCAGCTCAATGCAGGATGACCTTCCAGCGACTTTGCGATGTGAAGAGCATTCTCTGCATGTTTGTCCATTCGCACAAAAAGGGTCTCCAGACTTTTTGATAAGATCCAGGCATTGAAAGGACTTAAAGATGGACCTGTATTTCTGATGAACAGATACATTTCTTTAACCAATTCTTTTTTTCCAACTACAACCCCTCCAAGCACCCGACCTTGCCCATCCATGAATTTGGTAGCTGAATGCAAGACCAGATCTGCACCATATTGAATGGGCCGCTGAACAGCCGGCGTGGCAAAACAATTATCGACCACGAACAAGATATTGTGTCTTTTACATAAGTCAGCCACGTAAGATAGATCAATGATATCCAGTCCCGGATTAGAAGGTGTTTCCACATAAAGCATCTTCGTATTGGGCCTGATAAGAGACGCAATATCCTCTGGACGATTCATGTCGAAATAGCTGTATTCTATACCCCACTTGGGTAGGTATTTTGTAAGGATGCTATGGGTAGATCCAAAGACTGCTGATGCGGAAATAATATGATCTCCTTTTGCGAGGAAGGTCATAAAGGTAGCGCTTACAGCAGCCATTCCTGTTGCGGTGGCGATTCCATCTTCAGCACCTTCCAATAAACAAACCTTTTTGATGAATTCATCTACGGTTGGGTTGGAAAATCTGGAATAGATATTTACATCAAGACTATCGTCGGCAAAAGCTGCCGCCATGTCCTCAGCAGAATCGTACACAAAACTGCTGGTGAGGAAAAGTGGAGTGGAATGTTCTTTCTCCCCTGTTCTTTCTGTCTGGGCCCTGATGGCCAATGTTTCCGGACGCATGGGCAATGTTTTAAGGGGTTACCGGTGAAACAGATTCACCATTCAGGACAACAGTGAAATCAATAGTGGCTCCAGCCATTCTCAATGTCTCCGCTACTGAACAATATTTTTTGATGGACAAGTCTACGGCACGCCAGGCTTTTGCCGGTTCGATCTTTCCATTGATCAGAAATCTGATTTCGATATGCTTCCACAGTGAGGGTTCTTTTCCTTCTTCTCTCTCACCATCCGCCAGAATTTCGAGTGAATCCAGCACCTGCTTTTGCTTTTTCAAAATACTGATGACGTCGACGGAACTGCATCCGCAGAGAGCCGACAAAAGTGTTTGCATGGGCCTGAATCCGGAACCATCTCCTCCCTGTACAACGGGAATATCCATCCGCATGAGATGTCCATCCGCATCCTGGATATCCATTGCGTAACGATCGTTTACCCATTTGGCATGCATCAGAGACATCTTAAAAATTTCTGCAAATATAGGCCATAGAGCCCATAGTAATCTACCACCCCGCCCTGCCATTCGGCAGGGCTCCCCTCCTGGCCAGGAGGGGATTTTGAAATTTTTGATATAATCACAAATCTCATTAAATTCATTTTATGTCAAATGAGACGTTGATATTATTTCAGGAAAAAATGGCATCCCTTCAGGGATCATTACGAAAGTTAAGCGATGAGAGATTGGAAATGTTGTCTCAGATAGATCTTTTGAAAAAGGAAAAGGAAATACTGCTCAAAGCATTGGATAATTTTACACGAATGGAGGAGTCGCTGGAAGAGATGAAGAACAAAAACATTGAATTGGAGTCGCAACTTCAGGCACTTATGGGAGCCCTCGACAAAATGGAAAAAGAATTGGAATGATCAGTGTCTTTATTCTGTTAACTGATGGACACACCTGGCAAGGCTTTGCTTCCAATCTGATAATTGTATACCAAAGACATTGCAGATTTTTTGCTTGTCCATTAGACTGTTAGCCGGTCTTTGGGCAGGAGTTGGATATCCACTCGTGGGAATTGGGTTGATCCTGCATGCTGAACCAAGCAAATTCTTGATTTCTTCTGCAAACTCAAACCAAGTGATTTTACCGTCATTCGAAAAATTATAAATTCCCGGATGCCAGCTTGGATAATCAACGATTGACAGAATGCAGGATGCCAGATCCTTTGCCCATGTGGGGCTTCCCCACTGATCATCAACTACCGAAATCTCATCCCTGCTTTGCATCAGTCGCATCATGGTCTTCACAAAATTATTCCCATAGTAAGAATAGACCCATGAAGTTCTGAGAATAACGATTTGCGGATCATATTGCATCCCCAGATTTTCCCCATCCAACTTGGTCTTTCCATATACGGAAACAGGCGCAGTAGCGTCTGTTTCAAGGTGAGCACCTATTTTTGAACCATCGTAAACATAATCAGTCGACACATGAATAAACCTGCAATCATGAGATGCTGATACAGCTGCGAGCACTCCCACCGCTTCTGCATTGATCAGATGAGCCAATTCCTGCTCTGACTCCGCTTTGTCTACTGCAGTATAGGCAGCAGCATTGATACAATAATTCGGCTTGAAACTATCGAATACATTCCTTACAAGTTCGAAATGATGAATGGGGAGATCTTCCCTTGAAAGAAAAAGAAACTCAGCATTCTCAGATTCGGGTGCAAGATCGCGAAGCTCTTTTCCGAGTTGACCATTGGCTCCAGTTACCAGTATTTTTTTCTTTTGCATCAAAACCCGCTTTCTGCATGAGCCAGTGTAGGCAATACTTTGTCTTTGTCGGAAACTGTAATTGCTGCAGTATCTAACTTCCAGTCGATATTCAAATCAGGATCATTATAAATTATACCGGCTTCTGATTCCTTGTTATAAAGTCCATCGCACTTGTACATTACCTGTGCTGTTGGGCTTAACACAGAAAAGCCATGTGCAAAACCTCTCGGAACCAGCAATTGCTTTTTATTCTCATCTGAGAGTATTACAGAAAAATATTTTCCATAGGTAGGTTGATCTTTCCGGAGATCAACTACAACATCAAGGATTTCACCTTGCAGTGCCCTGATAAGCTTGGTCTGTGCATATGGAGGATTCTGAAAATGAAGCCCCCTGATTACTCCATGTGTAGAAGAGGATTGATTGTCCTGCACCCAATGGTAATGCAATCCAAGTTTTGCATGAGTCGCTTCGTTGTAGCTTTCAAAAAAATACCCTCGCTCATCAGCAAATACTCTTGGTTCCAATATGAGAAGTCCCTGAAATCCTGTTTCAATGGCATTCATATCAACGGGTATTGTATTGGTTATGATAATATTGTTGATAAGAACCCGAAGTGATATTTTTCACCCATTCCTGATTCGCCAGATACCAGTCTATTGTCTTTCCTAATCCCTCTTCAAATTGCAGAGAAGGCTGCCAGCCTAATTCTTTGTTGAGCTTGGTAGCATCGATGGCATAACGTTTATCATGCCCTGCCCTGTCCTTCACATACGTGATGAGTTTGGCGCTCTCGCCTTCCGCTCTTCCCAATTTCAGGTCCATCAGTCTGCAGAGGAGCATCACGATATCGATATTCTTCCACTCATTGAATCCACCGATATTGTAAGTTTCACCCAATCTTCCATTATGGAATATCACGTCAATAGCCCTGGCATGATCTTCCACCCATAACCAATCACGAACATTATCTCCTTTACCATAAACCGGCAAAGGTTTATTATTGATAATGTTGTTGATCATCAACGGGATCAGCTTTTCAGGAAAATGATGAGAACCATAATTGTTAGAGCAATTGGAAAGCACTACTGGGAGATCGTATGTATGAAAATATGCTTTCACAAAATGATCCGATGAAGCCTTGGATGCCGAATACGGCGATCGGGGATCGTAGGGAGTATCTTCCGTAAAGAATCCGGTTTCTCCCAATGAGCCATATACCTCATCTGTAGAAACATGATAAAAAAGTTTATTGGTTTTATCCTGCCAATTCTTTCTTGCAGCATTTAGTAGCACTGCTGTTCCAATCACATTGGTTTTCACAAAGGCAAGGGGATCCATGATAGATCGGTCCACGTGGCTTTCAGCCGCCAGATGTATAACCCCATCAAACTTTTCTTTTTCAAACAAACCATCGATGAATTTTTCATCGGTAATGTCGCCTTTGACAAAATGATAATTGGATGCTGCTTCAACATCCCGAAGATTTTCCAGATTACCTGCATAAGTAAGGGCATCGAGGTTGACGATTTCGTATGTCGGATACTTGGTTACAAATAATCTTACCACATGCGAACCTATGAAACCTGCCCCACCAGTTATCAGTAATTTTTTGTTACTCATTTTTGATTGAATTCTTTAGGTTGTTTGAAAAGTTCTTCGTGTGGAAGAGATCGGAAATAATCATAGGTGATCTTCAATCCTTCTTGTCGGGACACCTTTGGCTCCCAACCCAGTATTTCCTTGGCCTTGCTTATATCCGGTTTTCTTTGTTTGGGATCATCAACAGGCAAGGGTTTGAAAATAATTTTGGTCTGAGCGCCGGTCAGTTTCAGGATCTCTTCCGCAAACTCGAGCAAGCTGATCTCGACAGGATTGCCAATATTTACAGGTGATACATAATCAGACATCAATAATCGGTATATCCCTTCGATCAGGTCATCCACATAACAGAAAGATCGGGTTTGAGATCCATCACCAAAAACAGTTAGGTCCTCTCCTCTCAAAGCCTGACCAATAAAGGCAGGCAGTGCCCTTCCATCATTCAATCTCATTCTGGGGCCGTAGGTGTTGAAGATCCTCACAATCCGTGTTTCCACTTTATGGTATGTGTGATAAGCCATTGTTATGGATTCCATAAAGCGCTTGGCTTCATCATATACTCCACGTGGGCCCACCGGATTCACATTACCCCAATATTCTTCAGTTTGCGGATGGACCATAGGATCACCGTATACTTCTGAGGTGGAGGCTACCAGCATCCTCGCTCCTTTTGCCTTGGCCAAGCCTAAACAGTTGTGTGTACCCAAAGCACCTACCTTCAAAGTTTGGATAGGGATCTTGAGATAATCGATAGGACTGGCTGGTGATGCAAAGTGCAGGATATAATCGAGTTGTCCGGGCACATGTATGAACTTGGAAACATCATGGTGATAGAATTCAAATTCCTTGAGCTTAAACAGGTGCTCAATATTTCTTAGGTCGCCAGTAATCAGATTATCCATACCCACCACATCAAATCCTTCTTTTATGAACCTGTCACATAAGTGAGATCCAAGGAAACCGGCGGCTCCGGTAATCAATACGCGTTTATTTGCCATTAGGATGTTTTTGTGGTTACTGCATTTCTGCCTACACTTTCGTAATGGAAACCAAGTTCGCTTATAGCCTCCAGATCGAAAAGATTGCGACCGTCAAAAATGACCTTACTTTTCAAATACTTAACCATCTTCAAAAAATCAGGTGTGCGGAATTCGTTCCATTCTGTTGCAATCAAGAGTGCATCAGCACCTTGCAAAGCATCATATTGATTTTCTGCGTAAGCAATTTTATCTCCCAGCAAGTCTTTCACATTCTTCATCCCTTCAGGATCAAATGAAGAAATGGTTGCTCCTTCAGCGAGTAAAGCATCTATCATGTACAATGAAGGTGCCTCTCTGATATCGTCTGTATTAGGCTTAAAGGATAAGCCCCATAAAGCAAAATGCTTTCCCTTGAGATCACCCTTGAAATAGTTTTTGATCTTGGGAATCAAATGCAGTTTCTGGTGCTCATTCACCTCCATGACCGCATTCAGGATCTTAAAATCATACTGCACTTCACTTGAACTTTTCACCAGCGCCTGCACATCCTTTGGAAAACAACTCCCCCCATACCCAATACCTGGGAACAGGAATCTTTTTCCAATTCTCGCATCACTTCCAACGCCCAAGCGCACCATATCAACATCAGCACCCAGTCTTTCACATAGCTGTGCTATCTCGTTCATGAAAGTGATCTTGGTGGCTAAAAATGAATTGGCTGCATACTTGGTCAATTCTGCAGAACGGATATCCATGAAGATCAGGGGATTACCGGATCTCACAAAAGGGGCATACAGCTCATTCATCAACTTTTTGGCCCTTTCTGAATCTGTACCGATCACCACCCTGTCAGGCTTCATGAAATCTTCCACTGCCACCCCTTCCCTCAGAAACTCAGGATTAGAAACTACATCAAATTCGACTTTTGCATTTTCAGCAATCGCTGCATGCACTTTCTCAGCCGTACCAACCGGCACAGTGCTTTTATCGACAATCACGGCATACTGATCCAATATGTTGCCAAGGTCTTTCGCAACTCCCAGTACATATTTTAGATCTGCGGATCCATCCTCACCCGGAGGGGTTGGCAAGGCAAGGAAAAGAATCTTTGCTTCTTTGATACCGGCTTTCAAATCTGTAGTAAAATGCAGCCTTTCTTCTTTAAGATTCCGAAGGAAGATCTTTTCCAATCCGGGCTCATAGATTGTTATCTCCCCAGCAGAAAGCTTATCCACCTTTCTTTGATCAATATCAATACAGGTTACTTCATTTCCGGTTTCCGCAAAGCAGGTTCCTGTAACGAGACCAACATATCCTGTACCAACAACAGCAATTTTCATAGACTAATCTTTTGTAAATTTTAGAACATGGTGAACAATATGGTTGAGCTGCTCTTCATCCAATTCTGTATGAATGGGCAGTGATAGAACTTTTCCCGTTAACTGATCTGTAATAGGTAGATGAACTTCCGGTAGATTCAGAAAAGAAAACATTTTTTGTCGATGGGCAGGAACTGGATAGTAGATCATGGCAGGAATTGCCTGGGTTGCGAGATATTCCACAAGAGCATCCCTATTGACGCCATCGAATTGCAAAGTATACTGATGAAATACGTGCGTATTGTTACCAGCAATAACAGGCGTTTTGATCCTGGAGTGATTGGCAAATGCATTGGAATAGAATGCAGCAGCTTTTTGCCGTGCCAGGTTATATTCATCCAATTTTTTCAGTTTGATATCCAGCACTGCCGCCTGAATCGTATCCAATCTGGAATTACAACCCACCACATCATGGTAATATCTCTTGCTTTGTCCGTGGTTGGCAATCATCCTGATTTTTCCCGCCAACTCATCGTCATTCGTGCACAAGGCTCCCCCATCACCATAGCAACCCAGGTTTTTGGAAGGAAAAAAAGAGGTACATCCAATATGCCCGATGGCTCCTGTTTTCCTGATGCTGCCATCAGAAAATACAGATGTTGCTCCAATGGCTTGTGCATTGTCTTCAATGACATATAACCCGTGTTCTTCAGCGATTTTCATGATCGCTTCCATTGCTGCTGATTGACCATACAGATGAACCGGAACAATGGCCTTCGTCTTAGGGGAGATTGCTTTGCGGATTGCCTCAGGATCAATGCAAAATGTATCAGGATCCACATCCACAAAAACAGGTTTCAGTCGAAGCAATGCTATCACTTCTGTGGTGGCGATGTAGGTAAAAGATGGGCTTATGACCTCATCCCCCGGCTGCAAGTCCAAAGCCATCATGGCGATCTGCAGAGCATCTGTTCCATTCGCGCAGGGTATCACGTGCTTCACACCCAGATATTCGGCCAAATGAGATGAAAAGCGCTCAACCGGCTTGCCATTGATAAATGCCGCATTGCTGATCACATCCTGTATAGCCGCATCTACCTCATTTTTGATATGCAAATACTGCCTTTTGAGATCTACCATTTGAATGGGTACCATGCTCCTGCCAATTGTGCGGCAAAGGTAATAAAATTGGGGGGATACAAAGGCAGGTTGTAGCTTTGTATTTCACCCATCCACATGCTTTTTTTCTATCATTTGCTCATGTTTGTCCTTTCACTTTCCATAAGGGTTGCTTCCTTGTGGAGTGTGAAAGCAAGGCGCTGGATCCAGGGCAGGAAAAACATATTTGAAAAGATGGAATATGAGATAGATGCATCAAAAGGCCCTATCATATGGATGCATTGTGCTTCGCTGGGTGAATTTGAACAAGGACGACCGATTTTGGAGGCCTTGAGAAAAGAAAATCCTCACTGCCGAATTCTCCTTACTTTTTTTTCACCATCAGGATATGAAGTCAGGAAAAATACATCGCTGGCTGATTGGGTATTCTATTTACCTCTGGATGGCAGACGAAATGCGAACCGTTTTCTGGATATTGTCCAACCCCGCATGGTAATTTTTGTAAAATATGAATCCTGGTTCCACTATCTCTATGCATTGAAGAAAAGAGGCATCCCTTCGCTGCTGATATCCGCTTTTTTCAGAAAGGAACAGAACTTTTTCGGAGTCATGGGAGGTCTTCTGCGACAAATGCTGGATCTGTATGATATGATTTTCGTTCAGGACAAAATCTCACTTGAACTGCTCAAAAAATACAATATCAAAACTTCTTTTGTAATTGCTGGAGATACCCGATTCGACAGGGTGCTGGAACTATCCGGTATGGATTTTCATCATAACGGGATTGAAAAATTCATTTACGGCTACAACAGTATCGTTGCCGGAAGTACATGGAAGGAGGACGAGGAATTACTGCAGACTTTGCATCAGAAGAATCCCACTCTTAAAATGATCATCGCCCCCCATGAGATACATGAAAAACACCTGAAAGAATTGAAGATATTGTTTCCTGATTCAATTTTGATGTCTGACATAGAAAAAGGAAAAGAAATCGGAGATGAAAAAATTCTGGTGATAGATTGCTTTGGAATGTTATCAAAACTCTATCGTTTTGGTACCATATGCTATGTTGGAGGGGGATTCAACAAAGCAGGCATTCACAATGTTCTGGAGGCCGCAGCCTATGGCAAGATCGTATGTTTCGGTCCCAATTATAGGAGAACAGCAGAAGCTGGGATGTTGATCGCTTCTCAAGCCGGGTTTAGTGTTTCAAATGCTGATCAATTGATCAGCATTACGGATAAAATGATCAAAGAGCCTGAATCAAGGATACGAGCAGAACGAGTTGCACTTGATTTTATTTCTGCCAGCAAAGGCGCAACAAAAATGATCATGGAACATGTTTCTCAAAAGCTCAATTCTTTCCATTAGTTTTACAGCCTATGTTTACTGAACCCAATCATATGAACGCAGGTGCAGGATGGATCGAAGTGGTGTGCGGCTCCATGTTTTCGGGTAAAACTGAGGAGCTGATCAGGAGGCTGAAGAGAGCGAGGATTGCCAATCAAAAAGTTGGTATTTACAAACCTGAAATGGATATACGGTATTCTTCAGACAGCATAGTATCCCATGATGAAAATACCATAACAGCTTTCCCGGTAAAGCATGCATTAGCCATCCTGAATAATTTTCAGGAATTCGATGTCATAGGTGTTGATGAGGCCCAGTTTTTTGGAAAGGAGTTGATTGAAGTTTGTCAGCATATGGCCAACCATGGAAAAAGGGTCATTATTGCAGGGTTGGATATGGACTATACAGGTAAACCTTTTGGCCCGATGCCGGAATTGCTTTCCATTGCCAATTATGTGACCAAACTTCATGCCATCTGTGTGAAATGTGGAGGCATCGCCAGTTACTCTTACAGAACCACACTGAATACCGATCAGGTGGTATTGGGCGAGAAAGATCACTATGAGGCCCGTTGCAGAAGTTGTTTCAACTCATAATTTTTTAGATTGAGATCATCCAGTCAATTTTTCACCTTGCTCAAAAAGGAGTTTCTGCTGGAATCAAGGCAGCAACACACTTTATATGGGGTTATAGTCTATATCGCATCGACCGTCTTTGTGATCTATCTTACGATGGAAAATCCCGATGCGGAAACATGGAATACATTGTTCTGGATCACACAGCTGTTTATATGTATCAATGCCGTAGCAAAAAGTTTTTTGCAGGAATCAAGAGGCAGAATGTTATATTATTATACACTTGCCTCCCCTGTTCAGTTCATGCTTGCCAAATTGAGTTATAATGTTTTGCTGATGCTTGCCATGAACCTGATCAATCTGATCATTTATACAGCCCTGATGGGTGACCCTACATTTTCCTACGGTCTTTTTGTCCTGATCAGTCTTTTAGGTGCTATGGGATTGAGTCTGGTTTTTACCATGCTGGCTGCCATAGCATCCAAGGCTATGCAACAGGCCTCCCTAATGGCTATTCTGGGATTTCCCATCATTCTCCCCCAATTGCTTTTGTTGATCAGACTATCCAAAACAGCATTTTCAGAGGTATTCAGGAGCGGAGTACCGCTTCAATTGATTCTTTTGCTGATTGGGCTGGATATTCTGATTGTATTGCTGTCGCTTATTTTGTATCCCTTTTTATGGAAAGATTGACTGAAGGGACTAATTTTGCAGTTTGAATTTTAAACTCCTTGCCATGCGGATGACCTGGTGGAAAATTGCAGCTATACTTTTACTGATTTATGCAATTGTGGGCGGATTGCTGCTTCCCGTTCCGGAAAAACCTCTGCTGGGTGAAACCATTCGAAATCTTTATTATCATGTCTGCATGTGGTTTGCCATGATGATACTGTTTACCACTTCCGTCATTCATGCTGTCAAATATCTTAGAAATGGACAACTGTTACATGATAATAAGTCCAGAAGCTACGCAGCTGTCGGTTCATTTCTGGGAATTTTGGGATATTCCACTGGTGCCATTTGGGCAACCTATACATGGGCCGATCCCAACTATCCGGCTTATGCCTCGTTTGGCTCCATCATGAGAGAACCCAAACTGATCGGTGCAGCCATCGCGCTGCTCATCTACGCTGCATATTTTATCCTAAGAGGTTCCATCACAGATATGGACAAGAGAGCAAGAGTTGCAGCTGTGTATAACATATTTGCTTTTGCAATGTTGTTTCCTTCCATTTGGATCATTCCCAGATTGAAGCCCAGTCTTCACCCCGGCCAGGAAGGAAATCCCGCTCTTAATTTCAACGATATTGATGCCAGGATGAGAATGGTTTTTTATCCGGCAGTATTGGGTTGGACCTTGCTTGGATTCTGGATTGCCCAACTCAGGGTCAGATACAATATTTTACTGGACAAAAAAATGGAAAAATCATGAAGAAAATTTTGATGAATATCATTTTTAGTTTTCTGTGCCTGACCTGCTTAGCTCAAAGCAGTACGGAGGACAACGAAAGTCTTGCAACTATCATGAGGAGCAATGGTAAAATCTACGTGGTGGTTGCTGTGATGCTAACCATTCTTGCTGGCCTAATCCTTTATCTGGTCAGCATTGACAGGAAAATATCTAAACTCGAAAATGAGGATTGAACTTAAGAGTTCAATTTTGCGTTTCTATTATTCACCTAAACGTTTGCCATGAATCCAGAATATAGCTTCTTTGATGCGGTTTGTAAAAGTTTCGATAAAGCTGCCAAATACACAAAATTTGACGCGGGAATTCTTGAACAGATCAAACAATGTAACAGTGTACTCAGAATGCATTTCCCGGTCAAGATCGGTGATAAGGTAGAAGTAATTAAAGCTTACAGAGTTCAACACTCACACCATAAACTTCCTTGCAAGGGAGGAATCAGGTTCAGTGATATGGTGAATCTGGATGAGGTGATGGCGCTTTCTGCACTCATGACTTATAAATGCGCCATTGTGAATGTTCCTTTTGGCGGTGCCAAAGGTGGAATTTCTATTGATCCCAAAAAATACAGTGCTTACGACCTTGAGAGAATCACCAGACGATATACCAGCGAATTGATCAAAAAGAAATTCATAGGCCCAGGTGAAGATGTTCCTGCACCTGATTATGGAACCGGTGAAAGGGAAATGTCGTGGATCCTGGACACTTATATTGCCATGAACCCCGGACAGGTAGAAGCATTGGGTTGTGTAACAGGAAAGCCGGTTACCCAGGGTGGTGTCAAAGGTAGAAGGGAAGCTACCGGATTAGGTGTGTTTTATGGTATCCGCGAGGTCTGTAACAATCAAGAAGTAATGGCCAGATTGGGATTGAGCACTGGTATCAAAGGAAAGAAAGTAATTGTCCAGGGTCTGGGTAATGTTGGTTACCATTCTGCAAAATTTTTCCAGGAAGGGGGTGCCATCATTGTAGGACTGGCTGAGTATGAGGGTTCAATTTATTGTGAAACCGGATTGGATGTTGAGGCTGTATTCCAACACAGAAAAAAAACCGGTTCTATACTCAATTTCCCTGGTGCCAGCAATTTTCCAAAAAATACTGATGCCCTGGAAGCTTCTTGTGATATATTGATTCCAGCAGCGTTGGAAAATGTAATCAATGGTTCAAATGCAGATAAGATACAGGCTAAGATTGTAGGCGAAGCAGCCAACGGCCCGCTCACGCCGGATGCAGATGATATCCTCACCAAAAAAGGTATATTGGTTGTACCGGATATGTACCTGAATGCTGGTGGCGTTACCGTTTCTTATTTTGAATGGCTGAAAAACCTGAGCCATGTTTCCTATGGTCGATTGGAAAGAAGATTCATGGAAAATCAGAATGCCAATATTGTTTCGCAAATAGAAATGATGACAGGCAATAAAGTTACGGATGACCAAAGAAAGCTTTTGGTACATGGACCTGACGAGATCGATCTTGTGAGAAGCGGATTGGAAGATACCATGATCAAAGCCACCAATGAGATTCTGGATTGCTGGAAACAAAATCCGGAAATACCTGACATGAGAACTGCTGCCTTTGTAGTTGCCATCAATAAAGTAGGCAACAGCTACCTGGAATTAGGAATATTTCCATAGCCTAATCTTCCCCAAACCTCGGAAAGGCAGAACTCCAGAACGGGGGTTCTGCTTTTTTATTGGCAAGATGTGTCGAAGCACCATTGGTGATCATCATGTACGGAACAGGAACGGAAGCATTATAGGAAAGGATTTGCATCAAGGTGCTTTCCGTCAGCTCTACATTGGGTGCTTTGCATTCAATCATCATCCAAGGACTATGGTTGGTGGCATAGATCAAGATATCAAATCGTTTAGTGGTATTCCCGTAGGGTAGGTTTTTTTCAACTGCAATGAAAGAAGGTGGAATCGCAGCTTCTTTGACCAGCCAGGCAATTATATTTTGCCTGACCCACTCTTCATCCTGCAATACGACCCATTTTTGTCTGATAGGATCGAATATTTGTGGTTGATCCTCCAGTTGTCTTAGTTTGAAAGAAGGCTCCGGAAATTTGATCTGGATCATGCATGCAAAGTAATCAGTATTTTTGTTCAGAATAAGTTGCATGCAAAACAAAGAAGAAATTGTAAAAAATTGGTTGCCCAGGTATACCGGAATGGGGCTGGAGGAATTTGGAGACTATATCCTGCTGACCAATTTCAGCAAATACGTAGAATTATTTGCCGACTGGAACAAAGTATCCATAATGGGACAAGGAAAACCCATGCAAAGTGCTACTGCAGAAGGCATTACCATCATCAATTTTGGAATGGGTAGTCCGACAGCAGCAACTGTTATGGACTTGCTTACAGCCATACAGCCAAAGGCTGTTCTGTTTCTCGGAAAGTGTGGGGGACTGAAAAAAAGAAATAAGCTGGGAGATCTGATTTTACCGATTGCTGCCGTAAGAGGTGAAGGTACTTCCAACGATTATTTCCCTGCAGAAGTTCCAGCATTACCGGCCTTTGCTCTGCAAAAGGCAATTTCTACAACGATCAGGGAGCACGAATTGGACTATTGGACAGGTACCGTATATACCACCAACAGAAGGGTATGGGAGCATGATCTGGAATTCAAGGAGTATCTTACCAAGATCAGGGCCTATGCAATTGACATGGAAACAGCTACCATTTTTACTGTTGGCTTCTACAATAAAATACCTACAGGAGCCTTGCTTTTGGTCAGCGACCAACCTATGATACCAGAGGGTGTAAAAACCGAGGAAAGCGACCAAAGGGTAACATCTCAGTTCGTGGAGGATCATTTGAAGATCGGAATTGAATCCCTGAAACAGTTGATCAACAATGGGCAGACTGTCCGCCATTTGAAGTTCTGATCAGTATCTGGGACTAAAAACTGCCAAAAGAAAAATTTTCATTAATTTTGCAGCCTAAATGCCAAAACAGATCTGATGCCGTAAGATCAGGTTTGAAAGGAATTCGCCCATTCTCAGGGCGTCGGGATTTGTTTCAGGCAATAAATATACAAGCATGAAATTATCCCAATTCAGATTTGACTTTCCCCTCAATCTCATTGCGCAAAACCCAACCAAAAGAAGAGAAGATGCCCGCCTCATGGTGGTGCATAAAGATACCGGATTGATAGAAAACAAAACCTTCAAGGATATCCTCGATTATTTTGAGGAGAAGGATGTATTTGTGGTCAACAATACAAAGGTGTTTCCTGCCAGGATGTATGGCCGTAAAGAGAAGACAGGTGCCAAGATTGAAGTGTTCCTGTTGAGAGAACTAAACAAACAGAACAGGCTTTGGGATGTCATTGTTGATCCCGCAAGAAAGATACGTGTAGGTAATAAACTCTACTTTGGTGATGCTGATGAACTGATTGCTGAAGTGATTGATAATACCACATCAAGAGGCAGAACCATCCGATTTCTTTTCGACGGTCCTGATGAAGAATTTAAGCAAATCCTGAATTCATTGGGTGAAACACCCCTTCCCAAATATATCAAGCGTAAGCCTGATGAAATAGATCGTGAAAGATATCAAACAGTTTACGCTAAGCATGAAGGTGCTGTTGCAGCTCCCACTGCCGGCCTGCATTTCTCTGTTGAATTGATCAAGCGTTTGGAGATTGAAGGCATACGGTTTGCAGAGATCACTTTGCATACCGGGTTGGGTACTTTCAGAACCATTGAAGTGGAAGATCTCAGCAAACATAAAATGGAAGCTGAATATTACAAAGTGGATGAAACAGCTTGCAGAATCGTAAATAAAGCCAAATCAGAGGGACATAGGATCTGCTCAGTAGGTACCACTACCCTTCGAGCATTGGAGAGTACCTTCACTGCTGATAAGTTATTGAAACCCTCAGAGGGCTGGACCAATATCTTTATCCATCCACCACATGAGTTTGCTATTTGTGACTCCTTGATCACCAACTTTCACCTGCCAAAAACATCTCTACTGATCATGGCATGTGCTTTTGCTGGCTATGAGCTTACCATGGAGGCTTATAAGAAGGCTATCAAGGACAAATACAGATTCTTCAGCTATGGGGATGCCATGCTGATTATCTGATTTTTCTTATCAATAAACCTAAGCGAGTCCGAAGAGCCCTTTATTCAAGGCTTTTAGCGTATCATTTTTGCTCTCTGTAGGAATCAAAATAGACACATTGTGTAGGCTTCCACCGTAGCTGACCATATTGATCTGAATTCCGGAAAGACAAGAGAACATTTTGGCGAGAAGATCATCCTTCTGGGTGAGTTTGTTTCCAACCACTGATACTATTGTTTGTCCTTCAACTACTTCCAATTCTCCCAAAGGCTGTAGCTCCATAGCAATCTTATCCAGATGGGTGGTGTTATCAACAGTTACAGAAACCGCCACTTCGGATGTGGTAATCATATCAATGGAGGTTTTGTATTTCTCAAATACCTCAAATATTTTTCTTAAGAAACCATAAGCCAGGAGCATTCTGCTGCTTTTGATCTTGATCATCACAATACCATCTTTTGCAGCGACTGCTTTCACTCCTGTACTATCGGCTTCTTCCAAAATAATGGTGCCTTTAGCTTCAGGCTGCATAGTGTTCAATAACTTTACAGGTATATTGAAATGCTGGGCGGGCCATATGGAAGCAGGATGAAGGATCTTGGCTCCAAAATAAGCCAGCTCAGCGGCTTCATCAAAACTAAGATGTTCTACGGGTCGAGTACTGCCGACTACTCTTGGATCATTGTTGTGCATGCCATCAATATCTGTCCAGATCTCACAAACACTAGCCTCTATCGCTGCCGATATAAGAGATGCGGAATAGTCACTACCGCCTCGCTTGAGATTGTCTACTTCGCCTTTCGCATTTCTGCAGATATAACCTTGTGTTATAAAAAGTTTTTTTTCAGGATGGGCTTCCAACGCTTTTTTCAGCTTTGTTCGAATCTGCAAAACCTGTGGTTCGTCATTGGCATCAATAGACATAAAGTCGAGCGCAGGCAACAGTACGTGATCCTCTCCTACTTCTTCCAGATACACAGAGAACATTTTAGTGCTCATCAACTCACCTTGAGCAAGAATATCCTTATTCAGTGCATCGTTGAAAGAAATTTTTAGGATGATATTCAGGAATTCAAAATGCTCATTGATGATGCCCAATGCCTTGTTTCTGGCTTCTTCGGTTTTGAGAAGATCTTGAATGAAGTTATTGTAATGCAAATGCAATTGATCGATGAGCTCTTTGGCCTTGGACTTTTCACCTGAAGACATGGCGTCTCCAATAGCCACCAAAGCATTGGTGGTTCCACTGAGAGCGCTTAGCACTACGATCTTGGGTTCTGTATCGCGGGTGATCAAATCTCTTACCTGAAACATCCTTTCGGGCTTTCCTACAGAAGTACCACCAAACTTCATAATCTTCATGCGACAAAATTTAGAAGTGTAAAGTTAAAATTTGATATTGAATTTATCAGCAACTGCTTTTAAGTCATTCTTTACCTGATCCAAGATCGGTATGCCGTTCATTCTTCGTTCATCTTCCATCCATCTCTCGGGATCTCCGGGAATAAGCACAGGTTGATCTTTGCTAATAGGTTCAGCTTTTCTGAATCGTGAGATCCATAGGTCCATGTCTTTCTTGAATTCTTCCGCTGGCCTGAAGGCGTCTATTCGCATGGCTCCAAAAAAATGACCAATTCCTTTACCTGGCTGGTTTTCAGGCATAGGCACATAAGCAGGAAAAGGAGGAACCCATGGACCAAAATTGGCGCCACTTAAAACTGCAGAAAAAATATCAACAATAGAGCCGAGCACATATCCCTTATGACTTCCATGATCTCTATCACCTCCCAAAGGAAGAAGTGCACCGCCGTTTTTCAAAGCATGCGCATCGGTAACCGGACTTCCTTCTTTATCCTGTATCCAGCCGAGTGGGGCCTCCAGATTTTTCCGTTGGAGAATCTCCAGCTTACCATTGGCAGCTGTAGTGGTTGCCATATCACCTACAAAAGCGGGTTCAATACCGGCTGGTACGGCAACACATATAGGATTGGTACCCAACATCCTTTCTTTGGAGAAAGTAGGAGCTACGAGTGCGCTGGCATTTGTCATCACAATTCCTATCATGTCTTTGGGCAGAGCCATCATGGCGTGATAGGCAGCTATACCAAAGTGATTGCTGTTTCTAACACTGACCCATCCGGTTCCAACTGCTTCAGCCTTGTGCATAGCTATTTGCATGGCCTTGGGTCCAACTACCAATCCCAATCCGCTGTCACCATCTACAACAGCAGTGGAAGGAGTTTGATGTACTACCCTCACTTCTGGTCTAGCATTAACTCTTTGCGCTTCCCAGAGTCTGACATAACCCGACAAACGAGCAACTCCATGAGAATCTATACCTCTCAGATCCGCTGAAACCAATACTTCCGCTGCTGATTGGGCATCTGCCGGATTGGATCCGATTGCCAAAAAGACTTTTTCGGAGAGCTCAAACAAATCCTGATATTTGATTAGCGTTTGCATGGTGCAAAAGTATCTTATGTAGGATTACTTACAGAATTATCCCTTGATAAAAAATGTGAAAACCTCAAAGGTTTCGGATGAAAATAGTTACTAGAAACGGTGTTTTTCACTTGTTGCCTCTTTGGTTCTGTTTGAGATTTGTAGAAAATCAATTTTATGCTAAAGCTCAACATGATCGGACATCTGGGCAGGGATTGCACCACGAATGTCGTAAACGGAAAAGCAGTCATCAATTTCAATGTTGCCCACAGTGAAAGGTACAGGGACCAGTCTGGGACACAGAAAGAGAAAACAACCTGGGTAGATTGTGCCTACTGGACTGAAAAGGCAGCCATTGTACCTTATCTGAAAAAAGGCCAACTTGTGCATGTGGAAGGAGTTCCGGAACTGAGAACCTTCACGAGAAATGATGGCACACCAGGTTCTGCATTGTCCTTGAGGGTATTTGGGGTCCAGTTACTGGGTTCATCAAAAGGCAATGAGACATCTGAGGCGGGAGAAGTACTTGAGGCTGTTGGGGAAGAAAGCAATGATTTACCATTTTAGGATCCCGTAAGGACAAACTCAAGGGATTACCTGATCGATCTGATGATGGCCTCTAGGTCGATCAGGTTCTTCTTGTGATCAATCCTGTTGGCTATAACTGGATTGATCTTGTTCATCACTTTAATGCTCGTATCAATCATTTCATTGATTGTAGAAATACCATTTTGGTCTAGCCCGGCGTCAATCAAAGCGTTCTCTTCATTGTTTTTTAAATCTTCCCTTATATCTGCCAAATCATCCATGATCAGGAAATATGTCATCAAAGCATACCATGACTCAATAGCAAGAGTCAGATCAAATGAATTGATATCCAATGGTGTGATGGAAAGCAAGTAGCTGTCGGCCCGATTAAGAGATGGAAATTTTGTACCCAATTGTAAACCATCATTTCTGGACTTCAATCCTCCCTGAAGATAATCTACCAGTTCTGCATGCATAGACTCAGACGCGGGATGCGGATGAATTTTTGACACTTGATGAACATGTTCCTCCCAACCAATACGCTTATGTTCCAGCAGAGCTGCACTGTGTAGGATATCTTCTGAAGTCTTTAGTTGCTCTGGTGAAAGCAAAACATCTTTATTTGCACCTGCACGCAATAGGAGGTCCGCAAAAATGGGCATGAAGATATATCCGGGTGCACTTGGAATATAAATGGAACGATCTTTCCAGTAGAGATTTCCATCTGGTATCTTTCTATCAACATAAGTTGCTCCGATGTCGAGATGAACACCATACGAAAGCTTGAGATCGTGTTTGGTCAGAAACATCTTTTGATCATGAAGGGTTAACTTTCCTACGGGTATAGATCAGTTCCCGGTTCCTGGAAGCCCTTGCATTGGCAGTATCAACCAAGACCTTGAATGCCTCCGGATGGGTTTTATAGTAAAGATAAGTTCTGGTAAACTGATTCATATTGATCTTATGCAGCTGTAATACTTTGTCAAGTTCCCTCTGCAACAGCGTATCTTTGGATTGCAGGGTGTCTCTAAAAAGATAAGACTCAGCAAATCCTTCTGCAAGGGCCATATCATTGAGCACATCTGCCATCTTATTCTGATCAAGCAATCCTCCATTGGTGAAACCTTCTCCCGAACAGGAAAAAAGAGTGATGGAAAGTATTAGAAAGTGAATGAGCAACCGTGTCATTTCAGTTCCTCCCTGTACCTGGATGCATTGGAGATATCGATGCGGGAACAAAGATCAATAATCCTTGCCTTTTCCTGACTGTTTCCTTTCTTGAATATCCTGATGATCTCATCAGTTTTGCCTTGAAAGAAGAAAGGCATGAACATCAGATTGGGTGTTTCTGCACTGATTGTATTCAACATTGATAATGCATTGAGCACCTGTTCTCTGGCGTCCTGTTCCCTGGGGATCATATTATCCATTCCTTGTCGGTAATAGGTATAAATGGCATCATGTAACAATGCATATCGGCTGTTTTGTAGATTTTCTGACAACCAGTATCGATTTCTTTGACCGTCAAAAGGTTTCCATCCCGCGATATTCCTTCCTTCGGGGGAAGTGTTTGCGATGAGTGAAGCTTTCTGAAAATAAGAATCCCCCCCTCTGGGCGAGAAAGAATCATAATCCATGCCGAGGATGACGTTTGCGTAATAAGCGAATATGGCAGCGAGGTTGGCTGTAAGCGGCTCTGATCCCGATACCCTATTTTCATTGAATTCAATGGGCTGAAATTCTACATAACGAAAAGTAATCTCGTTATCAATGAAATTGATCAGCGGAGAAAGATAATTGGTTCCATGAATGGGTCTGGCTGCCTGGATTGTGAGGCTTCCTTTGTAAACGTTGGGCTCAACTACCGATTGTAAATTAAGCAGGAAACTGCATTCTATTCTTTCATTAACTTCAAATACATCACTTGTCCATTTTCTCTTATTTAAAAAATTCACCAAGGAGGTCTGCAGGGTCTGAAATACCTTTCTGTCTACAGATGTACCAATCTGCGCATATACCACGTTTACCTTGGCGTTGAGCTCCTGGGCATGCAATTCCAGGCTGATGAGTAAAATAAAAAATGAAAAAATGAGTCTGGACATATCCACTAAGTTAGATAATATTGGGAATCTAGTAAAGCCTATGCAAAATGAAAAAGGCGGTGCATTGCACCGCCTCTAAATACATTCAAAACAATTTATCTGAAAAGGTCTTCTTCATTTTTTCTGAAGTAGACTTTTCCTTCCATGAACTCCTGGGTTGCCAGAAGGGCCGGATTGGGCATTTTTTCGTATGCTTTAGAGATCTCAATTTGTTCTTTGTTCTCATGGATCTCCTCGAGGCTGTCAGTATGGCTGGCAAATTCTTCCAGTTTATTGTGCAATTCCTCCTTGAGGGCGATATTGATTTGACTTGCCCTTTTTGCTATAATGGAGATAGATTCGTAAACGTTGCCTGTCTTCCCTTTGATCTCATTGAGATCTTTGGTCTCAGCCACATTGGCAATGTTATTTCCCACCTGCCTGCGAAGTCTGCTCATTGTTCAGTGATTTTATATTGTTCTTGGACAAAGTTAAGAAACGTTCTGCTTCTTTCATCAATTTACTTTCTGGAAAACGGTCTTGGAAGTCTTCTACCTCGGTTATGACCTTATTATACCGCTCCTCCTGTTTTTCAGGTATACTCATTGAAGCATATCGAAAATATGATCGAATTGACATGAGTTTATACTCATCTCCTTTGGGAGAATCAGGATAGTTATTGATGAGTGTTGTGAATGCCAAAGCGGCCGCCCTGAATTGCCCTACATTGTAATATAATTGTGCTGAGAGTTGTTCTTTGACCTCAAGCTTTGCCTGGCATTTTGCAATAATTTGCTCAGCCTCTTTTACTCTTTGGGATTCCGGATGGGTGTTTACAAAAATTTGAAACATGCCTATTGCTTTCAGGGTATTGGACTGTTCCAGTTCAGGCTTGGGTGATTGACGGTAAAAACAATGTGCCTGCATGAATTCGACTTCTTCTGCCCTCGGACTATTCCCAAAAACCTCAAGATAACCTTTGAATAGGCTCTCAGCTGTTGTGAAATCCTTCAGATTGTAATGGGAATATGCGAATTTGTAATAGAGATCTTCATGTTGCGGTGTACCCTTAAAAATGGGAAAGAGTTCCTCATATAGTACCTGTGATTGCCGGAATTTCTTCTGATCAAAATATTGGTTAGCCATTTTGAGTTTATACTCAAAGTCCTTGCTTTTCAATACTTTACCGAATTTAGAACAACTGGTTAAAACCAATATCAACAGCAGCAATATATATCCGAATCTTGAAGCCATGGGAGGACAAAGTTAAGAAAATTGAAATGATCCCTAAGGTAAAACCTTCACATAAAATTGGAGGTTAAATTTCTCCTAAAATAAAAGAGCCCCCTAATGGGGGCTCTTTTAGATACTTATTTTTTGTATTATTTCTTGGAACGAAGATTTGGGTGTGGTGCAGGTACATTATTGGGGGCATCAATTACCTCACCTGTTGCGCTGAAATCAATAGCATTTACATCACCATCTGCCTGGCCATACTTATTGATGAGGCGATCAGCTGCAATGCCTTGTTTCTCGATCAGGTATGTAATGACAGCGTTCACTCTGTCCCAGCTCAATTGTTGGCTTGCCTTGGAAGCTTGAGCATACCCTGTAATGAATACCTTACATGCGGGATTATTCTTTAACCTATCAGCTGTTGAAGCCAACAAGCTTTCGGATTCTTTGCTTAATGTTGCAGAACCTTTGCTGAAGGATACACTTGGGATGTTGCCCATGTTACATGTTACAACTACGGGTGGAGCAATATTCTTACAACATGCAGGCTCTGGACATTTTCCAACTCCATTGGCATCAACAGGCTGACAATCGGTAGGAGTTATCAACTGTTTGTCTTTGTAGTCAGGAACACCATCTCCGTCTGTATCCTTGCTAACTCCATGAGAATCAACGGGAGCACCGGCAGGTGTGTTGGGCTCGCGGTCAAATTGGTCAGGAACTCCATCGCCATCATTATCATCCAAAACCGGCTTTGGCATTTTCATTCTTTTGGGGGAGTTGAGTTCCCCATAAGCAAACTCCAATGGGTTTTTCCAGTATAGAGGTTCAACTGATTTGGCTTTCTTTTGCGCTAAGGCATCGGTCCCTGAAAAAAGGAAAAAACCCAAAATCAAAACTGACAAAAATTTATTGAATTTCATTGTTTCGATTTTACTGATTAAAAAATATTAATGTTTACACCTGCAGAGAAGAATTGGTAGAAATCCCAATCAGCAGTTAAAGATGCCTGACCGATTGGAACTGCATTCCATCTCTGCCCATCAAGCAAATCATCTGATATGAAGCTTACTCTGTGTTCAAGTGCAATATTTACCCTTTTGGAAACTTTGAATGCCATTCCAAGTCCGAGTGTTGTGGATAGCTTTGCAGTTTTGCTTCCGAGTTGACTGGTTGTAGTCCCATACGAGTCTGCAGGGGTCTCATATTTGCCATCAAGTAAAGACTTTAGGGCTGATTTGGTATCTTTTCTGGTTTCGTAGCTTCCACCACCTATTGAGTTGAAATTATACTTTGCTCCGCTTGCATTCAAGGCATCAACTTTGGTTTCGTAATAAGTTGCGCCTATACCGGCAATTGCATACAGCTGGAATTTGGGAGCTGCTTTGTGGAATCTAATGTTAGATAAACTCAGAACCATTTGAAGCCCAAGGTCGTTGATGTTTGTCTTATAGTTATAATAAACAGCCTCAGTGGCAGGAATGAGTGATTGTGCATTGGAAACCCCTGTTGTAATTAACTGGTGTCCCTTGTATCCAGTATTTCTCCATGCTGTATTTTGCATGTAGTTAAAGGAAGGTTTCCAGTTCAACCCGGTAGGTGTACCATGCAAATACTCTGCCCTAACAGACAAAAGGTAACCAAGAGACTTCCTGACGTGCACGCCATACCCAAATGCTGGAAATATGGAGGAAACATCACCATTTATCATAGGTGAACCTATCTTTAGCCCTATTTCCCATTGATTTCTAGGCTTGGAAGGAAAAAGATATTGATTGTTAAGGAATTCATTGTGCTGTGCGAGCCTTGATGGTGGAATCAAGGAAGAATCCTTCCATTCTGAAGCCCCCATTGATGAACTCTGGGCCTGTACAAATGATGTCAGGATCAGAAAACCAACGACGAAGCAGGTCCTTTTGATGGTCATAGTCTAAGAATTGAGGTTAATTTTATGTTTTTAGGCAAACCGAAGGTAAAGATAAGCTTCTAATTGTCAAAGAAATAACGTAATTTTTATTAAATTATTTTAAAGCTTTTAATTTTCAAGCAATTTTACCTTTTCCCTTATTTGGCTTCAGTTTGGACTAAAGACGACAATATTTGATTAGTTTTGCCCTCCCCCGATGTCTCCCTCCAAACTTAACATAGACGAAGAATTAAAAGCCTTTGAGACTTTATTCCGTAATGCTGTCAAAAGTCAGGTCCCGCTGCTCGACAGGATACTAAAATATGTAGTACGGACTAAGGGCAAACAACTTAGGCCCATGTTTGTCATGCTTTCTGCCAAATTATGCGGCGGGGTAAATGACAGCACTTATCGGGCGGCTTCAGTGGTGGAACTACTTCATACAGCTACATTGGTGCACGATGATGTGGTGGATGAGGCGGGAGAAAGAAGGGGCTTTTTCTCCCTGTCGGCATTATGGAAGAACAAGGCTTCGGTATTGGTCGGAGATTATCTGCTGGCGAAAGGATTGCTACTATCCCTTCAAAATAAGGATTTTAAGACCCTTGAAATCCTTTCGGATGCAGTCAAGCAAATGAGCGAAGGTGAACTGCTTCAACTGGAAAAGTCGCGGTTGCTGAATATAACTGAAGAGGATTATTTCACCATCATTCGAAACAAAACTGCCTCTTTACTGGCTTCTGCCTGTGCAGCTGGTGCATATTCTGCCAGCCAGGATCTGGAGCTGACAGAAAAAATGAGGCTGTTTGGTGAGTATACGGGTATTGCCTTTCAGATCAAAGATGACCTTTTTGACTACGGAACAGAGGATGTAGGCAAACCTACAGGCAATGATATTCGTGAAAAAAAACTCACTTTACCGTTGATTTTCACGCTCAATAAATCGTCTTCATCGACCAGGAAAAGAATAATTTACATCCTGAAAAATAGATTTAATAACAAGGCAGATATTGAAGAAGTGATTCAGGAAGCAAAGGCTGCAGGTGGTATCGATTACGCTGAAAAAATCATGCAGCAATATAAAGATAAGGCATTGGACATACTTTCTTCATTTCCGGAAAGCCAGGCAAGAGATTCTCTCGCTGCCTTGGTAATCTTTACAACCGAAAGAAAAAAATAGTACGAATTGATGCAGAAAAGATGGAAGTTCCTGGATATACCGGAGAAGGAAAGTCAATTGCTTTCGCAGGAACTTCACATCCATCCTGCTTTGTGCGGTATTTTGGCGCAAAGAGGTATTCAAAGTTATGAAGCTGCAAAAAGTTATTTCAGACCCTCACTTGATGATGGACATGATCCTTATCTCATGAAGGATATGAATCTTGCGGTTGAGAGGATTGTAAGTGCAATCAAAAACGATGAGTCTATTTTGGTGTATGGTGATTATGATGTAGACGGAACTGCCTCTGTTGCATTGGTATACGACTTTTTGAAAAAACTGAAACCGTCTGCGCGGCTGGAATATTACATACCCAATCGATACAAGGAAGGATATGGGCTTTCTGAACAGGGTATCAATTTTGCATCAGAGAATGGTTTTCATCTATTGATAACCCTTGATTGCGGGATTAAATCAGTTGAACTGGTTGAGTTGGCAAGGGCTAAAGGCATCGACACAATTATTTGTGATCATCATTTACCCGGAAATGAGACTCCGCGTGCTGTTGCAATCCTGAATGCCAAACAAGTGGATTGTGCATATCCCTACAAAGAGTTATGCGGTTGCGGAGTTGGATACAAACTGATTCAAGCATTGTGTAAAAAATTCTCATTACCAGACAGTGCTCATCTGCAATATCTAGAATGGGTAGCAACGGCTATTGCCGCTGATATCGTACCTATCAATGGAGAGAACAGGGTTCTGGCATTTCATGGCATACTCAAAGCCAACACGGATCCATCGATCGGGATCAAATCTCTCATGGAACTTAGCAGTGTTCAACATAAACTGAACATTGGAAACCTATCCTACATGATTGGTCCCAGGATCAATGCCGCAGGCAGAATGGATGATGCCAAGAAAGCTGTGCAGTTGTTCATTGAAAAAGATATCCAAAAAGCAAAAGAGTTGGCCATTGCATTGCAAACGGATAACAGTTCCAGAAGAGAAGCAGACGCCAGGATTACAGAGGAAGCCATAGAAATGATTGAAAATGATGCCAATTTTCCTTACAGAAAATCTACTGTTGTTTTTGCCCCCCACTGGCACAAAGGAGTAATAGGAATCGTTGCAAGCAGACTGCTGGAGAAGTATTATAAACCTACCATAGTCTTGACAAAAAGCGGAGAATGCTGGTCTGGAAGTGCCAGAAGCATTCCCGGCTTCAACATACATGATGCATTGGATGAATGCAGTGACCTGCTTAAGGCCTTTGGCGGTCATTATTTTGCCGCAGGCATGACCTTGGAGGAGGAGCATCTCGATGCATTTTCACAAAGGATAGATGCTATTGCAACCAGGGTTCTTACCGCTGAACAAATGATTCCAGAGATCATCATTGATGCGGAGGTTGAACCCAACGACCTCTCCCTTTCCTTTTATAAGATTCTCGATCAGATGGAACCCTTCGGTCCCGAGAATCCACGTCCGGTTTTTTGTATGAAAAATCTAAAGAACACAGCATGCAGAATTGTGAAAAATGATCATGTACGGTTTGAAGTTGAGAAGAATGGCACTAGTTTTCAGGGCATTGGCTTCAATCTGGGAGAAAAATTTTCTTCATTGCACAATGACAGTTTGCTGGATATTGTTTTTACCCTGGAAGAAAATCATTACAACAATAAGACCAGTCTACAAATGAAAGTGATTGATTTCAGAAGCAGTCAATAAAAAAAGGGACCTAGGTCCCTTTTTAGTTTTTGGCTCTCTCTTCGCTTATTTAATGGAAACTCCTTGTTTCATCAGCTCTACACTCCGATCAATAAATGCAGTCAACTGACTGCCTTTCAACATTCCTTGTGAAAGCAGTGCGAGGTCAGCAAGATTTCTGATTTGTTTTTCCTGATCATCCTTCTCCTTGAGGTTCAATATCGAGGCGTAGATGCCGTGATTCCCATTAACGGTCAGTGTAACTTCATCGGGCATATTTGCATAAAAGCTGCCCATAGGGCCGCTCATGGAGGCCATATCTTTCATACGCCTCATGAATTCAGGACGCGTTGCCACAACCGGTGGGGCATCTGCACTAAGTCCTTTTATTTCAACTGTGAGTGTAAGGTTATCAACTTTGAAATCAAATAAACCTTTGAGTGATTCTTCCTCTTTTTTGGAGAGAATGGATTTATTTTCTTCTTGTTTGTCGATCAGGTTATCCGTAATATCGGCATCTACCCTGGTGAATTGAACGTTTTCCCATTTGGATTCGATCTGTCCGATAAAGGATGCATCCACCAGTGTATCCATCTTCACTATCTTATATCCCCTGCCCTCTGCAGCCTTTATATAAGCATCTTGTTGAACAGGATCGGTTGCATAGAGGATCACAAGTTTACCATCCTTGTTCTTTTGCAATGCTTCAGCAGCAGAGCGGTATTCCTCCAGTGTATAGAATTGTCCTGAGCTGGCATCCTGCATGATATGAAACTTGTCCGCCTTCTCCCTGAATTTCTCATCGGTCATCATACCATATTTCACAAACAATCCAAGACTCTCCCATTTCTCTTCAAATTCCTTCCTTTCGTTTCGGAAGATCTCATCAAGCTTGTCTGCCACCTTTTTGGTGATATGGTTGTTGATCTTTTTTACATTGGGATCGCCCTGCAGATAGCTTCTGCTCACGTTCAGTGGTATATCCGGAGAGTCGATAACCCCCTGCAAAAGCATTAGAAATTCCGGAACAATATCCTTCACTTCATCTGTTACAAATACCTGATTGCAATAGAGCTGGATCTTGTCTTTTTGGATCTCATACGATTGCTTGATCTTGGGGAAATAAAGAATACCAGTAAGTGTGAATGGGTAGTCCACATTCAGATGAATCCAGAACAAAGGAGTCTCATTGAATGGATACAGAGATTTATAAAAATCTTCGTAGTCTTTCTTCTCCAGTTCTGCCGGCTTTTTCACCCAGGCAGGATCAGTGGTATTGATCTGTTTGTCTTCGAAGAAGATTGGGACCGGCAAGAACTTACAGAATTTTTCAAGGATGCCCTTGATCCTGAAACTGTCCAGAAATTCGGCACTTTCTTCATTGATGAACAGTTTAATTGATGTTCCTCTTTCAGCCTTTTGGGTTGGTTCAAGGGTGAACTCCGGACTGCCATCGCATTCCCAGGTCACGGCTTCACTGCCCTCTTTGTAAGAAAGTGTTGTCAGCTGTACCTTTTCACTTACCATGAAAGCAGAATAGAAACCTAATCCAAAATGTCCGATGATGTTGGCTTCGTTCTGCCCTTTGTACTTTTCTAGAAACTCTTCAGCGCTGGAGAAGGCAACCTGGTTGATGTATTTGTCTACTTCCTCTGCAGTCATACCAATACCTCTGTCAGAAATAGTCAGAGTTTTGGCATCTTTGTCAAGTACTACATCAATCCTCAATTCTCCAAGATCCCCCTTTGCCTCTCCAGAACTTGAATAGGTTTTCAATTTCTGGGTTGCATCAACAGCATTGGCGATCAACTCACGTAAAAAAATGTCGTGGTCACTATAAAGGAATTTTTTAATGATCGGAAAAATGTTCTCCGTTTGTACACGTATTTGTCCCTTTTGCATGGTAATAAATTTGCTCGTTTTGTTCAAAATCGATGCCAAGTACCCAAAATGACAGGTTGGCACGATAAATCATTGGAAATCTGACGAAAAAAGGCTGCGAAAGATGAGGCAAAATGGCTTTTGAACACTGAAAATGCTTACCTTTGCCCCCCATTATCAAATCAAAAAATACAGGGTTTATGCAAAATTATGAATTGATGGTGATTTTTACCCCTGTTCTGAGTGAGGACGAATTTAAGTCAGCTCAGAAGAAATATGCCGAATTCATCGCTGCCGGCGGTGGATCCATCGTGCATAGCAACCCCTGGGGGTTGAAATCACTGGCCTACCCCATCCAGAAGAAGACCACAGGTATCTACTGGGTCATGGAATATGTAGCGCCATCCGACATGAATGAAAAGCTGAAGATTCAGCTCCTGCGTGACGAGCAGGTACTCCGTCACATTGTGATCAAACTCGATAAATACGCCGTCGAGTACAACACAAGAAAGAGAAGTGGTGTATCAACAGGTAACGAAAAAGCAGTGGAGGGTTAATCACATGGCAAAAGCAAATGAAATCAAGTACCTGACAGCCATCAAGACCGAAAAGCCAAGGAAGAAATTCTGTCGCTTCAAGAAATATGGCATCCGCTACATCGATTACAAAGACGCAGAGTTCTTGAAGAAGTTCCTGAATGAGCAGGGCAAGATGTTGCCACGCCGCATCACCGGTAACTCTCTCAAGTATCAGCGCAAGGTTTCTGAGGCTATCAAGCGTGCGCGCCAAATGGCATTGTTGCCTTATGTAACCGACCTGTTGAAGTAGGACCTTCAACCTAATCACCGCAAGGTGTGACAGTTCCGGACAAACGGAATTGGAGTAGGAAAAACTTTTAAAAACAAAGATTATGCAAATTATTTTGATCCAGGACGTAAACAATCTCGGCGGTGCCAATGAAGTGGTTACTGTAAAGAATGGATATGCCCGTAATTTTCTCATCCCCCAGAAAATGGCGGTTGAAGCTTCTCCTTCCAATCTTAAGCAGCTCGAAGAGCGTTTGAAGCAGATCAGGAAGAAAGAAGAGAAGATGCTCGCTGAATTGAACAAGGTCATCGCTGCGCTTCAGGAAGGACCCGTTACCATAGGTGCAAAAACAGGCACCAGTGGTAAGATTTTTGGTAGTGTCACCACCGTTCAGATAGCAAAAGCCGTCCGTGAACAAAAGGGATACGAGATTGATCGTCGTCGCATTCATTTGATCGATGAGATAAAGGAATTGGGCAGTTACAAGGCCCGTGTTGACTTCGGTAATGGAAATGAAACCGAAATCGCGCTGGAAATCGTAGCTGAATAGTTTTCAGTCTATTTCTTGAAAGCCCCCTGCAAAGGGGGCTTTTTTTATGTGATTTCATATTCAATGGGGAAGAGCCAGCAGGCAAAACCCTAAAAAAAGGGAGAATTACTGAACTTTTCGCTAAATTGTCTGTTCTGCATCTTGAAATAAACCTTGCAACATGAATATTTTCGTAGGAAACATCAATTACAAGCTTACCAATGAAGGGTTGGAGCAGTTGTTCTCGCCTTTTGGGTCGGTAAGTTCTGCCAGGGTCATCATGGACAGGATGACGGGTAGAAGCAAGGGCTTTGGATTTGTAGAGATGCCCAATGATGAGGAAGCCCAGAAAGCCATCTCATCACTTCATGAAACAGAGGTGATGGGCAGAAAACTCATCGCGAGTGAGGCGAAGCCTCAGCAAAAGGGCTGATTTTAGTTTTAAAATAAGGGTTTGCGGTATCTTTAATTACTCCATTTCGGGTCCTATAGATAATATAGAGACCTGTTTTTGTTTTATCCTGTACGTATCGCATTGATTTCATTACACCCATGACCATAAAAGCGTTATCATAGGCATCAGCAGTGATGGCATCTTGGGCTATAACAGAAACGGAGATAATACCGTTGTCAACAGGTCTGCCTTCCTCTGGGTCTAATATATGGCCGAAATAGGAATTACCTATTTTTGAAAATTTCGAGAAACTCCCTGAGGTAGTAACTGCTTCGTTTTCCAGCAAAAGTTGATGTTCCCGGGGATTTGCGTTGGCATGCAGGATATCTAAACCTGTTTTCCAAAATACATCCTGTGGCATTTTACCTTTCACAAAAACTTCGCCACCCAATTCAATTTGGTAATTGTGAATACCCAAGTGATTCATGTAAGATGCAATCTGATCAACACTGTAGCCCTGGGCGATTCCGTCACATTCAAGTTGAATAAGCGGGTCATCCTTCATCAGTCTAGCCCCTTCCCACTTTAATTTTTGATAACCGACGTGCATTTTAATTTTATTTATTTCACCTAGCGTTGGAATGCGGGATCGCTTATTATTATAAAAGCCCCATAAAGAAAGAAGGGGTTTGATGGTAATATCAAAGGAACCGTTAGTTTTTTCGGAAATTTCTACCGCCTTATTCACAACATTTGAAAAATGATCATCAGCGATAATTCCTGATCGTGAATGATTGAACTGATTGATTAGTGAATAAGATTTATACAGGGAAAGTGATGAATCCAGTTTATTTAAAAGTGAATCTATGTCAGCTTTATTCAGAAGAGGGTATTCTCCTGAATATCTTATGTGATAGGATGTTCCCTGAGCAAATCCTGAAATAGAAAAAACCTTAAGTGGAGAGGAGATAGATTGGTGATGCCGAAAGGAAGTTATAGAGACCAAGGCGATTAAAAAGAATATGTACAGCAGCCGATTCATCGGATGAAAGTAATGGGAGATGTTGAATAGGCAAAAAAAAGCCCCGCATAAAGCGGGGCTCAATAAATATGGCACCTACCTACTCTCCCGGGACGAATCCCAGTACCATCGGCCATGAGGGGCTTAACTGCTCTGTTCGGTATGGGAAGAGGTGAACACCCTCGGCAAAAGCACCATAAGAAGGTTCCCGAATGAACGGGATAATAATGTCATATTGGGAGTTGTAAACGGAGTAATTAAAAAAAATTAAAGCTTACGGGCAATTAGTACTACTCGGCTTTACTGTTACCAGTTTTACACCTATAGCCTATCAACGTCA
>Ga0315902_10000562_pt1 | contig 62663 bp, 51 predicted proteins | sample LakEriMetagenome_9_FD_203523 | JGI IMG/M metagenome (GOLD analysis project Ga0315902, IMG submission 203523) | Freshwater fungal communities from buoy surface, Lake Erie, Ohio, United States - Buoy 12 MA117 | ecosystem: Environmental > Aquatic > Freshwater > Lake > Lake biofilm | place: USA... | reverse complement strand
CACATTTCCGGCGCGACATGCAATCGCTGTCAGCAATGCTGGATGCCCTTGATCGCTACTCGCTGGAGACTCAGCGCCCAATCACGATGCCGTTGTTGCGCGAGCTGCTGCAACTGGGCGACGCCAATACGCTCTCATGAATCTGGCTTTATTCGATCTCGACAATACCCTGCTCCCCCTCGATTCAGATTATGAGTGGGGCCAGTTCCTGGTACGCGCCGGTGCGGTCGACCCTGAGGCCTTTGCCGAGCGGAATGCAGAATTCTATGCGCAGTATCAGAACGGTACGCTGAATCCGATTGAGTACCTTGAATTTGCGCTGGGTACGCTCTCCCGCTTTCCTCGTTCACAACTGGATGACTGGCATGCAGAGTTCATGGAAGACATCATTACGCCAGCTATCCTCCCTGCGGCACGCGCGCTGATCGCAAAGCACCAAGATGATGATGAGATGGTGGCCATTGTCACAGCCACCAACCGCTTTGTCACCGAACCGATTGCCACAGCACTGGGGGTGTCACATCTGATCGCAGCGGAACCGGAAGTCGCCGCCGATGGATCGATCACCGGACGCCTGGTGGGTACACCTCCGTTCGGGCCAGGCAAAGTGGTCAACACACAAGAATGGCTGGCATCGATGGGCAAGACGATTGCGGATTTCGGACGCAGTACCTTCTACAGCGATTCGCAGAACGATATTCCACTGCTCTCTGCCGTTACGCACCCGGTCGCCACCAATCCGAATGCCCGTCTCGCTGCACACGCGACAGCGCTTGGCTGGCCCATACTTCGGCTGTTCGATGATTAAGAAACTCATACGCCGCATACTCGGCGGCGCTGACCCAGGCGCTGCCGTGCGCCCAAAGACTTTCGGCCCGCAAGAGCACGGCATTGATCCCGATGATGTCTCGCCAAATGCCGTGCGTGTCACGCAAGCACTGCAGACAGCGGGCTACAAGGCTTTCATCGTCGGTGGCGCCGTGCGCGACTTGGTGCTGGGTCTCAAACCCAAGGATTTCGATGTGGCGACCGACGCCACGCCAGAAGAAGTCAAGCGTCTGTTCCGACGTGCATTCATCATCGGTCGTCGGTTCCAGATAGTGCATGTGATGTTCGGTCAGGAACTGATCGAAGTCACGACCTTCAGGGGTAGCTCCTCTGAGGAGGCACCCAAGGATGCGCATGGTCGGGTGCTGCGCGATAACACCTTCGGCGCGCAGCATGAAGATGCCGCCCGACGCGACTTCACGATCAATGCGATGTATTACGATCCCTCGCAGCAGGTTGTGCTCGACTATCACGGCGGCATGAAAGACATTCGCGCTCGCATGCTTCGTATTATCGGCGTCCCCGAGGCACGCTACCGCGAAGATCCGGTACGTCTGCTACGTGTGATCCGTTTTGCCGCAAAACTCGAATTCAAGATCGCGCCCGCTACGCGCGCCCCCATGGCTTTGATGGCACCGTTGATCAACAATGTCCCGGCAGCGCGTGTGTTCGACGAAATGCTCAAGCTGCTAATGAGCGGGCATGCGATGGCCTGTCTTCAGCGCTTGCGCAAGGAAGGCCTTCATCATGGCCTGTTGCCGCTGCTCGACGTGGTACTGGAACAGCCACTGGGTGAAAAATTCGTCACGCTGTCGCTCGCCAACACCGATGAGCGAGTGCGCCAAGGCAAACCTGTATCACCCGGGTTCCTGTTCGCGTCTCTGCTATGGCATCAGGTGCTGGAGAAATGGGAAGCCTATCGCGCTGCGGGCGAGTATCCGATTCCGGCGCTACATCTCGCCGCAGACGATGTCCTCGACGGCCAGACAGAGAAGCTTGCGCTTCAGCGGCGCATAGCCACCGATATGCGCGACATCTGGTCGATGCAGCCTCGCTTCGAGCGCCGCATCGGCAAATCCCCTTACAAGTTGCTGGAACATCCCCGCATGCGTGCTGGGTATGACTTCCTGCTGCTTCGCTGCGCGTCCGGCGAGATTGATGCAGACATTGGTCAGTGGTGGACCGATTTCATTGATGCCGATGGTACTGAGCGTGAAGCGCTGATCAATCGCAAGCCGGAAGACACTTCGGCCATGCCGCCGAAAAAACGCCGCCGTCGTGGTGGCCGCAGCCGAAACAAGGCCCGGACCGAGAGCGCTGACTGATGACGAGCACTGCATATGTAGGTGTCGGCGCGAACCTTGGTGATGCGCAGCAGACAGTGCGTGCGGCGATCACAGCAATGACAACATTGGCGCACACGCGTGTCGCTGGCTGCTCCTCTTTGTTCAGCAGTGCGCCGATTGATGCCGGCGGTAATGATTTCATCAATGCGGTTGTCCAGCTAATAACTGACCTTCCCGCGCAATCGCTGCTCGACAATTTACAGCGTATCGAGCTTGCTTTCGGACGCGAAAGACCTTTTCGCAATGCGCCCCGAACCCTTGATCTTGATCTGCTAATCTACGACCAGTTAGAGATGAGCAGCGATACGCTGCAATTGCCTCATCCCCGAATGAGCAATCGGGCTTTCGTGCTGCTGCCGCTGCTGGAGCTGGCGCCAGAAATTCATATTCCGGGCAAAGGCGCTGCTCGCGACTATCTGCCCGCAGTGAGCACGCAGAAAATCGAACGCCTCCGCTGATCATGGTGTGAGATGGGCAGGCGATTAGTAGTTGATGTGTCAACGCATTCACGTATCATCTTCACCCATGAATCTCGATAAATACCGGTACATCGTCGTCGAGGGCCCGATCGGTGTCGGCAAGACCAGCTTGGCGCGCCGGATCGCCGCCGAGATCGGGGCGCAGCCGCTACTGGAGCAGCCGGAGGAAAATCCGTTTCTAGAGCGCTTCTACCGAGATGCGACTCGCTATGCACTGCCTACACAGATGTTCTTTCTGTTCCAGCGCATGAATCAGCTTCGCGATCTCACGCAGACCGATCTTTTCTCGGCGCCCGTTGTCTCCGACTTTCTGATCGACAAAGACCCGATATTCGCTGCGCTGACACTGGCTGATGATGAGCTGCACCTGTACCGACAAATGTTCGAGTACTTCAGCCAGTCGGCACCCCGACCGGATCTGGTCATCTACCTGCAGGCGGCACCGGCCACGCTAGCCGAACGCATCAAGCGGCGTGGCATACCAGCAGAATCTGGTATCTCAGACACCTATCTTGAGCGACTATGCGAGAGCTACAGCCGATTCTTTCATCACTACGAGGTGACCTCCTTGCTCATTGTGAATGCCGAAAAATTCAATCCTCTAGAGCGTAGCGAGGATTTTGAGTTACTGATGAAGCGCATCGCCAGCATGCGAGGAAAGCGGGAATTTTTCAGCCGCGGAGATTGAACACCATGAATCCCTATGCCAGCACAAAAGATACAAATCCAGAGAGTGGTGCCACTGACGTACCCATCCGCAAAAAGCGGACAACCAATCTGCTGGCAGGGATGCGCGCACAGAATGACAAGATCACGATGCTGACCTGTTACGACGCGAGCTTCGCCAGCCTGATGGATCAATGCGGCATCGATATTATTCTGGTCGGTGATTCACTGGGCATGGTGATTCAAGGGCACCGTACTACACTGCCAGTTACCGTGGACGATATCGCTTATCACACCGCATGCGTCGCACGCGGTGTGCGCCACACCATGGTACTGGCAGACATGCCCTTTGCTTCCTATGCCTCTGCCAATGATGCAATGACCAACGCTGCACGGCTGATGCGGGCGGGTGCGGAAATGGTGAAACTCGAGGGTGGCAGCTGGCTTGCCGACACCGTACGTCATTTGGTGGAACGCGGGATTCCGGTGTGCGCGCACCTGGGCCTCACGCCTCAATCAGTACACCAGCTCGGTGGTTTTCGCGTACAGGGAAAAACCAGCGAAGCGGCGGACGTGCTGATCGGCGATGCGCTGGCGCTGCAAGAGGCAGGCGCTTCGCTTCTGGTGCTGGAAGCGATTCCGGCTCCGCTGGGAGCCACGGTTACCAAGGCGCTGCACATCCCCACCATCGGCATAGGTGCTGGCATCGACTGCTCGGGTCAAGTGCTGGTGATGCATGACATGCTTGGCGTTTTTCCCGGTCACAGGCCGAAATTCGTGAAGAATTTCATGGAAGGCCACGCAAATGTCAGCGAGGCATTTGTGGCTTACGTCACTGCCGTGAAATCGCAAAGCTTTCCCGGACCAGAACATTGTTTCTGATGCCGTTCTGTTGGTTGTCAGGTTGTTCTGACTTCACGCGCCGTGGTCATAGCGTGTCAAACTGGCTGCCACCTGAACCGACAACGATTCCACATCGCTGACCGCCAGCCCGAGATCGCGTACCAATCCATCCTCAAGGCTGTATACCCAAGCGTGCACGGTCAGATCCTGGCCACGCTCCCATGCATCCTGCACAATGGTCGTCTGACAGACGTTGATCACCTGCTCGATGACATTCAGCTCGCACAAGCGATCTCCGCGCTGCTGCACAGGCAAAGTGTCAGGAAAATAGTACCAATGCTTCAGATGTACATCCTGCACATGGCGCAGCCAGTTGTCAGCCAGCCCGACACGTCGTTTGTCCATCGCCGCCTGCACGCCTGAGCAGCCGTAGTGCCCGCACACGATCACATGTTTCACGCCCAGCACGTCGATCGCGAACTGCAGCACCGACAAGCTATTGAGATCGGTATGTACGACTACGTTGGCAACATTACGGTGTACGAATAGCTCACCGGGCTCCAAACCAACGATGGTATTTGCCGGTACCCGGCTATCCGAGCAGCCTATCCACAGAAATTCGGGCGACTGCTGGGAGACCAGTTTCTTGAAGTAATCCGGGTCGCGCTCCAGCATGGATGCCGCCCATTCCCTGTTGTTGGCCACCAGCTGGCGCAAGGCCTTGTCGATTTTTTTTTCTCTCATCGGGAACCTCTGCTGCAGTCGAGGACTGCCTGTGGTCGGATTGTACCTTGAGCAGACGATACTTCAATCAGCTTATCAATCAACCTATAAACAACGGTATGCCCAGCAATGCTCTCGCATCGCAATAGCTTGGTCATCGCAGATCGCGTCAGCGCTATGGGCCGCTTCAACAATAATTTTTTGAACTTTGAAACCAGTGTTAGCAAAAATATGAATACCACTAATATTTTTTACAAGTGCCTACCAGTCTTCTAGACTCTGCTCAGCTTGGCAATTCATGATCGAAAACAAAATTTGGGAGTTTTTGACCACGAATACATCAAGCCGAAAAGCCGGACGTGATAACCAGATGCAGCAATCTTAATAAAAATAAATTTTTATTCTCATTTTTAACTAATTTACCTGGTCACAAGTCAATTGCAAAGGAGCATCGCATGCTAGACATTTCTTACATGGATACAAGCAAAGCCAAACGATCAGATATTTATTCGCCGCCGAGAAGGCAGTATCAGCAAATTGTTCAAGAATATGATCCCGCGCTGAAGGCCTTGTGGATGTCCATGATGCCGACCCATATTCCTTGCTTCAACCAGCCTCTCGTTGAAGAGATACATCATGCATTTCATCTGCTCGATGAAAAAGAAGGAAATTTCTTGCATGAGGAAAGCTGGCAGCCGGTCAATTATTGTGTCATCGCCTCACGCCACCCAAAAGTCTTCAATCTGGGCGGAGACCTCGTGTTGTTTATCCAGTTGATTCGCGAAAAAAACAAAGAAGCATTGATGCATTATGCGCGTCTCTGTATCGAAGCGATCTATACGCGACTGACGGGATTCAATGCAAAGACCATCACACTATCTGTAGTTCAGGGGGACGCTTTAGGCGGAGGATTTGAGTTCGCACTCTCGAGCAATATCATCATTGCGGAACAGGGAACTCGATTTGGATTTCCGGAGATTCTTTTTAATATGTTCCCTGGAATGGGCGCTTATAGTCTGCTGTCAAGGAAAGTCGGGATGCGTATCGCCGAAGATCTGATCACCAGTGGAAATACCTACAAAGCTGAGGATCTACATAAACTGGGTATCGTAGACATCATTGCTCCAGTGGGCGAAGGAAAGAAAGTCGCCAATGATTTAATGCGGAAACAAGAAAAACAAATCAATAGCCTAAAGAATATCTACCGATGCCGGCAGCTGGTCAATCCAGTATGCAATACTGAACTGCAAAATGTAATATCCGCATGGGTTGATGCCGCGATGTTAATCAGTGAAAAAGATCTGACCACCATGCGCCGGCTGGCGAATTCTCAGCGATATCAGCAAGAAATCCGCGTTCTGCCAAAATCATCAGAGGCCTTGTACGCCCCTGATTTGGTTGCAGCATGAGCTTGGAAAAATCAGCCGAAAGTCAAGGTTGACTGCCTTGGGAGATTTTTAGCTTACCCCCAAGGCAGTCAATAGAGCAACAATCCGCTTCAGCAGATGACGAGGGGCTCACTATCTTCAGGTACAACAACTGTGTCGCATGCTCTGTCTTTACCATTAAAACTAATAATGTTTTTGAATAAATAAAAATTGGTTTCCACACTACTCAAAAGTACTTCATCATGAGTCTTGTTCAGCGACATGAAAAGATTTTTTAACTTTGCCGTATGATCTTCATCCAGTTGCGCATGAGAGTCTAGAAAAGTAAACCCTTCATCTAGCTTTCTACCCAGGGAGATAGAAACGGATTGAGCCACTCTGCCCCCGTATAAAAATGCCAAAATTTCCAGAACATAAATAAACCCCAGTACATGCACAGGACTGGATAACGCATAGTGATAGTTATATGCCAGCATGGCTTGAACTGGGGGAGGGGGAAACCGAGACGGAATACCGGATACATCGACATCGAAGGTAGAAAGATCATTCAGTACCAGATGCTCGTGCTCACGCTCCTCGAAAATGTGATCGTACAAATAGCGCCTGACGACATCATAGCGATCCGCGCACAGTCCCGCAGCGAAGGCCATCGTAGGACAAAAATTGGAAACAATCGGGTAGAGATTCAACAAAAAAGTGATGTACTGCTCCCTATTTAATTTTCCATCAAGCATCGCTTGCATCTGCGGCAAGGCTTCAAGATCAGCACAGGCTTGCTGAGTAATACTGTCTAAGCGATCAGAAAGATTCATTTTTCCTCCAATTGGATTAACTCAAAAAATGGCCTACTCTTTTTAGCTTCATATCCAATTTGTCCGGATGTATTTTTATTCGTAGAAGCGCTGAACACGCTGTTGTCGATATCTTTCCAATTCTTCGCAAAGCATGGTGAATATTTTCCGAAACTGTGTGATGATTTCATTTGAGTACACAGCAATAACTACAGGATCAATTTTTTCCAGCCGCCGGCATGCCATTTTCATCGACGTTGCGCCGACACTGAGTGCTGAGCCTTTCAATGCGTGCACTATCTCCCAAAATCGCTCCCAGGTCTGAGCCAGCATTGCCTGCTCTAGAATATCCAGCAGTTGTTTGTTATCGTTGATGAATTCAACAATCAAGTCATCCAGAAACTTTGGATCATGACTCATTTTTTCAATATCCTCCAAAGCAACTGGATTAAGCACAGACTCTTCTTCGATCAGTAGCACTGGGTGCGATGTCGACGATACTCGCTGTTTTCGCAGGCCAGGTACACTGTCATGAAAATTCTCCACAAGACGATCCAAAGTTCTTAAGAATGCATCGACTTGTATGGGCTTGGGCAAAAATTCATCAGCGCCTGCCTGCATACTCTCCATTCTGGCTTCGGGTGTTACGTTGGCAGAGAACATGATGATAGGAATTCGTGCAGATTGCCCATGCATCAGCCGACATAATCTGGCCACATCCGTACCAGCAATTAATGGCATATTCATGTCGAGCACGATGGCATCAAAAGCGCGCTTATCCACTGTGTCCAATGCCTCTTCACCATCCTTGACGAGCACGCAGCGATGACCAGCGCGTTCCAGTATCTTCTGCAAGACTTTGCGATTGGTAGGATTATCCTCAGCCACAAGAATTTCATAGCCATGATGCTCGGTTGACGCTATCAATGGCCCGGATTCCAATGCGGGCTTTACCTGCGAATCACTGGTATTCATGGTGACCTTACTGCGCTCAAGATCGATCAGGTGTGCATGTAGCAGGTTATTGAGAAATTCTGGCACAGGGGGCAGCCCAAGGACGGCATACAGCCCGGCCACATCCATGAGATTATCCAGATCGGTAGGCAAAACCCCGGCCGGATTGAGAAGAATGACAGTCACCTTCGCCTGCATCGATGTATTGCGCAAGAGATCAACCTGCGTGCGTATCTCGCAAGCATAGTCTTGCACTGACTGTGTATCCTTGAATGGTAGTTCGAGGAATATCAGACGTATTGGGTGCCCCGCCATTAATGCCTGCTCCATCAGTACGGTAGCTGCCGAAGTACTTCGGGCGAGTACTGGCGCTCTTCCGCACAGGTCTACCAGACAATCCACCAGTGGCTGCTGCACTTCTACCGGACTGATGATCAGCGGTCTTATCGCCTCAAAAGAATCCATCGCATGCAAGGCAGCTGGCTCCCCTGAGCAGAATTCCAGTTCGAACCAGAAAGTACTCCCCTCACCCTGGGTACTGCTGAATCCTATGCTTCCTCCCATGAGTTCGACTAGCTGTTTGCATATGGTCGTCCCGAGACCAGTACCGCCAAAACGGCGCGCAGTGGATTCATCGGCTTGGGTGAAGCTGTCAAAAATTTTAGTCTTCGCAGCTTCCGAGATGCCAATACCGGTATCTTTGATTAGAAAATGCAAACGTATTGATGACTCTTTGCTGTCGGTCTTTTTTATCCGCAGCGATATGCTTCCCTGCTCGGTAAACTTGACTGCATTACCGATCAGGTTGACCAGAATCTGTCGTAAGTGATGCGGATCACCCCGGAGCCAGTACGGAACATCCTCTGCGATCGAGTGGCTGAATGCTATCTGGAAAGGATCGATCTGGTAAGAAAAAATATCGTGTATGCCCTGCACTAACTGATACAGATCAAAGGAAGTGTTCTCAACAGACATTTTTCCTGCTTCTATTTTGGAAAAATCGAGTACGTCTTCAATTTGAGACAGCATCACCTTTGAAGTATTGGTCATTGATGAAAGAATTTCTTTCTGCTCTCGATCCAATAGGGTGCCGTTCAGTAAATCTACCATACCAATGATGGCGTTCAGCGGCGTGCGCAACTCGTGGCTGACCGAGCAGATGAAAATACGCTTGGCCTGATTTGCTTCTTCGGCACGACTCAGCGCATTGCGCAGGCGACTGACAAAGGTACTGAAATACAGCGAGATCAGCAGGGTTCCCAACCAAAGTCCTGCCGACAGACCAAGCTCTTCATACCAATAAGGGACAAGAATGATGACGACACCGAAACCCAGTAGTGCCATCCCCAGAGCGATGAACAAGTATTGGGTGCCAAAACGAAATCCATAACCAATGATGATCCACTGATACAGAAAAAATAGCGGCGCTGCCTTACTTTCTGCGATGACAAATAAATAGGTCAACGTTCCCACATCCAACATGATTGCCATGACTCGACGGGAATGTTTTTCTCCCGGCCATATCCATACCGAGAGGGTGAGCATGGCAGAAATAACCACAAAACCAAGCAGCACGAAAATCGGGTCAAGATGTAATCCGAGGCTGTCAGCGCGCGTTGGAAAAGGCGCTCTGAAGAAATAGACCAATGCAAACAAACCGATAAGCACACGAATACTGGCTTGCTCGAGCTCGCTGTCTCTTTTCCCAAGCAGGGACCGACAGGTCGCATACAGGGTCTGCCCAAGATGGGTAATCAGCCGCATGCCCGTATTTGCGGTGGTTTTATTCTCTTACTTTTTAGCATTTTTATTGAGATGCACTGAGAGATATAGAGGGAAATTTACCTTTCCTTCATGATCTCCCCAAGTATCACGCAAATTTCACAACCTATTATGAGAAAAATTCACAGGCAGTAAACGGATGCATAAATGTTCGAAGATCGAAAAATAAAATGCCCGCGCGAGGGCGGGCGTTTTATCATTGATGAATAAATTTTTTTATTCGATGAAAGCTGTGAGATGCAGATGTATCCCGCATCTCTCTATTCGAAAAATTCCTTGACCTTATCCATCCACGACTTGCTTTGCGGACTGTGTTTCGCACCGCCCGCCTGGGTCAGCTGATCGAATTCGCGCAACAACTCTCTTTGCTTGTCGGTAAGCTTGATCGGTGTCTCGACCAGCACATGACAAAAGAGATCGCCCGGGAAGCCGGATCGCACGCCTTTGATACCTTTGCCCCGCAATCGAAAAGTCTTGCCGGTCTGCGTTCCTTCGGGCACGGTAAATGACACCTTTCCAGACAGGGTCGGTACCTCGATGTCACCACCCAGCGCCGCCTTCGCAAACGAGATCGGCATTTCACAGTGAAGGTCGTCGCCATCGCGCTGGAATACCGCATGCTGCTTGATGTGAATTTCTACATACAGATCACCGGGCGGGCCACCGTTCATGCCGGGCTCGCCATTACCAGTCGAGCGTATCCGCATACCATCGTCTATGCCCGCAGGTATCTTTACCTCCAGGGTCTTGTTACGCTTCACTCGACCTGAACCAACGCAAGTCGTGCAGGGATCGGGAATCACCTTGCCAGTACCGTGGCATTTAGGGCATGTCTGCTGGATGCTGAAAAAACCTTGCTGCATGCGAACCTGACCATGCCCGCCGCAGGTACCGCAGGTGGCGGGCGACGTGCCGGGTTTCGCGCCCGAGCCATGACAGGTATCGCACTCACTCCAGGACGGCACGCGAATGGTCGTATCGAAACCATTGGCGGCCTGCTCAAGAGTAATGTCGAGGTTGTACCGAAGGTCGGCTCCGCGATAGACCTGCGGGCCACCACGTGAACGCGCACCGGCACCAAAGATATCGCCAAAGATATCGCCGAATGCATCGGAGAAGCCTCCCGCGCCGAATCCGCCGGCACCGCCACCCCCCATATTGGGATCAACCCCCGCATGGCCGAAACGATCATACGCCTCGCGCTTCTGCGGATCGGACAGCATTTCGTAGGCTTCCTTGGCTTCCTTGAATTTATCTTCAGCACCCTTGCTGTCAGGATTTCGATCAGGATGGTATTTCATCGCAAGCTTGCGATAAGCCTTCTTGATCTCATCATCCGACGCATTCTTTGCTACGCCAAGTATTTCGTAAAAATCGCGTTTAGCCATCTTCAAGTATCCAAGCAAAAAACCGGGCAGGAGGCAAACTCGCGCTCCGGCCCGGCAGCGTCTGCACGGCCATGCCGTGCGACGAGGGAAAAATTATTTGTCTTTTACTTCCTTGAAGTCAGCATCGACAACATCATCCTCTGCGGGCTTGGCGCTTGCCTGAGCACCGGAGCCGGCACCAGGCGCACCGGCGCCTGCTGCAGCACCTGCTGCTGCACCCGCCTGCTGCGCCTGCATGTCGGCGTACATCTTCTCGCCCAGCTTCTGCGCGGCCTCTGACAACGCAGCCACTTTCGCATCGATCGCGGCCTTATCGCTGCCCTTGAGCGCTTCTTCGAGATTCTTGATCGCGGCCTCGATTTTTTCCTTTTCACCTGCCTCGAGCTTGTCGCCATGCTCGCTCAGTGCCTTGCGCGTTGAATGCACCAGTGCGTCGCCCTGGTTGTGCGCCTCGGCAAGCTCCTTCAGGCGCTTGTCTTCTTCGGCATTCGCCTCGGCATCACGCACCATGCGCTGGATTTCTTCTTCATTCAGACCAGAGTTGGCCTTGATGGTGATCTTGTTTTCCTTACCGGTGGCCTTGTCTTTCGCGCCAACATGCAAGATGCCGTTGGCATCGATATCGAAGGTCACTTCAATTTGCGGCGTACCACGGGATGAAGGCGGAATACCTTCGAGATTGAATTCGCCCAGGCTCTTGTTACCCGATGCCATTTCACGCTCACCCTGATAGACCTTGATTGTCACCGCCGGCTGGTTGTCTTCGGCGGTCGAGAACACCTGACTGAACTTGGTCGGTATCGTGGTGTTTTTCTTGATCATCTTGGTCATCACGCCGCCCAGCGTCTCAATGCCGAGCGACAGCGGCGTCACGTCGAGCAGCAACAGGTCTTTGCGTTCACCTGACAGCACCGAGCCCTGGATCGCAGCACCCACTGCCACCGCTTCATCGGGATTGACATCCTTGCGCGGTTCCTTGCCAAAAAATTCTTTAACCTTCTCCTGTACCTTGGGCATGCGGGTCATGCCACCGACGAGGATGATGTCATCGATCTCGGAGACCTTCACACCTGCGTCCTGGATCGCAGTGCGGCAAGGCTCGATGGTTTTGGAGATCAGCTCTTCGACCAGTGCCTCAAGCTTGGCACGCGTAATTTTGAGATTCAGGTGCATCGGCGCGCCATTGGCCATCGCGATGTAGGGCTCGTTGATCTCGGTCTGCTGCGACGAAGATAGCTCAATCTTTGCACGCTCGGCTGATGCCTTGATACGCTGCAGAGCGATCGGGTCTTTGGCCAGATCGACGCCATTGATCTTCTTGAACTCATCGATGATGTAATCGATCAGACGCTGGTCGAAATCTTCGCCACCGAGGAACGTATCGCCGTTAGTGGACAGCACCTCAAATTGCATCTCGCCATCGACATCGGCGATTTCGATAATCGAGATATCGAAAGTACCACCGCCCAAGTCATATACTGCAATCTTGCGATCGCCCTTGCCACTCTTGTCAAGACCGAAAGCCAACGCCGCTGCCGTCGGTTCATTGATGATGCGCTTTACGTCCAGACCGGCGATGCGGCCAGCGTCTTTGGTTGCCTGACGCTGCGAATCATTGAAATAAGCAGGCACCGTGATCACGGCCTCGGTAATTTCTTCGCCGAGATAATCTTCCGCAGTTTTCTTCATCTTGCGCAGTACCTCGGCAGAGATCTGCGGCGGTGCGAGTTTTTTGCCGCGCGCCTCGACCCAGGCATCGCCATTTTCTGCCTTGGTGATCTCGTATGGCATCAGTCCTATATCTTTCTGGACCTCTTTCTCATCATATTTGCGGCCGATCAGTCGCTTGACCGCGAACAGCGTGTTCTTCGGGTTGGTGACCGCCTGACGCTTAGCCGGTGCGCCGACCAGGATCTCACCATCTTCTTGATAAGCGATGATAGAAGGCGTGGTACGCGCGCCCTCGGAGTTTTCAATGACCTTGGGCTGACCGCCCTCCATGATGGCGACGCAGGAATTTGTCGTCCCCAGGTCGATGCCGATAATCTTGCCCATGATGATTTCCCTTCAAAAACTGTCGCTGGTTCAAATCTGTTGATGTCTGATGTTCTGTTGGTTCTGATATGCGGCGCCGCGCCGGGGTTTCAAGCGGGGCAGCGCATTTGAGTCGCCACTCGGTTCGCCGTCCCACTCACTGAGATACCGTGACCAGCGCAGGCCGCAACAAACGGTCGGCGATCATGTAGCCCTTTTGCAGCACGGTTACGATGGTGTTCGCCTCTTGATCGGCGGCCACCATAGAGATCGCCTGATGCTTCATTGGGTCAAGTTTGTCACCTGGCTGAGGATTCACTTCGATCAGACGGTTCTTTTCGAATGCGGCAGACAGTTGCTTGAGCGTCATCTCGACGCCTTCTTTCAGTGACTCGAGCGAGGGCGTCTCGATCTTCAGCGCCATCTCGAGACTATCCTTCGCGGGAAGCAATGCCTCGGCAAAACCTTCGATAGCAAACTTGTGGGCTTTGGCAATGTCCTCCTGCGCGCGGCGCCGGACGTTTTCCATTTCGGCCTTGGCGCGCAAGAAGGCATCCTGCATCTCGCCGGCCTTGGCCTCGGCCTCGGCAAGACGCTGGCCCAGATCCAGCCCGCTGCCCAAGGCCTGCTCGGCTAACTGTTCAGCAAGCTGCTCGGCCTCCGAGGCAGACTGTGTGGCATCCGGTCCGTGTACCTCGGGGATGCGCTGTTCAGGCGAAGGGTTCGGCTGAGCGCCTTGCTGAGCATTCGGCTGTTCACCCTGAGTCATAAAATCTCCAACGAAATCAATGGCTTAAAAAAACACTAAATGGCATATGGGGATCGGCGCCAACTTTTCAAGCGCGGAAACGTCGCCGCTATAAAAAATTCGGGGGCCCTCAGCCCCCGAATCTTCAAGCCGACTGCCCAACTAGTCTGTGGCGCCGAGCTCCAATGCTCGCTGACGACCCACTTGGGCATCGGCCGTGCGGCGCTGCCGTGCGTGAGGGTCCTCCGTGATGGGCCAGCCTCCGCTGTGTTTTTCGACCAGATCAGCCATCGCTTCTATCCACTGGGGGAGTTCATTCAGGCAGGGAATGTAATGAAACTCTTTGCCGCCGGCGTGCAGGAAATCTTCTTTCGCTTCCATCGCAATCTCTTCGAGCGTTTCGAGGCAATCGCCGACAAAACCGGGGCACATCACATCGACGCGTCTGACGCCCTGCTGCCCCAGCGCCTGTAGCGTAGGTGCGGTATAGGGCTGCAGCCACTCTGCCTTGCCGAAGCGTGACTGGAAGGTGACCAGATAATCATCTTTAACCAGCCCCAACACCTCGCCCAGCAAGCGAGCGGTCTTGTAGCACTCGCAGTGATAGGGATCGCCCAACAACAGGGTACGCTTGGGTACGCCGTGGAAACTCATCACCAGTTTGTCTGCCCGGCCGTGCTGCTCCCAATGCGCACGCACGGTCGCGGCCAGCGACTGGATATAGCCGTTTTCATCGTGGTAGTGCTTGATCAGCCTGAGCTCGGGCGCATTGCGAACTTGTGTGTAATGCGAGAACACTGTGTCGAAAATCGACGCCGTCGTCGTTGCCGAATATTGCGGATAGGCAGGCAGAACAAGGATACGGTCGCAGCCTTCGGCCTTGAGCTGATCAAGCACATGAGGCAGCGCCGGGTTGCCGTATCTCATCGCGACCGCCACGCGCACATCATGCCCGCGAGCACTCAGCACCGATTGCAGCAGCGCCGCCTGGCGCTCGGTGTGCACCTTCAACGGCGATCCCTGCTCAGTCCATATGGATGCATATTTTTCTGCTGACTGTCTGGAACGAAAAGGCAATATGATCCCATTCAGGATGATCCACCAGATCAGCCGAGGAATTTCGACGACGCGCGGATCGGAGAGGAATTGCTTGAGGTAGACCTTCACCGCCGCGGCCGTGGGCGCATCGGGTGTGCCAAGATTTGCCAGCACAACGGCCGTCCGGCTGACGTTACCGTGGCGATGCGAAGGTTCGGGGTTGAAGCCCATCGAGGACTGCCTTTCTGTCAGATCTTGATTGTATGAATGGCGGGTGCCGGGAGCGCCGCGCGCGGGGCGTCGGGCGTCAGGAGGCCAGCAGCTCCCTCGCATGCTTGCGGGTGGTCGCCGTGATTTCCAGGCCGCCGAGCATACGCGCAATTTCCTCGACGCGCTCGGCAGCCGGCAAAGCAAGGATGCGCGAGACGGTGCGACCGTCGGCAATTGTGCCTTTGCTGACCTGAAAATGCTGGGCAGCCTGACTGGCCACTTGGGGAAGATGCGTTACGCACAGCACCTGCCGGTCCTGACCTAAGCGCTTGAGCAAACGACCCACCACTTCGGCCACGCCGCCGCCGATGCCGCTGTCGACCTCATCGAAAATCAGTGTCGGTGTCGCGGTCGCGCTGGACGCGATCACCGAGATCGCCAGGGCAATGCGCGCCAACTCACCGCCTGACGCGACCTTGGCCAGCGAACGTGGGGTGGTACCCGCATGTCCGGCCACCAGAAATTCCACCTGCTCCAGGCCATGCGCCGCGGGCTCGGCCGCATGCAATGCAATATCAAAACGTCCACCCGACATCGACAGATCCTGCATCGCGGCGGTCACTGCAGACGATAATGACTTTGCCGCCTTGGCGCGTTCCTTCGAGAGTTTTTGTGCGAGCGTGCGATAAGCCTGCGCTAGTTTTTCTTCCTGCGCGCGTAGCGCATCGAGATCGCTGGCGTCGGCCAGCTGTGCGAGTCGCTCGGATAAATTCTGGAACTCTGCCGGCAAGTCATCCGGTGCGACATGAAACTTACGCGACGCGGAATGGATGGCTTCCAGTCTCGCCTCGACCGTGCGCAGGCGCTCGGGATCGAGCTCTATGCGGCCCAGGTAATCATTGAGTGCATAGACAGCCTCTTGCAACTGAATTCGCGCCGGTTCAAGTGCATCAAGAACGGGCTTGAGCTTGTCATCGATGTCGGCCAGTTTGTCGAGCTTCAGACCAATCGATGTCAGTTGCGACAAGATGGGGCTGGACTCTGATTCTGAGAGCATGTCGAGCGCTTGTTGCGCGCCCTCGATCAGGCTGGCCGCATGCGACAAGCGGCTGTGCTCGTTGCTGATCTCAGCCCATTCACCAGGACGTACCGCGAGCTTTTCGAGTTCGCTGACTTGCCACTCGAGGCGCTCGCGTTCCAGCAGCACATTTCTGGCGTCGCGCTCGAACTCTTCGCGCTGCCGGGCCAGCGCGCGCCAGTGCTTGTGGGCGGCAGCAACTGCTTTCGCATCATCCTGCAAACCAGCTTGTGCATCGAGCAGCATTCGCTGAGCATCAGCTTTCATCAGCGACTGATGCGCATGCTGACCATGAATATCAACTAGCATCTCGCCGACTTCCCGCAGCTGCGTGATGGTGGCGGTAATGCCATTGATGAAGGCTTTCGAGCGGCCGCTGTTGTCGATCACCCGGCGCAGCAGCAGCTGCCCGTCTTCGCTGCGGAACTCATGCTCATCAAGCCATTGCATCAGCGTGGCATCGAATTCGCCGCTGAATTCGGCGGCAATGTCAGCCCGCGCCGCGCCTTCTCGGACCACGCTCGCGTCGCCGCGTCCACCGAGTGCAAGTGTCAGCGCATCGATCAGAATGGATTTGCCGGCGCCCGTCTCGCCAGTAAACACAGTGAAGCCCGCCGCGAGATCAATCTCGATCGCGTCGACGATTACGAAATCACGGATGATGAGGGTACGAAGCATGGGGGGAGGCTAGGCAAAAAATCTGCTGTGACGTTACAGGGCAATCCGCTATTTTAGCTGGCCGAACACCGAGGGATATTCGTTCCAGTGCAGCTTTTCACGCAGCGTGTGGTAATAACTCCAGCCTTCCGGGTGCAGGAAGTGAACGGTGTGCTCTGAGCGGCGAACAATCACGCGATCGTGGTGTTGCAAGCTGGTCAGCGACTGCATGTCGAAATTGACGCTGCAATCGCGGCCGCTGGCTAGTTCGATGCGGATCTCGCAGCTGTCCGATAGCACGATCGGGCGGTTGGACAAGGCATGCGGCGCAATCGGCACGAGGACGATGCCGCCTAGCTCCGGATGAAGTATCGGCCCGCCAGCAGAGAGCGCATAAGCGGTCGATCCGGTCGGTGTGGAGATGATGAGCCCATCGGAACGCTGGTGGTACATGAAATGCCCGTCGACCTCAACGCCCAGCTCCACCATGCCCGCGCCAGCGCCGCGCGCGACGACCACATCGTTGAATGCCGTCGCGCGGAAAATCTCACGCCCTTCTCGTTCAACAGCGCCCTCCAGCAAGGACCGCGACTCGGACACCAGCTTCCCATCGAGGACTTCACTGAGCGCAGGCAGCATGCGTTCCTGAGGTATGTCAGTCATGAAACCCAGACGTCCCTGATTCACGCCGATCAGCGGTACCTTGAAGGGCGCCAACTCGCGCGCAATCCCTAGCATCGTGCCATCCCCCCCCAGCACGATAGCCACGTCGGCGCTGGCGCCGATCTCGGCAGGCGTCATCGCAACAACATTCGCCATACTGAGATCTTGCGCGGTCACGGTATCGGCGACGAGCCGGTGCCCGCGCCTCTCAAGAAACGCCGCCAGTTCGAGTAACGCGGCGCCCGCGAGAGAATCGCCGTGCTTGCCGATGATGGCGACGGTATCGAAATGCCGGGGTGAGGGATGCGCTGCTCGGGACATGCGGCAAATTAGACCATAATTGCGCGTTCCTATAAAACCTGATGACGCCACGGTGCCAACTCACGTCCCACTAAATGACGAACGTCCGACGATCGCGGCCATCCTTTTTGATCTGGACGATACGCTGTGGCCAATCACGCCAGTCATCATCAGGGCAGAGCAAGTACTGTTCGACTGGATACGCACCCATGCGGCTGCGGTCGCCAAACAGTACAGCATCGAATCCATGCGGGCGCGCCGATCCGAGCTGATGCGCGAGTCTCCCGCATTGCGCGCCGATCTTGTGGCGCTGCGACGCCAGTGCCTGTCAGAAGCTTTTGCTGCCTCTGGCGTGACCCTATCCAAGGTCGACGAGGCAATGCGCGTATTCACCCGGGCGCGTAATCAGGTGACACTGTTTTCTGACGTTAGCGAGTGTCTCCCCCGGTTGTCACAACATATCCGCATAGGCTCGCTGACCAATGGCGCAGCCGACCTGGGCGAGATCGGACTGGCCGAGCATTTCGAGGTCACGATCGCAGCGCACCAGCTGGGCACCACCAAACCTGATCCGGCAATCTTTCACGCAGCCTGTGACGCGCTGAGACTCGCTCCCTCTCAGGTTGCCTATGTGGGCGATGACCTGAAGCTGGATATCGAAGGCGCGCAAAAAGCGGGCATGATTGCCCTGTGGATGAACCGCTCGCGCGCGACGATACCGGCAGAGCTGTCGCATATCCGGCCGGACCATGATCTCTCTTCGCTCCACGATCTGTGCGATTGGCTGAACCTGCGCGGCTGTTCTCACTGAAGTCGCTGGCGCGCAGGCAACAGCCTCGCTAGAATACGACCATGCAACTCGATATTCGCGCACAAACTTTGTTGAAAGCTCTGGTCGAGCGCTATATTGCCGACGGTCAGCCAGTGGGGTCGCGTGCGCTGTCGAAAATCTCCGGGCTCGAGCTTTCGCCCGCCACAATCAGAAACATCATGTCGGATCTGGAGGAACTGGGACTGGTCGCCAGCCCGCACACCTCTGCCGGCCGAGTGCCCACGCCGCGCGGCTACCGCTTGTTTGTTGACAGCTTGCTGACGGTTCAGACGATCGACGAGAGCACTGTCGAGTCTCGCTTGCAGTCCAGCGCCTCTCCGCAAAAAATCATCGCGAGTGCGGCCCAGGTGCTGTCTTCGCTGTCGCAATTTGCCGGCGTCGTGCTTGCGCCGCGCCGCGAAACCACCTTCCAGCAGATTGAATTTGTGCGCCTCTCCGCCAAACGCATTCTGGTGGTCATCGTCGCCCCCAATGGTGATGTGCAAAACCGATTGCTGCTCACCGAAACTGATTACACGCCTGCGCAGCTGGTCCAGGCGGCGAACTATATCAACCAGCATTACGCGGGGCTGTCATTCGACGAAGTCAAGATCAAACTCAATGACGAGCTCAAGCAGCTGCGCGATGACATGATGCAGCTGATGCAGGCTGCCGTTGCAGCCGGTAGCGACGCCATGACCGAGGACAGCGAAGATGTCGTGATCTCTGGCGAACGCAACCTGCTTTCGGTGACGGATCTGTCCTCGAACATGGGCTCACTGCGCAAGCTTTTTGACATCTTCGAGCAAAAGACCAGTCTCGCTCTGCTGCTGGACATTTCCAGCAAAGCTAGCGGCGTGCAGATCTTCATCGGCGGTGAATCGCAGCTGCTACCCTTGGAGGAAATGAGTGTGGTGACCGCGCCCTACGAGGCCAATGGCCGTATCGTTGGCACGCTGGGCGTGATCGGGCCCACCCGAATGGCTTACGAGCGCGTGATTCCCATCGTCGACATCACGGCGCGCTTGTTGTCAAACGCGCTATCGCATTCCTGAGCGGACCGTCCGCAGCGCCGATCGCTGGCGTCAGCCGCCCGAACGGTGCTGGCAGTTTTGCTTGGTGCAGTTGCCGTATAGCGAGAGCGCATGCTCGGTCAACTTGAAGCCCCGCTCTTCCGCGATCTTGTGCTGCCGACGCTCGATTTCCTCATCGAAGAATTCTTCGACACGACCGCAATCAAGGCATACCAGGTGATCGTGATGCGCGCCCTGATCAAGCTCGAACACGGCTTTGCCGGATTCGAAGTGATTCCGGCTCAGAATGCCCGCCTGCTCGAACTGCGTCAGTACCCGATAGACCGTTGCCAATCCAACATCTAAATTTTCTGCCAGCAGTAGCTTGTAGACATCTTCTGCTGAAAGGTGGCGCACACTGCTGCCTTGGAAGATTTCAAGGATTTTCAGGCGGGGCAAGGTGGCTTTAAGGCCGCTGGATTTCAGGTCGGCGGGGTTGGTAGGCATGTTTTAGCTTCTTTAACTTGAACTGCTTTATCATATAGCGTTTAGGTTTTGCGCTCAATGGAAGCACTCTCATGAAGTCATCGTGGCACGCATCATCGGTTGGCATGTCCCGCCCACTCGCGGCGAGCGTCGCGGCTGTGTCTTTACTGGTCGGCGGCTGTGCGCTCAATCCTTTCGGTGCGAAATCTCCGATCGCCAATGAGGCAACGCCCTCAGCGGATGGTGTGGTGCAAACCGTGCAAAAGAAAAAGCTGTTTGGTGTGATACCGGTCTACCGCCCAGATGTTCAGCAAGGTAACTTCGTGTCCAAGGAAATGGTTTCTCAACTGAAGGCCGGGATGACACCCGAGCAAGTGCGTTTCGTGCTCGGCACACCACTGGTCTCCGACATCTTCCATGGCGAGCGCTGGGACTACCCTTTCCGCATGCGCAATGGCGATGGCCAGATCACCACCAGCCATGTCTCGGTGTTTTTCAAGGAGGGTCGCGTCGAACGCTATGAAGGCGGCGACCTGCCGGAAGAGAAAGACTACCTCAATCGGCTCGCCGCACCAAAAAAATAACAATTTGCACGACCCCGGAACCCCTGATTCATGAAACCGTTGAAGATTGCCGTTGCCGGCGCCTCTGGCCGTATGGGCCGCATGCTGATCGAAGCTATCGTCGCTGATCCTGAAGCCATGCTGGCGGGTGCGCTCGACATGCATGGCGCAACAAGCGTGGGCAGCGATGCCGCCGCTTTTTCAGGCCAGCCGTCCGGCGTGACGATCGAATCCGATCTCGCCAAAGGCCTCGCGCAGTCGGAATTCCTGATTGATTTCACCCGTCCGGAAGGGACGCTGAAGCATGTTGAATACTGTGCCGAACACGGTATCAAGATGATCATCGGTACCACCGGTTTTGATGATGCCGGCAAAGCAGCCATCGTCGCTGCTGCAAAAAAAACTGCCATCGTATTCGCACCCAACATGAGTGTCGGTGTGAACGTGACGATGAAGCTGCTCGAGTTGGCAGCAAAAAGTTTCTCGCACGGCTACGACATCGAGATCATCGAAGCGCATCATCGTCACAAGGTAGACGCGCCGTCCGGCACGGCGTTGAAGATGGGTGAAGTCATCGCCGATGCGCTCGGTCGCGACCTGAAGCAGGTCGGGGTATTTGCGCGCGAGGGCGTCACCGGCGAGCGCGATCCCTCATCCATAGGCTTTGCGACCATACGTGGCGGCGACATCGTTGGCGACCACACGGTACTTTTCGCGGGTATCGGCGAGCGCATAGAGATTACTCACAAGTCATCAAGCCGCGTGACTTATGCGCACGGCAGCTTGCGCGCTGCTCGCTTCCTGAGAGAGCAATCCAGCGGCCTGTTCGACATGCAGGATGTGCTCGGCCTGCGATAAGTCGCCGGTCCTTGCCACTTGCACCTGCTGCTGATGACACCTAAACGGCATTCCAGTGTTTCCGCCGCCGTGTCGGTGGCGCTGCATGTCGTGGCAATCATCATCGTGTCCATGGGCTTGCTGAAGCACGCGCATGATGACGTCGAGAAGCCGCCGGTGATCATCGAGCTCGTACGCCCCAAGCCGGAGCCACCGCCGCCGAAGCCCGAGCCGCCGAAGCCCGAGCCGCCCAAGCCTGAGCCGCCGAAACCCAAGCCACCCAAACCCGAACGCGTGCAGCCGGAGCCGCCTCGGCCAGCGCCTCCCGCGCCCGTGCCCACTCCGCCAACCACGCCGGCACCCACCGTGAACGTGCCCGAAACCAAACCGGCGCCGCAACCACCAGAACCGGCGCCGGCGCCCAGACCTGCACCGGTGCCTCAGGTGCCTCAGGTGCCTCAGGCGCCGCCCGCACCGCCTGCCCCGGCAGCAAAAACCGACGTCAGCATCTCGGCCAGCTATAGCGCCAGCAATGCCAGGCCGGTGTATCCAACAATGTCCAAGCGCATGGGCGAACAAGGCACGGTTATGCTTCGCGTGCTGGTAAAGAGCGACGGTAGCGCAGCCAACGTGGAAGTAAAATCCTCCAGCGGTTTTCCGCGGCTTGATCAGTCGGCGGTCGAGGCAGTGAAATCATGGCGCTTCAACCCTGCAACGCTCGATGGCAAGCCCGTCGATGAGTGGTATCAGGTGCCCATTCCCTTTAAACTCCAGAACTGAACTTTATCCAGCGGGAACGAATGAACGACAACATCAACCAGAATCTCGGCTTTGCCCACTACTGGGCGCAAGGCGATGCCGTCACCCACAGCGTGGCTTACCTGTTGCTGCTGATGTCAGTCGTCAGCTGGTATTACATTCTTTCAAAAGCCTGGACATCGTGGCGCATACGACAGAGCGCCGGCGCGCTGGAGCGCTTCTGGGATGCACCCAACCTGGACGATGCGATCGCCCTGCTCAAACATGAAGACACCGAGCATGTGTACTCGGCGCTGGCCACCCACGCTGTCGAAGCAGTGAGCATTAAATCCAAGGGGCAATCGCTGAATGCGAGCGTCGACCTCGGCGAGCTGGTCACCCGGACTTTGCGCCAGCAGATCAATCGCGTGTCCTCCCGCCTCGAGAGCGGACTCACGCTGCTGGCCTCAGTCGGATCGACCGCGCCTTTCATCGGCCTGTTTGGAACGGTCTGGGGTATTTATCACGCGCTTGCCGCAGTCTCGGCAGCTGGCACCATACAGATCGACAAAGTCGCGGGGCCAGTAGGCGAGGCGCTGATCATGACCGCGATCGGTCTCGTGGTCGCGATTCCCGCTGTGCTCGGCTATAACGCATTCACCCGCGTCAACCGAGTCACGCTGGCCGAGCTCGATGCGTTTGCGCATGATCTCCACGCGCATCTGACCACTGGCACTCGCGTCACCATGCGCAAGCCAGCCTGATCAACGACAGCACAAGGAACACAAGATGGCCTTCGGCGGATTTAACGACAACCAGCATCAGGCACCGATGGCAGAGATCAATGTCACTCCCATGGTGGACGTGATGCTGGTGCTGCTGGTGATCTTCATCATTACCGCGCCACTGTTTACGCATGCGATCAAGCTGGAACTGCCGAACGCACAATCTCAGGCCGCCCCGGAGAAGCCCGAGACCATCACACTGGCGATCAATGCGGAAGGCAAGCTGTTCTGGAACAATGCGGCCATCACCCGTGAAGAGCTGTCGCAGCGCATCGCCACCGCATCGCAAAAGCAACCTCAACCCGAACTGCAGCTGCGCGCTGACAAATCCACTCGCTATGAGGTGATCGCGCAGGTGATGTCAGCGGCGCAGAACGGCGGAATGAACAAGATCGGGTTTGTGACGGATCCGAAGGAAGGTGGCAGGTAAGACACAGCGCAGAGCTGTTATCGATAGGTATCCGTAGTTATCAGTAGTTAACTATATTGACCTATCAATCAAGATAGTCCCTGTTCACCGCCGTCAGACAGACTTCCCCACACCTCCCCCCCAGCTCAAATCGTCATCCCGGAGCGCAAGAAGGCAATCTCCGCAACAGCGTTCCCACCTTCGCGCGCACGCCCATTCCCCCCACCCCCAGCCGGTATAATGGCGGGCTACACCGACACTCTCTCCGTTCACCCAAGATGCAAGACAAATACAGCCCGGCCGACGTTGAACGCGCAGCGCAGGAGCACTGGAACAAGACCGACGCCTATCAGGTCGTCGAGCACGCTCGCGACGCTCAGGGACGAGAAAAAAAGAAGTTCTACGCCTGCTCAATGCTGCCCTATCCGTCGGGTAAGCTGCACATGGGCCATGTGCGCAATTACACGATCAATGATGTGATGGCGCGCCAGTTGCGCATGAGCGGCTACAACGTGCTCATGCCGATGGGCTGGGATGCATTTGGCATGCCCGCCGAAAATGCCGCGATGGCCAACAACGTCCCCCCTGCGCAGTGGACTTATGCAAACATCGACCACATGAAGCAGCAGATGCAGGCAATGGGTCTGGCGATCGACTGGTCGCGCGAAATGACCGCCTGCAGCCCCGACTATTACAAATGGAACCAGTGGATGTTCCTGAAGATGCTGGAGAAAGGCATCATCTACAAAAAGACTGGCACGGTGAATTGGGACCCGATCGACCAAACCGTTCTGGCAAACGAGCAAGTAATCGACGGTCGCGGCTGGCGCTCGGGCGCGGTGATCGAGAAACGCGAGATACCAATGTATTACGCGCGCATCACCGACTATGCAGAAGAGCTGCTCGATCATGTCGAGCACAGGCTGCCCGGATGGCCGGAGCGCGTGCGCATCATGCAGTCGAACTGGATCGGCAAATCCACCGGCGTGCGCTTTGCCTTCACTCACCAGATCAAGGGCGATCATGGTCAGCTGATCAATGACGGCAAGATGTGGGTCTTCACCACACGCGCCGACACGATCATGGGCGTGACCTTCTGCGCAGTCGCGCCCGAACATCCGCTGGCCGCTCATGCAGCGGCTGACAATGCTGAGCTCGCCGCTTTCATTGCTGAGTGCAAGCAGGGTAGCGTAATCGAAGCCGATATGGCGACAATGGAAAAGAAAGGCATGCCCACCGGTCTGACCGTTACGCATCCACTGACGGGCAAGGCGATCGATGTCTGGGTCGGTAACTACGTACTGATGAGCTATGGCGATGGCGCGGTGATGGGCGTACCCGCCCACGATGAACGCGATTTTGCATTCGCAAAAAAATACCACCTACCCATACAGCAGGTGATTGCAGTTGACGGCGAGACTTACAGCACAGAAGCCTGGCAGGAATGGTATGCCGACAAGGAAAACGGTCGTTGCATCAACAGCGGCAAATACGACGGCTTGGGTTATCAGGAAGCCGTTGATGCCGTTGCCAATGATGTGGCAAGCAAAGGCGTCGGCGAGAAAAAAATTACTTACCGTCTGCGCGACTGGGGTATTTCACGCCAGCGTTACTGGGGTACGCCGATCCCGATCATTCACTGCCCTTCCTGCGGCGATGTTCCGGTGCCGGAAAAAGATCTGCCCGTCGTGCTGCCGGAAGATTGCGTGCCCGATGGCAGCGGCAATCCACTGAACAAGCACGAGAACTTCCTCAAGGTCGATTGCCCGAGCTGTGGCAAGCCCTCGCGCCGCGAGACCGACACGATGGACACCTTTGTCGACTCCTCCTGGTACTACATGCGCTATTGCTCGCCGGGCAGCGCGGATGCGATGGTTGATGCGCGCAATGATTACTGGATGCCTATGGACCAGTACATCGGCGGCATCGAGCATGCGGTGCTACACCTGCTGTATGCGCGCTTCTGGACCAAGGTGATGCGCGATCTCGGTCTGGTAAGGTTCGATGAGCCTTTCGTGAACCTGCTCACGCAAGGCATGGTACTGAACGAGACCTACTATCGCGAGGATGAATCCGGCAAGAAGCTCTGGTTCAATCCCGAAGACGTGACGCTGAAGCTGGATGACAAGGGCCGCCCTGTCTCCGCCAAACTGACATCGGATGGCGAGCCGGTGCAAATCGGCGGCACAGAAAAAATGTCGAAGTCCAAGAACAATGGCATCGATCCGCAAGCCATCATCGACCAGTACGGCGCCGATACCGCGCGACTGTTTACAATGTTCGCGTCGCCGCCCGAGCAAACGCTGGAGTGGTCGGGCGCCGGTGTCGAGGGTGCGCAGCGTTTTCTGCGCCGTGTATGGGCTTTCGCGCATACGAAATCTGCACTGATCGATGCATCAGCCTCACTACCTACGGCGCTGAGTGCCGAGCTAAAGACCCTGCGTCGCGAGATACACAAGGTACTGCAGCAGGCGGACAATGATTACCGCCGTCTGCAATACAACACCGTGGTATCTGCCTGCATGAAGATGCTGAATCTGCTCGAGGGTGCCAGCTTCAGCGATGCCGCTGACAGCCGCGCGGTCGTGTCCGAATGCTTTGGCATCTTCCTGCGCGTGTTATATCCCGTTTCGCCGCACATCACGCATGCGCTATGGGAAGCGCTGGGCTACGCGAAGCCGTATGGGGACATTCTTGATGCGCCCTGGCCCGCTGTCGACAGCAGCGCGCTCGAGCAGGCCGAGATCGAGCTCGTGGTTCAGGTCAATGGCAAACTTCGCGGTAGCATCACGGTGCCTAAAGCGGCAGACAAGGCCAGCATCGAAGCGGCGGCTCTGGCAAATGAGCAGGTACAGAAGCATGTTGCAGGTACGCCCAAAAAAATCATCGTCGTGCCGGGCAAGCTGGTGAATATCGTCGCCTGACAAAGACAATCTCACGCAGGAGAAGCTCATGCAAAATTCGCGCAGACTCTGGATATCCGCACTGATGATTCTGCCGCTGGCCTCGTGTGGATTCCAGCTGCGGGGCGCGCGTCCCGATGCGAAACTGGAATTCAATTCCGTGCATCTGGAAGCCTCCACCGGCACCGCGATCGAGCGCGACTTGCGCACAGCAATACTCGCGCAGGGCAAGACCGCGCTGGCAACGGACCGCAAGTCAGCTGACGTGACGCTACGCATCCTGCAAGAAAACCAGGAAAAGAAAGTCCTGACAATCAATGCCCAGGGGCAGGTGCGTGAATACAGTCTGCTTTATCGTCTGCGTTTCGACGTCCTTGGCAAGGATAATGGCGTGCTGCTCGAGCCGACTGAGCTCGCGCTTCAGACCTTCATGAGCTTCTCAGAATCGCAAGCGCTGGCAAAAGAAACCGAGGAACGTCTGATTTACAACGATCTTCGTGCTGACGCGGTCAGTCAGGTGATGCGGCGGCTGTCGCAGATCAAGCCTGCGCTATAGGTGATGCAGCTGCGCGCCGAAGCGCTGGATGCGCATCTTGCCAAGACGCTGGCGCCACTGTACGTGCTCGTCAGTGACGAGCATTTGCTGGCACTCGAGGCGGCGGATCGCATACGTATTCGCGCGCGCAGTCAAGGATTCTCCGAACGTGAAGTGCTGACGGTTGATCGCCATTTCAAATGGGGCGAGTTGCTGGCCTCCAGTCAGGAGATGTCGCTGTTTGGCGATCGTAAACTCATCGAGCTGCGCATCCCTGGCGGCAAGCCCGGCAAGGAGGGCAGTCAGGCGCTGCAGGACTACGCTAAGGCGTGCGCGCAGGTTGCTGAGGCAAGCGATACGCTGACCCTGATCACGCTACCCAAGCTGGATTGGGCGACCCAAAAAGCGGCTTGGGTGACTGCGCTGCAGCAGTCTGGCGTGTATGTGGATATCCCGCTGGTCGAGCGTCCGCAGCTGTCGAGCTGGATTGGGCAGCGCCTGGCCGCGCAAGGCCAGAGCGCGGACAGGGCCTCGCTGGATTTCATGGTCGAGCGGGTCGAGGGAAATCTGCTCGCTGCGCATCAGGAAATCCGCAAGCTGAGCCTGTTGTATCCTGAAGGGCGTCTGTCTGCCGAGCAGATACAGGATGCGGTACTCAATGTCGCCCGTTACGATGTGTTCAAGCTATCTGAAGCCATGCTGGCCGGCGATGTCGCGCGGCTGATGCGAATGCTGGAAGGGCTGAAAGGCGAAGGTGAGGCGCTGCCGCTGGTGCTCTGGGCCGTGAGTGAGGAGATCCGCATTCTTATGAAGCTCAAGCTCGCTACCAATGACGGACGACCACTGCCGATGCTGATGAAGGAATACCGGATCCGGGGCCCGCGTGAGCGACTAATGCCTTCAGCCATTGCCCGATTAAAGCTCTCGGTACTGCAATCTGCGATGCGTGAAGCCGCGCAGGTCGACCGAATGGTCAAAGGTTTGCGCAGCAAGCGATTTGCAGGCGATCCCTGGGATGCGCTGCTGCAGTTGGCACTGAAAATTGCAAAGCAAGCATAACTGACATCACAACGCATCAATCGCGTCAATCGCATCAACAGGAATACCAGGATGGATATTCAAGAGTACATGAGTCAAATTGGAAAAGCCGCACGCAAAGCCTCGCGCGCGATGGCCAAGGCCGATACCTCTGCGAAGAACCGTGCGCTGGAACTGATCGCGGCCGGCATACGTCGCGATTCAGCGTTGCTGACCGCAGCCAACCAAAAAGATCTGGAAGCCGCACGCGCCAATGGTCTTGCTGCGGCGATGGTAGATCGACTGACGTTATCAGAAAAAGCGATCGCCACCATGGCCGAAGGGCTGGAGCAAATCGCCGCACTGCCCGACCCGATCGGCGAGATCAGCAACATGAAGTACCGCCCCACCGGCATTCAGGTCGGTCAGATGCGCGTACCGCTGGGCGTGATTGGCATCATTTATGAAGCACGGCCGAATGTCACCGTCGATGCTGCAGGACTCTGTATCAAGAGCGGTAATGCCACCATACTGCGCGGCGGCTCTGAGGCAATTCACTGCAATCAGGCACTGGCCACGCTGGTGAAAGAAGGCCTGTCCGGCGCTGGCTTGCCCGCCGAGGCGGTACAGATCGTCGAAACAACAGATCGTGCGGCGGTCGGTGCGCTAATCACGATGCCCGAATTCGTGGATGTGATCGTTCCGCGTGGTGGCAAAGGACTGATCGAGCGGCTGATGAAAGAATCCAAAGTACCGATGATCAAGCACCTCGATGGCATCTGCCATGTGTACATCGATGACAAAGCGGACATCGACAAAGCACTGCCCGTCGCCTTTAATGCCAAGTGCCATCGCTACGGCACCTGCAACACCATGGAGACCCTGCTGATCGCCCGCGAGATCGCACCGAAAGTGCTACCTGAGCTGGCAAAACTATATGTCGACAAGCAGGTCGAGCTGCGCTGCGATCCGGAGTCTCTGGCACTACTTGCCGGTTATCCGCACCTGACAGCTGCGACTGAGGAAGACTGGCGCACCGAATATCTGGATGCCATCCTGTCCGTGAAGGTCGTCGCCAATGTCGATGAAGCAATTGACCATATCAACACCTACTCTTCGCAGCACACGGATGCCATCATCACTGAAGACTACACGCGCGCCATGAAATTTCTGCGAGAGGTAGATTCAGCGTCGGTGATGGTGAATGCCTCGACCCGCTTTGCCGATGGCTTTGAATACGGACTCGGCGCCGAGATCGGTATTTCGAATGACAAACTGCATGCGCGCGGCCCAGTGGGTCTGGAGGGCCTGACTTCATTGAAGTATCTGGTACTCGGCCATGGCGAAGTCAGGATCTGACCATGTTGTGGGTTAAGGCACTACATATCGTCTTTATCGCCTCATGGTTCGCCGGGCTGTTCTACTTGCCGCGCATTTTTGTGAATCTGGCGATGGAAGACAATGAAGTCGCCAGAGCACGCCTGCTATTGATGGCCCGCAAGCTGTATCGCTTTATGACCTTGCTAATGATTCCTGCACTGGCTCTAGGCCTGTGGCTATGGCTGGGCTACGGGATCGGTCAGAACAGCGCATGGATGCATCTGAAGATGGTGCTGGTGTTCCTGCTGATTGGCTACCATCATCTCTGCAAGCGAATACTGAAGCAGTTCGAGCAGGGCGAAAACAGGCGCTCACATGTCTGGTATCGCTGGTTCAATGAAGCCCCAGTCGTGGGCATGCTGACTACAGTGATACTCGTCGTGGTCAAGCCTTTCCAATAAAACCTATTCCCACGTAAAAATACGGAGGCTCTAATGAGCAAATCAGTCGACTATTTCATGGCACCACAATCTCCGTGGTCATACATGGGACATCAGCGTTTTGTGGCTATCGCCCGCAAGCATGGCGCACACATCCATCTGCGGCCGGCAGACATCGTAAAAGTATTCAGCGTATCGGGCGGCGTGCCTGTCGCCCAGCGACCGCCGCAGCGTCAGGCCTACCGGCTGGCCGAGCTGCAGCGCTGGAGTGAATTTCTGAATATCCCGCTGAACCTGCATCCGAAATTCTTCCCTGTGTCGGGTGAACCCGGCGCAAAGCTGATCCTCGCCGCCCTGCAAAAAAATGGCACGGACAAGGCGCTTGATCTGGCCTTCGCATTGGGCCGCGCCGTCTGGTCGGAAGAAAAGAATATTGCCGATGAGGCCACGCTGATCGCCATCGCCGACAGTATCGGACTGGATGGCAAGGCACTGCTTGCCCACACCGCCAGTGATGCCGTCGCTGCCGAGTACGCAAAAAATACCGAAGAAGCACTGAACACCCATGTATTCGGCGTGCCTTGGTACAGCGTCGATGGTCATGGGTTCTGGGGACAGGACCGACTGGATTTTGTCGAGCGAATGCTGGCTCGCTGATCATAGATTCACCCTCAGGCCAGCACGCTTGGATGTCTGGCCTCAACAGATAAAAGGTTCACTGTGCAAAAGCCTCTCTCCTATTTCTGCCCCTGCCCGCGCGGACTTGAAACTGCGCTGACCGAGGAACTGCAAGAAATCGCTTCATCCAGCACTACGCTGACCATCCACAACCAGGTACCCGGCGGCGTCCATTGTTCCGGACAATTAGCGGATGCGATGCGCATCAATTTACATTCGCGCATCGCTTCGCGTGTACTGCTGCGCATCGCGCACGGCAGCTACGCCAATGAAAATCACATCTACGATCTGGCGCTGGCTGCGACTTGGGAACAATGGTTCGGCGTCGAGCACACGATCCGAGTCGATGTCACCGCAATTAAATCGCCCTTGAAAAGTCTGGAATTCATCACGCTGAAGATCAAAGATGCAATCTGCGACCGCTTCCGTGATCGCGAAGGCAAGCGCCCCTCGGTGAATACGCGCACGCCTGACATGCGGATCTCCGGCTTTCTGGATACCCGCACGGTCACGCTATACCTCGATACATCAGGCGAGCCGCTGTTCAAGCGCGGCTGGCGTCAGGAAACCGGCGATGCGCCGCTTAGAGAGAACCTCGGCGCCGGGTTGTTGCGCACTGCAGGCTGGAAGCCGGGCGTGCCTTTGCTGGATCCGATGTGCGGCTCGGGCACCTTGCTGGTCGAAGCCGCGCAAATGCTGGCCGGGATACCGCCGGGTGCGCATCGTCGTTTCGGATTCGAGAAATTCCATGGTTTTCGTGCAGCTGACTGGCAGGCGATACGCGATGCGGTGCCCGCCCCTTTCGTACCCACTGAGATCAATATCTATGGCAGCGATATCTCTGGTGACATGCTGGTCATGACTCGCAACAATTTGCAGCGCGCCGGCATACCGTTTGAGATTCCGCTCAAGCAGATTGATGCGCAGGAAATCAAGCCGCCGACGGAGCAGCCCGGCTTGTTGATCGCCAATCCGCCTTATGGTGAGCGTATCGGCGTGCGTGGCGATCGGCAGCAGGCGCCGGATGAACTCGCGGTGGCGTTTTTTAGCACGTTTGGCAGCACGCTCAAAAGCCGCTTTGCCGGCTGGACCGCGTGCCTGTTCACGGCTGACCTCAGCCTGCCCCGTATGCTGCGTTTGAAAGAATCAAAAAAAACGCCGTTTTTCAACGGCGCTATCGAGTGCAGGTTGTTCCGGTTCGAGATGGTGGCGGGGTCGAACCGGAACCGATAACCAAAACGGATACTGATACGAAGAATATCAGGATTCTTTTTCGGTATTCCAAAATTCTGCATACACATGCGGATCGTCAATGCTCCACTCACCATCAGGAGCGAAGGTCACCCTGGTTTTAATCGTGATGCTGGCATGATCCCCAACCTCAATATTCTGGGGATTTTCCTGAACCTTCGTCGCCCGCAACCCACCTTTGCCGGTGCTGCTGTCACAATGAGACTCGTAATCAATAATGATATTGCCAGCGGAATCCCTGCTTAATACATATTTCGCCTTGAAATTCGCGAGCGGCTGAATCGGAGTTCCGTCAGCCAATCGCAAAATGGACTGGCATTGCCCGTCCTTGCCGCGCCGCCTGAACAGCACGTTCTTGAAGAACACTCCCAGATTTTGGGATGCCACATTACTGACCATCATTCCCATTTCTTGATTATCATCAGAAGCGAAGAAATCAAGGAATTCTTCGATAGAAGCAATGGTGCGTATCGATCCGTTTTTTTCTTTTTGCTGATAAACCGAATTCCGAAAATCTCGAATGAAGGTCGGTTTTACTTTGGTTTTGTCTCCCATAGGCCTGCCATTAGGGTCTGTGATATCGGAGGAATCCTTGGACCAAGGCTTCATAAATGCGGCATCTGCTGCATTTGAATAAAAATCTGCAAATTTCGGATCAGTCAGATCTACCTCCATATCAACAATCATGTTTTTTGAACGCGCCTCTGCATCTACCGCCAGAGCCTGCGGCTTTTTCCCATCAAGAGCTATTTTTTTATCCGAAAGCACTCCAATCATTTTCGCATTAAGCAATATGCTTTTTCTTTTTGCATCTGCCTTTTGATAAACCGGATCCTGCTGAAGTTCGAGATAGGCTTTGGCTGCCTGATTTCTGGCTTCGACAGGTACATCTTTCAGCAGATTACTGATTTTTTTTCTGGGAGATATCTTGGATGGAGAAACCCTGCCGGAACTACCTGGCGACGACGGCGGACTGATTCGTGCAGTTGATATTTTTTCTGATACCCCTGACAGGTTCAACTTTATATCAGCGAATTTTCTGCTGACTTCTTTTCTGAATTTACGTGCAGAGGAATTATTCGGTATAGGAGATTTTTCGTCTCCCCGTCCTCTCGGCGTAGTACTCGGCGATTCATTTGATGGAATTTTCTCAGCTTCCCGATGAGTAATATTTCCCCGCCTCGGGCTTTCGAAGGATTTATCGATCTTCCGTGGCGAAGTAGAGGGTCCATCAGACGATTTAACGGTCGATGAAAAATCTAATTTCTTGGGTTTTTCTGATCGGCTAGTGGTAACGGGTGGCGTATGCGTGAATTCAGCAGCACCTGAATTTCGGTTGCCATCTCCCGTATCCGTTTGTGTGACCGTCGGTCTCACTTGCTCTTTCTCTTGGGCTTTAACTTTCATGGCGGGCGCTTTGTTTCCCGTTCCATTCGTCTCGCTAGACGTCGCTGCTTTGGCTGCTTGCTCGAGAGCACTCCATTCTTTCTCAAAATCTTCAAATGTAAATTTTTTTGATTTTCGGTTGTCATTGTCAGCTCTACTCATGGCTTTATTCCTCATTATTTCAAGTTAAAATTGCCATTGCTCAGTAACTTTTGGGCAATAAAACGTTCCTTGGAAATACCGCTTTTTGAAAAGCCAAATCACCCGCCGCTTACTCCTCGGCAGTGATCAGTTATGCTGTTGTTTTTTGTGTTATTTCAGGAGCATTCATGTCGAAAAACGACGCTCTGGATTCCCAATTGTCGGATCCGCAACTGCTAAAAACTCAAGCATGGCTCGACGGCCAGTGGGTTGATGCCGCTTCCCGTTTTGCAGTCACCAATCCCGCCGACGGCAGTCAACTCGTCGATGTCCCCAATCTGGGGCCAAAGGAGGCTGAACAGGCGATCGCCGCTGCTGCTCGGGCGTTTTCCGGCTGGGCGGCAAAGACCGGCAAGGAACGCGCGCAGTTGATGCGCAAATGGTTTGAACTAATCCTGGCCAACGCAGACGATCTGGCCAAATTGATGACCGCAGAGCAAGGCAAGCCCGTGCCAGAAGCCAAGGGCGAGGTGATGTATGGCGCGAGCTTTATCGAGTGGTTTGCGGAAGAGGCCAAGCGCGTCAACGGCGATGTGCTGGCCTCACCGGCGGCCGACCGGCGTCTGGTCACACTGAAGCAGCCCATTGGCGTCTGCGCTGCGATCACGCCGTGGAATTTCCCGATTGCGATGATCACTCGTAAAATTGCTCCCGCGATGGCCGCTGGCTGCACGATTGTTATCAAACCTGCGGAACAGACACCGCTATCAGCACTGGCGCTGGCGGAACTCGCCCATCGTGCCGGCATTCCCGCCGGCGTGATCAATGTGCTTACCTCGGATAGCGAACAATCGATCGCGATTGGCAAGGTGCTGTGCTCCAGCCCGATAGTTCGTCATATTTCGTTCACGGGTTCAACGCCGGTGGGGCGCATTCTGATGGCGCAGAGCGCGCCTACCATCAAAAAACTGGCGCTGGAACTCGGCGGCCATGCGCCCTTCATCGTATTCGATGATGCGGACATTGATGCAGCGATCGAGGGAGCGTTGATCTCCAAATACCGGAATGCCGGTCAGACCTGCGTCTGCACCAACCGCTTTTACGTGCAAGACAAGGTCTACGATGAATTCGTCAAAAAACTGTCTGCTGGCGCGGCGAAAATCAAGGTCGGCAATGGCTTCGAGCAAGGCGTGCAACAAGGCCCACTGATCGACGATCAGGCAGTCGCCAAGGTAAAAGACCATGTGGGCGATGCACTCGGCAAAGGTGCGAAGCTGGAAACGGGCGGTGCTGAACACTCGTTGGGCGGACTGTTTTACCAGCCAACCGTCCTGTCGAACGTCAGTCGTAACATGAAGATCATGCAGGAAGAGACCTTCGGCCCAGTAGCCGCCGTGATTCGCTTCCACACCGAACAAGAAGCCATCGCTGCGGCGAACGATACCGACTTCGGTCTGGCCAGTTACTTCTATACGCAGGATATCGGCCGCGTCTGGCGCGTGGCGGAGCGACTGGAATATGGCATGGTCGGGATCAATACCGGACTGATTTCGAATGAGGTCGGCCCGTTTGGCGGCGTCAAGCAATCGGGGCTTGGCCGTGAAGGATCGAAATACGGCATCGACGAATACCTTGAACTGAAATATCTCTGTATCGGCGGCATTTGAAGCAAGCAATCCATGCCTAACAATAGCGGCGCGAACACCTCTGCAGGGGTGCTCGCGCTGCTGCTGGCGGCTCTGGCAATGATCGGGCCGTTTTCGGTCGATACCTATTTGCCTGCGTTTCCTGTCATCGGCGAAAGTCTGGCTGCCTCGCCGATGCAAGTGCAGCAAACACTGACGGCTTATATGGCATCATTTGCCATCATGACGCTCTGGCATGGCGCACTATCTGATTCATTTGGCCGACGCAGCATCATCCTGATTTCGCTGGCTGTTTATGCAGTCGCTTCCATCGGCTGCGCCGCCGTGCATCGGATCGAATATCTGTGGGTGTTCCGTATTCTGCAAGGCTTGTCAGCCGGTGCAGGCGTCGTGATCGGGCGGGCGATCATTCGTGATTTATACGCGGGCGCAGAAGCTGAGCGCATGATGTCGCTGGTGACGATGATTTTTTCCGTTTCGCCAGCGATTGCGCCGATCGTTGGCGGCTGGATCGTCTCGGTGTCGGTCTGGCGCAGCATTTTTCTGATGCTGTTTGCATTCGCCGTGCTCATGCTCTGGTTCTGCTGGCGCAGACTGCCTGAGTCACTGAGCGAAGATCGACGACAACCATTCCACCCTTCGGCACTATGGTCTAACTATTGGCAGATTTTCAGCTCACCGATGTTCCAGCTGAAGGCCGCAGCGATTGCCTGCAATTTTTCCGGACTGTTTTTGTACGTAGCCTCTGCGCCGGTACTGGTGACTCAGCATCTGGGACTGGGCCCGGCGCAATTCGGCTGGCTGTTCGTGCCGGCGGTGGCGGGTATATTTCTTGGGGCGCTGGCAGCCAATCGCATGGCGGGGCGTGCAAGTACCCGGACTCAAATCGTGACGGGGTTTGCCTTCCTGCTGCTGTCGACCTCGCTGAACGTCGGCTATCACCTGTTGCTACCCCCGGCACTGCCCTGGACTGTTGCACCACTATTCTTTTATACGATAGGGATGTCGATGGTAGCGCCCTCTCTCACCTTGCTGGTGCTTGACCTGTTCCCGCACATACGTGGCACCGTCGCCTCCTGCCAGGCTTTCACGATGACGATGCTGTCAGCGCTGGTGGGAGGCTTGGTGTCTCCTTGGCTTTATGGATCAGTGCTTCATTTGGCACTGGGTCAATTGGCCTTGGCATTTGGCGGCTTCGCATTGTGGCGAATTGCATTGGCCACGCACACATCCAGGTGAGATCTCTGAAAGCCATCTGAAGCGATATAGAAAACCAAAAATGAACCTATAGAAGAAGCTGGGTCACATAGAAGGCTCGCCACGTAAAAGTCTGACATGCGATTTTATTTTCGGTTTTATTGGAGTCATTATGTATCCCATATCTAGCCTTGTTGCATATGAAAATTTTAAAGATGAAACACAAAGGCCAAACACTGGTGTACTCTTGCCAGCAACCAGAAGCCAGACAGAGCCTCAACCAATTTCACCACAATCAGCTCCGTTTTTACACACGAAGAAAACGACAGATCAGCATTTTCTGAATTTTCCAAAACCTGGATCGATGGCATTTAACGATGCTCAGAAAGCGCATTGGGAAAAACACACGCCACCTAAAGTTTCGAAAAAAATTCAAAAGCTGGCCATGTTAAGAGATATAGCTCGCGACCAGGAGAAGGCCGGGCTTCATTTTGAGGGACGGCGTAGCTTTGCAGAGGCTGAGGCCGACTTGGCGAAAGAGCAGATTACTCTAAGCTCACAGGCAAGCCGCGCTCAAAATCCGCTCAGCTTTATAGGAAATGCTATCAAAAGCTTTGCGGATGGATTTAATTATTATTTTCAATCTGACTCGTCGATTCCCGAAATTACTGCTGATTTGGAAAGGCCGATTGGAAAAGGACAATTCACTGTGCGAAAAAGCGAAGCACTGTCGAGAAGAGAAGCTGCTGGCGAAGGAATAACAAGCTTTGGAGTAGGCATTATTGATTCCAACCACGGATCTTTCGAGGTTCAGAAAGGAATCAATACTTTTTTAGCTAATCACTTCAAGCCAGAACGAGGGGACATTTTTCTTACTGAAGTTGGCTTTGTACTTGAAAAAGAACATGGCAAGGAAAACATGGTTATGCCTTCTTTTGATCGACATCATGAGCTTTTTTGTCGTGGAATATCTGCTCAGTTTTGTCGATTTTTACGTGATCCGGAAAAGGAAATGGCTGAGCTTGTTGTGGTCAGAGCAGAAAGAAGAGATCTGCTCAATAAAATTTTTGAATTTCTAATGAACGCCATACTTCCTGCAAAAGCCACTGAAGCTCGTCAAAAACTGAACAAGCGGAACAGTGAATTTCATGCGGCAGATACACATTTCAAGGTCAATTTAATTTTCGATTATCTAGACTACTGCGATCCTGCTAAGAAAGAACGACTGGAACGCAGACTAGACGCTCATGCCGATGCTGTAAAGAAAGAAGACGCAGCCCTTTATGCTGCCGCAATGTCGCGAGAACTAACCTACTTTAATCAAATTACTGAAGCATTAAGCCACTTGAAACCTGGGGCAAGGCTATACTATCTTTTAGGAGGCGCGCACTTCAGAGGACTCAATACTGAACTCAATAAAATTGATACCTTCTTTGTAGACATCGCGACTCCTGGCCAAAAAGACGAGTTCTGATTGTTTATTCGATACACAACCTCCGAATATTTTGCCAGCTAATCGGCTTGCGGGTGTAGTTCAATGGCAGAACGGCAGCTTCCCAAGCTGCATACGAGGGTTCGATTCCCTTCACCCGCTCCACGACCCTTGAGAAGCACTGCTTAAATAAAACCAAAAAAATTTTCAGCTGAATTAATTGCCTCAAGCCTTTGATTTTGCTGGCGCCCGCACCGCCTAGCTACGCTCGCCCGCTATAAAACGCCGATTTAGTTGGCGTCCCTTCAGGCTGTGACATAATCCGCGCTCCGCGCCCGACAAGGGTCACCCGATCCAGCGCAGCGATTTCAGCATGGCAAACCAAGCCCCCGACCCTACCCGGCAAATGCTCTATGACCCGACCGAGCGCCGGATCCGCAGCTTTGTCACGCGTGCCGGCCGGTTGTCGGTCGCGCAAGCGCGCGCACTGGAGCAGCTGGGGCCGAGGTTTTGTCTGCCTTATCAGAAATCAGTGCTGGATATCGACGCATCATTCGGCCGCACTGCTCCCGCCATTCTGGAAATCGGCACGGGCATGGGGGATGCAACAGCACATATCGCCGCCCTGCTGCCGGAGAAAAATTTCATTGGCGTGGAAGTACATACGCCCGGCATCGGCAGCTTGCTGAAACTGATTGGCGAAAAATCAATCGCTAATTTACGGCTGATTCAGCATGACGCAGTCGAGGTGGTCACCCACATGCTGGCCCCTGATGCGCTATCAGGCGTCCATGTCTTTTTCCCGGATCCTTGGCACAAGGCGCGGCACAACAAACGCCGGCTGATACAAAGCCCTTTCGTGCAGCTTCTAGTGTCCCGTATCACGCCAGGCGGATATCTTCATTGTGCGACCGATTGGGAAGACTACGCTGTACAGATGCTGGAGGTGCTGAGCGCTGAGCAGCAACTGAAAAATACGACCAATGGTTTCGCTTCTCGACCGGATTATCGCCCGCTCACCAAATTCGAGAACCGTGGCATCCAACTGGGTCACGGCGTCTGGGATCTGGTGTTCACTCGACGTTAACACTCTCCATTTTTACGCCGCCTGCAGCTCGCTGATCAGGCGAATGATTTCGGCGCCGTAGCTTTCCAGCTTTTTCTCACCCACACCGGATACCTGGCGCAAATCTTCCAGCGAAATGGGCATGGCCCGGGCGATTTCACGCAGCGTTGCGTCATGAAAAATCACATATGCCGGTACGTTGTGCGTACGCGCAGTGTCCATCCTCCACCATTTCAAACGCTCGAACAGCGCTTGCTGCACAGAAGAGAGGCTAGCCTCTGTATAACTACCAGGTGCTGTCGGTGACCGTCGCTGACGAACTGGTTTCTGGTAGCGGCGCAGTGTCAATACTGTCTCTCCGCGCAACACAGTTCGTGCGGCTTCGGTCAGACGCAGAGATCCATACTGCTCATGATCGACATCGACCAGTCCCTGCGCCAAGGTTTGCCGCAAGATAGCCCGCCACTCTGCTTCGCTGCGGTCAGCGCCTATCCCGAAGGTTGACAGCGACTGATGCTGCCACTGCCTGACCCGTACCGAGTCCACACCGCGCAAAACCTCCAGCACATGGACAGCGCCAAAGCGCTGACCAACCCGATAGATTGTTGAAAGCAGCTTTTGCGCGGCTTCGGTCGCATCGAAGGACGACGGCGGATTCAGGCAAGTGTCGCAGTTGCCGCAAGGCCCAGACAACTGGCCGAAGTACTGCAACAGATGAACACGCCGGCAGCTGGCGGTCTCGCACAGGCCGAGCATCGCCTCCAGCCTGGCAGACTGCATGCGCTTGTAGGCGAGATCGGCTTCCGATTCATCGATCATCCGGCGCTGCTGTACGACATCCTGCAAGCCGTAAGCCATCCACGCATCGGCTGGCTGACCATCACGCCCAGCGCGACCGGTTTCTTGATAATAACCTTCGATACTCTTTGGCAGATCGAGGTGGGCAACAAAGCGCACATCGGGCTTGTCGATACCCATGCCAAAGGCAATCGTTGCCACCATGACTAATCCATCCTCGCGCAGAAAGCGTGATTGATGCGCCGCCCGCGTTACCGTGTCCATACCGGCGTGATACGCCAGCGCTTGCACGCCGTGCTCGTTCAGAAACTCTGCAGTCTCTTCAACTTTTTTTCGGGACAGACAGTACACAATGCCTGCTTCACCAGCATGCTCCTCACGAATGAAATCCAGCAGCTGGCGCCGCACTTGATCTTTCTCGACGATCTGGTAGCGGATATTGGGCCGATCAAACGACGCAACAAACTGGCGCGCCGCCTGAAGCTGCAGCCTTTCAATAATCTCTTGCCGAGTTTCAGCGTCTGCAGTGGCAGTGAGCGCTATGCGCGGCACCTGCGGATAGCGTTCGTGCAGCACGGACAGCCGAATGTACTCCGGACGAAAATCATGGCCCCACTGCGATACACAATGTGCCTCGTCGATGGCAAACAGCGCGATCTGGACTTCATCGAGCATCTCCAGGCAGCGCGAAGTCAGCAGACGCTCAGGCGCGATGTAGAGCAAGTCCAGCTCACCACGGCGCAACGCACGCTCGGTGCGCATGGCTTCATCAAAGCTTTGGGAGGAATTCAGGAAAGCGGCGCGCACGCCCAGTTCGGCAAGTGCATCGACCTGATCTTGCATCAGCGCGATCAGGGGTGAGACGATGATACCGCATCCGGGCCGCAACAACGAAGGTATCTGATAGCAGAGCGACTTGCCGCCGCCCGTAGGCATGAGTACTAGCGCATCCTGACCCCCGGTGACGAGTTCAACGATCTCGGCCTGGTGGCCACGAAATGCTGGATAGCCAAAGACTGTCTGCAGTACATTCAGTGCGCGCTCACGCAAGACTTCAGTCATGCTTAGTCTGCCCAGACTACCCAGCCAGTGCCGGCTGTCACCAGTACGATCACACCAAAAATGATTCGGTACCAGACAAAGATCGTGAAATCATGCGTACTGATAAAACGTAGCAGCCAGCGAACGCAAAGGAAGGCTGACAAAAACGCAGCTAGCGCGCCCACGCCGAACATGGGTAAATCAGCCATCGACAACAGCGCCCGCTCCTTATACAAAGAGTAAATAGTTGCGCCGAAAAGCGTAGGTATCGCCAGAAAAAATGAAAACTCGGTAGCGGCACGGCGCGACAAACCAAATGCCATTGCACCGATAATGCTGGCACCCGAACGGCTGGTACCGGGGATCAGCGCAAAGCACTGCGCGCAACCGACTTTGAACGCATCCAGCGCATTCATCTCATCGACTGAATCAATCCGAGCGCCAAATTCGCGCTGGCGATTCTGACGTTCAACGATATAGATGATGACTGCGCCCACAATGAAAGCCAACGCGACGGGCACCGGCTTGAACAAATGCGCTTTGATCTGCTTACCGAACAATAATCCCAACACGACAGCTGGCAGGAAAGCAATGATCAGATTGAAGGCGAAGCGCCGCGCTGCGATGTCGCTCGTAAAATTGCGCACGACATTCAGCAATCGCTCGCGATACTCCCAGCAGACAGCCAGCATCGCGCCGGCTTGAATGACAATCTCGAAAACCTTGACTTTCTCCCCGGTGAAATCGAGCAGGCTGCCCGCGAGAATCAAATGACCTGTGGAGGAAATGGGCAAGAATTCCGTCAAACCTTCGACGATGCCCATGATGATGACTTTGATGAGGAGTACGGTATCCATGCAGGCAAGTAGCAGATCGGAAGGGGAGCGTCGGGATCGCCGCCGCGATCAGGCTCGGTCTTTTCGCCAGTCGTATCGGAATACGCCAGGCCGGCGCGAAGCTTACCATGACGCGCCCCGGCGAATTGTCTGCTTACTTGAGCGGTGCGGTGAGCCGCTCCAGCTGGTGGATAAATTGCAATGCAGATTCCCTGTCCGGACCACACATTTCTTCAGACGGCGAAAGACTGGTACAGACAGCTGGCCGGTCGGGCTGGCCGAATAGCCGGCAGCGCATGAATTCATCAAGCTGCACGCACCGCTCACCCGCCGGTTTGCCGTTGGGCATACCGGGGATGGACGATGAGATCGATGGGGCTATGCAACAAGCTGCACATCTAGAACGACAATGAATCACCTAGCCGCCTATTCATCAAAGGGATTGTGTTCTGTTGCAATTAGTAATTCACCCATCAAAGACTTGAGTTCTGTATAGATGGCTGTTTGCTTTTCGAGAGCTGTCGTATCTTGAATGACACTTATTTTATTCGCAGCCTCATTCATTTCCTCCTGAACAGAATCAATCGCAATCTTTGTCAGAATTTTTTCTGACAAAGATTTTCCTGATCTTGTGTATTCGGTGTCGATTACCTCATCCATTCTTGAAATGATCCCCTGAAATTTTTCCAGGCTTTGATATTTATCCAGAAAATTTTGCATTGATCGCCCATTCTTCTCCTCGAGTATGTGCAGCGGCTTTCCGGTCAAAACACTCCCTCGGGGAGACACACTTGTCTCAATTCGAGGGGAAGGTCTTCTACCTGTGTCAGCGATGCCGTCTTCTTGCATTTCGGCTTCTGCATTACCGGATTGCTGTTGTCTCGTGCCGGGTTTGTTATTCAATTTTTCAAATTTCTTTTTTGATTTTTTTTCTATTTCCTCTTTTTCTTCTTTTTTTCGCCGCTCTTGAATGCTCTGAAGATCCTTGTCGGTAGCAGACAGCACGCTATCGATAAAGGTATTACAGTTTTTTGAATATGTTTTACTTAAGTATGAATTGAAATTTTTCAGTACGGTACCAGGACCCTGATCAGAGTGAAGATCCATTTTTTGTAGTTGCTTGAAGATTACGACGCTCATATAACCATCAATTCCTTTTACTCCTAACAAGGCCAGTTGTGCGTTTTTCCGTAGAGCCGTGAATTCTTCGTTGTTTAGCAAATTTTTAGAATCTATTTTTTTCAGAGTTTCTTTGTACCATTTAACCAGCTCTCGGTCGAATTCAATCATGAAATGCAAAAGCTTTCCGGGTAATTTCGAATTCGCTATGGAATCTCCTACATCATTTAAATAGGAAAACAATGGCTTTACGATTGGATCAAGAAGTTCCTGAACAGCGGTGCTACTGGTGATGGTTTGTGAATTAAGATTGTCTCGCGAGCATATTTGATCCACGGTCCCGATCAGTGAATTATCATTCCCATTCTCGTCTCGCTTAACCGTCACAAGACTCAGAGCCATCTGATTATAAATATCGCGAATTTTGCTCGAATTGATAATCGGATGTAAAAATTGAGCAAAGCAAGTTTGTGCGCTCTGACCGTCGACTGTCCCAAAGCTGGCGCGCATAAAAGTTTTTACACCATTTTGAGTCGGAATAAGTTTTCCATCCACGGTAACTGCTTTCACGAGGAATTGTGCCATCTGCTTCGGGCCCAGGTCTGCCCCGTCTTTGGCCGAGCTTGCACCTTGCAGGCCGGAGATTGCTGCGTTTTTCCCAGTTTTTTTGAGCCTTGATTCTTTTGGGGGTTTCTTGGCGCTCGACTGATTGACGTTGTTGGCAACCAAAGAATCTGCCGGAGGAGTTCTAGTCGTGGTATTGACAGGGTTACTCGCTGTGAGAGTGGTTGTGGTGGTAGTGGTAGTCAGAGAGCTCGACGTGCTTATATCAACTGCCGAGGCACTGGACAGAAGGGTATTAATCAATGTAGCTGCATCTTGTTGGCTCGACGTGCTTATATCAACTGCCGAAGCACTGGACAGAAGGGTATTAATCAATGTAGCTGCATCTTGTTGATTGGATGAGGCTTGGTCAGCTGACAGATTACCCGTGGAACCGACAGGCGGCTGTTGACTGCGCGCGCCACCTCTGGGCGTCAACAAGGGCTGCGTATGGGTTTGCTGCTGATTGCCGCCCGAGTGTGCAATCGAGTCGGACTGTGTTGTGTTCAGAGAGGTTTGTGACGGCTTGCTCTGGATGCGAGGGACCTTGGGTTTCGCCGTTGCCCAGGATTTTTGATTGGTCTGCCCAGTCTGCTGAGGGATGGAAGCTTGATTATTAGTGCTCGTTTTTTCTTTCTCGGAACTGTCATCCTCCGAAAATGGCGATTTGTAGAGATTGCTTGGGTTTTTATCGGGAGGTGATGGTGGTGGAAAGCCGCTCATGGTTTGCCTCTAATGTAAGGTTAATGATAATGAGATGGTCCCCGTTCAGTCTCCGCGCCTGTCTCGGACACTTCGCTCATTTCAGGCAGACATTGATCTGGCCGTTGTGTGCGCACGGCTCGAAGAATGTGTGTTTGGAGAGAAGAAGATTTTTAAATTGATAACTTCAGGGGCTCGATTTGGTCGGTAACCGCGCTCACGACCAGGTTCCTGAGATCGATTCCCCCTCACTTCGCCCCAACAAAAAGACCGCTCTTGACGCGGCAACAGCCCTCCCCCTATATTGCTGACTCCCCGGTTAGTAATTCAATTCCACCCGATGCCCATTGCCGAAAACAAGGCCAAGCCACGCTGGGAGCGCCGCAAGGACGCCCGGCCGCAAGAGTTGCTCGACGCTGCACTCGACCTGTTCGTCGAGCGCGGCTATGCCGCGACACGTCTGGATGATGTCGCCTCGCGTGCGGGCGTTTCCAAGGGGACGCTGTATCTGTATTTCGAGAACAAGGAAGAATTGTTCAAGGCCGTGGTGCGCGCCAATCTGGTGTCGGCGCTGGCCGAAGCGGAAGACTATGTCGCTCAGTACACGGGCAGCAGCCGGGAGCTGCTGCGCGGCTTCATTCGTCGCTGGTGGGAACGCATCGGGGAGACCAAGCTCTCCGGTATCTCAAAGCTGATGATGGCGGAATCGGGAAATTTTCCTGATGTCGCGCGTTTTTATCATGAAGAGGTCATCCAGCGCAGCAATGCGCTGATCATCAGCATGCTCGAGCGTGGCATCTCGCGCGGCGAGTTTCGCCCTATAGACAAGGTCAATGCCAATCTGGTGATCGTTGCTCCGGTGGTGATGCTGATGATGTGGAAGCACTCGTTCCACTCCTGCCGGCTGGAGCCAATTTCGGCGCCTGATTATCTGGATTGTTTTCTTGATCTGCTGCTCAATGGCTTGCAGGCGACACCAGCCAGCCCCACCACTCACTGACTACCTACAAGAATATGTCCACACGCACACGCCGGGTTGTTCTGCTGATGATCGTGATCGCAGCCGTCGTCGCTGGCGCCGGAATGTTCATGCGCTCAAAGACGCCTCCGGTGCCTGTCAAAGCAGTCGCGTCGCCACCACCTGCACTGGAGTTTCTGGCCCAGGAAGTGTTCACGACGGCACCAGTGGATTTACAGAAGACGCTGTATCTTTCCGGTGCGCTGCGAGCGTTTGACGTGGCGAGCGTGAAAGCACGCGTAGCTGCGGATGTGCGGGAAGTCCTGGTCCGGGAAGGCGAAGCAGTCAAAAGTGGCCAGGTTGTCGTGAAGATGGACGCAACTGAATATCTGGCGCGCGTCGAGCAGGCGCGCGGCAACCTGAATTCGGCGCGCGCGCAGCTGGACATCGCTGCCAGGAACCGCGACAACAATCGGGCGTTGGTCGACAGAGGCTTCATCTCGCGCAACGCCTTCGATAACTACGCAAGCCAGTATGCTGCCGCAGAGGCGAATGTCGAAGCGGCAAAAGGCGCGCTGGATGTGGTGCAGAAATCGCTGAATGACACCGTGATCCGTTCACCGATTTCAGGACTAGTGGCAATGCGTTACGCACAACCGGGGGAAAAAGTCTCTGCTGATAACAAGCTGCTGGATATCGTGAATCTACGCAAAATGGAGCTGGAGGCTGCCGTTCCAACCAATGTTATTGCTAGTGTCGCGCTGAATCAGCGCGTGATGTTACGGATTGAAGGTTTGCCGCAGCAGTTTGAAGGTAAGGTAGTGCGCATCAATCCGGCGACGCAAGCCGGATCGCGCTCAGTGCTGGTCTATGTACAGATCGATAATCCACAGGGCTTGCTGCGCGCGGGAATGTTTGCCGAAGCCCAGCTGGTGCTGAGCTCCAGGCTGGGCGTGCTGGCGCTACCGCAAAATGCGGTCCGCAAGGATGGCAATGGCACCCATGTGTATGTGATCGAAGGCGAACGACTGGCGCGCAGACCGGTGGTCACTGGCCTGAATGGGCGCAGCGGTAATGACTTCATGACCGAGATTCAGTCCGGCCTTGAGTTTGGCGACAAGGTCGTGGCCACCGACATGGGCAGCCTGCAGCCCGGCGCGCTGGTCCGCGTCGCAGTAGCCAAGTAAGCATATTCCAAGCCTCCCGCGCCTCACCCAACGCACTTACGTAAAAGGACAGTCAACCCATGTGGTTCACCCGTATCAGCATCGGCAACCCCGTGCTGGCCACCATGATGATGATGGCTTTCGTTGTGCTCGGGCTGTTCTCTTATCACAGGCTGCGGGTCGATCAATTTCCTGATGTGACTTTCCCCGTGGTGGTGGTTCAAACCGAATATCCCGGTGCAGCGCCAGAGACGGTAGAGACAGATATCACGCGCAAAGTCGAAGAGGCGGTCAATACGATCAATGGTATCAACAGCCTGACCTCACGCTCCTATGAAGGACAGTCGATCGTCATCATTGAATTCGTTCTGACAGTCGATCCCGCACAGGCAGCGCAGGATGTGCGCGAAAAAGTCGCACTGATCAAATCCAGCTTTCGCAAGGAAGTCAAAGAGCCGCGCGTGACGCGCTATGACCCCGCAGACCGCCCGATCTTCTCGATCGCCGTGACCAACGACGGGGCCCAAGGCAAATTCACGATGCGCGAGCTGACCACCGTAGCTGATCAGTTGGTGAAAAAACGTCTGGAGAATGTGCGAGGCGTCGGTTCGGTGACACTGGTAGGCGGGGTCAAACGCGAGATCCAAATCTATGTCAAGCCGGCGGAGATGGAGGCGCTGAATATCAGCATGGATCAGCTGATCAACGCCATTCGCAATGAAAATCAGGAGCTACCAACAGGGTCAGTGCGCGCAAAAGCCAATGAGCAAGTGGTTCAGGTACAGGGACGCCTCAAGCGTCCGGAAGATTTTGAGCGCATCGCGGTCGCGACGCGTGGTGGCCGCGCTGTCTTGCTGGGACAAATCGCACAAGTAGTCGACAGTCAGCAAGAGCAGGAAAATCTCGCACTATTCAATGGCCAGCGCACGCTGGCGCTGGATGTGCTGAAGGCTCAGGGCCAAAACACCATCGAAGTCGCCGACGGCCTGAAAAAAGTCATCAAGGAACTCCAGCCCACGCTGGATGCGCTGCATCCCGGCATGAAGCTGGAAGTCATCAAGGATGGCTCGCGACAGATTCGCGTCGGTGTCGACAATGTGCGCCGCACGCTGATCGAGGGTGCGCTGCTGACCATTCTGATTGTCTTTTTGTTCCTGAACTCGTGGCGCTCAACCGTGATCACCGGGCTCACATTGCCGGTGTCACTGATCGGTACCTTTCTGTTCATGGACATGTTCGGCTTCACGATCAATATGATTACGCTGATGGCGCTGTCCTTGTGCGTCGGCCTGCTGATCGATGATGCAATTGTGGTTCGCGAAAATATCGTTCGCCATGCGGGGATGAGAGTAAATGGCCGCTTCAAGAGTCCGCGTGTTGCGGCACTGGAAGGCACGCAAGAGATTGGCCTGGCGGTGTTGGCGACCACGTTCTCCATCGTTGCAGTGTTCCTGCCGGTGGGCTTCATGGGTGGCATTATCGGGCGCTTCTTCCATCAGTTTGGCGTCACCGTCGCGGCGGCGGTGCTGATCTCGATGTTTGTGTCGTTCACACTTGACCCCATGCTGTCCTCGGTCTGGCATGACCCGGCGGTGTATGGCGAGCATTCGCGCAGAGGCTGGTATGCCAACACGATAGGCCGCGTACTTGAGCAGTTCGAGCGCCTGGTGCAATGGTTCTCGGGCGTATATCAAAAGGCGCTGAAATGGGCGCTGCAGCATCGTATCGCCACGCTGGTACTGGCGGCCGCTACTTTCTTTGGTGGCTTCATTATTCCTGCATCTGGTCTGGTTGGTACCGAATTCGTGCCGCAGGCCGATTATTCGGAAACCGGTGTGATCTACAACACCCCTATCGGTTCGTCGCTGGAGTTCACTGAAAGCAAAGCCCGACAAGTCGAGGCAGCGCTGCGCACGCTACCCGAAGTGCGCGATCTCTACACCACGATCAACACGGGGACTGTGCAGGGCAAGAGTTACGCGACTACCTATGCACGGTTGGTGCCGCGGGCTGAGCGGACGCGCAGCACCAAGCAGCTTAACCAGCCACTGCGAGAGCAGCTTGAAAAAATCCCGGGCATCACGGTCACGCATGTGGGCACGCTGGATGGTGTGGGGGGCGACAACAAGCAATTACGCCTCTCGATACTCGGCCCTGATCTGAAACAGCTGGGAAAGCTGGCCGACGAAGCTACCACCAAGATTCGCGCAGTGCAGGGCGTGGTGGATCTGGATTCCAGCCTAAAGCCCAACAAACCCAGCATCTGGGTAGAGCCTTATCGCGATGTTGCCGCTGATCTCGGCGTGGGGGTCGCACAGATAGGTAACACCCTGCGTCCTTTGCTGGCCGGTGATCCAGTGGTTGGCTGGCGTGCACCAAATGACGAAACCTACGATGTGACGGTTCGCCTTGCACCGTCCGAGCGAACCAATATTGAAGACCTGTCCCGGCTGCGAATCGCCAGCACGCAGATGAACGGCGACGGCACGCCGCGCATGGTGCCGCTGCGCCAAGTGGCCAGTATCACACCGGCCTCGGGTGCGAATCAGATCAATCGCCGCGACCTGAACCGCGAGGTCGAGCTGTCAGCGAATGTCGTGGGACGCTCGTCCGGCCAGGTCAGCGCGGAAGTAAGAAAGGTGTTGGAGAATATGAAATGGCCTGCGGGCTATCGCTTTCAGGTGGGGGGCGCGACCAAGAACATGCAAGAGTCCTTCGGCTATGCGCTGCAGGCTTTGCTGCTGGCGATCATTTTCATCTACATGATTCTGGCGTCGCAATTCGCGAGCTTCCTGCAGCCGGTCGCGATCATGTCGGCGCTACCGCTGACGCTCATCGGTGTTTTCCTGTCTCTGGTGTTTTTCCGTTCCACGCTGAATCTTTTCTCGATCATCGGCTTCGTGATGTTAATGGGCCTGGTCACGAAAAATGCGATTCTGCTGGTGGACTTTGCCAATCAGGCACGCAAACAAGGGATGGAAAGAGGCGCTGCATTGCTGGAAGCTGCCCACGTACGACTGCGTCCCATTCTGATGACAACGCTGGCCATGGTCTTCGGCATGATTCCTCTGGCGCTGGGTTTGTCGGAGGGTTCAGAGCAGCGTGCGCCGATGGGACAAGCGGTCATTGGCGGCATCATTACCTCCTCGATACTGACGCTGGTGGTGGTGCCGGTGATCTACACCTGGCTGGATGATTTTGCTGTCTGGGCGCGAGGCCGTTTCTTTCCACAATCTGTCGATACCGAGACCCGTGGCACCGCGGCGGAAGCCAATGTGACCACCAAAAATAATGACGCCGTTTGATAAAATCGCAAGTTACCCGACATTGACGGCCCCTACCTGAAGAAAGCCATGAACCTGGAACAAGCCCGCGTGAACATGATCGAGCAACAGATCCGTACCTGGGAGGTACTCGACAAAGAAGTCCTGAAAACACTGGTCGCCGTGCGCCGCGAAGCCTTCGTGCCTGCTGCCTATCAGGCACTCGCTTTCGTCGACACCGAGATTCCTTTGCCCGGCGGCGAAAACATGCTGTCACCGAAACTGGAAGCGCGCCTATTGCAGGAAGCCGGCATCAACGATACTGAATCCGTGCTTGAGGTCGGCACAGGCTCTGGTTATATGGCTGCGCTACTCGCACATCATGCAAGACATGTGACCTCGGTCGAGATACTCCCCGAGCTGAAGGCATTGGCAGAAAAAAATCTCTCGGCCTATGGCATAGCCAATGTGAATGTTGAACTGGGTAATGGCGCACAGGGCTGGGCTGGAAGTGGAACGCGCGCCGCACCCTGGGATGTGATCGTGATCTCCGGTGCGTTGCCAATATTGCCGCGTGTCTTTCTCGAACAGTTGAGCATTGGCGGTCGGCTCCTGGCCATCATTGGTGAAGCGCCGGTAATGTCAGCCTGCTTGTTCACCCGTACTGCGCCGGAAGCATGGAGTGAAACCAAACTTTTCGAAACCTGTATCAAGCCCTTGCGCCATGCCCTCGCGCCGGCTGCATTCCATTTTTGATTGAACGAAGTCACGAGCAATGGAACATCTCTCTCCTCCCGAACTCGCCCAATGGCTGGCCGATGCCGCGCGTGAACAACGCGAGGTTCCCACTCTCCTGGATGTGCGCGAGCCCTGGGAATGGGATACCTGCCGCATACCTGGCTCGCAAGCAATGCCGATGGCCAGTGTCCCCGCTCGGCAGGAAGAGCTGAACCCCGAGCAAGCCATCGTCTGCATCTGCCATCACGGCGCGCGCAGCATGCAAGTCGCAGCTTTTCTTGAGCGCGCAGGTTTTAGCAAGGTATACAACCTGACAGGCGGAGTTCACGGCTGGGCAGTGCAGGTCGATCCCTCGATGCCCACGTACTGACCAAGAGCGTGTCCCGAATACGGGTTTAACGGAATAAAAATGCGAACAACTCGAATAGCATCACTGATAGCCGCCTGTCTGGGCATGAACGCGATGCATGTGCAGGCGCTGGATTTGTTGCAGGCTTATCGCGATGCTCAGGCCTTTGACAGCCAATTTGCCAGTGCTCGCGCAACTCGCGAAGCCAATCTCGAAAAAACTGCGCAGGGTCGCGCGGGTCTGCTGCCGCAGGTAGGCATCACAGGCAGCGTCAGCAAAATCGAGGGGTATTCCTCGCAACCCTCCGACATCAGCTACAACTCCAACACATTGCAACTGCAGTTGCAGCAACCACTGTATCGCCCTGCGAATATTGCCGCCTATGAGCAGAGCAAGCTGCAAGTCGCTGCCAGCGAAACACAGTTCGAGCAGGCTAAAGCCGATCTGACCTTGCGTGTCGCGCAAGCCTATTTCGACGTGCTGACCACACAAGATGCGCTGGTGTTTATCCGCGCCCAGAAAGTCGCGATCACCGAGCAGCTGTCGGCAGCAAAAAGAAATTTTGAAGTAGGCACGGCTACCATCACAGACACCCATGAGGCGCAGGCTCGCTTCGATCTAGCGCTTTCACAGGAAATCGCGGCACTCAACGACCTGGAAATCAAACGCAACCTGCTCGCCCAAATCACCGGCAAATTGCCGGGCGAGCTGCAAGGCCTGCGCCAGGGCGTCAGGCTCAGCCCACCCGATCCGCAAAATGTCCGCCAGTGGGTAGAGAGCGCGGAAGCTGGAAATTTCGCGGTAGTTACGCAGGCATTTATCGCTGAGTCTGCAAAGCTCGATATCGAGCGCAGCCGCAGCGGCCACAAGCCGACGCTGGACGCCGTGGCGAGCTACGGACAGAACAAGGGACTTGCCTTTGCGCCGCAGCTGACCATCACCACTGCGTCGGTCGGGGTTCAATTCAATTTACCCGTGTATGCAGGCGGCGCGACCAGCAGCCTGATACGACAGGCACTTTCATCAGAAGAAAAAGCGCGCGCCGATCTCGACACCGCCCGGCGCAATGCGGCGCAATCGGCGCGAACAGCCTTTCTGAGCGTACAGAGCGGATTGTCACAGGTCAGGGCACTGGAGGCGGCGGAAACCTCGAGCAACTCGGCGCTTGAGTCAAATCGTCTTGGCTATGAGGTTGGCGTACGCATCAACATTGACGTGCTAAACGCGCAGCAGCAGCTGTACTCGACTCGACGTGATCTGGCAAAAGCGCGCTATGACACCTTGATCAACGGGCTGCGACTGAAAGCAGCTGTGGGCATGCTTAGCGAAGCCGATCTCGCCGAGCTGAACAGTCTGCTGGACACACACTGAATGTTAGATTTTCGAAATTTCGCGTAAGCGGACGCTGAATACATCCATGTTTTATGGCGAGCCAGCGGAGCGGTGCGGCGCAGGGCCTGGCAAAATCAAGGGATTGTCTTAATGAACTCAGCTGAAAAAGTTTTTGGTTTTTGTTTAACCAGCGCCTCCTTCATCGAACTAAAAGATGGTAGCGGTCGGCCGCTAACGATACAAATAACTTCCTGAAACTCTCATAACAACCGTTTCAGGCAATTCAGAAGCGGCTATACTTAGCGTCAATAAATAGAACGATCGTGCGGCAAACTTGGCTTGGTGAAATCGTCAATAACCGCCAAAGAAACAGCAAAACACCAGGCGCCCCCGTCTGCAGTTTTTTATTTAGCAAGTCCTGCAAATGCGTCAGACCCCCTGACGTCTTTTTGAACCCGTCGGAACACCATGAACTTCTCGCCCACTGCTCGCCTTCTCCTCTTACCTACTGTCATTGTGTCGCTACTGGCCGCCTGCGGCGACAAGAAACCGGCCGCACCCGGACCAGGCGCAGGTGCTCCGCCGCCCGCAAATGTCGCGACCATCAGCATCGCGCCCGAACAAGTAGCGAACGTGACCGAACTGCCCGGCCGAATCGAGGCCATACGCAGTGCCGAGGTGCGCGCCCGCGTCGGCGGCATCGTGCAAAGACGTTTGTTCAATGAGGGCAGTGAAGTGCGGGCCGGGGCAACGCTCTACCAGATCGATCCTGCGCCCTTCCAGGCCTCGGTCAGCAATGCCGAAGCCACGCTCGCTCGCGCGGAGGCGAATCTGGGACAAACCAACACGCGGCTGAACCGCTACCGCGCACTGGTTGATACCAATGCGATCAGCAAGCAGGAATTCGACGACGCGCAGAGCGCGCAAAAACTGGCCGCCGCCGATGTCGCTGCTGCCAAGGCCTCACTGGATGCCGCTAAGCTGAATCTTTCTTATTCGACGATCACGGCGCCGATCACGGGCCGTATCGGCCGCACACTGGTCACCGAGGGTGCGCTGGTAACGGCCAACGATCCGACGGCGCTGGCGATCATCCAGCAGCTGGATCCGATCTATGTGACGCTCACCCAGTCCTCGGTCGAGATGGCGCAGCTCCGCGAAAAAGTCTCTCAGTCGGGGCATGGTGGCGTGAAAACCAAGCTCACACTCGTGACCGAGGATGGCAAACCGTATCCGCACGCAGGTCAGCTGCTGTTCTCAGAGGCGACCGTCGACCCAAGCTCCAGTTCGGTGATCCTGCGCGCGCAATTCCCTAATCGCGAACGCACGCTACTGCCGGGTATGTATGTTCGCGTGCGCCTCGAACAAGGTGTGCGCCCGAACACCATCACGGTGCCGCAGCAAGCCGTGATGCGTACTGCCGATGGCTCGATGGTGATGACGGTGGATGCCGAGGGCAAGGTCGCACCGCGCCCCGTCAAGACGGGTGGCGCCTATGGCACCAGCTGGATCGTCACCTCAGGACTCAAAGAAGGCGATCAGGTAATCGTCGAAGGCCTGCAAAAGGCCAAACCGGGCGCAACGGTCAAGCCCAGCCCATGGCAACCGGGCGGTGCGCCCGCAGGTGCTGCGCCCGCTGCTGCGGCCCCTGCCGCCGCCACGCCCGAGAAAAAATAAGGAAGCACCGCCATGGCAAAGTTTTTCATCGACCGCCCGGTGTTCGCCTCGGTGATCGCGCTGTTCGTCTTGCTGGCGGGTGTGCTTGCCATTCCCAAGCTCCCCGTCTCGCAGTATCCGCAGATTGCACCACCGACCATCATCGTCAACTCGATCTATCCGGGTGCCTCAGCAAAGACAGTGGACGAGAGCGTCACCAGCCTCATCGAGCAAGAGATGAATGGCGCGGAAAACATGCTCTACATCGAATCTCAGAGCCAGTCGGATGGTAGTTCGACGGTGTCGGTCACATTCAAGAACGGCACCAATCCCGAACTCGCAGCCGTCGACGTGCAGAACCGCCTCAAGCGTATCGAGGCACGGCTGCCGCAGGCTGTCGTGCAGCAAGGCGTGACGATCACGCGTGCACGCAGCAACCTGCTGATGTTCGTGAACCTGATCTCGACCACGGGCGAGCAATCGCCGGTGGCGCTGGGCGACTACCTGGCGCGCAACGTACTCAACGAAATCAAGCGTATCCCCGGCGTCGGTGTCGCGCAGCTGTTCGGCACCGAGCGCGCGATGCGGGTCTGGGTTGATCCGGACAAACTGCTGGGCTTCAAGCTGACACCGACCGATGTCGTGCAGGCCATCAAAGCCCAAAACGCGCAGTTTTCCGCCGGTATCCTCGGTGATCTGCCGGCGCCTGCCAAGCAGCGCATCGCCACATCGATCGTAGTAACGGGGCAGCTCGCCACACCCGAAGAGTTCGGTAACATCGTGCTGCGCGCTACGCCCGGCGGCGCGACTGTACGCATCCGAGATATCGGTAGCGTCGAAGTCGCTGGGCAGTCGTATGGCTTTGCAGCACGCCTGAACGGCAAGGATATTGCCGCAGTTGGCATTCAGCTGACACCGACAGCCAATGCACTTGAGACGGCGAAGCTGGTGCGCGCCAAGATGGCCGAGCTGAAAAAATACTTCCCGCCTGGCGTCGACTACAAGATCCCCTACGACACCTCGCTGTTCATCAATATCTCGATCGAGGAAGTGGTCAAAACCTTGGTCGAGGCGGTGATACTGGTATTCCTGGTAATGCTGTTGTTCCTGCAAAGCCTGCGCTACACCCTGATCCCAGCCATCGTGGTGCCGGTGTCCCTGATGGGTACCTTCGCCACCATGATGGTATTCGGTTACTCGATCAATGTGCTGACCATGTTCGGCATGGTGCTGGCGATCGGTATTCTGGTCGACGATGCGATCGTCGTGGTGGAAAACGTTGAGCGCATCATGAGTGAAGAAGGCTTGCCGCCGCGCGAAGCCACGATCAAAGCCATGAGCCAGATCACTGGCGCCATCATCGGCATAACGGCGGTACTGATTGCAGTATTCGTGCCGATGGCTTTCTTCACTGGCTCGGTGGGCGCGATCTATCGGCAGTTCTCGATCTCGATGGTGTCATCCATGGTGTTTTCGGCCATCATGGCGCTGACCCTCACGCCCGCGCTGTGCGCGACGCTGCTCAAACCCGTTGATCCCAATCATCACGAACGCAAAGGTTTGTTTGGTGCGTTCAATCGCTTGTTCAGACGCACGACCAACAGCTACCAGACCGGTGTGCAGAAAATTCTGAAATCGACGCTGCGCTATATGGTGCTCTACGGCGTAATCGTTGCGGCGGTGGTCTGGATGGCGGTACGCATGCCAACATCATTCCTGCCTGCCGAAGACCAAGGCTATCTGCTGGCCAATGTCCAGCTCCCACCGGGTGCCAGCACAGGCCGCACGCTGGAAGTGATGAAACAAGCTGAGGCATATTTTCTGAAAGAGCCGGGTGCGGAGGCCATCGTGTCTGTGATCGGCTACAGCTTTTCAGGCAATGGACAAAATGGCGGGCTGCTATTCGTACCTCTGAAAGACTGGAAAGAACGCACCACGCCTGAACTTAGCTCGCAAGGTATCGCGACCAAAGCGCTCTCCCTGATGGCGACCATACGCGATGCAATCGTTTTCACGGTAAATCCGCCGGCGATCCGCGAGCTTGGCAATGCGACTGGCTTCTCACTGCGCCTGCAAGACCGCGCGGGGCTGGGTCATGATGCGCTACTGGCGGCGCGCAATCAGCTGCTGGGCATGATGTCCAAGAGTCCTGTGATCAAAGGCGCGCGGCCTGAAGGCATGGAAGATTCTCCGCAGCTGAAACTGGAGATCGACCGCGACAAAGCCAATGCACTGGGTCTCACCGTCGCAGACATTAATGCGACACTCGCTGGTACCTTTGGCTCGACCTATGTCAATGACTTCCCCAACGTGGGCCGGCAGCAGCGCGTGATCGTGCAGGCGACTGCCGAAAAGCGGCTGATGCCTGAAGACCTGGAGAAGCTGCACATCCGCAATGCACAAGGCAATATGGTGCCGATGTCAGCCTTCATGCGCAGTCACTGGATCAATGGCCCGGTGCAGTTGATACGCTTCAACGGTTATCCGGCAATGAAGATACAGGGCGACGCTGCACCGGGCGCGTCGTCCGGCGATGCATTGGCTGAAGTCGAACGGCTGATCGCACAACTGCCCTCGGGCATAGGCTATGAGTGGGCCGGTCAGTCATTCGAGGAAAAGGCTGCAGGCTCCACTGCGATGCTGCTGTTTGCGCTATCACTGCTGGCGGTCTTCCTCGTACTGGCCGCCCTCTACGAGAGCACTTCCATCCCGTTGGCCGTGCTACTGGTCGTGCCGCTGGGCGTTCTGGGCGCGGTTGCCTTCACCTTGTTCCGGGGCATGCCAAACGATGTGTATTTCAAGGTCGGCTTGATCGCCATCATTGGCTTGTCAGCAAAAAACGCCATCCTCATTATTGAATTCGCAAAAGACTTGCAGGCCGATGGCATGGACCTGATAGAGGCCACGCTCACTGCCGTGAAGCTTCGCTTCCGCCCAATCATCATGACTTCGCTGGCCTTCATACTCGGCGTGCTGCCGCTGGTGGTCGCAACGGGTGCGGGCTCAGCCAGTCAGCGAGCGATCGGCACTGGCGTGATGGGCGGGATGATCACCGCTACGGTGCTGGCCGTTTTCTTTGTACCGGTTTTTTTCGTGGTAGTTCGTCGCATCTTCAAGGGTAATGAGCGACAGCGCAAACTGTATGCTGCCCACTTGCATCAAAACGAGGCATAACAATGACAAAAAAGCTCACTCTTCCTATCGTCGCACTGACTGGCGCCATGGCACTCTCAGGCTGCCAGATCATGCCGACTTTTTTCAAGCCGGCAGCACCCGTGCCCTCGATGTATCCTGAGGGTGACAGTACGGCGACAAAATCTGTTGGCGATATCGGCTGGAATGAATTTTTTCAAAACCCTGATCTTCGCGAAGTCATCGGCGCTGCGCTGAGCAACAATCGCGATCTGAAAACAGCGGTACTGCGCATCGAAGAAGCCCGTGCGCTTTACAACATTCAGCGCGCGGACCAGCTACCCACTATCAATGCGACTGGCGGTTTGAGTACATCGCGCCAACTCCTGGCTGGCACGATGCGCGAAAACACAGTGTATCAAGTGGGTCTTGGGATGGCCGCGTTTGAGCTGGATTTCTTTGGCAGGGTAAAAAATCTGTCGGCGGCTGCGCTGTCCCAATACCTCGCCACGGAAGAGGCGCGTCGCGCATTCCAGATTTCACTGGTGAGCGAAGTGGCCAAGGCCTGGCTGACCGAGCGCGCGTTGGCAGAGCAAAGGCAATTGGCAGAGCGCACTTACAAGGCCCGGGAAAGCTCGCGCGAACTGGTGAAGAAACGCCTTGATGCAGGTATTACCAATGCATTGGAATTCCAGCAGAGCGAAACGCTGGTGCAATCGGCGCGCGTATCGTTACTTGCCTTGCGTCGGCAGCACGCACTGGCCGTGAATGCGCTGACGCTGCTCACGGGCTACGGCATGAAAATGCCACCCCAGACCGCCACGCTGTCGAATCAAGTGATCACGGCTGATATCGGTGCCGGTTTGCCATCGGATCTGCTCTCCCATCGTCCTGATATACGAGCCGCCGAGCAGAGGTTGCGCGCCAGCCAGGCCAATATCGCCGCCGCCCGCGCTGCTTTTTTCCCGCGCATCTCGCTCACCACCGGCTTTGGACTGGCCAGCGGTGATCTCGGTGATTTATTCGATACCAGTTCACGCACCTGGAATTTCGCACCCCAGCTGGTGCTTCCCATCTTTGACAATGGGCGCAACAAATCAGGTCTGAACCTGGCAGAAGTAAGAAGCAATATCGCGATCTCCAACTATGAAAAAACCATTCAGGTCGCTTTCCGTGAAGTCGCCGATGCACTGGCCGCCCGTGCGACACTGGCGGAAGAGATCGATGCGCAGAAGGCTGTCCGTGATGCGCAATTCGAGCGTCTGTCACTCGCACAGGCACGCTATCAGAATGGCATCTCCAGCTATCTGGATGTGCTGGATGCCGAGCGTGAATTGTTCAATGCCGAACAGGCGCTGGTGCAGTCGCAGCTGCTGAGGCTGACGAATACGGTCGACCTGTATCGTTCGCTGGGCGGAGGATTTACCGAGCCGGAGAAGCAGTAAATGAATTTTTGATTCGATACAGCACGTGCATTTTTAAGGGATGTCCGGGCGCAATGCCCGGATGTTCGAAGGTCTCTCCTTCGTAAACCATGCCAATTCTCGACATCACTGCTCTTGAACGCACATTCTGCACTGCAGTGAATGCGACGATCTCTTGCAGGCACAATCGCCGGAAACCTGTTTCCAGCACCGCCTGAGCTTTCCCCGGGCACTTGCCCAAGCTCTCTCCCGGCGGCAAGCCTCTCAGCACAATGATTCAGGAAGATCGCGCTTGATTTTGTTTTGCGACACTTCTGCGCTTGCAAAGCTCTTCATCGACGAAGAGCACAGCGGACAAATGCTTGGAGCAGCTCAACAAGCGTCTGCCATTTCGGTATGCAGAATCGCCTGGGCGGAAATGATGGCTGTGATGGCAAGGCGAGCACGTGAAATACCTGAAGATGCTGACACCATCGATTCTGGGCGAACCCGGTTCGAGCAAATGTGGCTGGATTTTGCAGTCATCGAGATGAACCAGAAGCTGGTCAAGCTGGCAGGCGACATCGCGGAGGCGTTTGCGCTGAGGGCCTATGACAGCGTTCAGCTAGCAGCGGCACAGCGATTGCATCATGGCGCGAACGGACAGATGACTTTCGCCTGTTTCGACAAACGTTTGCAAAAAGCTGCCGCCGTCATGGGTTTGCAGGTACTAGAATTTACCTGACTCGCGCACGAGGTTGACCTGTAGCTGATTCAGCATACCGGAAAGCAGTCGTACCGTTTTTTCGGTCGCGCCGCGGTGCACGTGCGTGAACTGCGCTGCACTTGCGGATACTTCTGCTAGTTTATCGCGGTCGATTAACCACGCCAGCCACTGGTTGAACAACTCGTTTGCATCGCTTACTCGCACCGCGACACCCGACTGAACAGCATCCTCGGTGATCTGCGCAAAATTGAAGGTGTGTGGCCCGACAAACACTGGTTTACCGCATGACAGGGCCTCGATCAGATTCTGTCCGCCAAGTGGCAACAGGCTGCCGCCGATGAAGGCCATGTCAGAGACTGCGTAGAAGGCAAACAGCTCTCCCAGTGAATCTCCCAGCAGTATATGAACATGCGGTGACAGCGACTCCGGTCCGAGTTGTGAACGACGCAGATAATCGAGCCCTCGCTGATCCAGAAGCCGCGCGACTTCTGCAAAGCGCTGCGGATGGCGCGGAACGATGATCAGTAGCGTCTCTTGCGGGAGCGTCGCACGCATATACGCATCGAGCAGCAAGATTTCTTCACCCTCGCGCGTGCTCGCGCACAGTAACACCGGGCGTTGCCCGAATTGACGGCGCCATTGTGCTCCCAGCTCAATCATCGGCTCAGGCGGGGCGATATCGAATTTCAGGCTGCCGGTGACGGTAACGTTCTCGGCTCCGAGTTGGCGCAAGCGCTCGGCATCGGCTTGGGTCTGTGCAGCGAACAAGCTTATCTTCTTCGCGGCCTCTCTGAACAGGCCGGCAAAACGCTGCGCTTGGCGCAAAGATTTTTCTGACAAGCGCGCATTGACCAGTGCGACAGGTACGCTCTCCTGATGGCAGCTGTGTGTCAGTGCTGGCCAGACTTCGGTTTCCATCAGTACGCACAGCGATGGCCGGGTCGCTTGCACGAAACGCCGGGTCATGCTCAAGGTGTCATACGGAAGGTAGGACTGCAGAACCCGCGAATCCTTGCCGAACAGGGTAGCTCCCGTCGCACGGCCAGTGGGCGTCATGTGCGTGAGCAGAATCTGATATTGCGGGTATTGTTTGAGCAGCGCCCGTATCAGCGGCTCGGACGCGCGCGTCTCGCCAACGGATACCGCATGTACCCAGATCAGCGGCGATGGAAAGTGAGCACCCAATCCGAAACGCTCGGCAATGTGCTGGCGATAGCCTGCTTCCTTGCGACCGCGCCACCACAGGCGTAGCAGCACGAGAGGCAGCAGCAGCCACCAGAGCGCGGAGTAGACTCGCAGCGTCAGCAGGGGCATTCAGCGTGACACTCAGGCCGCAAAAGGCAGCTCGGCATCCGGCTTGACTTGGCGGATGGCCTTGCCCAACGACTGCTGTATGCGAGAGAGCGCGTCTTCGTTCTCCGCCTCGAAGCGCAGCACCAGTACTGGCGTGGTATTCGATGCCCGCACCAGCCCAAAGCCATCAGCGTATTCGACTCGAACACCATCAATAGTGAGTACCTGTTTTGCATCGGGCCAGCGGGCTTCTCTCTGCAGCCGCTCGACGAGGACGTGGTTCTCTCCCTCGGCACATTTGATCTGCAATTCGGGCGTTGACAACGACTGTGGCAAAGCATTCAGCGTGGCACTGGGATCCGCCACTCTGGAGAGTATCTCAAGCAGGCGCGCGCCGGCATACAGACCATCATCAAAGCCATACCAGCGATCCTTGAAGAACACATGACCGCTCATTTCGCCGCCCAGTGGCGCCTGAGTCTCTTTCATCCGCGCCTTCACCAGCGAGTGTCCCGTCTTGCCCATCAGTGGCTCGCCACCCGCAGCCTTCACGACCTCGGCCACATGACGACTGCATTTCACGTCATACAAAATCGGCGCGCCCGGATGACGCGATAGCACCTCCTGCGCAAACAGCATCAGCTGACGATCGGGATAGATGATCTGTCCATCCTTGGTGACGACACCCAGTCGGTCGCCATCGCCATCGAATGCCAGACCGAGCACCGCATCCGTCGTTCGCAACGCATGAATCAGATCTTCAAGGTTTTCGGGATGGGCAGGATCAGGATGGTGATTGGGGAAATTGCCATCAACATCGCAGAATAACTCGATAAGCTCGCAACCCAGTCCACGATACAGATCCCCGGCAACTGCACCGGCAACGCCATTGCCGCAATCGATCGCGAGCTTCATCGGTTTCGCCAGCTTGATGTCGCCGATGATGCGCGCCAGGTAGGCCTCGCGAATGTCGTGCTGGCGATATCCGCCTTGACCGCTCGAAAAATCACTGGCAAGAATGCGCTGATAGAGTCGCTGTATGGTCTCGCCATAGATTGCCTCGCCGGCCAGCACCATCTTGAAGCCGTTGTAATCCGGCGGATTGTGACTACCGGTGACCATGATGCCGCTGGGCGCGCCCAGAGCGTAAGTCGCGAAGTACAGCATGGGAGTCGCCACCATGCCGACATCGATCACGTCCACTCCTGCGGATTGCAAGCCCTCGGCCAGCGCAGCGGACAGCGACGGGCCGCTCAGCCGACCATCACGTCCTATGACGACGGTCTTTTCACCTTTGATGAGTGCAGCGCTGCCGAATGCCTGGCCGATTTGCCGCGCAATACGGATGTCGAGCGTCTTGCCAAGCACGCCGCGAATGTCATACGCCTTGAAAATGCCCGGTGTCAGGCTTGCGTTGCTGTTTGCCATAGTTGTTCGGTCAGTGGTTTCGGTGAATTCTGTTTACTCAGTCGATCTGGTGTATTCAGATCGTTTGCAAGAGGTGCGGTGCCTCAGCAGGAATACTCGACAGACAGACTGCGAGCGCCTCGTCCCATGCTGGCAGCGATCCGAAATTCTGCTGGAATGATGTCGTGTTCATCACGGAATTCTTCGGGCGTTGCGCTGGCGTCGGATAGTCTTTCGTAGGAATGGGCTTGAGCGTTGGCTTTTGCGCCACGAAAGGATGCGAAAAAATCTTCTCGGCAAAACCATACCAGCTGGTCTGACCGCCAGCGCACAGATGATAAACACCGCTGAGTTCGCTCAATCGATCAGGATTTTCTGCTTTTTTGATTGCCTCGGCAGTTGCCGAGGCAATCGTGCGACTCCAGGTCGGCGCGCCGATCTGATCGCTGACGATAGACAGCTCAGGTCGGCTCTGCGCCAGACGCAGCATCGTCAGTAGAAAATTTTTGCCGGTCAAGCCATATACCCAACTGGTTCGAAAAATCAGATGCGGCACACCAACAGCCGCAATGGCCTGCTCACCCGCGAGTTTGGATTGTCCATAAACCGACAAGGGGCCGGTCGCATCGGTTTCAGTCCAAGGCACCTGCTTGCTGCCATCGTAGACATAGTCGGTCGAATAGTGAATTAGTGCGGCGCCCAGATGTTTTGCCTCTTCTGCGAGGATGCCAGGCGCTCGCGCATTGATTGCATAAGCGAGCGCTTGCTCGGATTCTGCCAGATCCACCGCGGTATACGCCGCCGCGTTGATGATCAGCGCCGGACGCTCTGCACGAATCGCATGGCGTATCGAGTCAGGATCTGACAAATCCATGTGGGTACGACCGAGAACCATGAGGTCACCCAGCCCGACAAGCGCTCTCGCCAGCTCCCCGCCTACCTGGCCATCGCGGCCCGTGACCAGTATCTTCATGGGTAGGAGTCAGCCTGAGCGAGCGGCACACCCACCTTGTCTTTCTCGGACAGCACGGGTTCACCTTGCAGCGGCCAGTCGATGTCCAGCACCGGGTCATTCCATAACAAGGTCCGCTCATGCTCTGGCGCATAGTAATCGGTGGTCTTGTACAAAAAATCTGCACTATCGGTGGTCACCAGAAAGCCATGCGCAAAACCCGGCGGTATCCATAGCTGCCGGTGACTCTCAGCGGACAATCGCACCGAAACGGATTGACCGAAAGTCGGCGAACTCCGTCGCATGTCGACCGCGACATCGAATACTTCACCTTGCGTGACACGCACCAGTTTTCCTTGTGGCTGATGCATCTGGTAATGCAAGCCGCGCAGTACACCGCGTGCAGAACGCGAATGATTGTCTTGCACAAAGGGCAAATGCACACCGGTCAGCTCTTCAAAGCGCCGCTGGTTGTGACTTTCAAAGAAAAACCCGCGTGAATCGCCAAATACTTTGGGCTCGATGATGAGCACATCGGGTATTGCTGTCTTGATTACATTCATGGTGTCAGTACACCTTGTCTTTCAGCAGGCGTAGCAGATATTGGCCGTAGGTATT
>Ga0315902_10000560_pt1 | contig 62712 bp, 52 predicted proteins | sample LakEriMetagenome_9_FD_203523 | JGI IMG/M metagenome (GOLD analysis project Ga0315902, IMG submission 203523) | Freshwater fungal communities from buoy surface, Lake Erie, Ohio, United States - Buoy 12 MA117 | ecosystem: Environmental > Aquatic > Freshwater > Lake > Lake biofilm | place: USA... | reverse complement strand
TACAACCACACAATTGTGACCATCAAACCAAATGCCATACGCCAAGACTCTTGTTGTGGAGCCCCAGCAGCAATAGTGCGTTCGATTTGATCGAAATCAAGAACCAAGAAGAATGTTGCAAGTGCAACAGCTGCAACGGCTACGAGTAGACCAGTTGCTCCACCTGGGCGTCCAGTGAACAAGGTGATGAGTGAGAAAACGACGTATCCCATCAACGCACCAAGCATGATGCGCGTGAACTTAGGAGTTACGCGAATCTTTCCGCTGCGGTATGCGACCAAGATTCCACCGAAAGCACAAAGTGTTCCGATTACAGCCTGACCAACAATGCCTGAATAAGCCTCGTTGTAAATACGGCTAATTGTTCCAAGTGCAAGTCCTTGTGCTGCTGCGTAAGCGACAATCAGTGGGACGCGAACCTTCTTTGAAAAAATGTTTACCATTGCAAGAACAAAACCACCGAGGAAGCCAACAAGTGCGAGACCTGGGTTATTAGCACCCCATGCGAATGCACCGACTGCGACCAAGACTGCAAACAAAGTTGCAGTGCGCATTACAACATCGTCCATAGTCACACGACCGGTACGAAGTGATGACGCTGCAGGAGCTGCGTAAGTTGTTTCTAGTGAATCGTTTTCAAGACGTGTTGCATCCATTTGTGCAAAACCACGGTTCGAACGAGTTAGTACTGGATTTGAACTGCGCACTAATTTCCCTTTCTAGGAAATCCGCCCCCTTCGGGGTGGGTTAGGTAGTACAAATCTAAAGGCATTTTGCTGAGAATTTCATTTGAAGGCGTTTTGACGCTCATTTTGAGCGCTCCAATCTGGCTGTACCGAGATTGAGGATCCTCCCCTTGGTTATCCCGAAAGATTGCCTGCATAGCGAGCATTCGCCGCCGCAAGCCTGACCTGCCTGGCCTCCAGAATCAACATAGATTGCGTTACGCAATCGCTGATCTGCAAAAAATTGGATCTGTCCGAAGCATCAGTTCGCTTCAAACTTGCGGTGACCGAAGATCTATATTTGTAATATTCTGGAATTAATCCAATTTCAATTAGTAAATTCGGATAGATCAAATTTACTGAAGGCGATGCAATAATTTCAATAATCTGATACTTGCGGACGACTTTTTTGATCACATTTAAGTCATTACGTAACAGCGGCGCAAGCTGCGCAATATCGTTATTGATCAACTTCACATTATTGAGATTGCTTCCAATTATTTCGGCACCATCTAGTTGAGGTGATGTCAAAGGTTCTCCAGCGGTCAGTGTGCTAATAACCTGAATCTTCGCAAGTTCTACCGCTGCGGCCCGAGCAATTTCCTGAGCGCGCGCGGCTGCAGCGGCTACTGCTACTTCATCTACTTCTACAACTTGTGTCACAGTCAAACTATTCCAAGTTGCGCCAGCCCCTCCGTAACCTGCAATATTTGCTGAACCAACATAGGCTTTTGCGCCTGTGGCTATGCGATCAAATGCATACTCACGGAATCTAGACATTGTTGGTGCCGCACCCAGAAAACGAACGCTAGCAAGTGAGCTAGAACCAACGAATGCGGTGTAACCGATAGAAGTTACGCTACTTGGAATGGTTACATCGACGAGTCTCGTAGCATCTTTAAAGGCATTATCTGAAATTGCTATTACGCTGCTTGGAATTGTGTAACTCGTATTTGCACTCGCTGCGGGATAAGCAGCCAGCACGCTTTTATTGATATTGTAAAATACTCCTGCGGCATCGCTGCTATAAGAAGCGTGAGATGGGCTAATAACGAATTTAATTAAATTTGTAGCACCGGTAAAAGCACCAGAGCCGATAGTTGAAACGTTTGATGGAATGTCTACCTGAGTTACCGACGTGGCCCCAGAGAAGGCGTTAGTTCCAAGAGTGGTGGAACCACTCCCAAAATTGATTGCAGGGAGCCTCGATGCGCTGGAAAAGGCCCCTGAGCCAATCGTCATCGCGCCATTTCCAAAAGTGAGCGAAGTTAAGTTAGTTGCACCAGAGAAAGCATTGTTTCCGATTGAGATCGCACTGCTGCCAAATGTGACGCTTGCGAGGTTGGTGTTGTTTGAAAAAGCAGAGGTGCCAATTGACAAAAGGCTATCCGGAAAAGTCACACTAGTTAAAGCTGAGTTTCCTAAGAATGCGTAATTTCCGATAGATGTTAAGCCAGAACCAAAGGTAATACTCGAAAGAGCTGTTATCCCGGCAAAAGCCCGCTCACCAATAGAAGTGACGCCATTACCAATTATCACACTCGCAAGAGCGGTACTTCCCGTGAATGCGTAACCTCCGATAGTTGTGACGTTATCTGGAATCGTAATACTGGTTAGTGAAGGCGTCATAGCAAAAACTTGAAATCCAATTGACTGAAGCCCTGAACCCAGAGTGACGCTTGCAAGTAGTGCTGTGTCCTGAAAAGCAGAGTCACCAATTGTCAAAACGCTATTTGGAATAACAATACTGGTTAGCTTTGAAGCCCCATAGAAGGCGTTGTCACCAATTGTTTGAACTTGATTTCCAAAGGTGACGCTTGTTAATGAGGTCGCACCAAAGCAAATAACTCCACCAATTGAAATCATGCTGTTTGGAAAAACGACACCAGTAACTCCGGTTGAGTAGAGAAATACCCCTCGTCCAGTGCTAGTTGCACCTTCTGGAATAGTCGCGACGCCAATACAGCTTGCACCAGAAGATTCGACAACTACATTATCCGTAACGGTAAAAGTGCCACCGCCACTGCAACTTATATTCTCCGTGACAGCATTTGCAGGGATCATTCCCAAGCCTGATAAAGAAACGGTTAAAGCTAAAATCATTAAAAATAAACGACGCATTACTGACTGCTCTCCGTAGGTATGGGCAAATATCAAATACTCGATCTGAAATTGGCTAATACTCTGCGAAGCAATAACTGTAGCGATCTTACTAATATGCGCTATCTCCTACAAGGAAATCGCTTCAATGGCGGATAAAGCACCAAAATTCAATGGATTACCCCAGCGGAGTAAGCCATCCAAAGATTTTACTTCTTTTTGAAACCCTTAGGGCACTGAGGCTTAACCGCGGTTACCTTCTTGGTTAATTTGCCCTTCACGCAGGTAATTGTTGTTTTCTTAAGATTAGGAATAGTAACTGTTTTTTTGGTCGAGGTAATTGGAGCGCTCTGTTGTGCCACAAAAGCCTCTGCTTCCTTTATTAAATCTAAATGCTTATACACTGGTGAAAAGTGTCCGAACGTATTAGGTTTATTTCCAAGAGAACCACTGGCGCCACAAGCGTAAACTTCATTTGCATCTAGCCCCATTCCAAGGTAAATCCTTTCACCTTTATAAATTGTTGTAATCGGCCCACCTGAATCACCAGGACAACCTTGAGGGTCTGAAATAAATCTTTCATTGACCATCTCGCTCATTTTTTGTGAGTCCATCCAAAAAGACAATACAGGTGATAATTTCATCACACTCATTCTTGGGAACTCACTTGTTGTCTGGTTTGGGTTTTGCCAGTCTTTCTTGCAAGGGGCAGATTGACCAGGTGCACAACGATCCCGATACTCACCATAACCGTGGAATTCCACCTCAGCCTTGGCTTCGACAAGTTCTTGATTAATCTCGGGTGTTATCAACTTGCCGGGTGTCATAGGCACTAAATCTCTATCCAGTACGTAAATGACAAAATCATTTATGGCACCACCGCTTGGGATTGTCTTGAAATCTGCTAAAAATAATTTCACAACCTTTACTCTGCCACTACTATCTTTTGCGGATGAGTTGGGCTTGCCGACTGTCAATATCCCTGGCTCTTTATAAATGAGATTCCCGTTACTGTCGAAATTATAATGAGAGTGTGCAGCCGAAAAAACAATTCGTGATGAGTATAGGTAACCTGACCAAGATGCTTTATCAACATCATTAGCAAATATTGCTACAACTCTTGGGTTATCAAGATTTATCGTTGCATCTAGGGCAGCGTTAGCAGGAGTGATCGAAGGCATTAGAAATATCGATGCAAGCACAGCCTTCAAAATCTTTTTTCGCACCCGAGAAGATTAGGGCGACAGGGATAGTGATAGCCATACCCTTTCGATGAATTCTTAGCCTTAGTAGATATTTCTATAGCCGCGATACAGATACCTGCGCGTTCAAAATCAGCAGTCTGGGGTCTACGTTTGCCCAAGGACAGAAGCAAAGGGGTTGTTTTTTATTCGAGCTTACAGATACCCAGATTTATTCCTGCGGTATAGCATCGCCAAACTTGTCCCTATATGCATCATATAGAAAATTTGTGCACCCAACCGTGAAGTTCGTTGCTGCCCAGACTTCATCTCCATCTGCGTTGGGATCGTCAACTAACTCACTTGGTCTATTGCTTTCGCAGAAAATAAGAATATCCGGATATGTATCCTGCTCGTCAAGAACTATCAATCCAACCTCTAGGGCATTTTGTGCGAGTTCGCATCCTTCACTGGCACGAAGGCTAATCGGCTCGTTGTCATAGTCATCAATCAAACTATAACAATCTACATACTCACTTGCTGCTGAATTATTCTCTCCGACGCCCACATTATCTTGGGCTAACAAATTCAATTCCAAAGTCATAATCGCATCTTTCGGATCTGACGTTGGCCCCACAAAAACTTTTGTTAATGTGCTTCCTTTTGGAATATCAAAAGCAACCACTGACCCTTTTGTTTCTTCTGGGTTTAGCGTATCTTCATAAAAATCTATGCTATTAGTCAGCCAATCAGAAGCTTTATACACTTTGCCATCGGCATAACCATAAATCGTTCCTGAAATTCTTTGGGGACTATTTGTAATATTCTTGATGTTCATTGAAACGATACAGGTTTCAAGACCTGTATCACCAAATGGTGAGCAATACTCATCGGTTTCAGCAGATAGAGTTGCTTCAAAGTTGCTACTTACTCCCGGCGAACCACAAGCAGAAAGAGCCAGTGACATCAAGATTACAGCCGCTATCGACAGACCCTTTTTCATAAAGAGATGATAACTTGAGAAGGAGCAGAATCGTTTAAACGCTCAAAAGTAATATCGCGGTCTGCTTAAGCCCAATGGGGGCGGCGTTGGAGTACAAGCTATTTCTTGTTGTATCCGGCAGGACACTTGGGCTTTACGGCGGAGACCTTCTTGGTTGCCTTGCCTTTGACACAGGTTATTGAAGTCTTCTTTGGGTTATTGGTTAGCGAATTTCGAATCTTTGCACCTAGTGAAATACTGATTTTATTGGTGCTGTAATGGAAACCAGATGCTGCAAAATTCAGCTGCCCGTTAGACTTGCCGATAGATGTAGTAGCAATCTGTTTAATGCCCTCTTGAGTTGTTACGGAAATAGAGGCACCTGCGCCTAGAGTCGATGTACCCCAAATGCACTTTGCAACTCCTTCTGCAATACTTAAATTGTAGGTTCCGAGATTGACTTCACCATTTTCTTTCAATGACGTGGCCGCAACCTGAAAGTCGAGATTTCCACCAGAATCAAGTTTTGGTGGTCCTTGCACAAAAACGGTTGCGTTGGTTGATATCACGCCGCTAAATGAAGGAACGGCACTCATCACGTTCTTGCATTTCGAAACCCAATTGTCACCGTCTTCTTCTAGAGGTATAACCGAGAAATCCCATAGGTTCTGTTCGCGCGTTAAGCTGGGGTCTATATATTTTTCCGTAGAATCCCATTGTTTGATAGCAGCCCATCCAAGGTCCTCGCCTTGTCCACCCATACGATCCGAACCGATTCCAAAATTTTGTTTGAAACCTTCAAACCAATTTGAATCGAATTTTCCATTTTCGACTTCTTTCTTGTATGGATTCCCGGCATACCAACTATTGAATCCATCTAATGTGCGTGGAACTTGTGTTACGCCAGCTTGAACATTCACAGGACGCCCTTCAAAGCTAGCAAGGATTGGTTTAGATGCGCCAGCAGATTCCGAATATGCCCTCGTTTCTGTTGTTCGCGACGTTACCCAGTTAGCCAATTGTTTCTCGCTAAAGTCAGAAGATAGTTGAGTGTTTATGCGGAAAAGGGTTTCTTGATCAAAACTGCTATTGACTAAACAATAATCATAATCACCTGTAAGACTATTTGATTCTATAAGTGGGTGGAAATTGCTACCTTGGGAAAATGAGTTTCCATAGCCGGTCCTTGCACACCAAGAATTATTAGGGTCTAATTCTTTATAGATAGATTCATCTTTTACATTTATCTCGATCACGGGAGTGAGAGAAAGCCTGAACTGGCTGAACTGCTTAGCCGGGGCAAAATACTGAATTGAGACTGTTGCAAGATACTTTTGTTTACCCAAGGTTGTTTGCATCTCCCACAAACTGCTCCTCGCGGAATCTAATGGAAAAACATTATTCCGCTTGGAATCAATGTCTGCCTCTGACCATTTTACGTATCTATCTCGGTTAGTAGATTCGAAAGGTAGCGTTGTTACGGGAAGGTAACCAAGAAAAGTAGCAGATGACCAAATTGTTTGACCTGATTTTTTGTATTCTATTGAGCTGATACATCTCAATACGATTTCTTTAGAGCATCTAGGGAAGACTGAGGTCCCAAAATTTAACGACGGCTTTTTTGTGTCAACTTTTTGAGCGCGTGGAAGTTCCGTGAATTCAGGTCGTGGGGGATTTTTCCATTGCCCAAGCCAAGTGAGAGTGTAAAAACCGTTGACTAGCGGTGCGCTGAATTTTGGCGGAGAGAGATGAGGAAAGCTTGGCGCGGCTGCATTCGACGGCATTGGAGCAATAATGATGAGCGCAGCAAACACGGTCAAAAGCGCTCGTCTCACAGAGGCAAGCCTACGCAATTTCGGAGATAAATCTAAGTAGGTAATGGAACTACCCTACCGCTCAAAATTAACAGCTGTGGTCTGCTTTAGCCCAATGGCAGAGGTAGAGGAGCGGACACTACTTCTTCTTATATCCAGCAGGACATTTAGGGCTAACGGCAGTAACCTTCTTGGAGAGTTTCCCTTTTATACAGGTGACCGATATAGGTTTTGGTTTTACAACCGACGTTTCAGTTTTAGAATTTACCAAAGTAGACAATTCAGTGAGAAATTTTTCAGTCTGGCCATTTATATAAGTAAGTTCCTCAAAAGTAGTCATAGTGGATTCGGGAATCAGCGAATTACTTACGTTATGTTTTTGCCATAAAGAATCTAGTTGCTTTACCTTATCTGGATTTGATTTCTTCGCTTTCACAATCAGGGTGTAGAGGCTGTCAATTTTCGCTAATTGGGCTTTATTTGCTTCTTGCCACTCTGGAAGCTTTATATCTTTTTCTGCAACCCAGGCAAGAGATCCCTTCTTGTAAATGCAATAGGCCTTGGAACCTTGCTTCATCCAGGTTGAAAACAGTCGGGCACAAGGTTCTAGTGCCGTAGTTTTCTCAACAGATTGAATTTTCATCCAAGTTAGAGTGTTTCCACGATCTGGATTTGAATTACAGAATAGTTCTTCATCCTTTAATTGGCGTGTTTTTGTCATTATTGATGTGTCTTTAGTCTCACAAGGAAAATCTGGATATATGGGTTCCAACATAGCCATAGAAGTTACGTATCCGTAAATACCAATAACTTGTCTTTGCCCCGAGGCGTTACACATACCATTCACCACTGCACGAGCAATTGCGCCGTAGTTATACTGGAAGGCTTGCGTATAGGAAATAGTTGCTTCATAAATTTTTAAATCATTTCCACTCTTTCCAGCCAATCGTGTTTGAATTATTCTTTTGCTCACTGAATCTGTGAGTTCAATAATTGGAACTAAATCTGTAAGGGGAGAAACAACCTTAAAGGCGATCTTGAATGGTTTTCCAATTTCTACAGAGTAATCGTCTACCTGTAGATCTTCGATCGTGCAGGTTGGAATTGAAGAGTCAGATGCGATCGTAATCTGCGGGCCATAAGTGATTTCTCTGGTAGCACCTTCACAAGATGGATAAATCAATACGGCTTGAAGGTTTTGATTGCCTACAAAGCTAGAGGGTATTAAAAAGGTCGCTCGATATTTAGCCCAATTATTTGAGTCTAAGCCCAAGAACATCATTCGTTGTTGGAGATAAGCCACAGAACTTGAGAAATTGACTTCAGGTGCAATTTTTGGGTCGGCATAATTGATATCTGAATCATATTGAATAAATGAAAAATCAATGTAAAAGGACTGACCAGGTTTTATAAAAGTAGAAGATGTCGTTGGTATTGAAACTCCGCAACCACCACCGGCGTGTGCTGGATTGGGAATCAAAACTGCATAGCTTAAGACTAAAAGAAAACTGATAGCCCCCATCTTTATACTTTTCACGTGTATAAGTTTAGATACATAACTTAGCCTTCTAATCTCCTTAGCAAATATATTTCTTTCCACTGTATAGTCATATTAAGCGTAAAAGTTAACCACCTGGGGGTCTGCTCTCGCCCAATGGCTTAGGAGGGTGGAGAGAGTTACCTCTTTCTATAACCGGCAGGGCACTTTGGCTTAATGGCGGTGACTTTCTTTGTTGCCTTGCCTTTGACGCAGGTTATAGTTCGCATTTTTTCAAGTTCTTGAATTTGCCTCTCTATAGGAAGTATTTGTTGTTTAAAAGCATAATCTTCATTTGCAGAAGAAGATAACTTAATTGAGTTCAGCGAATTTTGAATTTTCTGAATAACTTTCTTCAAATCAGGCTTAGATGTCATCAGTGCTGATAACTTGGATGTTAGTTGTTCAACATAAACTCTTCGCGGATCAGTTGTTACTTGCGAATTTGCCTGTTTAGCGTCCATCAGCGCTTTTCTCTCAGGTGGACAAGTTGGATTTATTGGAAATCCTGTTAATTTACCGCAATAGAAAATTGAAGTTAAAGAGTAATTTCGGTCAAAAGCATCACCTCCCAATTCTTTCAAACCATCAGGGATAGAAATTGACTCAAGCGCAAGGTTGCCTTCAAATGCACCTCCACCAATCTCAGTTACAGAGTCCCCAATCGTAATTGAACTCATTTGGAGACCCGAGAATGCACCTGCACCTATAATTTTCACAGAATTCGGGATGTTCACTGAGGTTAGTTTTGATCTATTAAATGCTTGTTGACCAATAAAGGTGACGGAATTTGGAATTGTAATTGATGTGAGTGAAGTACTCCTAAAGGCTTCATATTCAATACTTGTAACTGAGTTACCAATAGTAACTGAAGTTAGCGGGGTATCGTAAAAAGTCCCAGAACTTATACTTTTAACAGAGTTACCAATTATTGCCGAGGTCAGTTGCGAGCTCGCGAAGGAATTTTCTCCAAGAGTTACCACTGTGTTTGGAATAGTTACCGAAGTCAGCAGAGTTCCCTCAAATGCGCTTTTTCCGATGGTGATAACCGAATTTGGAAAAGTAACTGATGTAACTTTGGCGAATAGAAAAGCTCGTTCGTCTATAATCTTTACGCTTTCATCAATAGCGATTGCTCCGCTACATTTTTTTCCATCTAGAAGGACCCCTTGAGGCATAAGAACTGAATAAGTGGCGGATCCTCCGCACGGAAATGTAACGGTATCAGCATTGGCTACAGGTGAGATCGAGAAGGTAAATCCAAGGGCGAGTATGAGGCTAAGAATTAATCGTTTCATTTCTTCTTATATCCAACAGGGCACTTGGGTTTAACTGCAGTTACTTTCTTGGTTAGTTTGCCTTTGATGCAGGTGATTGTGCCGGTTTTGCCCGGAGAATCTTTTAAAATTGAAGCAACTATTCTCGGTGAGCTGAAGTGAAAGCCGGACGCTCTAAATCTAAACCATTTTGGATTGCTTGTTACAAGTGTAATTGCAACTTGTTTATCACCTGCACTACTTAGGACTTCCAGGGTAGCTTTTGCGGAGCCAACATCCACCCCCCATAGACAGCGTGCAACGTCAGTAGAAACCAGAAGAGAGTAATCGCCAAGAAATTTTGCGCCTTCGGGAGTTTCTTTAAATGATCCAACTTGATAACTGAAAGTTCGTGAATTTTTATCCCAAGTTGGCGGAGAATGTTGGAAGATAGTTGCATTACTTCCCGTAATTCCTGCCGGACGATCAGTGGCATTCCGCTCTGAACAAATTTGAAGCTCCGTCTTTGCATCTTTGGGATTATTGTACGAAGCAAGGGACGAACTCATAATTGCCCAAGTTTTGGTCATATAAGAAGCTTTAGAGTCTGTAAGCTTTTCTGCCGCTTCAAGGGTTTGAAAGGTTTGATCATTTATGTTGAATTTGCCAAGGGAAATCAATGGCGAGCAATCTGCTGCACGGGTCGGGCATTGATTATTATCAACAAAGTTCCCTAGCGCCGACCAATAGTTTTCATTAATTGGAAAAAATTTACGAATGGTCGGAATAGAAGATGGATTTCCAGAGACTTCATAAACATAATTCGCACCTTGGCGGCTGGCTTGAATATCAACCCCTGAAACAGTACTAATCAACCATGAAGTCCAGGGAACTGAAAGTCTAAAACCTAACTTATATTTACCTGTGAAGTTGTTTGCGGATCGTTTAATTGATATTTGATCGCTGTCGAAAATTGCGCCGTCAAGACCTGTCTGATAATCACGCCAAGTGCAACCATTCCCCTCTCGTGGCAGACGACAAATTGGTAAGTCAACCTCGACTGGCGAAATTTGAAGCTTTGTTTGAGGATTTGGGAATATCTTCTTCAGCAATGGGTTTCTATTACCCGTCAAAGAAACCGATGCTGAGTAAAGAGAATTTTTCCCTGGCACTAAGTCTGGAACATTCCAAATCCATAAGTCGCCACCACTCGGTAAATTCAAGCTTTTGTCCCCAGAAAATGTGCGGAAAGGTCCATCTCCACCACCATAAATGTCGTAGGTCCACAAAACATTCGGATAATCGGTTACTTGCGGAAGAGTGGCAAAAGGTGAAGCCTTTAAAACTCTTTCATCTTCGGTAATTAACGAAAAATCGTAAATACAATCGGTTTGGGAAACTCCAAAACACGGAGGGAGATTTGCCAAATAAGAAATTACATTACTTAAATCTTCCGGTTTGCTTGACTGCTTTGAAAAAAGAAAAGACGGCATAAGGCTAAATTTTGCAAAAGATGAAATGGAGAAAAATCCACGCTGCACGCCATCAACTTTGAACCATTCATTGATTATCGGTTCTCCTGGGGCACGGTAGAGATCGCTTGCATCGGCACGTTCACGTTCATTTTCCAAAGTCTGAGGAAATGTGCCAATCAGTGATTCGAGGTTGTTCGAGGTGCCTGGATTTTTATATGTCAAAGTTTCAGCGCCATAAACACTTGGCAAACTAAGGGTGGAGGCAGATATCGCAAAGAGAACTAAAAGAGTGGGTAGTTTTAAAGATGTTACTTGAGATCTCGCCGAATGTAACTTTAGATTCTTTATTCTTGCTGCTCTCACGTTTCCGAGAATATACCTAAAGTGCAATTATTAAGGATTAATAGACGATCATCTACCGATTAGGGAGTGTTCACAAAACAGTGCCCCGAGTGGGGGTCGAACCCACACTGGGAGGATTTTAAGTCCTCTGCCTCTGCCATTGGGCTATCGGGGCCATGCGATAAGAGTCAGAGTCTACTTGCTTTTTTAATTACAGAATCCAACATCTTTTCCGTTAATTTACCTGTAAATGTGTTCTGTTGGCTGGGATGGTAGCTACCAAAGACTTTTCTTTTGATTCCATCTGGGCCAGTAAATGTGGCTGTTGCACCGTGTCCAAATTTAGGTTTTGGTTTAGGAATGTCGCAGCCGAGTTCTGAAAGAGTTGCAAGAAGTGTGGTCCAAGCAAGATTTCCAAGTGCCAGAAACGATCTTGCCGTTGGCATTAACAGCGCGATTTCATCTTTATAGAAAGGTGCGCAAGTGTTTTTCTCTACCGTGCTCGGTTTGTTATCGGGTGGAGCACAACGCACTGCACAGAGTATGCGGGTGTTGATTAGCTGCTGGCCATCATCTTTGCTCTTGCTTGTGGCAATCGTTGCAAGGCCATTTTTATGAAGTGATTTGTAGAGCCAATCGCCTGAGGAGTCTCCGGTGAATACACGGCCAGTGCGATTAGCACCGTGTGCTCCGGGGGCGAGACCGAGGATTACTAGTTGCGCGTTAGCTGGACCGAAACCTGGAACTGGTTTGCCCCAGTACTTTTCGTTTTCATAAGCTTTGCGTTTTACAACTGCGACTTCTTCGCGCCATTGCACAAGGCGTGGACATTTCTTGCACTTAACAATTGCTGAATCAAGCAGGTCTAAAGATTTATACAAGCGACCAAGCCATTCCATCAAGGATGTCAGATTCTGATGCAACGAATTCTGATGCGCCAGTTGCGCGCATAATGCGAGAGAGAACTAGTGAGCCTGCAGAAATTACATCTACGCGACCTGGGTGCATGTAACCGAGTGCTTCACGTTGAGAGCGATCCATCTTGATAAAACTTTGTGAAACTTGGTGCACTTTTTCTGCCGGGATGTGTGAAAGATGAATGGCATATCGGTCGTATTCAGGAAGAACTAACGCCGCTGCTGCAACGGTTGTGGCGGTGCCGGCGACGGCTATAAGCGTTTTTGCTTTTGTGATCGGGACGATCTTTGCGGCTTGTGCGATTGCTTCATCAATATCTTCGGTGGCAGATGCAACCTGTCCTGGATCGGGTTGATCGCCGGTGAAGTGACGCTCTGACATACGCACACAACCGATGTTCACGCTCTTGGCTGCTTCGACAGATTCGGTACCGAATACGAATTCGGTAGAACCTCCGCCGATATCGATAACTAGAAATGGCCCTTCGGATGCAGGTAGATCTTTAGTTGCGCCCATAAAAGATAGGCGCGCTTCTTCATCACCAGAGATAACTTCGGGACGAATTCCTAAACGTTCGAATACGCCTTCGATAAATAAGTCACGGTTGGTGGCATCGCGAGTGGCGCTGGTTGCGCAGAATCTAATCTTTTCAACGCCACGTTTAGCGATCTCGGCGGCGTAGATATCAACTGCAGCAAGGGTGCGGGCAATAGCATCCGGGTGAAACTGACCGGTTTTATCAACGCCTTGTCCTAAGCGGACAACTTCCATCAAGCGAATCACTTCGCGAAAGTTTGTGCCATCGATATCGGCAATCAGTAAACGAATTGAATTGGTACCGCAATCAATGGCTGCTACTCGCATGGTTGCTCTTTCCACCACTCTGGAAGTTTTGCTAGCGCTTCATCACCGAGTGGATTAACGTCAGGTCCCGCAGAAAGTGAATGCGCGACAAGAGAATGTAAACACTTGACGCGATTTGGCATGCCACCGGCGGAAATTCCTTCGACTTCTGGAACATCCATCTTTAGCGCAGCGCGCGCAGCTAGATAATCATCGTGTGCTGCAGCATATGCGCCAGCAAGTTCGTGATCGGTTGTGAGGCGCTCATTCATATCTGCCATTAGGCCAGTTGATTCCAGAGTCGAAATTGCTGCAGTCAAACGCGGGCAGGTTGCGTAATAGAAAGTTGGAAATGGTTCTCCGTGGCTTAAGCGTGGTGGCGTTTCAACAACCGCTGGATTGCCACAGGGACAACGATAAGAAATCGCGTGTACATCGCGAGGTGTTCGACCTAATTGAGTTTCGATGCAATTTAAATCTTTTTGCGTTGCCTTATCGCTCATTAATTAAAGACCAGATTCGGTTACAGATGCGATCAACTTGGTGTACCAAGGAGCACCAGCAGGAAGTTGTGAGGCAATCTGGGTTGTTTGAGGTTGTGATTTTGTAATGTCGGTACCCGTGACTATGTATTGACGCTCTCCAGGCAGAACAAAGTGCAGACGTTCGCGTGCCTGTGACTTTATGTAATTTGGATCTTGCCAAGTACTTAACTCAGCGCGCGCCTTTTCTAAAGCAGTGCGATCAGATGCCACTTGGGATTTAAGCGCGCTGATCTGTGCTCGTTGAGTGAAGTAGTTCTTAATTGGCGGAGCTAGGGTTAGTGTGAAGATGAAGATAATTGTTATTAACGCCAGTGGGCGAGCATTGCTACGCACGTTACGACGGCTCGACGAGCGGCGGCTCGTGGAGTAACTGCGACGTCGACGGCGCATGGCTTAGCTCTTAATTAACCTTTAAAGCGAGGGAATGCGCCGCGTCCTGCAAATACCGCGCCTTCAGCAAGTTCTTCTTCAATGCGAAGCAATTGGTTGTACTTTGCAACGCGCTCTGTGCGAGATGGTGCACCCGTCTTAATCTGTCCGCAATTTGTTGCAACAGCTAAGTCAGCGATTGTGACATCTTCGGTTTCACCTGAACGGTGGGACATCATGCTGCGGTAATTTGCACGGTGGGCGAGATCAACTGCATCGAGAGTTTCAGTAAGAGTTCCGATCTGATTTACCTTAACTAATAGCGCATTTGCAGTATCAGTTTCGATTCCCTTTGCTAAACGAATTGGGTTTGTTACGAATAAATCATCGCCAACGATCTGAATCTTTGAGCCAAGTGAGGTTGTCATTGACTTCCAGCCCGCCCAGTCCTCTTCATTTAGCGGATCTTCAATAGAGACGATTGGATAGGCGCTAACGAGTTCGGCGTAATATGCGATCATTTCATCAGATGTGCGCATAGATCCTTCGAACTTGTACTTGCCGTTATCGTGGAATTCAGTTGCGGCAACATCCATTGCAAGTGCGATTTCTTTACCTGGCTTGAATCCAGCAGACTCAATCGCTTCAATAATTAAATCAAGTGCTGCGCGGTTGCTTTCTAGGTTTGGTGCGAAGCCACCTTCGTCGCCAACAGATGTGGCAAGTCCGCGCTTCTTGAGAACTGCCTTAAGGGCGTGATAAATCTCGGCTCCCCAGCGAAGTGATTCGCGGAATGTTTCGGCACCGATTGGAGCGATCATAAATTCTTGGATATCAACGTTGGTATCTGCGTGTGCACCGCCGTTAAGGATGTTCATCATCGGAACTGGCAGAACGTGTGCGTTTGGTCCGCCGACATAACGGAAGAGTGAGAGATCTGCAGATTCTGCAGACGCTTTAGCAACGGCAAGTGAAACACCGAGAATTGAGTTTGCGCCGAGGCGTGACTTGTTTGGCGTGCCATCAAGCTTGATCATTACTTCATCAATGAGGCGCTGATCTTGTGCATCTAAGCCTTCGACCGCTGGTGCTAATTCGTTATTAACAAAGTCAACAGCTTTTAAAACGCCTTTACCTAAGTAACGCTTCTTATCGCCATCGCGAAGTTCGGCAGCTTCAAATGCACCAGTAGATGCTCCGCTTGGAACGGCAGCACGTGCTTGTGTGCCATCTTCAAGTTCAATTTCAACTTCAACTGTTGGATTTCCACGCGAATCTAGAATTTCACGAGCGCCGATTGCTTCGATAATTGCCATTTGGATATCTCCTAAGAATTTTTGTTACTTCGCACGCTCGGCGCTGAGCGGTATGGGGCAATACTACCGCGACTCGGCTCTCTTAATTTGCTCCGCAATCTGGCGGCCGTATAGGCGCAGTGCATTTTCTGGGTCAATCTCGTTATCGCGCGCCCAAGCAATAATTGATGCCAGCGCTTCGCCGACGCTCTCTTCGGTGGCCGGCTTATCGCTTTGATATTTAGTTAACTCGATATTCACTTTATATTTTTCAGCGCGATACAAGAGTTTCTCGACTAATGGCAACGCAGGCTGTGCAAGAGCTACGCCATCAAGGGCTGAAGTTCGCCCTTTCTCTTTTGCTTTTATCTCTTCCCAGTTATCAATTATTTCTTCAGTACCAGATACCTGTAAGCCTTCGAATACATGTGGGTGGCGGCGAATTAATTTATCGGCGATTGCTCGCGCCACATCTTCAATTGAAAATGGATCGGTCGGATGATCTTGAGCAATTCGAGAGTGGAAGTAGACCTGAAGCAATACATCACCTAGTTCTTCACGCATACCTTCGCGATCTTTAGCGTCGACGGTATCTATAAATTCGTAGGATTCTTCGAGCAAATACTTAATTAAAGATTCGTGAGTTTGCTCGGCATCCCAAGGGCAGCCGCCTGGTGATCGCAGGCGATCCATTACCTCAACGAGGCGTTGAAGTTCTGAACCTGACATCTATTTACTCAGCTGATGGCTTTACTGCGTCACCGGTGACGTTAGCAGCAACTACATCGCCAATTTCGTTATCCCAAGCACCGTAACGCGGATTGATTTTCACACCAAGTGATTTAGCCTTGGCATTAAGCAATTCGCCAACCTTGTTAGAAACTTCTTCTTCAGCTACGCCGGATTGTGCAAGCGCTGCAGCTATCTGATCAGAAATTACAATCGCGCGAACATAAGCATCGAAATCTTGAAGAGCGATCGCCGCGTTAACTAGATTCTTTGGAAGTTCGGCTTCACCACCAACTGATTGAATGATCGATGCTCTCTTGGCACCGATTTGGCTAGAAGTAACTTCGATTTTAAGCTCTTTAGCGATCTCATCAAAGGTGTGCATCAAAATCTTAAAGCGCAACTGTCCTCGATTTAACGCTTCGCCAGATTCAAGTTGCATCTGTGATGAATCAACTTTGGTGCGCTCAGCCATAACTGCATCGATGCTGCTTTGTAATTCAGTCTGAGAAATCTTGAAGTCACCGATAGTGGCCGCTTGGTTAGTTTGCGAGCATCCGGTTAAAAGCAGAGCTGAAGCAATTGTCAGGACAGCCAGGATCTTCTTCACGTTGTGCTCGCTTTCGTCAATTGGTCAACGACCTCGGTTACCCAGGTCAGGAGAGAAGTATCCACTATTTCCGCCGCTGGTTTCGACGGGTTCCATGCTGGATTCTTCGGCAGAGTAATTAGAGCGGTACGGGTTGGACCCTTGTACAAAGAGCCTGGATATAGGCGTGCTAAACGTAATTGACGCGATTCGGGCAAGGTTAGAGGTGTAAGTCGTAAGAATTTTCCAGTTGCTACTACTTCACGAATACCTTGAGATTTGGCCAGTGCACGTAATTGCGCCACCGCTAAAAGTGCATTGGCTTCTTCAGGTAATTCTCCGAATCTATCCAGCAATTCTTCCCGAATTAATTGCACATCAGCTGGTTTAGCAACGTCGGCTAGGCGACGATAAAGATCTAAACGTAAACGCTCACCCGGTACATAGCTTTCTGCAAGATGTGCATTTATCGGAAGTTCGACTTTGCATTCATACGTTTCTTCTTCTTTATCAATGATCCCGGTCTTGTAATCATTAACTGCTTCTCCGACCATTCGCATGTATAAATCAAAGCCAACATCTGCAATGTGGCCTGACTGTTCTCCACCAAGGAGATTGCCTGCGCCGCGAATCTCTAAATCTTTCAAGGCAACGCGCATGCCTGCGCCTAAATCAGTATTTGTCGCAATAGTTTTTAAACGATCTAGCGCAACTTCAGTTAAAGGTTGATCTGGTGGATAGAGAAAATATGCATATGCGCGATCCCGGCCACGGCCAACGCGGCCACGCAATTGATGAAGTTGTGAAAGACCGAAGTTATCAGCGCGTTCCACAATTAAAGTATTGGCATTAGCAATATCCAGACCACTTTCCACAATTGTGGTGCAGACAAGAACATCAAAGTCACGATTCCAGAATGCCAAGATCACATCTTCTAACGCGCCCTCACTCATTTGCCCATGTGCAATTCGAATGCGTGCCTCAGGAACTAATTCTTGAATCTTGGCCGCTGCGCGATCGATAGATTCGACGCGATTATGGATATAGAAAACTTGACCATCACGTAAAAGTTCACGGTGAATTGCGGCGCGAATCTGTGCATCTTCGGCAGCGCCAACATAAGTAAGGATCGGATGGCGTTCTTCGGGTGGTGTTGTGATCGTGGACATTTCACGTATACCGGTCACCGCCATTTCAAGGGTGCGCGGAATTGGCGTAGCCGACATTGCTAAAACATCCACTGTTGTGCGCATCTTCTTTAGTGATTCTTTCTGCTCAACCCCGAAGCGCTGTTCTTCATCTACAACCACTAAACCCAAATCTTTAAAGACCACATCTTGCGATAACAAACGATGTGTTCCGATCACAACATCGACGCTGCCCGCAGCGAGTTCGGCCAAGATATCCTTCGATTCTTTTGCGCTGTTAAAGCGTGATAGCCCAGCCACTCGTAATGGGAATCCGGCATAACGTTCAGCAAATGTTTTCTCGTGCTGTTGCACCAAGAGCGTAGTTGGCACCAAAACAGCAACTTGCTTACCGTCCTGCACCGCTTTAAATGCAGCACGAATTGCAATCTCCGTCTTGCCATAACCCACATCGCCACAAATAATGCGATCCATTGGGTATGGCTTCTCCATATCCCGTTTAACTTCTTCAATAGTCGAAAGTTGATCTGGAGTTTCAATATATGAAAAAGCATCTTCTAGTTCGCGTTGCCAAGGTGTGTCAGGTGAGAACGCAAAACCGGGCGAACTCGTGCGCGCTGCGTACAAGCGAATTAACTCACCAGCAATTTGTTTTACCGCCTTGCGGGCGCGTCCCTTAGCTTTCTGCCATTCACCACTGCCAATACGGTGCACTGTTGGTGATTCACCGCCGATGTATTTACTTACTTGTTCCAAAGTATCGGTCGGTACAAAGACGAGATCGCCAGGTTGTCCACGTTTGGCCGGTGCATATTCAATTACTAAGTATTCGCGCGTAATTCCACTGATGGTGCGCTGCACCATTTCTACATAACGACCTATGCCGTGTTGTTCGTGCACTACAAAGTCTCCGGCGCGAAGTTCTAGTGGATCAACTGCTTGCTTGCGTTTCGACGGCATACGCGCACCGTCTTTCGCAGATGCTTTGCTGCCAGTTAAATCACGTTCAGTGATAAACAGAATCCGAGCGCTTTGTGAGGTAAATCCGTGGGCAATTGCCGATTGCGTTATATGCACTGAACCCTTCGTCGGAGTCGCTTTTAACTCCGGAACGATTACAACTGGCAGGTCTGCGTTACGGAAAATCCCTGCATAGCGCTCTGCCATACCTTGGCCGGCTGCCGAAAAGATTATGGAGAAACCAGCGTCAACGGCGCTCTGGAGCGAGCTAATCGTGCGATCCATATCAGCGCGCAAAGGATCAATTGCTTGAAAATCTAAGAAGGTTGCATCCGTGTCTAAATCAGAACCAAATGGATTAAGTGCGCGCGAAGTAAGTTGGCAGCGAGTGATTTCTGCACTCAAATCTTCCCAGGAAAGATAAGTTGCATCGGTTACTGGCAGAGGCGCAGCAGCCCCAAGTGCTGCGTGTGACCAGGCCGCTTCAAAGAACTCTTCATTTGTCGCGAGCAAATCAATGGTGCGCATGCGGATACGTTCATCATCAATGAAAATTACTTCAGTTCCTTTAGGCATGCGCTGCAAAATGGTTTCAGTCTCATTTACCAATATTGGAATAAGCGATTCCATACCTTCGGTAGAAATTCCTTGAGCGAGGCGATCTAAGATTTCTAGAGCAGCCGGGTATTTAGATTTCGCACTTTCTGCGCGCTCTCGGATATCTGCATTTAATAACAATTCGCGGCACGGCAAGATCGTTAACTTGCCAATCACAGGACCGGTTGTGCGCTGACTAGCCACATCAAAATAGCTCAACTCTTCTATTTCATCCCCAAAGAAATCAATACGCACGGGATGCTCAGACAGTGGTAAAAATAAATCAACGATTCCGCCACGAACTGCGAACTCACCACGCTTTTCAACTAAGTCAGTGCGGGTGTAGGCAAGTTCGGTCAAGTTAGTAATCAAGGTTGTTAGATCAACTTCACTACCGATTTCTAAACTCTGAAGTGGTTGGCTTGCTAGATCAGCGATGAAGCGATGGATCACTGCGCGTATCGGTGCAACAACAATTGTGTTTTCATTATTTGGCGTTGCTAAATCTGCCAAGGTAGCCAAGCGTCTTGCAACAGTGTCACTTCGTGGACTCAAGCGCTCGTGCGGCAGAGTTTCCCAAGCCGGAAACTCCAACACCCTGTTATGTAATTCGCGTAATTCAGATGCCAAATCTTCAGCGCTACGACTCGAGCTGGTAACCACGAGGATCGATGATTTTTCAGCAACTTTGGCAAGCAAGAATGGATAGGTAGCTGCAGGTGCGATGATCTTCTTTGAATCGTGCAGGCAAGATGCAACAGCGCTTTCGCTGCCAATCATCTGCACCAACGCGCGCATCTGCCTACCTATCTTCTGGTGGAAACTTCTGCTGGAAACTTCTATTGGAAAAGCCGTTTGGCCCCGTTCCCAAAAAGGGAGGGGGCTTGATGCTCCAAGTCTAACGCGCATATTTACGTATCAAACTCGTGAGTATTCCTGAGAGGATATGCCAGTGAGTAAGAGCCCGAGTAATTCCAATAGCATCGCCAGCGATGATGCGATCTTACGCAGCGACGTCCGCAAACTCGGCGATCTCTTGGGGCAATCTCTGGTTCGTCAAGAAGGTCAAGGGCTTTTAGATCTCGTTGAATCTGTGCGAAAAGCGGTGCGCGAAGGTGGCGGCATTGAGTTATTGGAAAAGCTTTCGGTAGAAGATTCAGTACAACTTGTACGCGCCTTTAGTACTTACTTCCATTTAGCAAATGTGGCGGAACAAGTGCACCGTGCGCGCGTACTTGCTGAATCACGAGCAGCAGGCGGTTCTTGGTTAAGCCGAGCAATCGACAAGATTGAGCAAGCGTATAAAGCGCAGACACCTGGCCACGAATTTACACATAAAGAGTTAGAAGAATGGATTAGCGAGTTAATGGTGCGTCCAGTTTTTACTGCGCACCCAACTGAAGCAGCGCGTCGTTCGATTTTAAATAAACTTGGTGAAGTTGCAAAGCTTTTGGATCAAGATCTAGATCCCCGCCAAACTGAACGCCTTGCCGAAACGGTTGATCTTTTGTGGCAGACCGATGAATTACGTTTAGATCGCCCTGAGCCTTTAGATGAAGCTATGAACGCGCTTTATTATCTAGATGACTTAGCTCGCAATACCGTTCCTGAAGTTTTAAATGATTTTGCTCGTGAATTGCGCCGCCTTGATATTGAACTTCCGGTGCAGGCACGACCTTTAACTTTTGGTACCTGGATCGGTGGAGATCGCGACGGAAACCCAAATATCACCGCACAAGTAACTGAAGATGCTGTGATCCTTCAAGTTGGCCACGCGATTCGCACCACAATCGCGGCAATGGATCAGCTTCGCCAAATGCTCTCGGTTTCAACTCGAATTGTCGGTGCAACTCCTGAGCTATCTGCCTCGGTTGAAAAAGATTTAAAGAACATCCCAGAATTTGAAGAGCGCTTCTTGCGTTTAAATCAGCAAGAGCCGTACCGCTTAAAATCAACCGCGATTGTGCATCGCTTAGCTTTTACTCGTAATCGCCACGCTGCTGGCGCACCTCACGTGCCAGGACGAGATTATGCAAACTCCGCTGAATTAATTGCAGACCTAACGCTGATGCGCGATTCACTCTTTGCTCATCGCGGTGAATTGATCGCGACCGGCTTACTCGAGCGCACGATCCGCAGCATCGCTGCCTTTGGACTTACCCACGCAACTTTGGACATTCGCGAGCATTCGGATGCGCATCACAACTTGCTTAAGCAAGTACTGCCATCGGGATACTTAGAACTTTCACATACAGATAAATTCCCTATTTTGATTAAGGAACTCAGCTCTTCAGCAGCGCTTAACACTGCTGGCTTGGATGCAGCCGGTAAGAAGACTTTTGATACCTTTAAAGCTATTGATGATCTAATTGAACGTTTCGGCCCAGAAGTAATTGAAACTTATATCGTTTCGATGACTAAAGGAGCAGATGACTTAATAGCCGCCGTTGTAATTGGTAAAGCTGCTGGTTTGGTTGATCTAGATAAGAAAGTTGCCAAGATTGGTTTTGCGCCACTGCTAGAAACAGTTGCTGAACTTCGCGCCGCTGGTGACATTCTTGAAAAATTGCTTTCTGATCCAACTTACCGCGCGCTCGTGAAACTACGTGGTGATGTGCAAGAAGTAATGCTTGGCTATTCTGACTCAAATAAAGATGCTGGTATTGCAACTAGCCAATGGGAAATTCACCGAGCGCAGCGCACCTTGCGCGATGTTGCCAAGAAAAACGGCGTAACTCTTCGCTTATTCCACGGTCGCGGTGGTTCTGTTGGTCGCGGTGGCGGCCCAACTTATGACGCCCTCGTTGCACTTCCTTGGGGTTCAGTCGATGGTCAGATAAAGATGACTGAACAAGGGGAAGTAATCAGCGATAAGTACGCGCTTCCCGCACTTGCGCGCGAAAATGTTGAATTAACTCTCGCCGCATCTTTAGAAGCAACAATTCTTAATCGCGGTCCTCGACAGAGCCCTGCTGATCTGGCGCAATGGAATGAATGTATGAATTTGATAAGCGATTCATCATTTGCGCGCTATCGCACGCTAATTGATCATCCAGATCTGCCGGCTTATTTCTACGCCTCAACTCCAGTTGAACAGCTAGGAAATCTCTTCCTCGGTTCGCGTCCTTCACGACGCCCCGATGCTGCAGGTGGGCTTGATTCGCTGCGCGCAATTCCTTGGGTATTTGGTTGGACACAATCAAGACAAATTGTTCCTGGTTGGTATGGAGTCGGTACTGGCTTGAAAGCTGCACGTGAAGCAGGAAAGACAGATATTTTAAAGAAGATGCTCGTCGATTGGCATTTCTTCCGCACCTTTATAAGTAATGTGGAAATGACCTTGGCTAAGACCGATTTGGTAATGGCTAAGCGTTATGTTCAAACACTTGTTCCTAAAGAGTTGCATCACTTTCTCGACACTATTACCGAAGAATTTGAATTAACTGTGAAGGAAATCTTGGCGCTAACGGAGAAAACAACTCTGCTTGGTGATCAGCCAATTTTGGCTCGCACACTGCAAGTGCGTGAGGCTTACCTTTCGCCTCTGCATTTACTGCAAGTGACTTTGCTCCATCGCGTTCGCACTGCGGGAGATTCATCGGATGCCATGCTGATTCGCGCTTTGTTATTAACTATTAACGGCGTTGCGGCGGGATTACGTAATACTGGCTGATTCCAAAAATTTAGGAATTAAATTTAGATTGGGTGAAATCCAGTCCCTTTTCAATCAAAGACTCAACTACATCTGCGCCGCGATCTAAGAACTCGGGCAGATCTTTCTTCTCTTCTTTACTAAATTGTTTAAGCACGAAATCTGCTGGGTCTTGCTGGCCCATTGGGCGACCAATTCCTAGTCGCACGCGGAAATATTCTGGTGAATCAAAAGCGGATGTGAGTGATTTCAATCCGTTGTGGCCGTTATCGCCTCCAGCGATCTTCGAGCGGATGGCCGCAAATGGGATATCTAACTCGTCGTGCAGAACAATTATTTGCTTCGGTTCTACCGAATAAAAGTTAGCAAGCGCTTTTATCGGTCCACCGGATTCGTTCATATAACTCTTTGATTTTGCAAGGATCACCGAAAAAGCATCGACACCGACGCCTAACTTGTAGGCGGCGATGTCGGTGCGTGACTTATGGGTACTGAGTTTTACGTTGTGACGTTTAGCGAGTTCATCAATAACCATTTGGCCAACATTGTGGCGAGTGGCGGCATATTGTTCGCCCGGATTACCGAGACCAACAATTATCCAAGGAGATGAACTCACAGGAGAAAGGGTAAGGCTTATTAGTCCTTCTTCTCAGCATCAGCTGCTGGTGCCGCTGCTGCATCTGCAGCCGGTGCGACTACTGCAACTTCTTCAACCGCAGTTGAACGCTCAGATAGGTGGACGACGATTGTTCTTGGATCAGAGACCAAGACAACGCCAGCAGGCAGTGCAACATTTTCTGCATAGAGAGATGCACCAGCTGCAAGACCTGTGAGGTCAAGTGTGAAGAAAGAAGGAATTGCAGTTGCTTCAACTTCAACTTCAATTGTGTGGTTAACGTGCTCAAGAATTCCGTCGCGATCGTGTTCACCTTCTGTGTGAACAGGGACAGCAACAGTAACTTTTTCACCACGACGAACAGCGACTAGGTCGATGTGCTCGAGGATCTGCTTTAGTGGATGGCGAACAATCGCCTTTGGAAGAGTTAACTCATCCTTGCCATCAATGTTAATTTGTAGAAGAACGTTTGATTGCTTTAGTGCAACACCGAGCTCGCGTGCTGGAAGTGTGATGTGCTTTGGCTTTTCGCCGTGGCCGTAGATAACTGCAGGAACAAGACCTGCTACTCGTGCACGACGTGACGCACCCTTGCCAAATTCAGTACGTGTTGTGCCGGTGATCTTGATTTCTGCCATTTTAATTACTCCTGTTTTTCTTCAATTTGTTATTTCGCCTGGGCTACTTCGGTTACTACACAAAGTCCCAGCAGGAGTTAAATCCTTACCGTCGATTACGGAGTTTTTCACCCTCGCCGGAAACTATAGGGCGATATTAGCCTGATTTAGCTGTGGCCGTCAAAAAGGCTAGTTACTGAGCCATCTTCAAAGACTTCACGGATAGCGCGAGCCAGAAGTGGCGCAATTGAGAGGACGGTGAGTCCATCAAAGCGCTTATCTTCATCGATTGGGAGTGAATCTGTAACAACAACTTCGGTCACCTTTGAAGCCTTTAGCCGTTCAACTGCCGGACCAGAAAATACAGCGTGGGTTGCGGCGACGATTACTTCTTTTGCACCAGCGGCAAATAACGCGTCAACGGCCTTTGTGATTGTTCCTGCTGTGTCGATCATGTCATCGATAACTACGCAAGTTTGGCCATCTACTTCACCAACAACTTTTCCGGTAACGGATTCATTAGGAACGCGTGGATCGCGAGTTTTATGGATAAATGCGATTGGGCATCCACCAAGAAGTTCAGACCATCGCTCGGCAACGCGCACGCGACCAGAGTCTGGTGAAACAATTGTTAAGCGAGTGCGATCTACTTTGCTTCCGACGTAATTTGCGAGCATTGGCAGAGCGAATAAATGATCTACCGGACCATCGAAGAAACCTTGAATTTGTGAAGTATGAAGATCAACAACCATTAAGCGATCGGCGCCAGCGGTCTTATAAAGATCGGCCATCAAACGTGCGGTGATTGGTTCGCGGCCACGATGTTTTTTATCTTGGCGGGCATAACCATAAAAAGGTGCAACAACTGTGATTCGTTTTGCAGATGCGCGCTTTAGCGCGTCAACCATAATCAATTGCTCCATGATCTGCTTATTTACTGGAGCGGTGTGGCTTTGAATAACGAAAGCATCGCAACCGCGAACAGATTCTTCAAAGCGAACAAATACTTCACCATTTGCAAAATCATAAGCAGAGGTTGGTGTTAGTGGAATTCCAAGTTCGGCAGCGACGGCATCAGATAGTTCGGGAAATCCGCGTCCTGAAAAAAGGCGGAGTCTTTTCTCTGAGGATAAACGAATTTCGCTCAAGGAAATTAGCCTTTCTTTTCGTCGCTATGTCGCGCGGCAGCTTTGGCAGATTCTGTACCGGATCGCTTGCGCAGGACCCAACCTATTACATTTCTTTGCTTACCTCTAGCGACACCCATGGCGCCGGGTGGAACATCTTCTGTAATCACAGATCCGGCGGCGGTGTAAGCCCCGTCACCAATTGAAACTGGCGCAACCAACATCGAATCGCTTCCGATTCGGACGTGATCTCCAATTGTTGTGTGATGTTTTTCAACACCGTCGTAGTTAACAAAGATTGTGGCAGCGCCAATATTGGTGCCTTCACCAATAGTTGCATCGCCTACGTAAGAAAGATGTGGAACTTTAGATCCATCTCCAACTTTTACATTCTTCATCTCCACAAATGCGCCGGCCTTTGCATCTGTGCCAAGCACTGTTCCTTTACGTAAATATGAGTAAGGGCCAACGTTGGCGCTTTTGCCGATGGTTGCCTCAACGCAATTTGAATCGATGATCTTGGCTCCGCTTAAAACCGTGCAAGATTCGAGAACGGTACGGGGACCAATAATGGCGCCCGCAGCGATCGAAGTATTTCCGAGAATTGCTGAGCCAGGAAAAATTGTGACATCGTTTTCGATCTTTGCCGTGGCGTCTATCCAGGTTGTTGTTGGGTCCAGGATGGTGACGCCAGCGCGCATAAATTCTTCATTTATTCGATCGCGCAGCAGCGCAGCACTTTCGGCTAATTGCACTCGATCATTTACTCCGAGAATTTCAATGAAATCTTCAATTAAAGCGGCTGCGATTGAGCCACCTTCATTGCGCAATATCTCAATAACATCAGTTAAATAGAGTTCGCCTTGCGAATTATCATTACTTAACTTTCCTATCGCACCAGATAACTTCTGGGCATCAAAGGCGTAAACCCCAGAATTGATTTCATAAATTGCTTTTTCAAACTCATCTGCATCGCGCTCTTCCACAATGCGCAGCAAGGACCCATCATCGCCGCGCACAATGCGGCCATAGCCAGTTGGATCTGGATGTTCTGCGGTAAGAACTGTTGCGGTAAATCCACCAGCGTGGTGAATATCAAGGAGCTGTTGTAAAGATTCACCGGTTAGGAGCGGTGTATCGCCGGCCAAAATTAAAATTGTGCCTGAAAGTTTTGTGTCAGCGAGCGCTAACTGCGTTGCATGTCCAGTCCCGCCGCGACGTTCCTGAAAGACCGTTGTGACTTTTGGCGCGATCTCAGAGAGATGGGCTTCAACGGCTTCGCGACCAGCGCCTACGACAACACGTACTTGCTTAGGTGCTAGCGCTTGAACTGCGTGAAGAACGTGGCCAACTAGCGAGCGTCCCGCAACTTCGTGTAAAACTTTTGGTGTTGCAGATTTCATTCGAGTGCCTTCACCTGCGGCGAGAACAACAACCGTCTCGAGGTTTGCACTCATATGGGTAAGTCTAACTGGTGGGTTCGGCTCCGCCATCTTCCTCGGCGAGCAATTAAAATTGCTCCGCCACCAGGTATCGATCCTGGACCCTGGGCTTCAAAGGCCCATGTGCTAGCCACTACACAATGGCGGAACGCATATTCTCCCTCATAAATGCGAGTGCTCGCGACCATCAACACTTCCGAGCAACACTTCCGAGCCAGTTATCGCCGCTAGCCTTTACCTCTATGAGCGCTAATCGCGATGAAGTAGACCGCCTAATTGCGGCCTGGAAGCGCGAACGCCCTGATCTTGATCTAAGTCCATTTGCTGTCTTAAGTCGCATCTCTCGTATTTCGCGCAATCTAGATATCGCACGGCGTGATGCGTTCGCGGATTTAGAAACGTGGGGCTTTGACGTCTTAGCTGCGCTGCGTCGCGCGGGCGATCCTTACCAACTCTCCCCCGGTGAATTAATGCAGGAAACACTTGTCACCAGCGGAACAATGACAAATCGTTTAGATCGTTTAGAAGAGTTGAAATTGATAACGCGTCAGCCAGATCCAGATGATGGTCGTGGTTCTCTTGTGACGTTAACTGCATCCGGAATGCGCGCTGTAGATAAAGCACTTGATGGTCTGCTCGAACATGAACGGGATTTATTAAAGGGGCTTACTCGCGAACAACGGGTTGCACTCGCTGATTTATTAAGCGTGTTGGCCGCGCACTTAGAAGAAAGCTAAATAACTTTCGCTCCGTGCACGGGGCCATAAGCACGAGCCACGCTTCCGACAACGCCACTTGATGTAAGCGCAACGGCGAGATCCAAGCCTTGTTCTTCATCTCCAACTAAAAATGCAACGGTCGGTCCAGATCCGGAAACTATTGCGCCAAGTGCTCCGTACTCTTCACCAACATCTAAAACCAATGTTAGCGCAGGACGTAACGAACATGCCGCCGATTGCAAATCATTTTGCAGCGCTAAGCCAACCGCCTTTGGATCTGCGGCAAGAAGTGATTGCATAAGTGCATCGCTAGTTTGTGGCGCAGCAATATCTAAACCAGCACGTAAACGATCACACTCTTGATAAACCGCAGGAGTAGAAAGTCCAACGGTAGAAAGCGCTAGAACCCAGTGATATGTACCGCGTGATAGCGCTGCCGTTAACTGGTCACCGCGACCTTGACCAATTGCTGTGCCGCCAGTGATCATAAAAGGAACATCGCTGCCTAGTTGTGATCCAAATTCCAACATCTCTTCGCGTGACATTTCTAGGTTATATAAATCATTTAGCCCCACAATTACTGCAGCCGCATCCGCGCTTCCACCAGCCATCCCACCTGCAACTGGGATCGATTTAATAACATCTATATGGATATCAACTGCAAAGTCATATTCATCTGCGATTAATTGCGCAGCTTTCACCGCTAAATTCGTCGAATCTGCCGGAACTCCGTGGGTGTGATCACCAGTAATTGCAATGGTTATCCCTGAACCAGGAGTTGTTTTGGTAATGGTTACATCATCATAAATTGAGATAGCTTGAAAAACGGTAACTAAATTATGGAATCCATCTGCTTCGCGTGGACCAACTGCCAATTGCAGATTTACTTTGGCCGGTACGCGCACCGTTACAGTTGAATTGGATGAAGATGGCACGTTATGACTCTAAACCTTGTTGCGCGATTTTGCAGAAACTATGGATATCTAGCGATTCACCACGCAGGGTTGGGTCAATTCCGGCGGCGTTTAAATGCGCTTCGGCAGCGCCAGATCCCCCGTAACGCGATGACAGTGCAGCGCGTAACATCTTGCGGCGTTGTGCAAATGCCAAATCAATTATTGCAAAGACTTCTTTACGCAGCTCTTCGCTGCCCGGTGTATCACGTCGCTTAAAGGCGACCAATTTAGAATCAACATTTGGTGCCGGCCAGAAGATTGAACGAGATACCGATCCAGCGCCAGTTACCTCAGCCCACCAAGCAGCCTTTACAGAAGGGATTCCATATTCTTTAGTATTTGGTTTCGCTGCTAAACGATCGGCAACTTCTGCTTGCACCATTACAACGCCACTTCGCAGCGTTGGAAGAATTTCCAATAAGTGAAGAAAGACAGGAACTGAAACGTTGTATGGCAAGTTAGCGACAAGTACGGTTGGGGCAACCGGCAAACTCTTTAACTGCAGCGCATCTTGATTGATAACCGTTAGATTATTTGCACGTTCGCTATGTGCTGCCGCAGTAATTGGCAACTGGTTGGCTAAGCGAGAATCAATTTCAACTGCCACAACGCTGGCCGCTTCTTCCATCAGCGCCAAGGTAAGTGAACCAAGCCCCGGCCCAATTTCTAGTGCGATATCCGTTGAAGTAATTCCGGCGGTACGCACAATCTTGCGGCAAACATTGGCATCAATTACAAAATTCTGACCTAGTGATTTAGAGGGCTTTAAATCTAACTTCTCAGCGAGGGCCCGAATTTCTGCAGCACCTAGCAAGGTCATAGAGTTGATCCTGGCGCAAAAGAGCCAAATATTCGCTCAGCGTTATCAGAAAGTGCCTGCGCTAACGTTCCGACGCTTTCATTGCGTTCTTCGGCCATCGCGCGCACAATATTTGCAATCTGTGCTGGGGTGTTTAATGCGCCGCGGTTAGGCATTGGCGCTAGAAACGGTGAATCGGTTTCAACAAGTAATTGTTCATACGGAACTAATTTCACCGCTTCACGCAAGGCAGGTGCGTTCTTAAAGGTTAGCGTTCCAGCGAATGAGAGTATGTATCCGCGATCAATACAGGTCTTGGCCATTGCTACATCTCCAGAGAAACAGTGAAATACCGTTTTCTCGGGCGCTCCGACTTCAAGCAAGATAGATAGAACATCATCGTGCGAATCGCGATCGTGAATAACAAGTGCCTTGTTGGTTTTCTTAGCAAGTTCAATGTGCCACTTAAAGGAATCTTGTTGCCGTTTGCGAAGTTCTGGAGGAGTACGGAAATAATCTAACCCGGTTTCACCTATGGCGCGAACTCTCGGATGAGCGGCGAGCTCTTCGATGATTTTTAAATCTGCATCCATATCAGCAACTACTGGTGCTTCATTGGGGTGCAGTGCCACCGCAGCCAAAACGCGATCGTTGAAATGTTCTGCTGCTGCTACGCACCACTTAGATTGCTCGGCTGAATATCCCACTTGCACAACGCGATCAACACCGGCTGCTTTTGCATCATCTAATACTTGTCTTACCGCATCAGAATCTGGCGCATCATCTGTGACAATTTCTAAATGTGCGTGAGAATCAACCGTTGCAACCGGTAAAGGTTTTGGCGCTGGTGCCAGCGGGCGATCAATATCGCGATTGTGGCGATCTGCCATGGAAAATTACTCTTTAATCTCGAGTCGTGGAAATAGCACTGGAGTCTTAGTCACGATTGTTCCTTCAGGCAGCTGACCCCAAGTGGCAACGCCAGAGATCTTTTGAGCACCAAGTGAACCAATAGATTTATTTGCTCCCAAACTTTCCCAGAGAATCTCTGTTGTGGCTGGCATTACTGGATGCAACAAAACAGCAAGTGCGCGTAAAGATTCTGCAGTGTTGTACAGAACTTCATTTAGCTCGGTTCTATTTGCTTCATCTTTAGCCAATATCCAAGGCTCTTTTTCGGTGACGTAACCATTTACTTTTTTGCAGAAATCCATAACAGCGGTTATCCCACCTTGGAAATCTAGTTTGACTATCGCAGCATCTGCTTTGGTGACAGTCGCAGCAAGTGCTTCAGATAAATCAGCATCTGTGGCAACTGCAGGAACTTTGCCATCACAGTATTTCTCAATCATCGCCGCTAAACGTGAAGCTAAATTACCAAAATCATTAGCTAATTCAGATGTGTATCTCGCCGACATATCTTCCCAAGAGAAAGAGCCATCACTGCCGAAGGGAATTGCCCGCAGGAAGTAGTAACGGAAAGCATCCACGCCAAAGTGATCGGTGATATCTGATGGCGCAATTCCGGTGAGCTTGCTCTTACTCATCTTTTCGCCGCCGATAAGTAACCAACCGTGTGCAAAGACTTTCTTTGGAACAGCAAGTCCGGCCGCCATCAACATGGCTGGCCATATAACTGCGTGAAAACGCAAAATATCTTTTCCGACTAAATGAACATCGGCTGGCCAAGTCTGTGCAAATTTCTTTCCGCCTTCACTATCTGGCGCATCGGTTAAGCCCACAGCGGTTGCGTAGTTAAGCAAAGCATCGAACCAAACATAAACAACTTGATCGGTATCCCACGGAACTGGAATTCCCCAATCAAAAGTGGAACGAGAAATTGAGAGATCCGAAACTCCACCCTCTAAGAAAGAAACAACTTCGTTACGCGCACTCTCTGGCTGGCAAGCATCTGGATTTGTACGGTAATGCTCAAGTAGTGGTTCGACAAAAGCGGAGAGCTTAAAGAACCAGTTATTTTCGTTTACTAGCTCTATTGGTTTGCTATGGATCGGACAGAGTTTTTCTCCGTCGGCATCAATTAGATCACCCGGCAATTTAAATTCTTCACAGCCAACGCAATAAGGACCTTCATACTTGCCGGCATAAATGTGGCCGGAATCCTTAAGTGATTGTAAAAACTTTTGTACTCGTTCGGTATGGCGCACTTCGGTGGTCCGAATGAAATCATCATTTGCGATATTTAACGCTGCCCAATTAGGTTTCCAAGCGTCAGCAACTAACTTATCTACCCATGCTTGTGGCGCAACGTTGTTCTGTTCTGCCGTGCGCATTACTTTTTGTCCGTGCTCATCGGTTCCGGTTAAGAACCAAACAGATTCACCACGTTGGCGATGCCAGCGAGTTAAAACATCGCCAGCGACCGTTGTATACGCATGGCCAATATGTGGCGCATCATTTACATAGTAAATCGGCGTTGTTAGATAAAAAGACTTCACGAGCGCATCTTATTCGCATCAACTACTGCTGCATAAACGATTCGCTTAGGGAGGTCGAATTCATCTGCCACAGTGGAAATTGCGCTCTTTCGGTCCATTCCGGCGGCCTCAAATTCGCGCACACGGGCGACCATATCTTCTGCAGATTTTTCTGCAGTGCCCACTTCGGCACCTGCAATAACTAGCGTGATCTCACCCAATACTTCTTTGCTCTCCGCCCATTGCAGGAGTTCAGAAAGTGAGCCGCGGATCGTTTCTTCATAAGTCTTAGTCATTTCACGGCAGATTGCGCCGCGTCGATCACTTCCGAAGATTGTTTTGGCATCTTGCAAAGATTCAACTAGGCGATGTGGGGCTTCAAAAAAGACCATAGTGCGCTCTTCAAATCGCAACGCTTCGAATGTTGCTTGACGTGCGCCAAGTGCACGTGGTGTAAATCCTTCAAAGGTAAAGCGATCTGTTGCTAAACCAGATAAAGCAATTGCCATCACGGGTGCGCTCGGTCCAGGAATAACTCTTACTTCTAAATTTTCAGCCATAGCGTCGCGAGCTAGGCGAAATCCGGGATCACTAATAGTTGGCATACCTGCATCTGAAACAACCAAAACATTTTTACCTGAACGAAGATATTGCAAAATTTCTTCACTGCGCTCAGTTTCGTTCCCATCGAAGAAGGAAATTACCTTGCCGGTAAAGGTGACACCGATATCTGCACATAAGCGATGAAAGCGGCGCGAATCTTCAGCGGCGATAACTTCTGCACCTGCGATTGCATTTTTTAGGCGCGGGCTAGCGTCGAGGGGATTTCCTAGAGGGGTCGCCGCCATTGTTAAAGCCATAGGTACATCCTCTCAGTACGCTACGCATGTGAAAACCCGCATCTACGTTGGAGCGATCGCCTTGATTGCACTCGTCCTGCGGCTGCTCAACTTGGGTACTCCCAAAGGTTTTATATTCGATGAGGTTTATTACGTTGACGGTGCGCGTGACTATCTGAAGTACGGCGTGGAAGTAACTGGTGCGACTCCGGAATTTGTAGTCCATCCCCCAATCGGCAAATGGTTGATCGCACTAGGTATCAAGATATTTGGCGATAACGAGTTTGGTTGGCGCTTTATGGGTGCGCTCCTTGGGTCAGTGATGGTTATTTTGATTGCACTTATCGCACAAAGATTGTTTAGAAGCGCTTTCCTAACAATTTGTGCCAGTGCGCTAATTGCGATGGATGGTTTAGCGCTGGTTCATTCACGAACAGCTCTGCTAGATATCTATTTATCCTTCTTTGTGCTGATCGCTACTTACTTCTTTGTAATGCGCTGGCATTGGTGGACAGGTCTCGCCCTCGGATTGGCGGTTGCTACAAAATGGAGTGGGTTATATTTCTTAGCGCTCTTCGCCGCAATTGCAATTTATCGCGTATTTACTCTGCACACTGGTCGCGAACTTGTAAAGCCAACTTCAAAAACATTTGTTCAATACGCACTTATTCCGATCACTGTTTATTTCTCTTCGTGGATAGGTTGGTTTGCATCAAACCGCGGTTGGGCGCGTGACCACGCTTCAAATGTAATTGCATCATTCTTTCACTACCACTCACAGGTGTTAGGTTTCCATACTGGTTTGGTAGAAAAACACTCCTACCAAGCAAATCCTTGGAGTTGGATTGTGATGGGTCGTCCCACTTCTTTTTATTATCAATCACCAAATACCTGTGGTGCAGATAATTGCGCGCAAGAAGTCTTGGCGCTAGGAACCCCATTTTTATGGTGGGTTGGAGCAATCGCGCTTGCGGTTGTATTTGGATTTTGGATTAAGTCATTGGCCCAAAAACGTTATGAGCCATCGCTAAATATCATTGTTGCAGGAATGACTGCGGGATACCTGCCTTGGTTCTTCTTTCAAGAGCGCACTGTTTTCGCGTTCTACGCAATTGTCTTTCAACCATTCTTAATTCTTGCAATTGTTTATTGTGCTTACGTTGCGCTGATTCACTTTAAAAATAGCCGAAATACCTATGTTTTCATCGGAGTTATTGCAATCGCTATATTTGCTAACTTCATCTATTTCTTGCCGTTATTTACCGGCGATGTGATCACCTACGAGTCTTGGCGGGCCCGTATGTGGTTGCCATCGTGGATCTAGCCTTTACTCGTTAGCGGCGCGATTTTCTTTAAGTCGAGCAACCGCTTCATCTGCTAGTTGCTGATCAAATATTTCGTCTCGTGATGGAGCGGCGGCGGCGAGCGCTTCACGCTCGAGTCTTTCTTGTTCTTCGCTCCACTGTCCAGGCGTAGTTAAATCAATTACTCGCTTTGACACAATCGCCTTTGGGGCATTTACATAAGTTGGAACCGGAACAGAATTTGGTTGCCATTCGCCGCGAGCTGCTGCGCTGCCTTTCGGCAAGATTGTTACTCCAGTTAACTCACGTTCAGTAAGTGGAATCCAATGTTCGGTGCTTTGTTTTGGAGCAACTACTTCAGACAAATTTGTTGACGATACACCTGCAGTACTGCGATGCAGTTGTGTCACGCGACGTTTTTGCATGCGTTCGGTATTGCTCTGGTGGCGAACATGCGCCAGATACAATACAAAAGCAACAACCGGAATTCCTATAAATGAAATTGCAAGAGTTTGCATAATTGCACCCACTATCGTCATAACGAATGAAACTGTAATAAGTGTGAAGATAATTCGACGGCGCATAAGTTGTTGAGCAACTTTTGCTTCACGATCTAAATCTGTATGGATTACTCCGGTACCGGAACTTCCGCCGGGAGAATTGCTAGCGACTATCCGAAGTGCGCTCTTATATCTTTCAACGCTCTTTCCGGAGAATTCATTTCTATCGTGGACCCAGCGTGGGAGGAAGTAAGCCACCCACATGCCAATTATTAATAGATAGATGATTCCTGAAGCCATGATGGACCAAGGTTAGAGGAGCACCCTGCTTACCCTGTGGATTTAGAGGGCTAAATAACCTGAGTATTTTCCTTGACGTAACAGACGTGGTCCCGCCAACTTCCATCTATATGTAAGTAACGAGGTCGCGCACCCTCAAATAAATAGCCTGCTTTTTCAGCTACTCGAATTGATGGCAAGTTTTCGGGACGGATATTTATTTCTATCCGATGCAAATTGAGGGTGTTAAAGCCAAAGTCGGTAACTAGCTGAACTGCTTTCGTTGTAAATCCACGATTGGCATATGCGCGGTCAATCCAATATCCGATGTGTGCACCACGCATGGCCCCATACATCACACCGCCCATTGTTATTTGGCCGATCAAATTCTTGCCTTGACTATTTATATGCCAGATGGCGAGCGCATAAGAACGTCCCTGTCGTCCTTCGCGGCGATGCCAACTGACCATTTCAAAGAAGGTAGGCAGGCTCTTTGAGTCGGTTTCACCTGGCACTTGAGGAAGTGTCGCCTCCCACTCGGATAGCCAATCTCGATTCTCATTGCGAACACTTAGCCAGCGTTTACGATCTCGCCAACGAAGTGGCCGCAATAGTAACTCGCCTGAGTTTAGATAAACGGGCCAAGTCGTCGTATTCTCAGACATTTTTTAATCCGGTTTTAAATATATCGACGTTCGAGTACAACGACCGTTACATCTGAACCTGCCGGGATTTTTACATCGCCCTCAGGTACGGCAATAAATGCGTTGGCATCAGAAAGGGTGGTCTGTTCATCTTGCACACTCGAACCTTGATCCAACAGCGGTATGACCGATTTACCGTCTTCCGAAAGCACTGCGCGGATGTAAGAACGGTAATCACTAGTTGAAGTAATAGCCTTTTCAAGTTTGGCTTTTACTGATGGGCGGTGAATTGTAGATGCACCAAGCATTGTGCGGATCATCGGGCGGATAAATAATTCAAAAGAGATATATGCGGCAACTGGATCACCTGGCAGAGTCACGACTGGGGTTTTATCCGGACCTATAACTCCAAAGTTATGTCGGCCACTAGATTCAATTGCGATGTCCACGGTTGTTATCTCGCCCATTGCGGCCAAGGTGCGCGTGATTAGGTCAAAAGAATCATCCTTGCGTTCACCGCTAATAATAATTAAATCAGCACGTACCAATTGATCTTCAATAACTGCCTGCAGTTGCGCTTCATCATCGGGAATTGTGTGAACGCGATAAGCAACCGCACCGACTTCGCGCACAGCGGTGGTGAGAAGCCAAGAATTAGTTTCGTACTCTTCGCCTTCTTTTAGCTCTTTACCTGGCTCGACCAAATCCGGTCCCGCCGAAAGCACGACTACGCGAGGGTGCGGGCGAGTTGGGAGATTGTCGCGACCGATTGAGGCAGCTAATCCAATTTGAGTGGAGCGAATACGTGAACCAGATTTCAAAACAAGTCGCTCGCCAGCAAAGATATCTTCAGCGAGGGTGGCCCCGTGCGCATCTAGCAATGACATGCTGAAAGGTTCAAGCGGTCGGCATATCGCGATAAGAGAGGAGAGAAACTCATCTACGCGCATACGGTCTGACATAATCAGCAACAATACTTCTTGAGCTACCAAATATTGGGGATTTACGTGAGTGCATCGAGTGAGAAAGCCGATCTTCGCAATCGCTATCGCTTTGAGCGGCGCGAAAGATATCTAGATCACTCATTTGCTTACCTTGCGACTTCACTTGAATTTACAAAAGCATCAAACATCGCAAGTTACCTCTCTTACGGGGATGAACCGAGCACAAAGGAATTAAATGCCGAAATTCTTAAAATCGGAAAGTCGCTCTATCTTCCAAGAATTATCGGTAACGAAGTTGAATGGGTGCAGTGGCAAGGCGATACAAATCAGCTAACTCCCAGCAAGTTATCAAAAAATATTTTGGAGCCGACCGGAACGGCTATATCTGACCAATCGAAAATTGAATTGATTATTGTCCCCGCACTTCGAATAGATCGATCTGGTTATCGATTGGGACAAGGCGGCGGTTTTTATGACCGTGCCCTCACAAAGTTAAGCGCTTGGAGTATTGGGTTGATTCATCCCGATGAAATATCGAGCGAAGATTTGCCACGCGAGAGCTTTGACATTCCGCTTAACGCTGCCGCTACACCTGATTTATTGCTGCGCTTCAAAAATTAATTTGCTGGCAGATTTCGAGCCATCACGATTCTCTGAATTTGATTTGTTCCTTCATAAATCTGTGTGAGTTTGGCATCGCGCATCATGCGCTCTACTGGATAATCAGAAACATATCCGTAGCCACCTAAAACTTGCACGGCATCTTGCGTTACTTTCATCGCAACATCACTTGCAAAGGTTTTACTTGCTGCCGAGAAGAATTTCAGGTCTTTATCCCCGCGTTCGCTGCGGGCGGCAGCGGCGTAAGTTAATTGACGCGCTGCTTCGATATTCATCGCCATATCAGCCAACATAAATTGCACACCTTGGAAATCAAAGATTTCTTTGCCGAATTGTTTGCGCTCGTGTGAATATTTAGCGGCAACATCGAGTGCGCCTTGTGCAATTCCTAAAGCCTGTGCCGCGATTGTGATTCGTGTGTGATCGAGAGTATCCATGGCGAGGGCGAAACCTGCGCCCACTTCACTAATTCGGCGATCATCACCAATAGTTACATTATCGAAATAAACTTCGCGAGTTGGGGATCCACGAAATCCCATCTTCTTCTCTGGCGCTCCAAATGAAACACCGGCATCAGATTTTTCAACTATAAAAGCGGTAATACCTTTAGATCCTTTACTTGGATCGGTTTGCGCAATGACGGTGTAAAACTCTGAGACTCCAGCGTTTGAAATCCACTTCTTGCTGCCATTTATTACCCAATTTTCGCCACTGCGCTCCGCTTTTGTTTTTAGTGCAGAAGCATCTGAACCTGCTTCTGATTCAGAGAGGCAATAAGAAAAGCCACTACCTTTTGCTAACTGCGGCAGCCAACGTTCTTTCTGTTCCTTGCTTCCGCCCAAAATTAGTGGGAGTGATCCCAATTTGTTCACTGCCGGAATTAAAGAAGAGGATGCGCACACGCGTGCTACTTCTTCAATGATAATTACGACGGCTAGTGCATCGGCACCTTCTCCGCCAAATTCTGTTGGGATGTGAGCAGCGCTTAACCCTGCTTTAAGTAAAGCATCGGCAGCTTCTTGCGGAAAGCGATGATCTTCATCGACTGCCCCTGCGTGCGGTGCTATCTCGTTTTCGGCAAGAGCGCGCACACTTGCACGTAAGTCGTTGTATTCCGAAGGCAACGCATACAGATCGTTAGTTGTCATTTATTTCGTTCCGTATCCTTTGCCGCTAATGAAGTTAGGTAAGCATTATATTGAGCAAGTTCATCGGGTTCACCCATCGCAGCCAGACGCGCTTCGTTGCGATCTATGCGTTTGGTTTCCCGCTTATCCTCACGCATCCACTGAATAAAGGTGGCGATCAGCGCTAGCAAAATTGGAATTTCCCCCATCGCCCAAGCGATTGAGCCGCCCGCGCGCTGATCCGCAAGAAGATCTAGATTCCATGGCGTTTGTAACGATGCAAAATATCCTTGATCAATCACGGTAGAAGTTGAGAGCAAAGCTACTGCGAAGAAGGCGTGGATACTCATCGCCGCAAAGAGGATAACTATTCGAACAATATGTGGAACTTTTCTCGGGTTGGGATCAATCCCAATAATCACGTGGAAGAAGAGAATTCCGGCTAGAAGAAAATGCACGTTCATAACCAAATGGCCGAGGTGTGACTGCATCATATTTCCAAATAACGGCGTCATATAAAGTGCAAAGAGTGAGCCATCAAATAGCGCCAATATAACAACTGGATTTGTAAAGATGCCAGCTGGCTTGGAATGCAATAACGCGATCAGCGTTCCACGCACGCCTCGTTCTTCTTGGGTTCTTCCTTGTGGCAAAGTGCGCAGCGCCAAAGTAATTGGTGCGCCAAGAACAATTCCGATTGGTGCAATCATCCCTAAAGCCATGTGAGCAACCATGTGATATTCAAAAGAGAATTTAGCGTAAACGCCCAAGCCACCACTTGTTGCGTAATCAATAAAGCTAATTCCGATTGCAAATGCGACAGTGCGACCTACTGGCCATTTAACACCACGGCGTGACAAGATAACCACGCCCTTTATGTACAACGCGACTGCAGTTATCAGGACGCCAATCATTAACGCATCTGGGTCGTACAGTGAAATTAAGCGCCATAGATTTGGCGGAGGTGGGGTAGCAATTCCTGCAATTGCTAAACCGGGATCTACAATTTCGCTTTCAGCGCGCAATGGCGGTGCCATATTTGAAAGGCGAGAACCAACCAGCACGGCAACGAGCATGATGCTTACTTCAACAATTAGCAGACGAGTTAGATTTTTGATAGTGATCTGCAATTTGCCAGATAAGTGTTTGCGATTTAGATATCCAAAATAAATTAATACCGCAGTGATAACCACTTTGAGAATCACCAAGCGGGCATAGTTTGAATCCCAAGCGCTCTGAAAATTCAGCCGAGCCCAAGCATTTGCGCTACCGCTAGCCACAACTGCAATAACCGACCAAAGTGCTAGCGCGCTAAAGCGCGGCAGAGCGACGGCGCGATCAGCAGCGGAAAGAACTGTTATTGCGATCAGCCCACCTACCCAGAAAGTAAGTGCAACAACGTGCACAATTAATGAACCAATTGCTAAAGCGTGCGAACCGCTGGAGGCGGCGTGGCTAGAGAATATCGGTGCAACTATTGCAACTAAAGATAAAAGTAGAAGTGCATTAGTGGCCGCAACTGTACGAACGCGAGTAACTAGTAGACAGACAATCAGCGCCAGGCATAGCTGGGTAAACATGTATTTACCAAGGTCAATCTGCGAAACAAAGGAGCGCAGCGAGTTTGCATCAAGGGCGCTTGTTAGGGATGTTCCCAGAATGTTTGCCAGGGTTGTCAAAATATTTAAGCTCTGTCCCAGCACCCAAGCAAGTGAGGTGATCGCCGCAAAATTTCGCAGCGCCTTGGCAGACTTAGATAACTTCCCAGCATCATCAATGAGAAAAAATGCCATCGCCAATAACAGGCCGACGGTTGCAAAACTGGCGGTAAGTGAAATGAACTTACCAACTGTGGCCAACGAAGAAATCAGTGGACCAGCAGAATTTAGATCTGCTGCCAGAAAGGTCATCGCTCTTTAAATATCTTTCGAGCGTAAAGTGCCAGCGTGACTAGTACAACAAAGGAAGCAACGAGTAAGCCGATAACAAAGAGATTGGTTCCGAAATCACTTCCTTCTACCTTTGCTGGTGTTGAAGGTACAACTTCTTCTGGTGTGGAAATTGATGGCGTGGAGAAAATAAAGTTAAAGGATCCAACCAGCGGAAGATCCATTTCAGAGATGATGTTGTAACTAACTTTATATGTTCCGGATTCGGTGATTGGCTTCATACCAACAATGATGTCGTTGCCAGCAACGGCTAGAGTTCCATCATCTACGCGTCGTCCGGCTGGGTCAGTCACCGTGATTTCATTTCCCATATCCATTGGCGTTACCTCAACCGAAATTGTTACCGCACTCGGCGAAACTTTTAAGGTAGCTCCTGCGATTGGAGATGTCGCAACAAGTGAATTAGCCCAGGCTGGACCTGCCATAAATACAGATATGCCAATTGCGCCAATAAGTGCCGCAATACGCTTCACTTTAAACCTGCCTTCGCTGCGAGAGTGGTCTCAATTCGCCTCTATAGTCTCACTTCCTTAGACTTATCCACTAGCCCCCAGGGATGTGATTTAGGAAAGGAGTGAGCACAAGTGCCAACTTATCAATACCAATGTTCTGCCTGTGAACACGCCTTTGAAGCCTTTCAAAGCTTTTCTGAAGACCCGCTGACTGTTTGCCCTGAATGTAAGGGCGAAGTTCGTAAAGTTTATTCGGCGGTTGGAGTCGTATTTAAAGGATCTGGTTTTTACAAAACAGATTCAGCAGTAAAACCTGCTAGCCCAGCAACACCTGCAAAATCTGAGTAATTAATTGTCGTGATGTGGCGGCTTATCCGCTTTGATATCTTCATCACGTTTTAGATCAACATCCTCACGTGGGTCTCGTTCATCCTCGGTTGTAGCTGGGAATAATTCGCTCATAATAATTACATAGTACATACTTATCTGGTGTTTATGCGACTTGGATCATTTATTGTTCGCCACCGCAAGAGTGTATTGATCACTTACATCATCTCAATTCTTGTTGCAGGCGCGATTGGCTCACTCTCCTTTAGCCGCCTTGATTCCGGTGGATATTCAGACCTAAATTCGGAATCAGCTAAGGCCGCTAGATACATAACCGATACCTTCAAAGTTCAAGATCCCGTTGCAATTCTTGTCGTCGATGCGGGTTCACGTTCTGTTGATGACCCAAACGTGATCAGTGAAGCAACATCTTTAGAGAGAGAAGTTGCTGCCGCAAAAGGAATTAGTCGAACACTCTCTTATTGGTCGACTGGTGGAGCACCTAACCTGGCTTCATCTGATCGTAAGGCTGCTTTTCTCTTTATCTATGCTGATATCGAAAATTTTGACGTTGCAGGGTATGGGGCGGTAGGCAAAACAATTTCTGAAAACTTCGACGGTGAATACAAATCACTTGAGGTATATGCCGGAGGCGGAGCAGTCGTTACAAATGCAATTAACTCAAAGATTAAGACAGATCTTTTATTAGCTGAAGGAATAGCAATTCCGTTGACCTTCATCTTGCTCGCCTTTGTCTTTGGCGCACTGGTTGCATCGGCTATGCCACTTGTTGTCGGCGTTGGCGCAATTCTCGGTTCGTTCTTCCTCACTTATCTACTTACGCTCGTAACTGATGTGAGCGTATTCGCCCTCAATCTCATTACCGGGTTGGGCTTAGGGCTCGGAATTGATTACGCGCTTCTCATGGTCAATCGCTTCCGAGAAGAAATGCACAATGGCAAGAGCATTGAAGAAAGCGCAATTATCACTGTAGGAACAGCGGGCAAAACAGTCTTCTATTCTGGTATGACGGTAATGGTCACACTCAGCGCGCTCTTACTCTTTCCGCTCAACTTCCTTAAATCTTTTGGTTATGCCGGTGTAATCGTCACTCTCTTTGCAATCTTTGGCGCGCTGATTCCGCTACCTGCACTTCTGGCGATCTTAGGTAAGCGCGTTAATAAAGGTGTTATTCGCAAAGGCGGACTTACGCCGAAAGAAGATGGGCGTTGGGCAAAAACTGCGCGCACGGTTATGGCACGTCCAATTCCGATAGTCGTAGGTTCACTTGCGCTACTCGCTGTTATGGCAATGCCAATTGTAAATATTGCCTTCGCACAAGTTGATTCGCGAGTACTGCCAGCATCTGATCGTGCAGCAATTAGCTCTCAGGTAATTGAAGATCGATTCGCAAGTTTTGAGGGTAGCCCCATCGAAGTAATTCTCCCCGATGGCGCAGGTCGTGAAAGTTCTCTCAACTCATTCTTAACACAGGCGAAATCCGTAGATGGAATTACTCGTGTGGGTGAACTAGAATACTCTGGAAAAGATATCCGGGTACAAGTTATACCTGGTACAAGTTCACGATCACTTGATGCCGAAAGACTGATCAAAGAGTTACGTGCACTTGAAAAACCCGAAGGCCTTCTCATCGGCGGAGTTGCAGCTGACTTCACTGATTCGCAAGGTGGCATCGCTCGCACACTTCCATGGGCACTTGGTTGGGTTGGCTTTGCAGTATTCATCCTTATCTTTGTTTTTACCGGATCAATAATCTTGCCGATTAAGGCAGTTCTTCTCAATGGACTATCTCTCGTTGCCACACTGGGTGTCATTACCTGGATCTTTATCGACGGAAATCTCAAGTGGCTCGTCGGTGATTTCACAGTTACCGGAACGTTAGATACCGGCTCGGTGATTTTGGTGGCAGTTGTTGTCTTTGGTCTCTCAATGGATTACGAACTCTTCTTACTTTCACGCATTCGTGAAGAGCACCTAGCCGGAAAATCAAATGTTGAAGCAGTTGCAGTTGGGCTGCAGCGCTCTGCTCGAATTATTACCGCAGCAGCACTTTTGCTGGCAGTTGTGTTCGCAGCTTTTATGACAAGTGGAGTCACATCTATCAAAATGCTTGGCTTCGGAGTCTCCTTCGCGGTCCTTCTGGATGCAACTCTCATTCGCGCACTTCTGGTCCCTGCTCTGATGCGCTTATTCGGTGAACGTAACTGGTGGGCGCCTAAGAGTCTTCGCAGATTTACTCTCACTCACTAAGAGGGATTACCCTAAGACCATGGATCTCATCGCAACCCTGCAATGCACAGATCAACCTGGCATTGTTCATGCGATGACGAGCGCAGTTCTTAACTGCGGTGGAAATATTATTGAGAATCAGCAATACACCGATCACACTACAAACACTTTTGTAATGCGCACTCGCTTTGAAACATCGCAAGGAATGGCGGCAGCGCAAACCAGCCTCAATGGCGAGCTCGGAAAGTTCTCACCGGCTCTGCATATCCGTGAGACAGATAAAAAGCCTCGTGCACTTGTCATGGTTACGACAGAGAGCCACTGCCTGCGCGACCTTATGTATCTACTTGAACTCGGCGAACTACCGATTGAAATTCCGTTGGTAGTTTCCAATCGTGAAGATTTAAAGCAACTCGTTGAATCACACGGAATTCCCTTTATGTACCTGCCAATTGACTCAAATAACAAAATTGCACAAGAGAAAACTCTGATCACTAAAATGAAAGAATTGAAGATTGATTTCGTTGTCTTGGCGCGTTATATGCAGATTCTTTCCGCTGATTTTTGCAACTCCATGCCAGGAAAGATCATCAACATTCACCACTCTTTCTTACCTGGATTTAAAGGCGCTAAGCCTTATCACCAAGCGCACGAGCGCGGCGTAAAGATAATTGGCGCAACTGCGCACTTTGTGACTGCTGATCTGGATGAGGGTCCAATCATCGAACAAGATGTTGCCCACGTGACTCATTCATCGACTCCAGATGAGTTAATTGCTCTTGGTCGCGATATTGAAAGACGAGTTCTTGCCAAAGCAGTAAAACTCTATGCCGAAGATCGCATCTTTATTGTTGGACAGCGCACAATAATTTTTAGTTAATTTTAGTTAATTGGAGTGATTGTGTCCCCGGCGGGAGTTGAACCTGCGACCTACCGCTTAGGAGGCGGTTGCTCTATCCACTGAGCTACGGGGACTTACGGGAAAATCAATTTAACTTGGCAAAGGTTATCTCTATCGCTAACCTAGGTATAACACGCTCAACATCGGTCGTGTGGATTAGAAAATGAAAGGCCACCCATGAAAGCGCTCGTTATCGGCGCAGGCGGAGTTGGCAGGGCAATTGCAAATATCGCATCTCGTCGTCCATTTATTACTTCGATGGTTATCGCAGATCGCAACCTGTCACGCGCAGAAGACGCTGTAGCAAGAGTTAAGGACCCTCGTTTTTCGGCAGCAGAAGTAAATGCTGCTGAGCTGGAAGATATTCGCGCCTTAATTCGCAAGGCGAACCCAGACATTGTTATCAACGCGGTAGACCCTCGCTTTGTAATGCCAATTTTCTTGGCATGTGAAATTGAAAATAAGAATTACATGGATATGGCGATGTCGTTATCTCGTCCTCATCCGCATTATCCAAATTCTGAAACCGGTGTGAAGCTGGGCGACGAACAATTTGCGCGCGACTGGAACTGGTGCGAGCGTGGAATTTATGCACTCGTAGGTATGGGTATTGAACCTGGGATGAGCGATGTCTTTGCAAAGTATGCATCAGAACATCTCTTCTCACGTATCGATGAAATTACCATTCTGGATGGATCCAATCTTGTCGTAGAAGGTGCTGATTTCGCGCCATCATTTTCTATCTGGACAACAATTGAAGAGTGTTTAAATCCACCTTTGGTTTGGGAAGATGGTCGAGGCTGGTTTACGACGGAACCGTTTAGTGAACTTGAGGTCTTTGACTTTCCCGAAGGAATTGGGCCGGTTGAGTGTGTAAACGTTGAGCACGAAGAAGTTGTTCTGATCCCGCAGAAAGTCGATGCCAAGAAAGTGAATTTCAAGTACGGTCTTGGTGCACAATTCATCACGACTTTAAAGACGATACATATGCTCGGATTAGATCGTAAAGAAACGGTTGAGGTTCAAGGCCACTCTGTTTCGCCACGAGATTTATTAGCGGCATCACTTCCTGATCCGGCAACGCTTGGTTCGCGCATGAAGGGAAAGACTTGCGCAGGAACGCTGGTAAAGGGTTTGGACAAGAAAGGTAAGCCTTACGCATGTTATTTATACAACGTTGTTGATAATGAATGGTCTATGGCGAATTATGGTGACCAAGCGGTTGTATGGCAGACCGCGATCAATCCAGTGATTGCAATGGAACTCTTACATAACGGCACCTGGAAACCCGAGGGCGTAAACGGTCCGGAATGGTTTGCAGCTAAGCCTTTCCTTGATCTTCTGGAGCAATACGGAACTAGCTGGCACATCCGTGAAGAATCAAACACAGGTATCTCGGTTGAGGAGTTAGCCATTTAATAAGTGGTGAACTCAAATGGCGAAAGAACTGCAATTTGATGTCGTAGTCATCGGATCAGGTTTTGGTGGATCAGTCACTGCGCTTCGTTTGCGGGAAAAGGGTTATTCCGTTGCGGTATTGGAGGCGGGTAAACGTTTTGCAGATAAAGATTTTCCAAAAACTTCTTGGCGGGTAAATAAATTTCTCTTTGCTCCACAACTTGGCTGTTATGGAATTCAGCGAATTCATTTTCTACCTGATGTTTTAGTTCTTGCTGGAGCAGGCGTTGGTGGCGGTTCGCTGGTTTATGCAAATACTTTGTACCAACCAGGCGACAAGTATTTTCAAGATCCACAATGGGCACAGATCACTGATTGGAAGCGCGAATTAGAACCTTGGTATGACCAAGCGCGCCGCATGCTGGGAGTAGAAGAGAATCCTTACTTTTCTCCGAGTGATGCTGCAATGAAAGTAGCGGCAGAGAAAATGGGCGTCGCCAACACATTTAAGATGGCTCCGCTCGGAATTTACTTTGGAAAAGGTGAAGGTAAATCGGCGAGTGATCCTTATTTTGGTGGCAAAGGCCCAGATCGAGTTGGCTGCACAAATTGCGGCGAATGTATGACTGGTTGCCGCCACAATGCAAAGAACACTTTGCCGAAGAATTATTTGGGGTTGGCCGAAGGCGCTGGTGCTGAAGTGTTTCCAATGACAACGGTCACTGAATTTTCAGTACGCAGTGATGGTAAATGGGAAGTTAAAACCGTAAAAACAGATAACTGGGATGGATCTCGCGGAACCACTTTTATCGCAACAGATCTAGTTGTTGCAGCCGGTACGTTTAACACCCAAAAACTTCTGCATAAGATGAAGCGAAAGAATTTGCCACAACTTTCAGATCGATTGGGTGAATTGTCGCGAACAAATAGCGAGGCGCTAACTGGTGCGCTGATGGATAGCCGAGAAATAGACTTCAGCCGCGGCGCTGCTATTACATCTTCTTTCTTCCCTGATGAAAATACGCACGTTGAGCCAGTGCGTTATGGCAAAGGCAGCAACTTAATGGGACTGCTACAAACGATAATGACTGACGGATTTACCGGGAAAGAACGGCGCAGGCATTGGTTAAAGCAAATTATTGCTCGGCCATCCTTATTAGCGCGCCTTATCAATGTGCGTCACTGGAGCGAGAAAACGGTGATTGCACTCGTAATGCAGGATGTAGATTCTTCGGTAACGGTTAAAGGAAAGCGCGGTATTTTCGGCTTCAAGTTAACCTCCAAAAATGACAGTGAGCACCCGAATGCGACCTATATTCCTGCGGCCAATGAAGCGGTGCGACATGTTGCTAATGAATATGGCGGAATAGCTGGTGGACACGTCGGAGATCTAATTAGTGCGCCATTTACCGCGCACTTCGTTGGCGGATGTGTAATTGGATGCGATGCTAAGTCTGGCGTGATCGATGCCTACCATCGCGTCTTTAACTATCCGACTTTGCATATCGTCGATGGTTCAACCATCACTGCCAACTTGGGCGTCAATCCTTCGCTGACAATTACCGCCCAAGCAGAACGAGCAATGTCGCTTTGGCCAAACAAGGGTGAGTTAGATGAGCGTCCCTCACAAAGTGAGCCGTACAAGTATCTTCAAGCAATTAAACCGAATGATCCGGTTGTGCCAGTCGGTGCACACGGTGCACTGAAATAAATAGCGGAGGCGATATGAAAAAGTGGGCGCTAGTTACAGGTGCATCTTCTGGGATCGGTGAAAGTTTTACGCGATTACTTGCCGCCGAAGGATTTAATCTAGTGTTAGTTGCTCGGGATGAAGCCAGGCTAAACGAGCGCGCTGCTGGATTGAAAGAAAAATATGGAGCAGATTCGATTGTGCTTGTTGCAGATTTAGCAACTGAGGCAGGCTGTTCCAAAGTTGAAGAGTTCATCGCTAACAATGAAATAGAGGTCTTGATCAATAACGCCGGATTTGGAATCAATAAACCCTTTACGATGAGTGACTTGGCTAAAGAGGAAGAGGTTTTAAAGGTACTAGTTCGCACCCCAATGAGGCTCATGCACGTTGCACTTCCGAAGATGAAGGCGCGTAACTCGGGAGTAGTCATAAACGTTTCCTCGGTCGCTAGCTACATTGCAGGTGGGGCCTACAGCGCTTCAAAGTCTTATTTGACGGTCTTATCTGAATCTCTGCACACTGAAATTTCTGCAACCAAGATAAAGGTTTCAGCGCTCTCTCCTGGTTTTACTCGAACGGAATTTCATCAACGTGGTCGGATGAAGATGGCCGGCCTTCCAGAATTTATGTGGCTAAATTCCGATGTTTTAGTTGCAAAGGCTTGGAAAGATGCCCTCGCAGGTAAACCGGTATCCATACCAGGGTGGCAGTACAAACTATTGGTTGGAATTATTTCTCTTATGCCTAGATCATTGGTCAGGCGGGTAGGGATGAACCTACGAGTTAAGCAGAGATAATTCACACGATTTTCTCTGCTTGCCTCCTTAATATGGGCCTTGCGGTTGGCTAATATGAGCCCATCATCAATGGAGGTTTCTATGTTTCGCAAGGTTCTCGTGGTTCTCGGTTCTGCAGCTCTAGTTGCTTCGACAATCACTGCCGTGCCAGCAAGTGCCGCGACCAAGATCAGTAACGGCGTCGCCTGCAAAAAAGCAGGTGCCACAACTAAAGTCAAGGGATCTACATACCGGTGTGCAAAGAATGCTTTTGTGAAAAACGCTAAATTAACTTGGTTGTCTGTTGATTGTGTAACTACGACAAATACTTATCTAAAAGGCAGAGCAAATTTGCCAAAAATTAAGTTGGCAACTGATTCAACTGTCGCCAAACTAGATGCTGATATTCTCAAGCAAGCAGCGCAGGTAGAAAAAGCAAAGCAAGTAATCCCTGATTACCAGGCAAAGATTGACACCATTACTGCACAGCTTGTGGTTCTAAGAGCAGATACAGCCAACTTAACCAAAAATAAAAAGACTATTGATGCCTTTGCATCGGCAGTTCGTAACTACGAAGTTGCGATTAAGGCTTACACAACTGTAGGTAAGCAGAATGAACGAAGCCTAAAAACCAGGGAACTCGCACTAACCCAATACACAAATTCACAAGCTGACGTTAAGGCAAACCTTGATTTGGCAAAGTTGGTCTGTAGAAAAGGTCTATAAAGCCAATCAAGCCTCAGGTTTCCCCTATTAATAACTAACCTGTTGCTCCTTTAACTTTTACTGGTGGTAATTCACCGGATCGCTAAGTGGCTGCCTGCAATCTTCTTACTTGCACATATTCTGCTTAGGACATTTATATCTGAACCATCAATAGCTAGAGATTTGCTTTTATATAACGCAGTAGTTATAGCTATTGTGATTGGACTATTTCAAGCACCGCTTCACAACGATCCACTCGCCATTGCATTTATAACCCTTGCAATCGCATCTTGGGGTATCGGAGCAACGACATCTAGCCTAAGTCAGTTCTTTAACTTAAACGCCAATGAGCAATTGATCTCCAACATTGCGTACTCGGCGTTCTATCCATTCGCTTTTATTGCAATTCCACGGGCGATAGGCAGAGGAAAGCGGTTGCAAGCTATAGAGCTTTTAGATTCCGCTATTTTCGGGCTGGGATTTACCTCAATCATCTCTGCTTTATTACTCAAAGAATTGGTTGGGGGCTCTAACTTGGGCTCGTTCTTCTCAGTCCTATTTGCCATTTGCGACATTGCTTTATTGGTTATCGTTCTCGCCAGTTTCGCTCTTTACAAAACTTCACCTCGGTTGATGCTAATGATCTCCGGAATACTTGCCTTCACGCTTACCGACTTCTACTTCTTATGGTCACAGATTCAAGGCACCTACCGATTTGGTCAATTTAGCGATGAAGGTTGGTTAATTGGGCTCGTTTTAATCTCCCTCTCACTTTGGTACCAATCAAATGAGAGTAAGTCCCAGGGCAATATTCATCCTGCCTTGATTGCAATCTCAATATTTATTAGTCCTGCGCTGTTATCTGCTATTGCTATTCGTCCCGAATATTTTCCTTCTTACGTAGTTATTCCCACAATAGCAACGCTCTTGCTGGCATTTATCAGAATGACTTTGGTTATCCGCCAAGCCAATAATTTGGGAGAAGAGAAAGTTCTGGCACGCACTGATGAGCTCACTGGCTTACCAAATCGACGTAGATTAATCGCTGAACTATCAACCTTTAATGAAGTAGAAGGGGCTTTACTTCTCTTGGATCTAGATGGGTTTAAGCCAGTAAATGATAGTTATGGACACGAAATGGGAGATCGCATATTGCGACAAGTGGCACAAAGGTTTAGCCGTTCTCTTCCGAGCGGCGCCATTTTGGCTCGGTTGGGTGGCGATGAGTTTGGGGTAATTGCCGCAGGTAGCGATGATGCAACTTTAGAGTTGGCGCGTGCGCTGAAAGCGACTTTAAGTTATCCATTTATTATTAATGGAAAATCTATTTCCATTGGCGTCAGTATCGGACACGTTCGTAATGATGGAAAAGGAGATTTACTACATCGAGCAGATTTAGCAATGTATGAAGCAAAGCGCACTAGCGCGGAAGCTCGGGCTTATCTGCCTTAATTTCTTGCAATCGAGCTAACGATTCCAATCTTTCAACTGCGTGATCGACAATGCGTTCGCAATATCCTTTTGAATAACCATCTAAATACAACCAAGGCTCATGAATTTCATTGGCCGATAAATGAGCTAGCTCGGGGACATATTTACGGATGTAATCGCCGTTCTCATCAAAACGCTTTCCCTGTTCAATGGGATTAAAGACTCGGTAATACGGAGATGCATCTGTGCCAGTTCCGGCAGTCCATTGCCAGCCGTGAGCATTGGATGCGACATCGTAGTCAACTAAATGCTCAGCAAAGAAGCGTTCGCCGAGCTGCCATTCCAGGTGCAAGTCTTTAACTAGAAATGAGGCCACAACCATTCGTGTGCGATTGTGCATCCAACCTTCCACAACTAATTGGCGCATTGCAGCATCAACAAATGGGTATCCCGTTTTACCTTCGCACCAGGCTTGGAACTGCGCACCAGGCTTGTCATATCTCATCTGGCTAAAGCGGAGTGCGTAATACTCGGTATCGGTATTTGGATTATTGAAGAGAACATCGGCATAAAACTCGCGCCAAGCAATCTCTTTCCGGAACGTATCGTGGGCTTTACTCTCTCCGAGATTTGCCAAGAGGGTTCGCGGATGAATCTCACCGAACTTTAGATATGTACTCATCTTTGAAGTTCCATCAATACCGGCAAAGTTTCTATTCTCGTCGTAATTATCTAAGCCACTCTTAGTAAATGATTTAAATCTTGCAAGCGCAGCTGCTTCACCGGCTTGGATAACCTGCACATTTGTGGGCATCGGAAAGTCAGGAAAGGCGCGATATTTATCTGGTGGCATTGGCGCAATTATCTTGCTTGGAGTTTTAGCCGGAGCGCGCCACCCATGCTTTAACCAAGCGCGATAGAACGGTGTGTAGACCCGATATGGCGTTGCATCGCTCTCTTTTAATACGCGTCCTGGCTTTACCGCATAAGGACTTCCGGTTCTGATCAGATTTATTCCGGCAGATTCAACACGAGCATCTCGTGCTGCTCCGTATCTTTCATATTCATCTGAGATGTGAACTTCACTAACTTTGTAAAGATCAATTAGCTCTTTTAGAATTTCAACTTGATCGCCTTCAATAATATGTAACTTATTTCCAAGAGAGTCATCAAGTAATCGTAAAGATTGGCCCATATACGCCAGGAGTTTTTCACCGGCATCATCGATTTGGGATTTATCTAGAATGAATAGCGGAATAACTTCATCCGAAGATTCGATCGCCGCCAAGAGCGCAGGGTTATCGCCGATACGGAGATCTCTGCGAAACCACATAATGTTGCGGCGCGGAACGGACATTGCACTATTGTCGCACTATGGAGTTGGTTAAGAGATATCAGATCCGCGGAGTCCCAGGTGAGGTCTCACGCTTTGATTTCGACGGGCGCACCGTTGAATTATGGGCACCACAGGAGCCAAGTAGCCACCTACTTATCGCGCACGATGGCCAAAATATCTTTGATGGCAAGACTGCAACGCACCGCGGCAAGACGTGGGAGATGGCGCAACATGCTTTTAAAGTCAGCCACGAGTTTGGAATTACTCCACCGGTAATCATTGCCGTTTGGCACGGCTCAACAAAAGTAGATCCTATGGGCCGGGCAAAAGATCTCTCCCCCCAGCAATTCTTCCTAGAAGATGTGCCAGTAAACCTGCCCAACATCTCCAAGGAAGATTTACTTCACCTGCGCGGAGATCAATACTTAGAAAATATCTTTAGTGATTATGTTCCGCAAATTCTTCAATCTTTGGAATTAGAAATTAGCCCAGAGAACATCGCCTTGATTGGTTCCAGTATGGGTGGATTATCTACTCTCTATGCCGCCTATAAACAACCTGATAAATTCAAAACAGCACTTTCGCTTTCTCCTCATTGGATTATCGGTGGTGATGCACTGGTTCACAGAACTGTCGCAGAACTACCGAAACCCGGCAGCCATAAAATTTGGATGAGCCGAGGAACAAAAGCCCTCGATGCGCAATATGAACCATTCCAAGATTTAGCGGATGGCTTGATGCTACAAAAGGGATATCGCAGAGATGCAGATTTCATCAGCAAGGTTTATAAGAAGACCGGCCACAATGAAGCATCTTGGGCTAGTTATTTAGATCAGCCTTTACGCTTCTGGCTAAAGGGCTAGATTTTTACTTTTACTATTTTAGAGAGCAGAACTTTCTTCTTGGCGTCAACTGTTGCAGCGATAACTTCCACCGTACTTCCCTTTTTGAAATCTTCTGGGTGTAGATAAACGCGATAGAGGCCACCTTTGGTGGAATCGCTAGCAAATGTTCGTCTATCAGCGGTGCCAATTGATTTCCATTTACCACCTTTAACCCTGACGCTAAAAGTGACTTCAGCGTATTTAGCACCTGATACCTGGGCCGATATCTCACTCCAGCCCGAAGGTAGCGACGTCTGCTTTATCTTGGGGGTTGAAATTTTTATCACTCCGGCGTTAACAACTGGAGCTTTCGCTTTAGCAACGCAGTAATTTCGTTGGGTGATCGCTAGCGCAATCTTGCTATCGCTAGTAATTGTGCAGGTTCCAGACAAGAGCTCCCATTCTCCCTTGAGGGAACCAACGTTGAACTGGGCTTGTGCCGGAGTATCGGAACCGTTTAAGGCAACAACATATTCAACTCCATTTAAATAACGCGTTACAACGAAGAGTCCATTCTTTGCGTATCGGACTTCTTGTGTTCCATTACGTAGCGCTGGATTAGCGGCTATTACTTTCTGCAATTCAGAGATTTGATCTTCTAGCGGATTCTTTACATCAAAAGCACTTGCAATCTTTATTGGAGTAGATCCAATCCGAACTTCATTCTGCCAATCAACTACTTGGGTAGCAAACATATCTTGCCGTGCTTTCTTATCTCCCCCATAGCCTGTCATTCCTTTTTCGTCTCCGTAGTAAAGAACTGGGCCTCCGCGAAGTAGGAAGAGTGCAGCATTTGCGAGTTTGGCACGCTCAAGTAAAGTTTGGATCTCTCCAACCGCAACCGCATTAGATAAGAAATATCCGATACGCCCCATATCGTGATTTCCAAGAAAAGTAGCAAGCCCATAGGCGTTAGTAGTTGGCGTTGTATAAAGATCATCTCGATTAAATAGTTCGGCTAAAGCTTCCGCAGCGACACCGAATTGCACAAAACTCTTTACCTGTTTTTGAAAATCAAAATCTAATACGCTTGGTACTTCGCCACCTGCAACATATGTTGATAAAGTTTGCGCATCGGTATCAGCTGCTTCGCCGAAAATAGGAAAGTCTTTTTTGCCTGCTGCGATTGCCGCTGCTTGAATCTTCGGAATAAACGCCTTCCAAAACTCGGGGTTTACGTGTTTAAAGGTATCGATTCTCATGCCATCAATATCGAATTTGGTAATCCAGTTAGACCAGACATCTATCCACCCACTTATCACTTTCGGATTCTCAGTCTCTAGATCATCAAGACCGAAGAAATCGCCATCTAGGACTGCATTTCCGATACTGGGATTGTTTCCGAGGTTGTGATAATTACTAATTAAATTGAGCCATTCTGGTTTCTTTATATTTGCTTCAGCCGCATTTACCTGAGGCCTTCCGTTGCTGTCGTAGTAAATTACATCAGCGGTGTGATTTACGACGACATCAATGATCACCTTCATATTTAATTTATGGGCTTGGTCAACCAACTCTTTAAAATCTGCCTCGCTGCCCAGGTGCGGATCGACAGTTGTGAAATCAACGCCCCAATAGCCGTGATAAGCAGATGAGTTTCCTTGCACAGATTTTTGAACTACCGGAGGTGTAATCCAGATCGAAGTAAATCCCATTGATTTGATGTAATCCAAGCGCTTAGTAATTCCCTTAAAGTCACCACCATGCCACCAACCAATATCATCTGGTAGATATCCGCTCACTGAAATAGATTTATCGGTGCCGCCGTAATCATTGCTGGTATCGCCATTTTCAAACCGATCAGTCATTATGAAATAGACCGACTCATCACTCTGTGGTCCGCGAACCATCGGCTTGATAAATTCAGATTTAACTTCTGCGTATGAATTTGAAGCAGTTGCCAGGATTAAAGAGATTGTTATAGCGGTGAAAAGACTTACTTTTTTCAACTCAACCCTTCGTCGCGCCTGCGGTTAAGCCGCCGATAATGAAGCGTTGCATAGATAGGAAAAGAATCACTAGAGGGATTGAAGCGATGATTGATCCCGCGGCAAAAGGTCCCCAAGTGTCAACGTATTGACCGCCAACAAATTGTTGTAGTCCTACCGCAACGGTTCGATTTTCGACATCTTGTAGGAAAAGTGAGGCGAGTACAAATTCATTGAAGGTTCCGATAAATGAAAGTACCCCGATTACTGCCAGTACCGGTGCGGCAAGTGGCAGAAATATTAACCAGAAAACCTGTGGGACTGATGCGCCATCTAAACGGGCTGATTCATCTAGCTCAAGAGGAATTGAGTCGAGGAATCCCTTTAAGAGCCAAACGTTAACTCCAAGTGATCCACCGATATAAATCAAATAAAGACCCCAGATGCTACCAAGTCCAAAAGTAGGAGTAATTAAAAATACCTGTTCCATCATTACATAAATTGCAGAGAGAGAAAGAAAGCTTGGGAAGACTTGGATCAATAGCAGAGCTTTTAGACCGACTTTCCTTCCTTTAAATCTCAAGCGACTAAAGGCAAAGGCAGCCGAGGCTCCGATCGCTACTGAAGTGACTGCGGTTGCGGTGGCAATAATAAAAGAGTTCTTCATCCACGCCCAGTACGGGACTAATGGGTCAGTAAATAAGAGTATGTAATTATCCAATGAGAATTTAACAGGGAGCAACGAGCTTGTTGATATCCCGCCAGTTGGATCAAAAGAGGTAACGATTACAACATAAATTGGAAAAGAGGTGAAAAGCACCAAAGTTATTGCTAATGCATGCTTCCAAATGTGATTTGTTCCTAGTTTTTTACTCATAGCGTGTCCATTATCTTTGACTTTTTCAGGGTATACATGGACATAGTTCCGACAATGATGAACATAACCATAGAAATTGCACTTGAAAGTCCTAGATCTTGGAAGTTTGATCCGAATGCAGTTTTATAGGCATAGGAAATCAAAATGTCGGTTGCGCCTGCGACTTCGCCATCAATCGCATTCGTGGGCCCACCACCAGTTAACAAATAAATAATATTGAAATTATTAAAATTAAAGGCAAAACTAGCAATTAATAACGGACCAAGTATCTGCAGCAGCAGCGGCAGTTTAATTGTGTAAAAAGTCTGTTTCTCAGATGCGCCATCAATTGATGCCGCTTCTTCAAGTTCGGCAGGAATAGATTGCAGTGCGCCACTTCCGATTAAGTACATGTATGGGAAGCCCAACCAAAGGTTCACAAGTAACACGGCAAATCGGGCAAGCCACGGGGTTTCGAACCAAGCAATATCTAATCCCAGCAAAGTGTTTATTGCACCAAACTCCTTATTAAACAATCCGCGCCAAATAAGGATGCTCATAAAACTTGGAATTGCATAAGGCAAGATTAAAAAGCCGCGATAGAACCTACGGAATTTAATGGGGGCTTCTAAAGCAAGTGCAAGCGCCATACCAACTGCGAAGGTGGTGCTTACAGAAAGGAATGCAAAGGCTATTGTCCAGATAAATACTTTAATAAATGGATTACGAAGCTTTTCATCTAAGAAGAGTGATCGGAAGTTATCCAAGCCCGAATAAGTTCGCCAGCCCGGCTCCAAGCGCGTTGTAGGATCATCTTTCACAACAAAATTTCCATTGCCATTATCGATATAGGTAATTCCGAGTTCAGTATTTTCTAACTGGTCTGTGACAGGGTCGTATACAACGCTTTGTACAAGTCGCGCTGCCACGTTAGAGCCTTGCGGTGCGGCATAAGAGCCATCTCCGAGTGGAAAACGCAGAGCCGTGATTGTTGCATCGTCATTAGCGAATTCTTCATCAGTAAGCGTTGTGATTCCATTAGCGCCGGTTATATACCCGGATATATCACGCGAAATTTCTGACTCAGCCGCTGGTCTTACTCCACTTTCATCGGCGTACAAGAGTTCCTTGGTGACTTGATTCTCTAAAATTCCAGCGTACTTTCCGTTGCTGGTCTTACCAAGAAAGAGATCGTAAGCCGTCCCTTCTGAATCCGAGACAATTCCATTATTGATTAGCTCACTTATTGCAGCAACCTTGGCAATTTCATTTCCGGTTTTAAAGTTATAAGTAGACATGAGAATTGTGTAACCGGTTGGGGTTACAACGAATATTGAGAAAAATACCAAACCGACTGCGAGAAACTTTAGGGGAATTGAGCCCTTGGTTATAAAAGAATAATTCAAGAAAATGAGTGCGGCGGTAACCACGCCTGCAATAATGAATGAGTTTTTATTTATAGCGGCTGAGATCAGCCAAATCATGAAGGCATCTGCAGCACCTAAAAAACCATACTTTAAAAAGAGGGCTAGTGGGCCACGTAATCCGACCAACTTATAAAACATTGCTCCCCTTCATAAATAATTGTTTTTCGCTTAAAAAGAGAAGGGTGGGAGATATACGAGATATTCGTACATCTCCCACCTTTCAGACTTTGTATTTCTTTACTGCTTATCCTTTAGCGTGGTTAGCAAAGTTCTTCTTCAGAACCGCCGCACCTTTATCTAAAGTAGTGCTGATATCTTTGCCTGCAAAGATATCTTTCATAGCGTCATCTAGAACTGCATACCAGTCAGATCCACCGGTCTTGTCTCCAAGAGCTCCGTTGATTTGGCCAATTGAATTCACAGATGCAGCGCCAATTCCTGCTGCGTTCTTATCTTTTGTCTTCGCAGAAGCTGTGATGTGCGCTAGTGGGCGCTGATCTTTCTGAGCTTCATTAAATGAAAGTTGACCAGCTTCAGTTGCAAAGAACTTGTTGAGTAGCTGGTTTGCACCAGTCTTTACTCCGTGAGTAGTTGCATATGAAGTTAGGTAAACACCTGAAACTCCACCCCATTGCTTGCCGAAAGTACCGGCAGTTGTGCCAGGAAGTGCTCCCCAAGCAAACTTAACGCTTGTCGCTTCGACGCCGGACATGTTCCAAGCACCAACAAGTGCAATAGGAGTCTTACCAGCCTTAAACGCTGTGTCGCATCCATCGTATGAGAAGAAGCCATTTGTCTTACCATCAGCACCGACTAGGTACTTCTCAACATTTGACTTAAATGCCGCTGAGTTGAAAACAACATTTGTGAAGTCTGGTTTGCCATTCTTGTAACCCCAAGCACCGCCACCGAGAGCGGTCAACATTGGTTGTGCGCCCCAAGAACCGTTAAATGAGCAAACACCGTTTGTAAGTGTTGCCTTGTTCTTGATGTAGTAATCGTAGATTTCACCAATTGTCTTTGGCGCAGTTGCAAACATTGCAGTGTTATAGATCATGGCTGTTGTATCAACATCTGTTGGAATACCGTAGATACGTCCGCCAACAGAAAGTGCGTCGAACGCACCCTTTGAGAATGCATTACGAGTAGCAGTAGAGATAATGAGTGACTGGATGTTTCCGGCCTTAGCGCCCTTTGTAGCGAATGCGCCATCACCAAGAAGAAGGTCTGGACCGGTTGCTGCGGTTGCTTTATCCCAAGCGTCTTGTAGAGCTGTGTAGGAAGCAAAAGATTTCACATCAACTTTGTATCCAGGAACTGTCTTTTCCATGTCCTTGACGAGCTTTGCAAGTGCTGGGCCCTTTGTTTCATCAGCCCAGATTATGATTGACTTCTTTGCAGCAAATGCAGATGGAACTGCAAGCGCTGATACCGCGAGAGCTGCAGCGGCGATTACGCCGACAACACCAATACGCTTTTTATTCATATTTCCTCCAAATATGTATGAGAACCCACGAGGGTATGGATCTCTAGTGGGGCTATTCCATAACATTTGAGGGTCAAGATCAAACGAAAACCCCTGTAAACAAGGGTTTGAGCAGCCATTTATAGAATTGTTATAAACGGTTGGCGTTGCAATGGCGCTTTCATAAACCGGCGGGGTGGCCCTTCGGGGGCCGAAAAAGCGCTTGGTCTAGGTGTGCAACATGCCGACGGAACCATCCCAACCGTCGACTTCTTCAGGTTTGCGTGGGCCTTTACCTACATAGCGCGCAGATGGGCGGATCAAACGACCAGTGCGCTTCTGTTCGAGAATGTGTGCCGACCAGCCAGCGGTGCGGGCTGCGGTAAACATCGATGTAAATAGCGGAGCAGGAACTTGCGCGAAGTCCAAAATAATTGCTGCCCAGAATTCAACATTTGTTTCTAGAACACGATCTGGTTGACGTTCGCGAAGTTCTTTAAGCGCTGCTTGTTCTAACGCTTCGGCAACGGCGTAACGTGGAGCATTAAGTTCCTTAGCGGTGCGACGAAGTGTGCGCGCGCGTGGATCTTCGGCGCGATATACGCGGTGACCGAATCCCATCAAGCGTTCTTTGCGATCTAGCAAACCTTTTACATAAGCAGTTGCATCGCCAGTCTTTTCAACTTCTTCAATCATATGCAAAACGCGAGATGGTGCGCCACCGTGAAGTGGACCAGACATTGCTCCGATTGCACCAGAGATTGCCGCACATACATCTGCACCAGTTGATGCGATTACGCGACCAGTAAATGTTGATGCGTTCATTCCGTGTTCTGCGGCGGATACAAAGTAAGCATCGATTGCGCGCACGTGTAGTGGATCTGGTTCACCGCGCCAACGGATCATCATTCTTTCTACAACGGTGTGCGCTTTATCAATTTCAGAATCAGGTACTGCTGGTGCGACGATACCGCGCGCTGCTTGCGCTAAATAAGAAAGCACCATTACTGATGTCTGAGCCAGGTTCTCGCGCGCTTCTTCATCAGAAATATCTAGTAGCGGCTTAAATCCACGAGCAGGTGCCAACATTGCAATTGCAGATTGCACATCTACGCGCACATCACCTGAGTGCACTGGTAGTGGAAACGTTGCTGCGTTTGGTAGTCCAGGATTAAATTGATCGTCAACGAGCAAGCCCCAAACGTTGCCGAAGGTAACGCGACCGACTAAGTCGTCGATATCAACGCCGCGATAGCGAAGCGCACTTCCTTCTTTATCTGGTTCTGCAATTTGTGATTCGAAGGCGATTACGCCTTCCAGGCCGGGTTTGAAATCATCTGACATACTCCAATTCTGCACCTTTCGTGAGGCGCTGACCACCACTTTGGGTTGAAGATGACGCGGGATGGAAAGTGAGGTTCGATACATCTATGAGCGAACTCGATCGGGAAGCCATCCGTGCCATGCGCCGCTCTTACGGTGAGGTCGGACTAGAAAACTTATCCGCCGACCCCTTTGTCGCATTCGCTAACTGGCTTAAGGAGGCTGCCGAAAATTCCTTTATCGTCGAACCAAATGCCATGGTTCTTTCTACTCTGGGAGATAAAGAACATATATCTACTAGAACAGTTCTATTAAAAGATATATCTGAAGGTGGATTTACATTCTTCACTAATTACTCATCGCGTAAAGCTCAGGCGATTGAGTTAAATGCACAAGTCACACTTCTATTTCCTTGGTTTGCAATGGAACGTCAGATTTCTATAAGTGGATTTGCAGAGAAGATTAGTGAAGTCGAATCAACCGAGTATTTCGCGACCAGGCCTTGGGCGAGCCAAATCGGAGCATGGGCGAGCGCGCAATCAGCACCACTTGCATCTCGCGAAGAGTTGGAACAAAGATTTGTTGGCGCATCCGAAAAGTGGCCAGAAGGATCATCGGTCCCTAAGCCACCACATTGGGGCGGCTATCGCGTAACGCCAATTAGTATTGAATTTTGGCAAGGCAGATATTCCCGGCTCCACGATCGCCTGCGCTATGAGCGGTCTAACAGCAAAGCGGAGTGGGAGATCACTCGCTACTACCCGTAGTCTTAGCCCATGAGCTCCGATATCAAGATTCCAGATACTTTAAAACCACGCGATGGCCGATTCGGTTGTGGTCCTTCAAAGATTCGTCCCGAAGCACTTGCTGCACTTGCAGCATCTGGTTCTTCAATTCTCGGAACATCGCATCGTCAGAAGCCAGTTAAAAACGTTGTGCACCGCGTACGCGAAGGGCTTAACTCACTATTTTCTCTACCTGAAGGTTATGAAGTCGTGCTCGGCAATGGTGGTTCAACTGCATTCTGGGATATCGCAACCTTTGGTTTGATTGAGAATAAATCACAGCATTTAGTCTTTGGTGAATTTTCATCGAAGTTCGCGTCCGCTGCAAAAGAAGCCCCTTTCTTGGGCGATCCAACGGTTATTAAGGCTGAACCTGGTTCACATCCGCAGGCATCAGCAGAAGCCGGCATCGATACTTACGCGCTAACACACAATGAAACTTCAACCGGTGTAGCAATGCCAATTAAGCGACCTGCCGGAACAGATGGCGCACTTGTACTTGTTGATGCAACAAGTGCCGCAGGTGGATTAGAAGTAGATGCTAAAGAGTTTGATACTTATTACTTCGCACCACAGAAATCTTTCGCATCCGATGGTGGAATTTGGCTGGCGCTAATGAGCCCGGCAGCTATTGCGCGCGCAGAAAAGATTAAAGCTAGCGGTCGTTGGGTTCCAGCATTCTTTGATCTCGGTATTGCAATTGAAAACTCACGCCTTGATCAAACTTACAACACCCCTGCTCTCGTAACTCTAATGTTGCTAGCTGACCAAATAGAATGGATGAATTCAAATGGTGGGCTTAAGTTTGCTGCTGGTCGTAGCGCAGAATCTTCAGCCAAGTTGTATTCCTGGGCAGAGAAGACTTCATACACAACTCCATTTGTAACCGACCCTGCGATGCGCTCTAAAGTCGTTGGCACTATTAACTTTGATGAAGCAATTGATGCGACAGCGGTTGCTGCAGCGTTGCGTGCTAATGGCATCGTAGATACCGAGCCTTATCGCAAATTAGGCAAGAACCAACTTCGTATCGGAATGTTCCCGGCCGTAGATCCAAGCGATATTGATGCCTTAACAGCATCTATCGAATTTGTAGTATCAGCCCTTTAAAAAATAAATGCCAAAAACTTTTCAGCGTAACGGACAGTTCTGGCTGCTTGCTCTGCAAGTTGCCACGGTCAATTTCTTTACCGGTGGATTTGGTCCATCTCAGGCTTTATTACGTGAGGATCAAGGAACTTCACTCGGTATTGCCGGGCTTCACGGAACAGCTTTAGGTGTTGCCGCGATTATCGCCGGTGGTTTTAACTCAAAGTTAGTTCATCGTTATGGTAGATCAAATACAACTTGGATTGGGTTATCTGTCTTCTCAATAGGTATTGCTTTCTTCGTCTTTGCTCCCCCAGTGCAACTAACTTTAATTGCCACACTGTTTGCTGGGCTAGGAACTTCGATTGTAATAAATAACGTTAATACCGCTGGATCGCATGCTTTTGCAGAGCGTTCTCATACCGCCGTTGCGCAAATAAATGCTATTGCTATTGCAGGTTTTGTGACTGGCAATTTCATTGTCGGAACAACTGCAAATGTTGTTCGTGATCAATGGCGACTTGGCCTGCTAGTTACAATTCCATTTATTTTGGCGCTCTTCATTAAAGGCCGAAGGTTCGAACCCGATTCACATATCCCCGATGAAAGCGGTCCACAACGCGGAAAACTTTCTAAAGGATTCTGGTTTTCCTTTGCGGGATTCTTTCTCTCAATTTGCGCTGAATTTGCTACATCCTTCTGGTCGGCATCTTTAATCAGCAATCGCACCGATGCCAGCGCCGCAATTTCAACTCTTGCAGTAATTGCATTCGGCAGTGGTGTTGGTGCGGGACGTTGGTATGCCGGACGATTGTTAAAGCGTTTCCATGCCGATGAACAATTGAAGATGGCGTTAGTTCTGCAATTTGCCGCCTTTTGGCTTTTTTGGTCTTCGCACATCTTGGTCTTCTGCCTGATCACTTTATTTATGGTTGGTCTCGGAATATCAGTTCAATTCCCGCTATTTACTTTACGTATGGTGGCATTTAGCGAAGGCCGTCCTGATTTAGCAATCGGAAAGAGTTCCATAGCCGCTGGTATTGCAATCGCGAGTTCACCACTTTTACTCGGCATATTGGGAGATAACTTCGGGATTTCTCGCGCTTACATAATGGTTCCGGTCTTGATTGCGCTCTGCCTTGCGATGGTTCTGCTCTCGTCTTCTAAGCATCTAGGCGCGAATAATATTTAAATGGGTTACCGCACTCGACGTATTGTCACAATAATTACTTTGATTGGGCTACTAGCGCTGATCATCGTGGGCGGCTGGTAAAACGCCTTCCACAGAAATATCGTGCGGCAGATTTACTTTATTGTGAAAGATCGCCCAGATAGTTAAACAAGCGCCAAGTGAGATCAGCCCACATAAAGCAATTGTTTCTCTTACGCCAATTACTTCAACTAACCAGCCAATCAGCGGTGAACCAAATGGTGTACCGCCCATAAAGATAAGTAAGTAAATTCCAGATACCCGCCCGCGAATTGAAGGGTCAGAATTTACCTGGATCAATGAATTTGCCGTGATTAAGGTAATCAGCGCGCTAAACCCACAAATCGGTAACCAGAGTGAGTACCAAGTGTAAGTCGGTGCAATCGCAAGCAAGGTGATTGCCAGAGAGAAGATAGCTCCGCCTTTTATAACAAATAGAGTTCTGCGAAATCTCTCTAGCCGCGCAGAAATTAACGCGCCAGTTAAAGACCCGATTGC
>Ga0315902_10000559_pt1 | contig 62758 bp, 47 predicted proteins | sample LakEriMetagenome_9_FD_203523 | JGI IMG/M metagenome (GOLD analysis project Ga0315902, IMG submission 203523) | Freshwater fungal communities from buoy surface, Lake Erie, Ohio, United States - Buoy 12 MA117 | ecosystem: Environmental > Aquatic > Freshwater > Lake > Lake biofilm | place: USA... | reverse complement strand
GCTGCTCCTGCTGCTTGCGACACCGGTTGCGGTGCTGCTCCTAGCTGCGGTATCGAAGCTCCGATTGGCCCAAGCTGCGGTATCGAAGCTGCTCCTTCCTGCGGCGTTGACGCTGGCTGCTGCAACAGCGCTCCAGCTCCTCGCTTCGGACACAAGCTGGGCGCCCTGAAGGGCAAGCTGTCGGGCATCCATGCTCGCCTGAAGTCCAGCCTTGCTGCTCCTGCTGCTTGCGACACCGGTTGCGGTGCTGCTCCTAGCTGCGGATGCGAATCGGTTGTCGGCCCAAGCTGCGGCTGCGAGTGATCGAATAGATGAATCGCTGGGTACAACTTTCGGCTGTCGAATGAAGACTGGCTTCCTGACATAAGGATGATGGCAAGGCAGACGCTGGACATATCGAGTCGGCTTTTGGCAAGACTTGATCCTTCCGGTGACACTCGACCTTCCCCTCCGCGGCCCGCGGCCCGAAGCAGATCATTCGAGATGCGAGAAGTGACCTGAGCGACAAAAACAGGAACGCTTGGTCGAGTGAAATCGACCAAGCGTTTTTTTGTTTCTCGATGGGAAGGCTACTCTTACGGATCGCATAGTCCGATCAGTTCGACTGGCAGGCTTCCTTGAATTGGGATGCATGCAGGATCGACCCAACCTTCGCAATAGGCATGTGCCAGCGAGGTCGCCACAGGGATGGCGACCGACTTGAGAAGAATGACTCGATCAGCCCTGCACCAATGCGCCATGAGAATAGCCAGCGCATCGGTAGTCGTTCGCCAATCCTCGGGTGGATAGGGCAAGGATGCAGGTTGAGTAGCTCGATTGGACGAGTACCAAGCGCCGATCCGGACGAGTACCTGTTTCGATTGGCTTCGATCCTCGGATGTCGCCCAATCTTCCCACGCTTGTCTCTGGTCGACCGTCTGCCAGTCGGGCAACAGTTCCCGTACCACCTCGTAGGTCGCATCCAGCAACTGAATGCAACGCCAGTGCATGGCGGTCTGGTTGAGTGGATGAAGTCGATCGAGGTCGCGCATGGCATCGATCGCCATGCCCCCCCCAACGATCAAGGCCCACTGTGCGGGCGGCTGGTCCGCGAACCACGACTGAAAGGCCCGAATCCCGTGCGGACGATGGAGGAAACTTCCTCCTAGCTTGACCACAATTCTTGGAAGATCCATCACTCCGACAACTCGCTGCTTTGAATCGCCAACCGACAAACGGCCAGCGAAGGAGCGCAGCGGCTTTGCTTAGCCCCCCAAAGCTGCTCAAGGTCGACTAGCGAAGGTTTCCAAGCGATCTTTCGAAGAACCTGATCCATCAAGAAAGGAGCATGCCCTGCGAGGAATAAGGTTTCGCAGGACCGCGCACCCAGCCCCCGTCTCTGCCGATCCATCGCCTCGGCAATCCGACCTGCTTGCGCGTCGATGATGGCATCGGCAATTGCGTCCAGATCACTTGGTGCCAGGCTGGCACCATCTTCACCGACCATCCGAGCCAGCCGATAGCCGGCGTGTTCCTTCGTTTTTGGACGGCGATCGGAGGTATCGCAGTCCTCCTCATCTTCCTCTAACCAGCCCTTCCAAAGGTACACATCTTCGGTCGTCGCAAAGGACTCAGCCATCACCGGGCAGTCGGTGCCATGCAGCGGCAACACATCGACCAGCGACGCGATCGGGGTCCGCTGCACGCCACAGTAAACTAGCTGACGCTCCTGCAACCGCTGGCTGTCAGTCGATGCAGTGGTCTGTGGTTTCCCGTCACCCAACGGGATCAGATCGGTGGTGGTCGATCCAATATCGACCAATAGCCCCTGGACTTCGGGGAAAAGCGACGCCACATAGCGAGCTAGTGCATCCCAATTGGATGCAGCAACCGACCATGGATTTCTGGCCGCCTGCGGCACACTGTACCACTTCCCCCCGACTCCATAGACCCGCACCCAAGGGCTGGGTACCACCAAAGTCAACTGCTCGAGAATCCTGCAGACTCCTTCTTCACGCGTCAGAAAGCAGTCGCACAATTCTCCTGTCATGGTGACAGCCAGTTGCCTGAAGGGTGGGGAGCGATCGAGCAGTTTCGCGATGGCCGAGGCGAGACGCTGGGGCTGTTGCCACAGTGCAAATGGCTCACTGCACGCAAACTGATCGCCATCTGAAACCTTTAGATTGGCACCTCCAATGTCGATCCCAAGCCATCCTCCGGACGGCAGAACCATCGCAGCGGACTCTGGCGATTGCTCATCGGCCGAAGGTTGAGAGACCCTGGGTTTGCGTTTGGCAGCCATATCAACCGTCGCTGTCGAGCATTTTCTGGAAGGCATCCAGCAATCTCTGGAAGTCCTGCTTCTCCATCTGGCTCCATCCGCTGGCGCGATGCCGTATCAGGCAAAGCTTGAGCGATTCGGCGGCCTCCAGGACGTCCTCAGGCAACCCGCGGATGGAAGCAAAAGGGGTTACGGCGGCGGTGGAATCGGAATCCAAATCAACAATCGCCTCCTCCGCTTCAACCGCTCCATCTACCTCCTGATCCCAATCCCCGAAGTCGGGGCCTTCATTCCGCGGTCCGCTGGTTCCGATCCGATCTTTCAGTTGCGGATCCACTTCAGCTGAAACCGCCTCTTCCATCCCAGCTCGCTCCTCCAACTCCGATTCCTCGGCCACTTCGATTGTCGCCTCGGGGAGTTCCGAATCGAGTTTCCCACGCGCTTCCCAGCGAGCTTTCTTCATCTGCGAGACGCTCCACGGCGTCCGACTGGCACCTTCCAGCCACAGTTCGGCATCCTCCCAGTCGAGAGCCACCAGGAAGTGGGTCCAGAAAAGCCCAGAATAGGTCGCCTGAGTCTCTCCGAATCGCTCGTGCACCCGTCGCAAGCGACTGGCGTGATGAGGCGTCAGGCCACCGACACCCTGGGCCCACACTTCATCGCGGTATTGGGTTGGATCGGCCCCGGCATCCACCAGCGCCTTTCTCCAGTGGGAAATAATTTTTCCCTTCTCCCAGTTCGTGGTGCTCACCAGTCGATGCCACCGACCGGCGTAGTCCTGGGAAAGCGACTGCGTATTGGGATCATTCCATGCCTCCAGCAGGGAAGCCTCATCCATAGGCAAGGAATCGGTGGAGGACTGGGAAGGCAGGTGATGACTGGTACGCCGTTTGGCCATGAAAGATTGGTCCGCTCGTATAGTAAATGGAGTTGCCCTATCCAGATGCTCCGACTTGGCGTTCCGTCGCGTGTCGGGGGAACACGCGATGCTACGAAAGGCAGCGGCCGTCCCGCCGAACTAGTGAGCCTACCCGGTCGGAGAAGCAACAAGCTAATAGTTTCCATGGCAGCGACCAAGACTTGAAAGCGAACTTTCGTGCCGCTCCATTCCGACACCCTGCCGTCCATGAGACTTAGCGAAAATTTGACGATTCAGAGTATTCCGGCCGATGGACACGGATGGTGGAAACCCTGTCGATGAACAAGCTTTCGCCCCCGAGCCAATCGCCTCTTTGGAAACGTGGCCGGTGAGTCTTTCGGGCCTCCTTGGATTCCCGTCCCCCCGTGGGACACCACAGTTCGGACCGTTATACTTCCGGACAGCACCTTGCCGAGTTGGGACGGTGCATAGCCGCTATCGCATCGTCCATCTAAGGGCGATCGCAAGGACGGCCTGGAAGTCAGCGAGTCCTAAGGACGTGCACTGGAACCTGAACTGTCTTGCGTGGACTGCTGTCGACTCTACGATCGTGAGCTGTACCGGAACCGAAGAAAGCCACCTTTTAGCTGCATCGAAGGAAATCCATATGGGAAACACCGAAGTCACCGTCCCAGTCACCGAGGTACCCAACGCATCGTATCCCTTCTTCAGCAATTTGGCGAAGATCATCAATTCCGGTCAGGCTCGATCGATCATTCTGTATGGCAATATCTACGATCTCTATTACGACGGCAAAACCTACACACCTCTGATCCCTTTCCTGAATTCCAAGACAAAGATTCCTGGCTTGATTCAGATCGTCCATGAAGTGAACGGACCGATTCGCATTCACGAAGAAGACCGGGTGCGACTGCGCGAGGCATGGGCGGCATGGCGAAATGGCGTTGCGTTGGATCAGGTGCCCATCAAGGAAGTTCTCCAAGACGGGTCGAAGTTCGAGCTTCGGAGGAAGGAGTTCGATCAATACATGCGGGAAGTCATCGGGAGCGGAACACAAGCTCTTGAATTTCTTCGCCAGTTGACGATCTGTTCGCGCACCACGTTGAAAGAGAACCTACTGATCTTCATCGAAGCTGCCGACATGCTGCTGCCAGCAGGGGATGGCGATGTAGCGAAGATCAACGAAGCCCAGGTACGCAGGATCGCCATTGTCACCGACTGGTTCAGCGACCCCTCGTTCTTTTCCGGGAAGGATACCGTCTGTTTGGTCGCCGAGTCGCGAAGCTTGATTCATCCAAGGATTTCGCGATTGCCGCAGGTGCTTTCACTGGAAATTCCTGCCCCCAATACCGAACAGCGCAAGCACTTTGCCCAGTGGTATGCGGCGCAGCCGAATGTCGAATGGAAACCGGAGAATCTCGATGAGATAGCCGTATCGACAGCGGGGCTCAGCCTGCACGCCCTTCGCCAACTGCTTCTTGCCGCCGACTACGCAAAAAAACCGATCAGTCGCGATGATGTGACGCTGCAAGTGGAACAATTCATCCAGTCTCAGCTGGGGGAAGATGTTGTCGAGTTCAAGAAACCCAGCCATACCTTGGATGATTGTGTCGGATTTAAGAAACTGAAAGAGTTCCTTCGCACTTACCTGATTCCGCGCATGCAGCTGCCCGACGATCGCGCTTTACCAGGCGCTGCGATCGCCGGCCCCATTGGCGGTGGCAAGACATTCATTTTCGAGGCGGTGGCAAGCGAACTGAACATGCCAGTCCTGGTGCTCAAGAACATACGTAGCCAGTGGTTCGGCCAAACCGATGTCATTTTTGAGCGACTCAGGCGCGTTCTTGAAGCTCTGGAGAAGGTGCTGATCTTCGTTGACGAAGCCGATACGCAGTTCGGTGGGGTAGGTGAAGGTGCCCATGAAACCGAACGACGTTTGACTGGGAAAATTCAGGCGATGATGAGCGACCCAAGACTGCGCGGGAAGGTGATCTGGCTGCTGATGACTGCCCGCATTCACCTGCTGAGCCCAGACATCCGCAGGCCAGGCCGCGTCGGTGATTTGATTATCCCCGTGCTGGATCCCGTCGGTGAAGACCGACTCGAGTTCATCCGCTGGATGCTCAAGCCAACGGGAATCAGCACCCCCGAACTGATTCAGTGGCTGGACAAAGAAGGGCTCTCCGAAGACTTTTCCTCTGCCGGCTACGCAGCGCTCCGCAGCCAGTTCAAAGCGATTCCCCCGAAGGACGAAGAAGAGCTCAAGGGCATCGTGCTAGACTTTCTTCAGCCAGCGATTCAGCAGACACGGCGATACCAGACGTTGCAGGCGTTAATCAACTGCACGCGTCGAAGCCTGCTGCCAGATCCGAAAGTCAGCGATGAAGAGCGAGCCAAATGGGAGGAGGAGATCCGGCTACTGGAACTGCAGGGGATCCGTTGACGCCGAAGGCCCCAAACGCGGCCGGTAGACCGCCGGAAAAATATACCTGGAACCCCCATTTTCCCGGAGGAAAGAGTCCTGGTACCGCTCGATCGGCTATCGAAGTGGGGGTCTGGCACACAACGCGAAAATTCTTTCTACAATACGAACAGTCGTGGACTGCGTGGCCGACTAGTTTTTCCCTCTTCGGGGAAAACCCTGCCGCGCGCCTTTCCTCTCACGTTACGAACACCAGTGGTAGATCGGTGATGGGTGGACTGGATTCGATCCGCAACAAAGTGATGGGGGAGATCTTCTTTGCACCGTCGGTGGTTTGGCCGACGGCAGCAGGGGGGATTGCGCTGGGTGCCGGCGTTGCACTTGGGGCGCCCGTACTCATTGGGCTAGGTGCAGTTGGGATGATCGGTGGGCTGGGTTGGATGGCGGCTCGTGCCATCTTCATGCCTGAGAAGATCTCAAGCAGCAAACTGCAGCAGATGCAGAAGGAACAGCGGGAAGCGGAAGAAAGGGAGTTGGACGATCTCCTGAAAAAGCTTCGAATGGATCGCGATCACCGACCGCAAAGTTATTTGAACCTATTACGAGTCATCCGACGGGACTTCGAAACTCAAGCGGCCAAACCAGGTTACGAACTGCGGAGCATGGAACTGGTGGCTCGCATCCGCCAACTAGTCGGAACTTGCGTCCAGCGACTGGATCGCTCGCACCAACTGTTCGAGCTATCGGAGCGATTAGGAGGACAGGAGCGCGAGGCAATTCTCAAAGAGCGGGAGTTGATCCTCGAGGAAATCAAGGCCAGCGTCGACCAGCTTCAGGGCGTCGTCCGAAACTTTTCGTCATTGTCCGAAAAGCAAGAACAGGCCGAACTCAGCGAAGTCCAAAACGAACTGGAGGCGTCGCTTCGCGTCGCCAAGAGAACTGAAGAACGGTTGCGGGAACTGCAATTGAATCCCGATGATAGAAGCTTCCTTCGAGAATAGGAGAGAACCCTGGTGATCAAAGCGATCGGCAAATACTTTCGGGCACTCGGTTACCTGCTTACCTTCCGCATCAACAAGGCAAGGGAAGAACTGGATTTGAATCCAGGCGTGATGATGGCGGGCTATGACAACGTCATCGAAGAAAAACGAAAGCGACTCAATCAATACATGGATGCGATCGGTGCCATGATCGCTCAGGAAGAGTCGAAAAAGGACAAGCTGCGATCTTTGACCGAGGAAATCTCTAAGCTGGAGAAACTCAAGGCAGGCGCTGCTGCCAAAGCCAAGGCGCTGGTCGATAAGTATCGCGGGGATGCCGTCGCGGTCAAAAGCGATCCTGAATACGCCCGCTTCCAGAATGCCTTCAAGGACTTTTCCAGCACGCTGAACGAAAAGCAGAAAAGGGCTCAGGAACTGGAGGACGACATCAAGAATCTCGCTGCCAATGTCAACAGCCACAAGTCGCAGATTCAGAGCCTGATGCGGGAACTGGACAAGCTGAAGGATGAGAAGCACGATGCCGTCGCCGATGTCCTTTCCGCGAAAGAAGAGAAGCAAATTGCTGATCTGATGAACGGACTTTCGACCGACAAGACCGCCGAAGAGTTGAATGCATTGCGGGAGTTGCGATCGAAGGCATCCGCCAAGGCGAGGGTCAGCCGCGAACTTGCAGGCATGGATGCACAGAAAGCAGAATCTGAATTCATGGAGTACGCGCAGCAAACCGAGTCAGATGATGAGTTCGACGCGTTGATTGGATTGTCGGGCAAGAAGGAAGCATCCGAACCTGCCAACCGCGATACGCGAATCCCCGAAGCCTGAGCCCTTGTTGAGCCTGCTCTTTCGGATTCCGAAATCGCGTTAGCTACAAAAAAGCCCCCGAGCACGACGGGGGCTTTTTTTCATCCCCAGCACCGAACAATCGTTCCAAAGCGCTACAGATGGCTCCTAGCCGTGATGGCTCCCAAGCGTTATCCTTGGGTAGTTTTTTGGTCGAGCACCATAGTGATGGTGCTTCCACTTTCTGCCATCCGGCGGGTCCAGAAGGAGACTGAATTTTGGGTCGCATGGGAGAGATCGCGAAACTGGCGCTGGAAGATGGATCGATCTATTCCGGATTCTCGCTGGGGGCCGCCGGAGAGACGACTGGCGAGGTTTGTTTCAATACCTCGATGACTGGCTACCAAGAAATTCTCACCGATCCCAGTTACCGCGGCCAGATCGTCGCGATGACCTATCCTGAGATCGGAAACTACGGCGTCAACGCCGAGGATATGGAAAGTGAACGACCCCATTTGGCGGGCTTCATCGTTCGAGCAGAAAGCCGAATCGTCTCCAATTACCGTGCCGATGCTTCGCTAGGCGAGTTCCTGACGCTTCATGGAGTCGTTGGCATCTCAGGTATCGATACGCGTGCTCTAGTGCGTCGCATCCGCTCTCAAGGTGCCATGCGAGGCATCATTTCGACGGTTGACCTGGACGATCAGTCGCTGATTAAAAAGGCAAACCAGAGTCCCGGACTAGTCGGGCGTGACTTAGTCAAAGAGGTGATGCCCTCTCTGGCTGCTGTATGGAAGAAAACCCTCCATCCGCTATCGACCTTCGGTCCACAGGGACCTGCCACCACCGACGCACCTCATATTGTTTGTCTTGATTTCGGGATGAAGCACAATATCGCTCGGCACTTGGCAAGTCGAGGGAATCGAGTGACCGTGCTCCCGGGAAACAGCAGCTACGAGGCAGTGATGGAGGCCCAGCCGGACGGAATTTTCCTCAGCAACGGCCCCGGCGACCCGGAGCCGTTGACTTACGCCATTGAGACCATTCGAAAACTGCTTCCCTGCAAACCGGTATTCGGAATCTGCCTGGGACATCAATTGCTGTCGCTTGCCTGTGGGGCAAAAACTTTCAAGATGAAGTTCGGTCATCGCGGTGCCAACCAACCGGTCCTCCATCTGGAAAGTGGCAAGGTAGAAGTGACTACGCAGAATCATGGTTTTGCAGTGGAGGAACAGTCGCTTCCCGACTGTCTGGAGATCACTCACCGCAACCTCAACGACCAAACCATCGCGGGGATTCGCCATCGCGAATTCCCAGCCTTCAGCGTTCAGTACCATCCGGAAGCTTCTTCCGGTCCGCACGACAGCAGCTACCTTTTCGACCGATTTCAGCAATCGATCGACTGCCCTGTCGGCCCTTGAAACACCGCCGCTCCAGCTCCCAAAAAACGCTCTGTTGGCGGGTGACTTTTCGATCCAACGCCCCGCAGGTTCACCGGAAGACGTATCTTTGGCCCGGGATTTGCTACCCCTGGAGTCTACGGCGGTCCATGGTGCCAAGTTGGCGCTGATTAGGGACTTCCGCGAGGCCAAAAGGGGAGGTGTCCACCATGGGGTTTCGATTCGAAAAGCTGACCGTTAAGGCGCAGGAAGCGGTCGCCGAGGCTCAGTCCAAAGCGCAGCAGGCAGGCAATCCGGAAATGGATAGCCTCCACCTGCTTCAAGCGCTTCTTGAGGAGTCCGACGGAATTGTGGCGCCGCTGATGAAAAAGGTGGGGGCACCTGTCGTTCAGATCCGTGGGATGCTGGAGTCTGAATTGTCCCGGTTACCGAAGATTTCCGGCGGACGGCAGCCGAGTGTCAATGCGCCACTGCAAAAGGTTCTGGAATCTTCCGCTGCCCTTGCCGACGGCATGAAGGACGAATTTGTCAGCACCGAGCATCTGGTGGTGGCATTGTCGAAAGTGGATTGCAAGGCGAAAGAGCTTCTGAAGCTGAATGGACTGACCGAAAAGGATCTTATGCAGGGCCTGCAAGCGGTCCGAGGGAGCGCACGAGTGACAGACCAGCATCCGGAAGGAAAGTTTCAGGCACTTGAAAAGTATGGTATCGACCTGGTGGAGCTCGCCAAAAAGAACAAACTGGATCCAGTGATCGGTAGAGACCAGGAGATTCGTCGCGTCATTCAGGTGCTGTCTCGACGCACCAAGAATAATCCTGTGCTGATTGGAGAGCCAGGTGTTGGGAAGACAGCGATTGCGGAAGGCTTGGCCTTGCGCATCGTCGAGGGGGATGTGCCGCAGAGCCTGAAGAACAAACGTGTCATCTCGCTAGATTTGGGTGGACTTGTCGCCGGTACAAAGTTTCGCGGTGAATTCGAGGAACGGCTCAAGGCAGTCATCAAGGAGGTGAAGGATGCAGGTGGAGAAATCATTCTGTTCATCGATGAGCTGCACACGGTAGTCGGTGCGGGCTCCGCCGAAGGGAGCAGCGATGCCGCCAATCTGCTCAAGCCGGAACTGGCGCGTGGACAGTTGCGATGCATCGGCGCTACGACGCTGGATGAGTATAGGCAGCACATCGAAAAGGATGCCGCACTGGAACGCCGATTCCAGCCAGTCTTCGTGGGGGAACCCTCTGTCGAAGATACGATCTCGATTCTTCGCGGCCTGAAGGCACGTTATGAAGCCCATCACGGGGTGAAAATCCGCGACTCCGCCCTAGTTGCTGCCGCCAACCTTTCCAATCGCTACATCACCGATCGTTTCCTGCCAGATAAGGCGATCGACCTGGTGGATGAAGCATCCAGCCGACTGGCAATGGAGCGGGAGAGCGTACCGACGGAGATTGACCAAGTCCAACGGCGCCTCCGTCAGCTCCAGATCGCTCAGCGTCAACTCGCTGACGAATCCGAAGAGACAACCAGTCAGACCCTGGAAGACCTCGACGAAGAGATGGAGAAACTCCAGAAGGAATTGACGAACTTGCGCGAGCAGTGGGAGGCGGAGAAAATGGGCCTCTCGGATGTCAAATCGATTCGTCAATCCTTGGATCAGACGGAATCCGAGTTCCGCAGGCTGGAAGCAGCCATCAAAGAAAAACAGTCCGGCGGCTTGGCGGTTTCCGAAGAGGATTATCAGAAACTCTTCGAACTCGATCAGCGACGCCGCAAGCTTCAGGGACAAATCGATCAGGAAGAAGATCAACCATCCAAGGAAGGCCCAGCTTCCCAGAGAAAACTGCTGCGTACGGAAGTCACCGCCGAGGAGATCGCCGACATCGTCAGTCAATGGACAGGTGTGCCGGTGTCCCGCATGTTGGAAACCGAAAAGGCGAAGCTGCTGGTGATGGAGGAACGACTGCACCAGCGTGTTATCGGACAGCAACCGGCCGTTGAAGCGGTATCCAATGCTGTTCGCCGAAGCCGAAGCGGACTGCAGGACCCCAATCGCCCCATCGGTTCCTTCCTGTTCCTTGGCCCTACGGGAGTCGGGAAGACGGAGTTATGCAAGGCGCTGGCCGAAATGATGTTCGACGACGAACAGGCGATGATTCGGATCGACATGAGCGAGTTCATGGAGCGGCACAATGTCAGTCGGCTGATTGGTGCCCCTCCAGGATACGTGGGCTATGAAGAAGGTGGAAAGCTGACCGAAGCTGTCCGCAGACGGCCCTATTCCGTTGTGCTTCTGGACGAAGTCGAGAAGGCGCACCCCGATGTCTTCAACGTGTTGCTTCAGGTGCTGGACGACGGACGGCTGACGGACGGTCAAGGACGGACCGTCGACTTTTCCAATTCGATCATCGTGATGACCAGCAACATCGGCAGTCCGATCATTCAACGGATCGCGGAGGAAGGAGGGACGCCACAGGAAATGTACGAAGCTCTCCAAGAACCGCTCCGCTCTAAATTCCTGCCGGAATTTCTAAATCGACTCGATGAGGTAATCGTCTTCGAACCGCTGAAGAGGGAGCAGATTCGGCACATCGTTGACCTGCAACTCAATCGCCTCAGGAAACTGCTCTCGCAGCAGCAGATCACGATCCAGTTGACTGAAGATGCCATGCAGGCCCTAGCAGACGAAGGGTTTGATCCTGCCTTCGGAGCCCGACCACTGAAGCGAGTGATCCAGAATCGACTTCAAAATGAACTGGCATCCCTTCTGCTCAAGGGGGAAGTCCCTGATGGATCAACCGTGTCGATCGATCATCGCGACAGCCAGTTCCTATTTGAACTAAAGAAAGGCCCGACTCGCTGAACACACAACCGTCCTATACCCTAACGGCCGTCCAATAAGAAAGGCTCCCGCACGGAACATCCTCCGTACGGGAGCCTTTTACTTTCATTGCTAAGAGAATGATATCGCAAACCAATCACTCATCCAGCAACTTCTGGATCGTCTCTTCGATTGCCTGCGCGTTAGCCGGCCCACTTCCGACACGGATCAAGCGGATCTTTCCCGCCTTGTCGACAACGGCCGCCTGAGGAATACCAGAGACTTCGTACTTCGAGAAGAAGGTGTTTTCTTTGGGGGCCACGACGAATCCGTGCTTCAGTTCATAAGAGTCGCGAAATTTCCCTAGCATCTGAACTTCCGCTTCCAGCGATGGCTCTTCTTCGCCTCGTACCGGCTTACTTGTTGCATCATCCCACTGGAATCCATAGGGACGTGTCACACCGAGGATCACAAGGCCCTTGTCGGCATAAGTATCCTGTAGATGCTTCAGATGGGGGAATGTCGCGATGCAGGGACCACACCAGACAGCCCAAAAATCGATCAGCACCACCTTCCCCTTCAGGTCCCCCATCTTCACCGGGTCCATCGCGACGAAGGTTTCTGCTTCCAGTTCAGGGGCATCGGTCCCAACCAGCTTCTCGCGTCGCAGGGCGCCTTCCATCCGCGCCAACTGCTGCTCAATATTCTTCACCACCCGCTCCAGGTTCGGCTTGCCCTGCTCATTGACTTTATCCATCAGGCCGCCGAGTTCCTCCTTGAGACCATCGAGCATTTCCTTGGCTTTGGTGGCGTCGCTGTAGGTCAATTCATCGGCCAGGGAAATCTTGATGTTGGCGTAGCCCATCGCATCTTCGATGGCGACTTTGTCCATAGCCAGTCGCTTTTTGAAGGTCGATTCGGCTTCTTCAAGAATCGCCTGAGCTTCCTCCGGATACTTTTCCGCCAAAAGATTGCGGTACCGAAGCGCTATCGAACCCAGCGAAGAGGCCGAGACGCGGTCCTCCAGGATACCGACTCGCAATTCCTCCAAAGTGGCATCCAGCAGTTTTTTTGCCCCATCCAGATCACCGCCACTGGCGATCAGATTGGCTTTGTTGCCGATCAGATTGGTTTTGATCGCGACGTTGCCATCTCCAACCTTCTCCAGTGCCTTATCGAGCCATTTCGTGGCTACTTCGGGATGCTTTTCCCCGCCCACCATGCTGAAGTTGTTGACAGCGACATAGAAATAGCGATCTGCGATCTCGTTGTCTTTTGCCTCGGACAGCTTCTCCACAAAGCGTCGGAAGCGATCCATCCCGTCGGGGCTGTCGCTAGAGAATCGCAGCATCGCCAGCTGCATTTCGATCGGAATCAGACTGGGGTCCAGCGGTTCCTTCTTGATCGCTTCGTCCAGTTTCGCCATGAAGGGCTCCAAATCGGCAGGCGTTCTGGATCGCTTCAGCAGTTCAGCCATCGTCAATTCAAACTCTTCGCTCTTCTCCTCCTGCCCCCAAGCAATCGCTTGCACGGGAAGAATGCCCGGCGGCAACATCCCAGGCAGCAGAGAAAAACCGGCTCCCAACAACAAGCTGCTTCTCATTAAGCGGGAGATTCTAAAGAACGACGCGTATCGAATCGGGGACATCGATTTTGCCTCATGAAAAAACAGGGAACCACCAGGAATCGATCGAAGCGGTTAGTTTAGCCCAGAACCCTTCAGCCGACGAGGGAATCCATCTTCCATATAGCAGTAGCGTCAGGCCAGAAGTTCGGGAATCACCTTCGGCTGCTCCACACCAGTCAGTCGTTGGTCCAATCCTTGGAATTTGAAGGAAAGGCGCTGATGGTCGATCCCCATAGCAGCAAGAATCGTCGCATTGAGATCGTTGATGTGAGCTGGCTGCTGGGTGATGTTGTAGCTGAAATCATCGGTTTCGCCGAAGACAAAACCTTTTCGGAATCCTCCCCCGGCGAACCACATGCAGAAGTTCCTTGGATGGTGATCACGCCCATAATTGTCGGCCGATAGGGAGCCCTGGGAGTAAACCGTACGTCCAAACTCTCCCCCCCAAACCACCAGAGTCGACTCCAGTAATCCCCGCTGTTTCAGGTCTTGCAAGAGGGCTGCAGTGCCTTGGTCGGTGTCTTTGCATTGATTGCCGATCTGCCTGGGGAGGTCGCCATGCTGGTCCCAACCACGATGGGCGATCTGGACGACTCTCACCCCCCGTTCGACAAGCCTCCTGGCCAGCAGCGCACTGTGCGCAAAAGACCCTGGCTCCTTCACCCGATCGCCATACAGATTGAGCGTCGCTTCAGTCTCTCGGGAAACATCCACCAGTTCAGGAACGCTACTCTGCATTCGGAATGCCATTTCGTACTGCGAAATCCGCGTCTCTGTTTCCGGATCGGACAATCGATCCAAGGTATCGCGATTCAATTCCTGGAGTGCGTCTAGCATCGTTCGCCGAGTCTCGCGGTCGACACCGGCGGGATTTGGAAGATAGAGCACGGGATCGCCTGCCCCTCGGAGTGCAACGCCATTGAAACGCGTCGGAAGAAATCCGCTGCCCCACATTCGACTGAAGAGAGCTTGTCCGTTGCTGTCCTGTGGAAACTGGGGAGTCAGGACGACGAAGGCGGGCAGGTCTTCATTCTCGCTGCCAAGTCCATAGGCCAACCACGAACCGATACTCGGTTTCCCAGGGACTTCGGATCCCGTCATCACGAACGTGCAGGCGGGATCGTGATTGATCGCGTTGGTGCTGGCCGATCGCACTAGAGTGATTTCGTCGACTAACTTGGATGTGTATGGAAACAAATCCGTATTGGCCCAGATACCTGAATGCCCCATCGGCTGGTAGCGGAACTTCGAGGGAGCGCACGGAAAACGGCCCTGACCGCTGGTCATGGTCGACAATCGCTGCTCCCCTCGAACGCTTGGCGGAAGATCCTTATCGAAAAACTCCTTCAAACGCGGCTTGTAATCCCAAGTATCGATCTGTGACGGACCTCCGTTCATATGAAGGTAGATGATCGCTTTGGCACGCGGCGCAAAATGAGGAAGTCCTGGCAAAGCGGGATGGACTTCGCTCGCCGCTGGTCGCTGCAAATCGGTGGCGGTAGCGTGGTTGGCCAACAAACGCTGGCCGGCAAGGACTGCCAGAGCGTGGGTGCCTAGACGGATCCCTTCCCGCCCAAAAAACTGACGCCGATTCCATCGCATCGAAAGGTCGTGTACTGACAGCGACATGGATCAGTTCCTGGAAATAGTTTCATCGAGGTTCAGCAGGGTATTAGCGACCATGGTCCACGCAGCGAGTTCCACCTTGTCGAGCCTGTCGGATGGCATCGATTTCCCGACGGATACCAACGCCGTCGCACCTGGAACATCCTGACGGAATTTCATCAGGTGGTTCTCCAACTGCCTGGTGAGGACCTGGACTTCCTTAGGAGAAGGCGCGCGAGCGAGAAGGAGTTTCGTAGCCAACTCCAGTCGGTCGGCTGAACTGCCTTGCGGAAGATCGAGCAGAATCCTCTGGGCAAGCATCCTCGCTGCCTCCACGTGCTGGACATCATTCATCAGCTGCAGGGCCTGCAACGGCGTATTGCTGCGCTCGCGCCGAGTACACGATTGCTCGCGATTGGGCGCATCAAAATTGATCATGAAAGGAGCGGGGGCGGTTCGCTTGATAAACGTGTAGAGGCTTCTCCGGTAGAGAGCAGCGCCTTGGTCTTCTTGATAGAACCGCGTGTTGGAACCGACGAAACCAACCGGCTCCCAAATGTTCGGTGGCTGGTAGGGTTTGACTCCCTTACCACCCATCTCCATATCGATCAAACCACTAGCGAAAAGAGCCTGATCCCTCAACTGTTCGGCGTCCAAGCGAATTCGAGGACCGCGGCTCAACAACCGATTCTCTGGATCCCCCGACAACTTTTCCTGGCTCACCTTGGCCGACTGCCGAAACGCCTCGGATGTCAGCAGTTGTCGCATCAGGCGTTTGATGTCCCAACCATTGGACTGAAAATCCCAGGCCAGCCAATCGAGCAGTTCGGGGTGGCTGGGAACTTCGCCTTGCGATCCAAAATCTCCACTGCTCTTCACCAACCCGACACCAAACACTTGCTGCCAAAATCGATTCACCGTGACTCGAGCCGTCAGGGGGTGATCGGGAGCAACCAGCCACCGCGCTAGATCAAGTCGATTGAGCCGAGGTTGGCTGGTGGTCAAAGGAACGGGGGGCAGGATCTTCAAGCCCGCCGGCTCCACGGCTTCACCAGGTTTATCGTACGCGCCTCGCATCATGACGTTGGCCTGTCGCGGCTGATCCAGATCGCGAAAAACAAAGGTGCTGGGCTGCGACTGAAGCAGCTGCATCTTCTGCTGCGTCAGGCTTCCCGATCGCTCGTTCAAATCCTGGAATTTGTCCTTCGTTTGGGCGCAGACCCGCTTCAAGTAGTACGCTCGGATCGCTGACCATCCCTCCAGTTCGTCACTTGGTACCTCCTGTGCATCCGGCCAAGACTTGGCAAACAGAGCTCTCCATCGTTCAGGGAGTTCCGCCGGAGGTTGCTTGGCTGCGATGGCGAACCATGCGGACATCGAGTGTTCCGGATCGGAAGCCGGATCGATGCGCCCCTCGACTCCCACGGCATCCCAGTAGACCGTGCCGCCATGCTGAGTGACGGCAAAGCCGGTAATTTCATCGCCTGCTTTCAGGCCCAGCTTGTCGGCCGGTATCTTCAGTTCGATCCACTTGCCCGCTTCGGGCAGGCCGCCCATTGCAAATCTTTCCGGAGTCTGCGGCGCTCCCCATGGGATAATCTCATAATCCCCCCAAACCGCTCGGTGGTTCCAACCGCCCTTGAAGTACTGAAGCATGATGGCTTTGGGCAGGTCGTTCGGATCGATCCAAACCTGTGCTGTGAAGACCGGTTCTTGCGGAAGCTTCAGCACCCTTCCCGTCGATTCCCATACGTCCTGCCCCAGCCCTCCCTCCTTGCGCTTCACCGACTTGCCTCCAGCGAACACTGGCCCCTGGCTGGCATCCGTGATCTGCAGCGGAGCACCTGCTGCTGTTAGCTTTCCACCCTCGATGAATCCTTCATCCAGCCAAAGTGCTGTTGATTGCATCGGTTGCGGCGGCGGATTCAATTTGGCGGGATCGATATACTCCAACCCCTGAGCCCGTTCGATCGCCACCCGATCCAACTCGGCCAACTGTCGATCGATCAGCGCCACCCCCTTCTCAACCGCAGTGGACTTCACCTGCACCACCGGAGCAGTCAACAAGGCATTGCCATCCATCGCTGGATCAGCCGCCGAATAGAAGAAGGCGTAGAACGAGTAGAACTCTTTTTGGGAGATCGGATCAAATTTGTGGTCGTGGCAAACCGCACATCCACCCGTCAGCCCCATCCAGGTCTGCATGGTGGTGCTGGCGCGGTCGACTGCATACCGAAAATGAAACTCGGCGTCGATCGACCCACCTTCGCTGGTTGTCACGTTGCAACGATTGAATCCTGTCGCGATCAACTGATCTACCGTTGGGCTGGGGAGCAGGTCCCCAGCAAGCTGCTCGATCGTGAACTGATCGAACGGAAGATTCGTGTTGAACGCACGAACCACCCAGTCACGATAGGCCCACGTTTGTCGTTCGTTATCCAGGTGCAATCCGTGGGTATCGGCATACCTTGCCACATCCAGCCAATGTCTGGCCATCTCTTCGCCATAGGCAGGATGATCCAGGAAGCGTTCCACCATTCTTTCGTAAGCACCTGGCGCCCCATCATTCCGAAATGCCTCCAACTGCTCTAGCGTGGGCGGTAGTCCAGTCAGCGTCATCGCGACCCTGCGAATCAATTCGGCATCCGTCGCCGGCTCATTGAAGGACCAGCCTTTTTCCGCCAAGCGAGCGGCCAGAAAGCGATCGATCGGATGCTCCATCGCCATAACTTCCGGGACAGCGGCCACCCGAACAGGCTCAAACGACCAGTGTGTTCGATACTCCGCCCCTTGCTCGATCCAGCGACGAATTAAATTCTTTTCGCGATCATCGAGGGATTTATTCGACTCAGGTGGCGGCATCACCTCATCAGGGTTGTCGGTCACAATCCGCTCCCACAGCACGCTCGACTGTGGATCCCCTGGAACAATCACCCGCCCCCCCGCTCCCGAAACTGCCCCACTCGCTTCGTCCAGCCGCAAATCGGCTTCCCGTTTCTTCTCGTCGAGTCCGTGACATGCAAAGCACTTGTCGGAAAGAATGGGGCGGATATCGCGATTGAAGTCCAGCGGTTTGGTTTCCTCTGCAACCGCTGGCGAGACCATACCCAGGCTGGTACCAAGCCACGCACAAGCCAACAACGGTTGGAACAGGGTCCGATGAACCGAGAGCCGTCTCATCGAATAGGATCCTTTCGAAGATTTTTCCAGGCAGGCCGGACAGGCATCCGAACAGGACTTGCCCATGCCTACTCGGTCGTCATGAAACCTGGAGGGCAAGGCGGGGCGGGCATTGTACGCAGGCAGGGACGGCCAGGAGCCGATTCGGAGAGGCAACCACTGCAATCACCTCTCTCCCCCTCAGTGTACTGTAAGTCGCTGTCGCGATTCAACTTCGATGCGGAGGCGTCGGATGCCGGCATCCCAAGGTGATTCACCGGTCGAAGCGAACCAGGGATTCAGCGGAAACGATATGCACGATAAAATAGTGATCGCAATCGGTTCGTTAGTTCGATCCATGGAAAAGGGTAATCGCCATGCCCCTCTACGAGTACCAGTGCCACCAGTGTCGTAAAGTCGTCGAAGTTCTGATCCGATCGAAGACCGAACGGCCGGAATGTCCAAAATGCGGCAGCACAAAATTGGAAAAACAACTGAGCGTCACCGCGTCCCCTGCGATGGCTTCCAAAACCTCCCTACCGACCATGCAGGGAGGCTGCGGCAAGCCTCAATGCGGTTCGGGAGGCTGCATGTTCAATGGTTGATCGTCGCCACGCCTCGTCTCACGCTGTTTTCGGACGGAAAGAGAGTGCGAGACTTTGGCCGCCCCAATCCCATAGCGATCGAACTTGAGGATCTGCTTTTAGCTGAACCTCTGCCAAGGCTAAGGCTTATCTAAGTTGGCTTCCTTCCAAAACCAGCTCATCGCTCCCTGCCACTCCAGCCAAAGCAGATCGTCGGAGCTTGCGGAATCGCGACTTGTAGCAATGCTCCAAAGCTTCGCAGGATCATACCTTCCGCTGGCGGCCAGAATCCCATGGACTCCCGCGACTGCGTTCGAAGACGCACCGGGTGCCATCAGCCCACCCAGTTCCTCTAAAAGGCCTGACCCCTGGAGCCGCCGGAACCAATAGCTGGCATTTCCGTGATCCCCTTCTTGGCGATGGAGGCAGCCGTGCCAGAATGCACCCTGGGCATCGGGCAGATCCTGACTGATTTGATGGGAATGCTCCCAATGGCCCAAAAGGTAGGACCACCCCGCCTCCAAGGCCCCCGACGGCATCACCTGCTGCTCTGTGAGCCAACTCCAGGGATCCTGATGGAGCGACCGGGAGTTTGACGAGAGGAAACGCCAGTCGCACTCGAAGCGATCCAGCCAGGAGCGGATTGGATGCGGAAGTTCAGGGTTCCACCTGATCCGAGGGCTTAACTTCGGCATGATCCTGCTTCCCGGCTGAAGTGGTTTGGGTTGGAATGAGTATACGTCAGCGGTTACACTGTTTGGATAAGAAAACGGTGCGCCGTGAATCGACGCGAACGCTCGTTTTCTCCAATCGATCGTACGGTGGGAACACCTGAGTCAGCAGCAACACCCCAGGGTAACTATTGCGTCTCGTTGAATCTCCGAAACACGATTGGAATCTTGTGTTTTATCCGCTTGTCCCCGGCGAATGAAGTGACCTAGCGATGAACGAAAACGAAAACCAGATGCCTTCCGAAGAGACACACAACGGGGAGAACAACGACGGTTCCCAGCGAGGCCCGTTGAACTTGGCCGCCATTCGCCAAATGCGTCAGTTGGCGGTGGAGCCTCTAGCACCCAAGCAGCGCAAGCCCAAGCACCCGCTTCCTCGAGTCGGAAAAAGCAGCGTCGGCGGTACGCAAGAGCCGGAGCGACAGGTCGATCCATCGCCGGAGGGTTCGGAAGAGCAACCGGCGGCCACAAAGCCAGTGCGCCAGGATTCCAAGCCAGCGGCTGCGGCGGCCAAAGTGGAAGTACCTCGTCGCGGATCGGCTGCACTGAAGGAAATCGACCAGGAATTGGAAGCCGCCTTCGGTGGAACCGATTTCGGAAAGCTGCTGGTAGGGGACAAAAATCTTCAGGTAGGTAAGCTTCTGGAAGAAGGACAGCGCTATCCCGGCAAGGTTCTCAAGGTGCATCAGGGTTCTGTCTTCATCTCTCTGGGGGGCGCCAACGAAGGGGTCATACCTCTCCTTCAATTCCTCGATGTGCCGCAGCCTGGGGCTGCAGTCGATTGCTTGGTTCGCGCCTTCAATAACTCCGAAGGACTTTACGAACTCTCCCTACCCGGAGAAGCGGTCTCGGTGGGGGACTGGAGCGATCTTCGGGAAGGAACGCTTGTTGAAGCGAAAGTGGAGAGCGCCAACACCGGAGGATTGGACTGCAAAGTGGGGAACTTGCGTGCCTTCATTCCGATCAGCCAGATTGCCGAGTACCGCATCGAAACGACGGCCGACTATGTTGGCCAGAAATTGATGTGCGTCGTCACCGAGGCCAATCCTCGACGCGGCAACCTAGTGCTCAGCCACCGTGCGGTGCTGGAGCGGGAGAAGGCGGAGAAGAAGAAGGAGCGATTGGCCAATCTACAAGAGGGAGAAAACACCGAAGGGATCGTGCGCAAGCTCACCGATTTTGGTGCCTTCGTCGATCTCGGAGGGCTCGACGGGCTGATCCACATCAGCCAGATGAGCTGGGATCGGATCAAGCATCCTAGCGAAGTCGTGAAAGAAGGGGAGAAGATCCAGGTCCGCATCAAGACCATCGATCGCGAAACAGGCAAAATCGGCCTGACGTATCGCGATTTGCAGGATTCGCCCTGGGCAGATGCTTCCTCGCGGTTTCCTGAAGGTTCCGTACACAAAGGAACCGTTTCCCGACTGGCCCAGTTTGGTGCCTTCGTCAAACTGTCCCCCGGCGTGGAAGGCTTGGTGCATCTGTCCGAGATTTCGCATCAGCGGGTCACCACACCAGCCAGCATGCTGAAAGAGGGAGCCGAAGTCGAAGTCAAGGTGATCAGCGTCGATCCAGAGGCTCAGCGGATCTCGTTGTCCATCAAGCAGGCGATCTCCAAGCGAAGCGATGTCGCTTCTAAGCCGGGAGCATCCAACGAAGCCCAAACCGAACCGGTGAAAGAGGAGCCAAAGCCGACATCTTCCGTCAAGAAGCATCAAGGGCCGCTCAAGGGCGGCACCGGCGGCGCTGGTGGCGGAGAGAAGTTTGGCCTTCGCTGGTGATCGATCCAGCCGTGCTCAATTAGGTCGTCGGGCCTGCGTCCACCATCATCGCGCCGCCAGGGCGCGAATGGGTAGTCGAAGGCATCTGGCTGCTGGGGTATCCGCAGTATGATCCCTACCAAAGCAAGGCAGATCACCCAAGGCGACGAGGGACGGATCCTGACGAATTGCAACGTCTGGAGCCCTGATAGCAAGTGGATCGTTTTCGATACGCGGAGCGATCCCGCTGGCTCCATTTTCGATGGCACTCGGATCCAGCGGGTATCTGTGGAAACCGGTGCGATCGAAACGCTTTACCAGTCGAGCGATGGTGCTTGCTGTGGTGTCGCTACATGCCATCCGTCGGATGGCCGCGTTGTGTTTATCCTCGGGCCACGCCATCCCAAGCCACCTTTCGAGTACAAGGCTTGGAATCGGCAGGGAGTTTTTGTTCGCCCGGAAACACCTGGGAAGATTGAGTTCCTCGAAGCCACAGACCTGTCAGCACCCTTCACCCCCGGAGCGCTTCGAGGCGGCACACACGTCCATACTTGGAGCCCCGATGGACTCTGGGTCAGCTTTACCTACGAAGATCACATCCTGGCCAATCGTGATTCTCGGCCTGGCGGACAGATCAACCAGAGGAATGTCGGTGTCTGCGTGCCTGTAGGGTATTTGGATGTGCCTGCCACCCACCCCAGAAATCAAGCTGGGACCCATTATGCCTGCTTGGTGACTAGCACCACGGCGAACCCCAAACCGGGGTCGGATGAGATCGAACGAGCGTATGAGGATGCATGGATAGGAGAGGAGGGGTACATCGACGCCAGTGGTTTGCATCACCCGAAAGCATTGGCCTTCCTTGGTGACCTACGCGGCAGAGATGGGCGGAAGTGGACGGAAGTGTTTGTCTGCGATCTACCGCCATTTCCATGGGTACCTGGCGAAGATCCTCTGGAAGGGAGTGTTGAGAAGCGACCCTCACCACCCGCTGGCACGACCGTCTGGCGTTTGACTCACACCGATTCCCTGCCTCGGCCCGGCATCCAAGGCCCCCGGCATTGGCCACGCAGCGATCGAACTGGTCGATGGATCGCCGCACTGCTGCAGGACCCACAGAGCGGCCTACCGCAGTTGCATCGGATCGACATCCTGGATGGTTCGATCACTCAGGTAACTTTCCTTCCTGAAGGAGTCGGAAGTTGCTTCACCTGGAATCCAGCAGGCGATGCGATCGCTTGCGCTAGCGGTAAACAGATTGTCGTGCTGGACCCATTCGAACGAAGGGTCGTAGCCCAGAGCGAGATTTTTGATCAGCCACCTCGACCTGAAGCCGTGGTCTTCTCGCCCTGTGGAACCAAGATCGCGTTTACCCTACCCACACTGGATACCGACGCAGCAGTGCGCAACCAAGTCTGGTGTTTGGAACTACGGCAATAAAAAAACCGCAGTCAGCAAAACCGACTGCGGTCTTTCGTGTTTTTCCCTTCATCCGCCCCTGCCATACTTTGGTAAGGACTGCGATGAGGATTCTTTGTTCGATTACTGGACCATGTCCTTCAGCTTCTTCAGCGGGCGCACTCGCACGGTGATCGAAGCTGGCTTTGGATCGGCCCACTGCATTTCACCAGTCGCTGGGTTGCGAACCTGGCGCTTGGGCAATGCTTTCTTATGCACAGCGACCACCTTGCAGAGGTCGGGAATCGTGAATTGGCCGGGGCCCTTCTTGCCGACCGACTTACCGATTTCCGCCTTCAATGCTTCGAAGACATCCGCGATCTGCTTCTTGGTGAGACCGGTCGCTTCCGCCAGGTTGGCGTAAATCTGCATTTTGGTCAGTGGCTTGTTGCCATCCGCTTTTGCCATGACGAGTGTTCCTTTCCAACTCGAATTCCGTGGTCGACTCTTCGTTCAACCGCAAACGAAGGTTGTGCAACGATTAAAAGAACTCCCCATAAAATTGCAACATGGAACCACCAGAAAACAGCTCAAAAAGCACTTTTTTCCTTATTTTTCCGCCTTTTTTATCCCATCACGATCCACTTGAGCATCCTGGCAACCATACGCTACGGTCCCCAGTTCCTGTTCACATCGTGGCGACCAACGTATCTGGGATGCAGTGGAGTGACGCAAGGAAGCCGCCTGTCGATCACCCAATCCATTGCCCCCAACCACCCAGCTCTGGCGACAAATCATCGTCCCCGATCGACTGGAGCGCTGCGTCCGCTGCCTTGGCTCGTTCCTCTGCGTGGTTCTTCATCCGGTCTGCGGAGTTGCCAAGCCAGTAGTCCCAGGCGAGCGCCTGGTTGCTGGTGGTGGATGTCGAAGGAACAACATTGGAACCGCCTGTGGGCTGTGCTGGGGAGGAAAAGGCGGAGCTCGAATTGCCTTGACTGATGCCCGAAGAGCTCAGCCAGCTATCGGTACCCAACGCCGGCTCTCCCTCGCCAGGTGCGGAGGGAGAGGAGTTTGGCACCGAGGCGCCTTGAGGCGTGGTCTGCTGAGGTGTTGAGGGAACCGGTGCAAAGCTCAACTGCGATGGCTCTACCGGCATTCTCAGCAGCCGAAATCCATCCTGTTGTGCACGGTTTTCGACCTGCGCGTTGTTGGCTGGCAGCGTAGCACGAACCTGACTTCCCGCAGGATTGATCGCATCGATCGTCACCTGTGTAGAAGCCGCATCGAGACTAACCACCACATTCTTGTAAGCACCCCAGGCTCCACGCCCGGAGACCCAGGCTTGCGACTGCCCAGGCATGACCGCCGCTGTCAGACCACGATTGATGGTGGTGCCCAGAAAGTCACGGATGTCGAGGAATCGAGGATCCATTGAACCGACACGCAAGGTGTTGTTCTTGGAATCGCCGTCCGATTGGTTCGAAACGACCGTCAGCGATGGCATCGCCCCCGACAAGAACGGTAGTGCCTTTGGCTGGATCGTGTAGGTTCCAGGTGCAACATCGGCGAAGGCAAAAAGGCCATCGCGAACTAGCCCCTCCCGTTGAACGGCCTGGTTCGTAGTGTCGACTCCCTGAAGCATCAATTGCCCACCCAGATAGAACAGTGGATCCGCCTGAGGATTGAGCGTCGAAACGACAACTCCTTCGATCGACCGCGGCACAAAGCTGACGACGTTCAAAGTCACCAGAGCAGTCGACTTCAGATCGGTCCCATCACTCAGCACATAAGTGAAGGTTACCTGTCCGGCGAAATCGGTTCCCGGTGGAGTGTAGATGACAGCCTTGCCATCCGAACTGAGAGCGACGGCCCCTTTGCCTGATGCGGGCTGGGTTACCGACGAAACAAAGAGCAGTTCACCAGAGTCAACCTGGATGTCGTTAGCCACCACATCCAGCAGCGTGGATGCCTGAGATGCGTAGACGGTGAAGGTATCCGGCACAGCGATCGGTCCGTCATTCACATCTGCAATCGCGATTGTCGCCGATCCAGTCGCAGTCCCTCCCAGGCTGCCACGAATGGTATAGGTGACAACGTCGACACCGTGGAAATTCGTCTTGGGGGTATAGATCAGCCGTGTTCCGCTTGCGTTGATCGCTACAGAACCTTCCGTGGCGGTGGCGCTAATGATCGTCAGCGTCTCTCCCGTCTGGCTGGGAAGATCGTTAGCCAGCACATCCAATTCCTTGGCCGGTTCGTCCTCATTCATGGAGAAGGAATCTGCAATGGCCGTGGGATTCGACACGTTGGCCTTCACCTGAAACGTCACAGTCGATGTGGCATTCAGGTTATTGCCATCGGTGATGGTGTAGGAAACGGTTTCGTTTCCGGTGAATCCCGTCTTGGGGGTATAAAGCAGATGAAGTCCGCTTGCCGCTACCTTCACCTGCCCACCCGCGCTCGGCGTTCCCGTCGATAGGACTCGGAGATTCTCCCCTGTATCGCCATTGGTTGTGTCGTTCTGCAGGACGTTGGCGATGAAGTCCACTGCATTCTGAAGCACTTCGAAGGTATCGGGATTGGCGACAGGAGCATCATTGACTGGCTGCACGGTGACCGAAACCGTCGCCGTCTTTGTGGCTCCTGTTCCCACCCGAGCAGCATAGGTGAATGTCTCCACTCCATTGAAGTTTGTTGCCGGTCGGTAGCTGACCGATTTGCCATCAGTGGCAACCGAAATCTGTCCCCCTGCCGACCCAGCCGAGACCGAGGCCACCACAAGCTGTCCGGCCTGGCCGGCAGTGACATTATCGTTCGCCAGCACATCCAGTGACGTGGACTGCGAATCCTCCAGCACGCTGAAGCTGTCATTGACGACCGAGAACGAATCACCGACCAGGATGGACCGTGTGCCGTACTCGACCTGTGTTGGATCAATGACCTCGTTGATGCCATAGAGCAGAAACTCTTTGCCAACGCCATCCGCCTGGTTGGAACTAAAGTTGGCCTCTCCTGCAGCTTTGGTCCGCATAGCCACTTGAGCCAGCAAGCGAGCCTGGCCATCGAGATTTGCGGTCGAATTGGAAACCCCTCCCACTTCGTCCACCAGTCCCGCCGTCGTCACACTACCCGACTTGGTGTTGGTATAAACCGTCCCGTGACTGATCGGCGTCGAACCAACAGTTTCGAACAGAGTGGCGTCGTATGTCACGTCCAGGTACGCAGAAAAAACTCCCAGTGCGTCAGATGCCCGGATATCCTGAACCCAGATCTGAAGATTGAAGGTCTGCCCCACATCCAGCTGGCTGACCGTTTCTCCCTGCTGGTTGACCACCCTCAGCTCGAATTTCCCAACCGCGACCTCTCTGACGGTGATCTGAAAATCCTGAAGTCGAGTATTTCCCGCTTTGTCGGTCATCGATACCGCAAAAGTCCGCAGTCCAAGCTGATTGACGGTTGGCGTCCACTGGACAACACCAGTCGACGGATCAATCGTCATACCTGCTGGGGCGTTTGAAAGCGCATAGACGAACCCTGGCCCCTCTTCCGGATGCGTCAGATTGACGTTCAATCCCACGCCCACCGTCTGGGACGAAGGAAAGGAAGAGACAGGAAGGACGGCGGGTACTGTTTTGTCGTAAACAATGCTGATGCTAGGCGACGCGGAGCTGCCAACGTCGCCCACCTTCTGGGTCGCTACCACTTCATAGGTACCATCTCCGAGAGCTGCGAAGTTGTTGGTTGTCACTCGGGTGGTCGAACCGGTGGCCGTTGCCGTACCCACCACCGAGGTACCAACGCGCAGTTCTACCACCGCACCAGAGACCGTTCCCGAAACATCGAACTCTAGAGTCCCTGCATTGGTGATCCGGTCGCTATTGCTGAATCCCGTGTCGCTGGTGGCAAGCAGCACCACACCGGTTGGTGCGTTGGTCAACGCGGGGATCACCAGCACCTGGGTATCAAAGGTGTCTACTGTGTCGGCTCCATTGAGCGCCCGGACACCAACCGTGACCGACATCGATCCTGAATATCCGGCATTGGGAGTCAGCGTCACCACGCCGGTCTGGTTGTTCACTGTCATCGGGTACGGGGCACCAGTAGGAATCACCGCATCGTAATAGACGGGATCCCCCTCGACATCCTGACTGCTTAGCTGAATCACCACAGGCTGTCCCGGCACCCGAGCGGGGATCGTGATCGGATTCAAAAAGGGAGCACTGTTCTTTGTGTCGTTCTGAACCGACACCGAGAATGTCTCTTCCACAAAGTTCCCTTCCCCATCAGCGACCCGCACCGTCACGCTGCTGGTCCCGGTCCTCCCTCCCACGGCCTTCAATCGCACCAAGCCATTTTCAGAATCCTGGAAAATAGAAACCTTGTTGATCACCACGGGCGTCGTTGGCTTGTCATTGGCGCCAACCGGTACCTTCGATATGGCCTCTCGGGTCGCATCTCCTTCGATCAGTTGGCCGAAGACCGAGTGGTTGAAGTCGAGATTCCGCTGGGGTCCTTCAGTGATAAAGAATTGGGAATCGTTGGTGTCATCCCCCGCCTTGGCGAACGAAATCACCCCCGTGCGGTTGTGCTGCAGATCGACATCGTACTGATCATCAAAGTCGCCCAGGGTCGATCCGCCAGAACCGGTTCCGGTAGGATCACCACCCTGAATGACAAAATTGTCGATGACGCGATGGAAGATGATCTGACCTGTGTTGGTCTTGTCGTAAAAACCACTCTCGGACAATTGAATGAATCGGCCCGTTGGGAGAGGTACCTCGGGTTCAAAGAGCCGAAAGACCATCGTTCCATAGGTCTCCGTCTCCATCCGAGCACTACGCCCTCCGGAAAGGACCTCGGCGGTCAAGAGAGTTGGATCGCTGGTAGTCACCGTGACGGTCAATGGATCGCCGTTCGGGTCATAAGCATCGACCGGAATATGGAGAGGCGATCCGATGAGCACTACTTGATTACCGATCGTCGCGAAACTGGGATTCATCGAACCTGGTATCGGCACCCCGGAGAGGCTCGACAACTGCGATAGCGTCTGATACCCGGTCACTCGCGTTCCATTGGCAAACGTCCACGTTGGGTAAGCGGTGATATTGTTGTCGGTAGCGATCTGATTCGGCGTCCGATCGGGATTGGTGACTTCGATAAACGGCAGGAACTTCGCCCCATCATCGAACAAGGCTTTCTGCGAGTTGCACATCGGACACCAAGCGGCTCCGTAGAACTTCACGCCGGCGTTCGTCAGAGCTTTGGCAAAGCCGACAAGATCCTGATTGGCTTCCCCCTCCCCCTGCATTGACCCCGCGAGCGCGCCATCTTTCTGCTGAGAGGTCCCGTTCCCAGACGACAACGCCTGGCCACCTAGATGATCTGCATTCGACCACCAAGTCGCCACCTCAGCGGTCTGGATGTCTAGGGCACCGGCCAAATCGGCTGCCATCAGCCAACGCCCCTCCAACGACTCCACCCGTAGCGACCGCTGGAACGCCGCGCGTGCCGCAGCAATCGAACGTCCAATCGTACCGATCATCCTTGTCTTGCCGGCCTGCCTGATACGCATTGCCTTGGACCTCATCATTTCCAAAAGTCACAGAGTGAAAAAAGCGAACCTCAGCCCCCTGCCTCCGGTCGCTCCATCCAATCAATTCCCTAACCCTAACACTCAGTCGGAACCGGAAGCTCACTCTATTCAGAAAGCTTGCTCCAAACCGAAACCTCTGCCCATTCATCCCAAATTACCGTCCTATCCGGCTTCCATTGCATGGAGGATCGGTATATTTCTTTAGAGTCGATTCCGGGCTCAGAGTTCCCGAAAAAAACCCCTCCAAAGGGCTGGTCCCCGTCAGGGCGGTTGAAAAGAAGTGACCGTGGAGGGCTCCCGCCTGGTGCTCCCCGATCCATTTTTCGTCGAAACCGTACCGATTCAAGCCGATCCCAAGTCGATTTCCATTTCCTTGGGTACGAAAAGAGACCTGAGGATCGCTCTTGGTTTTCGTTCAAAAGGCCAAAGAAATTCCTAGCTTGGTACGCGTTGGTCCACCGAGAAGTGCTTCGCCCGATACTCCGGTGGTTCGACTCCACAGTCCCACGCGTCCCTTAGGGACGGTTCACTGAATTTTCTTGCCGCAAGCCTTCAAAAGGCAACACCGCTTTGGCCCACCGACCTTTCTCGGCCTGGCTCATGGACTCTGCAAATCCTGTTCAGATATCATCTGGAATCCCTTCGCGGCAAGGGTCTCTAACGCTCGCTCGGTATTGTCCACCATGATAGCGACGGCGGCAGGTTGGTTCCCCTGCTGAAGCAACGGATAGGCTTGAATGATGTTGATCTCTGCTTGCAGCAGTGCCGTACAGATCTGAATCAGTGGCTGTTGGCCCTTCGGCAACTCAACCCCCACCAAGTCGCTTTCAATAATGGCCAATCCAGCACGTTCCAGAATTTCCCTGCCGCGCTCTGGATCGCTCACCAGAAAGCGGACGAAGGCACACTCGGCCGCATCGCTAATGGATAAGGCGACGATTCGTATCCCTGTATTTTCAAACCGCCGCACCACTTCCAGAAGTTGACCGACTCGATTCTCCAAAAAAATGGTGAATTGCCGAATCGTGGGGTACTCTCTTCCACGCAGCGTCAGATTTGGGGTGACTCCCCCCTCGCCGTCACTCATCTGAAACCCAGCTTTCGATCCAGAATTTTAGTCGGTCGCTCATCCACCGGCACTCGAGCACGATTCTACGGATCGCCCCTACCCTTCATCTTAGAGAAGGCTCAGCGCTTTGGTCAATCGAAACAACGCCTACCCAGTTTAGCAGTCCACACCACCGGGCACCTGGATTCCCCCGCCACAGGGGCGATGCCCTCCGTCCGGACGGAAATCGTTATCCTGAAAGATGGAGATCGCCAGAAGTGTGCCGTAGAGAAAGAGAGTGCATGAGTCATTCAAGAATCGTTGACCATCGATTATCACATCGAGTCCGCTACCATGAGTGCGACGCGCAGGGTCGCGTGCACCACGCCCACTATCTTCTTTACTTCGAGAATGGGCGCGTCGAATTGATGCGAGCTAACGCCAGATCCTACAAGGATTTCGAGGCGTCGGGTCTCATGCTTGTGATCAAAAAAATGGAAGTCGAATATCTGTTGCCTGCGGAATTCGACGATCTGCTGGAGATCTCCACGTGCGTCGAGAAGTCCAAAGGGGCTAGGATCATCCACCGCTATGAAATCCAGCGCGCCGAGACGCTGATTGTCCGTGGTATCAGCGAGATTGGGTGTATCGACCGCACCGGAGCCGTCAAACGGCTTCCCGAATTTCTGCAATGGTCCGATCTATGAGGCTTGTCCCTGGTCGCCTATCTTTTTCCCCGTTCCATCGCGATCTGTCCGTTGGCGATCTGTTCGCTGGCGGCCCACTTGCTTGCGATCCCGAAATCTGACCATCGACTCTCGCAATCCCTCTACCAATCGCTCCACTTCCTCCAGCCGATTGTAGCCGAAGAACGAAGCTCGACAGGATGCTGCGATCTGGAACCGCTCATGGAGTGGCATCGCGCAATGATGGCCAGCACGAACCGCTACTCCCACGCGATCCAGCATCTGAGCGACATCGTGTGCATGGACCCCCTCTACGGTGAAGCTGATCAACGAATGTCTCGCATCAGCCTCCGGTCCGAGTATCGAAACGCCATCCAGTGCGGATAACCGTTGCCACGCTTCGTCTACCAACTGCCGGACATGCAGCTCCACTCCCTGGGCGAACCAGCGACTCATCTCCCGACAAGCAATCGCAAGCCCGATGGCTTCCACGATCGGAGGAGTCCCTGCTTCAAATCGCGTCGGGACTTCCCCGGCAGTAAATCCGTCGCGAAAGACTTCATCGATCATGCCACCGCCACCCAAAAATGGTTGCATCTGTTGCAACAGTTGATGGCGGCCCCAAAGAACTCCGATCCCAGTCGGCCCCATCATTTTGTGTGCAGAAAAAACGACGAAATCCGCACCCCATTGGCCCACATCGATCGCGTGGTGTGCGACGGCTTGCGCAGCATCCACCAACACGGTGACGCCATATTGCCTTGCCATCAAAACCAACTCCGAAATGGGATTGGCGATTCCAAGAACGTTGCTCAGAGCGCTAATCGCCAGAAGTTTCGGTCCGGTTGCAAGGATCGCCTCCAGCCGTTCTAGATCCAAGTGCCCGTCCTGAAGTACGGGGACCATGACGGTTTTAGCGCCCGTGCGCTGCGCCAATTGGAACCAGGGAACCAAATTGGCATGGTGCTCCATTTCGGTCACCACCAAGGTGTCGCCGGGGCCGACATGCGAGTTCCCCCAACTGTGGGCCACCAAGTTAATGGATCCCGTGCAACCGGAGGTGAAAACGACCTCTTCGGGACGTTGGGCATGGAGGAACTTGGCCACCTCGATCCTTGCATCTTCGTAGGCAGCCGACGACTCTTCGCTCAAGAAGTGGATCCCACGATGGACATTAGCGTAGTACGCTCGGTAGCACTGGTCCATCGCTTCCAGAACAACTAGCGGCTTATGGGTCGTCGCCGCATTATCGAGATACGCCAGAGGCGACCCGTTGGGGTGCATACGCTGGAGCACCGGGAAGCATGCCCTGGCCTGCTCCACGTCCCAAACCGACGGAATCTGGGTCTTCATCCCTCGCCTTTTTCCTTCACCGAATCCACGGGTTGGTGCACGGCGATCTGAGCGACCCGCCAAGGGAGCAGACAGCACTTTTGTCGATTGGGCGTCAGGCGAGGACCAAACAATTGGAGCATCTCCTCGGCCGACATCTTCATCACGTCGACCACACTCTTACCTTCAATCGCCTCGACCAACATCGAAGCGCTCGCTTGGCTGATGCAGCACCCTGAACCTTCGAACCAAGCATCCTCGATCCTCTGATCGGCACCAATCTTCAGTTGGATCGTCACCCGATCACCACACAGCGGATTTTTTCCATCAGCTTGATGCGTCTTTGCTGGGAAAGGTCCGCAATGATAAGGATCTTCATAATGATCCAGAACATGTTCCTGGTAGATTTCTTCTTCGGAATCCATGACTAGAAAATCCCGAGTTGATCGCGAGCATCATCGGTCATCCGATCGGGAGACCAAGGTGGATCCATCACGACCTTGATCTCCACCGACTTGACCCCTTCCATGCTCTCCACTACTTGGCGGCTGTTGGCAACCAGTTGTGGACCCGCTGGACACATGGGGCTAGTCATGGTCATTTCAATCGCCACATCCGAGCCCTCTGGACCGTCGGTGATGTGAACTTCATAGATCAGCCCGAGATCGACGATGTTGACGAACAATTCCGGATCGATCACCTGCTTCAATTGCTCGCGAACCGACTCTTCGAGTACAGCCATGACTTCTTCACTCCCTTCCCTTTGACGGCTCCCCAATTTTTTCTGGTATCAGGAATCGCAATCACCACAACCAGGCGATTGACTGAACCGGAACCAAACGATCGTGCTCTGGTGAATATGGTAACCAAAAGCCATCGAAATCAAGCGTTAGACAATTGGACCATCAACCAACCATTTTCCTCCTGAACCGAGTGGCAAGGTATCGACTCGGTCGCCGGCATTGTAGGACGCCCATCTCGGACGTCAAATCTCGCACCATGTCGAGGGCAAACCAAGCAAAGACCGTCCAGTTCGCCATCCCCCAAAGGTCCGCCATCGTGCGTGCAAACGTCATCGACGCAATGCACTACCCCGTCGGCTGCTTTGACGAGCACCACAAAACGACCGTCTAATTCCAAGGTTACCTTGCCCATCAATGGCAGCTGATCCGCCCTAATCGCTTTGATCCAACTTCCCTGCATCAGAGCCCTTTCGGTCATTCGTAGTTGCGGACCCGCGTCGCGATGGCTGCCCCCAGTGCGTCGCGCACCGAGGGAATCGTGATGCGGTCGAAAATCTGCTGGAAGAATCCCGAGACGATCATACGAACCGCCTCAATGCGGGTGAACCCTCGCGACTGTGCGTAGAAAATCAGCGATTCATCGACGTTTCCTGACGTGCTCCCGTGTGTACACCGAACATCATCGGCTTTGATCTGCAGCCCCGGGATCGAATCAGCGCGCGCCTGATCGCTGAGTAGCAGATTGTCATTCCGCTGATAACCATCCGTTTTGATGGCGCCCGGATCGACCTGGATCATCCCGCGCCAAACGGTCCTACTTTTATCCTGCAAAGCCGCTTTGTAGAGGAAATCGCTTTTGCAGTGCGGGGCCGCATGTTGCTGCAGCGTATTGAAGGTCATCTGCTGGCGACCTTGCGTAAACAGAACTCCGTTCACCTGACTGCTGGCGCCTGATTCTGCCAAAAGTACCTGCTGCGCCACCTGCGAAAAACGACTTCCCAGGCCCGCCGTGGTCCATTGCAATGACGCATCCCGGTGCAGTTTGGCTCTCTGATGGGCGAAATGCCAAGAGGCAGAGTTCCAGTCCTGCAATTGCACGAAACGCAGCACCGCACCCGCCCCCAAAATCAGTTCCATGCCGCCGCAGTGCAAGGCTTCCAAATCGCCCTCATCCCCGTTCGATTCCGTCAGTACCGTTGCCTCCGCCCCGGGCTCTAGTACGATCAGGGTGTGACTGTCGTCGCAACCACCGGACCGAAGCAGATTCCCGATGTGAAAGACCGGTTCGATCGCCAATCCTCGAGGCACCAGCAACGCAGTCCCATCTGTCCAGGAAGCCGCATGCAAAGCGGCGAAGCGGTCCGCATGGCCATCGATCAGGGAGTGGAGATGGGGTCGCCATCGATCAGAATCTTCCTCCAGATGTCGGCGGAGGCTTCCAAAAAGCACCCCCTTGGACGCCCAGGATGGGTCCAGCACCTCGTCGACCGTTCGTCCGTTCACTAGCGTCTGGGTCCCAGCAAGGGGAACGCCGCTGCGAAGCCTCCAAGAAGGGTTGTACGACGAGGATGCACTATCTGGAAGAAACTTCTCCCATCGAAACGCCCTCAGATCGCTCCTCATCCAGTCTTCGTCACTTCGGGAAGGCCAATCCATTCCTTCGAAACGAAGCATTGCTTCGCGCTTGAGTTCACCAAGCCATTGGGGAGCACTTCCCCAGGCTTCCGAAACGCGCCGGGTCAATTCGACAACAGCATCGGCATGCTTCATGTTCAACCCACCGACCCTTCCATTTGCAATTGAATCAGCCGGTTCATCTCGACCGCGTACTCCATTGGCAATTCCTTCACCAACGGTTCGATAAATCCGTTGACGATCATCGTGCTCGCCTCGGACTCCGACAAACCGCGGCTCATCAAATAAAACAACTGCTCTTCCCCAATTCGCGACACGCTCGCCTCGTGCCCGACACTGGACCGATCCTGCAGAATTTCAATGTAGGGATAGGTATCGCTTTGGCTTTTTGGGTCGAGGATCAATGCATCGCAAACGACGCTGCACTTCGCATTGACTGCATCTTTTTCAACTCGCACCAAACCTCGATAGCTGCTGCGACCACCATTCTTGGAGATCGACTTGCTGATGATTTGGCCGGTGGTATTAGGAGCCGCATGCACGAGTTTCGCACCTGCATCCTGATGCTGTCCGGCACTTGCGAACGCAATCGAAAGAATCTCTCCTCTCGCCCCAGGCTCCATCATGTAGACGGCTGGGTACTTCATCGTCAGTTTGCTTCCTAGATTCCCGTCCACCCACTCCATGGTGGCGTCCGCGTAGGCCATTGCCCGCTTCGTCACCAAGTTGTAAATGTTGTTCGCCCAATTCTGAATTGTCGTGTACCGGCAGCGACTGCCTCGCTTGCATATCACCTCAACAACCGCCGAGTGAAGACTTTCCGAGGAGTACATTGGTGCCGTGCACCCTTCGACGTAATGTACCGATGCCCCCTCGTCAACCAAAATCAATGTCCGCTCGAACTGCCCCATGTTTTCCGCGTTGATACGGAAGTAAGCCTGCAGTGGGAAATCGATCTTCACCCCCTTCGGCACGTAAATGAAACTACCCCCGGACCAAACCGCCGAATTGAGTGCGGCGAACTTGTTGTCCGTGGGGGGAATCACCGTCCCAAAATACTCACGAAGCAGGTCCGAATGCTCGCGCACCGCCGTATCGGTGTCGGTGAAAATCACCCCCTGCTGCGATAACTCTTCCTTCAGCGACCCGTAGACCACTTCGCTCTCAAACTGCGCCTTGACCCCCGCCAGAAACTTCCGCTCCGCTTCGGGGATCCCCAGTTTGTCAAAGGTGTCCTTGATCTCCTGCGGCACCTCGTCCCACGTCTTCCCCTGCTTGTCGGTCGGCTTGAGGTAGTAATAAATGTCCTGGAAATCGATATCGATCGACCCGCCCCAAGTCGGCATTGGCTTGGAGTGGAAGATTTCCAGCGACTTCAGGCGAAAGTCCCGCATCCAAGAAGGCTCGTTTTTCATTTCCGAAATCTGAGCCACAATCTCGGCGTCGATCCCCTTGCGGGCCTTGAATACCGCCTTCGACTCGGTGCGGAAATCGTATTTGTTGATCTCCCCAACAACATCATCCACTGGGCTTTCTGTCGACATCTTCGATTCCTTATTCTGAGCCGCTGATCCGTTCGGGATGCCCCTGAAAGGAGTCGCGGAATAGCGTTCCCATTCCTTGTTTTCTGTCTCATCCGCTCCGGGATCTTCCTCGGTTGTCTTCCGAGCGTCCCACACCGCAGGCGATCAACTACGATGCCGAGATTGTGGCATCTTCTTTACCGGCCATCGCCTGATTGTCTGCAGCGGCATCCGGATAGGTCTTCCGAATGCGATCATAACCGAAGTCATGCAATTCCCTGGCCAATTCCGGCCCTCCCGATTCCACAATTCGGCCCCCAAGCATCACATGGGTCACATCGGGTGGATTGTGTTCCAGCAGTTTGTCGTGGTGGGTAATGATCAAAAGCCCCATCTTTTCGCGCCCAATTTCGGCGATACTAGCGCTGGCAAGACGTACCGCATCGGCGTCCAGACCGCTGTCAGTCTCATCAAGGATGGCGAACTTGGGGGACAGCATCGCCATCGTCAGGATTTCGGCTCGCTTCGTTTCGCCACCGGAAAATCCATCGTTGACGTAGCGTCTCGCGAAATCCAGGTCCATCTTCAACTGACCCATTCTGTCCTTTAGTTCCTTACGGAACTCCCGCATCGGTATCAACTCCTCCCCTTCCTTCCGGTCAGGTCTCCGAACGTTGGTCGCTGCGTGCCGAAGGAAATCGGCCATCTTGACCCCAGGAATCGCCGAAGGACGCTGGAAGGCCATGAAGATCCCCGACCTCGCTCGCTCGTCCACTTCCATCGCCAGCACGTCGCGATCATCCAACCGGATCGCACCCTTAGTCACTTCGTAATGAGGATGCCCCATGATCGCCAAACCTAGGGTGCTTTTGCCCGAACCGTTTGGTCCCATCAGCGCATGGGTTTCACCGAAACGAATCAGTAGATTCACTCCTTTTAGGATCTCACGGCCGCCAACTGCGACGTGCAGGTCGCGAATCTCCAATTGATGACTCATCACCCTTCTTCCTCTTTCCTCGAAAATCGATCCTATCGTTCACCGTGGAGATATGGGAATCACTCCACAGGTCTTCCTACTATCATCCGCTACGAATTGTGTGTCGGATTCCCGCCATCGGGCGATCGAGCAGAGTCGCCGCCAGGTGATACCTGCCGGAACTGACAACACCCATGCCCGTCCAATCGGCACTGAGAAAGCTCAATCGCGACCCCGAGCGCTTCAGAAAACACCTCCGCCTCCAATTCGCAGAGGGTTCGGTCGCCGTCTTCGGAAGCGAGATCCGGATAAGGACAGGCATGAACCTCCAGAACTGGCAGAGACTGCTGGTCCCCTACCGATGCTGGAATCTTACGTTCCCGAAGCAAATGCACCAGTGCATCCAACTTCGCTTTGAACGATCCCTTGGGAATCTGCTCGCTAATCGACTTTCCCATCCGCTCCGAAACGCGGTGAAGAAACTTCGACCGCGCCTCGACGTTGTCCATCGCCATGAATTCCGACCACATAGCCAACGCCAAGTCGACGTAGGTAGATCCCACCTCGCGCCAGCCAAGCGGCGTTAGAAAATGGCGGAACGTCGGCCGTCCACGCCCCACCGACTGCTTGCGTCGCTCGAGAAATTTCAAGTCGACTAAACGGTCGACGCGATGGCGAACCGCCGTGGCGGTCACCTCCAGCCTGGCCATCAGATCAGGAACTGTCAGCCCAGGCTCACGCCTCAGGATTTCCAGTACAATCTGGTCGACCGGGCGCAGCGAAGTACTTTCCGCTACCCCAACTTCCGATTTCACCACTTCATCGCTAGCTTTTTCTTCGGTCATCGTCAGCTCTCCCCACCGAGGACCAAAAACGTCCCTCCACTGTAGGAAGCCGCTGCAATTTCGACAAGTGGCGCTGCGGAAATTAAATGGAATCGCAGGGGAGCATTTCGATTCCGAGCCCAGGTTTGTCAGGGAAAACGACTCGGCCAAAGTCCACCTGAACCCCCTTGGCAATATCTTCCGCCAATAGGACGGCACCGTCCAGATCGGCAAAATCGAGCAGACCAAGGAGTTGGGCGGCTGCCGAAATCCCTACCGAAGACTCCGTCATGCACCCGACCATCACCCTCAACCCAAGTTCCTTGGCACGCCGCGCCATCCGAAGACCTGGAGTCAGGCCACCACACTTGACCAGTTTGATGTTGATCGCGTGAAACCGGTCGGCACAGCGATCCACATCCGACTCCTCTTCGCAGCTCTCGTCGGCCATCAACGGAAGGGGCGAATCGACCTTGATTTGGGCTAGGCAATCGGCCAGATCGGGCGCCACCGGCTGCTCCACCAATTCCACTCCCATCGGCAACAGGCCTTCGATGGTCTCTCGCACCTTGCCGGGACTCCACCCGCAGTTGGCATCGACGCGGAAGGGACGGTCGGTTTCACGCCTTAGCAACGCCAGGACCTCCTGGTCCGATGGGGTGCCAACCTTCACTTTGTAGACCGGCCATCCCGGCATCTGCCTCAGCTTCTCCACCATCATTTCCGGAGTATCGATCCCGATGGTGTAGCACGACATCGGCCCGTGACAAGAATCGATCCCCATGGCTTTCCAGGTCGGTTGGCCAAAACGCTGACCCCATAGATCCCAAAGGGCGCAGTCGATCGCTGACTGAGCAAACCGGTAGTGCTTCAGCCGATCATCCAAGCGTTGCCACCACTCGGCCGGATGCTCCAACTTTCCTAGCACTAGGTCCTCCATCACAGCACCCAGAGCCTTCTCCATCCCCTCGACGGTCGCATTGTAATAGGGATTCACAGTGGCCTCGCCGCGCCCGACCAGACCATCCTCTTCCAGTTCGACGATCCAGGTTCTCTGCACCCGGACGGTGCCCCTAGAAATCGTAAAAGGGTGCCTCAGAGGCAAATCGAATACACGTGTCGTTACCTGCATCGCCAAACTCCAGACAGATAATGCGACTCGACAGCATCTAGTAGACGGTCCGGGCCGTCTCGGAACACATCCACCACAGGCAACTGGAATTCCACTTCCACTTGCCGGGCGATGTCGCGAGCTGCATCGGGGGAAACCTTACTTCCATTCATCGCCACGGCAATTGTCTTACAAGGTTGATAAATCGAACCCATTACCTCGAATAACTCGGAGATCTTCTTCAGAGGAGGCAGAGTCACTGCTTCCAACCCTCCGACCACTGTTCGGCCTGCTTCGAAGCAGAAGATCAACGCATGGGGCATGCATCCGTGAAGCAACCCCAGAGTCACACCGGAATACGATGGATGTACCAGCGAACCCTGCCCTTCCACAACGACGATGTCGTGATGCTGATGATCCAGCACCAGTCGCTCCGCCGCTCCATTGACGAAGTCCGCTACGATGCTGTCCAGGGGAAGACCAGACCCAGCCACCATGATGCCTGTCTGCCCAGTAGCCACGAACTGCGCGTCACGCCCACGTCGGGTTAACCCCCTGGCCACCTCTAGGCTGACGACCATTTTTCCTAGGCTACAGTCCTGCCCCACCGTGTGCAGTCGGTAGCAGTCGTCTCGCAGTCCTTGCCTTCTGGCGATATCGCGAAAGTCATTCTTGCGGATATCGATCAGACGGGTTCCCTTTGCCTTGGCAGCAAGCACCAGTTCGGGATCATCGCAAAGAAAGTCATGGAGCCCGCTGAGCAGATCCATGCCGCGATCGATCGCCTGCAACAGCACAGGCTTCCATTCGGCTGGAACCTTCCCACCAGGAGGCGCGATCCCGATGACCAGCATATTGGCCTCGGGAACCGAGTCGAGAGAATCGACGAAATGAAACCCTGCACCGCTCCCCAAGTAGGGCTCCACCGGCTTCCCCGCTAGCGACGGATCGTACACCCCGACGCATTCATCGGGGCAGTACCGAAGCAATCCTGACGCGGTTTTGGCGGTCCGAGGGTTGGAGTAGCCTGCTGTCAGCAACAACATCTTTCGCATGCCCGCACCTTCTTCCTGCTGTATCCTTCCCACCCCATTTCCCATCGCCTTCACTCCCTCGGCGATTCCAATCAGCCTCTCAGTTTAGCGATCCACCCCGGCAGCCATCGCTACGGCGAAATCGCTGCAGTGTGAAATACTGATCAAAACTCGCGCAATCCCCAGTCGCTCGGCAACCGACCTGGCCTGCCCATGAAGCTGTACTGAAGGTTTCCCCAATCCGTCTCGCACCACTTCGATATCGGTCCAGGAAACTCCTTGCGACCAGCCGGTCCCCAGGATCTTCATAACGGCCTCTTTGGCCGCCCAGCGACCCGCCAGATGCTCCGCAGGATCGCGATATCTCAAGCAATATTCCTGTTCGCTGGGACAGAAGACGCGATCCAGAAAAGGCTCCCTGTGCTTTTCCAGCATCCCTGCGATCCGTCGGCAGGCGATCAGGTCGGTCCCGATCGCCACCACACCCGCGCCTTTGGGAATCTCCATCCTGTCATCCCCTCGTATCTTCCGCTATTTGCGGTTAGGTGGCCCCAACCGATGCCGCCCCAGTCCACAGGCCTGCTCGGCTCTCGAAAGAACCCGCGACGCCACCTCGCGTGCCCTCTCTGCCCCGGCCTTCAGAATGGCTTCCACCTGCCCTGCATCCGATTCGTATTTGGCTCTTCGCTCCCAAGCCTTGGAGAAGAAGGCTTCGGCGGCATCCGCCAGCAGTTTCTTCACGTCGCCGTATCCAAATCCACCACGCCGATAGAGCGCCGCCAGCGACTCCACCTCCGATGGGCTTGCCATCAACCGAAACAGCTGGAAGAGATGATCCGACTCGGGATCCTTGGGATCTTCCATTGGACGGGAATCGGTGCTGATTCTCATGATCATTTTGCGCAGTGCCTTGGGGGACTCAAACAGCGGCAGCGTGTTGTTGTAGCTTTTGCTCATCTTCTCCCCGTCGGTCCCGGGCACCTTGGCGGCTCCGGGCACCACGCGTCCCTCGGGCAGGAGAAACACCTCCCCGTAGTGCGCATTGAAACTGCGCGCCAGATCGCGACAGACTTCGATGTGCTGCAACTGATCTTCTCCCACCGGAACCCAATGAGCGTCGTAGGCGAGGATGTCGGCGGCCATCAGGACAGGATAGGTGAAAAGCCCCGCATCGGATGTGATTCCTTTGGCTTTCTTGTCTTTGTAAGCGTGGCACCGCTCCAACAGCCCCATCGGTGTTCCGGTCATCAGCAACCAGCAAAGCTGCGAGACCTCCGGGATATCCGACTGCACGAAGAGCGTTGCCTTTTCTGGATCCAGACCCAAACTGAGCAAGTCCAGAGCGGCGTCCCAGACGTATCCCTGCAGGATCGACGGATCGCGGACGGTGGTCAGCGCGTGAAGATCGGCGATGAAGTAGTAACCTTCGTGCGATTCCTGCAGATCGATGTACTGACGAATCGCTCCAAAGTAATTCCCCCAATGGAACCGCCCGGTCGGCTGAATCCCCGAAAGCACCCGCATGCGTCACCTCTTCCCTAGAATCGATCCTCGCCAACCAAATGTGGCGAAGCTTGGCCATGGACCACCTTTGGCCAGTTTACGGTTTCAAAGACCCCACCACCTCTCGAAGCGACCGGCAGCCCAAACTGGCCACCGCATCAGGCAACCCCTCCACGCATCGCAAGGCAGCCTGGGGATCGTAGTAATTGACGGTGCCAAGCTGCACTGCAGAAGCCCCCGCCACAAAGAACTCCATGCAGTCATCCAGCGTCGCAATGCCGCCAATCCCCACCACGGGAATCTTAACGCGACTGGCCACCTGGTAGACGCATCGCAAAGCAATCGGCTTGATCGCCGGACCGCTGAGTCCTCCCAAGCGGTTGCCAAGAATCGGCGATCTTTTGCGCCAGTCGACCGCCATCCCCAGGACGGTGTTGATGCAGCACACCGCATCGGCACCTCCGTCTTCCGCTGCCTTGGCGATCTCGGCGATCTGAGTGACATTGGGAGTCAGTTTCACCAACAACGGGTAGCTGGCAACGCGCCGCACCGATGACACCACCTCATAACAGCTCTGTGGATCGGTCCCGAAGTCGATCCCGTTGGCCACATTCGGGCAGCTGATATTCAGCTCCACAGCGGGCATCCCCCCCGCCTCTTCCAGTTGCTTGGCCAAGGCCACAAAGTCCTCGCGACTTTTGCCTGCCACGCTGACGATCACCGGCACCCCCAACTGTCGGAGGTAGGGCCAATGATTGGCCAAAAAGTAGTCGATGCCGTCATTGTCTAGGCCGATGGAATTGAGCAATCCTGAAGCGGTCTCGACGGTCCGCCATGGTTTGTTTCCAGGGCGGGGGTCGCGAGTGATCGTCTTGGGAAGGATCCCTCCCAACCGCTTCACATCGACCCACGGCTCCATCTCCCGGGCGTAACCAAAGGTCCCCGAGGCAACAAGAATGGGGTTGGCCAATTGCAGCGAACCGATCGACAGGGTCAGGTCGATCGGGCTATCGGAGGGGGACGTTTGTTTCGTCATCGTTCTTTCTCAGCACAGCCGTCGCCGCGCCGCCATCAGCTCCTGGCCGCACCTTTGGCTAATTCCATGGCCGCCTGAATGATCCCCACGAACGATTCGACCTGCAGACTGGCCCCACCCACCAAGGCCCCATCGACATTCGGCTGCTCCAACAGCGACCTGGCGTTCTCCGCTTTGACACTGCCGCCGTACTGGATGACTACCGACTGCGCGACCTCCTTACCAAACGTCTCGGTCAACCATCGTCGAATCGATCCGTGCACTTCTTCCGCCTGCTGGGGTGTTGCTGTTCGGCCGGTCCCGATCGCCCAGACCGGTTCGTAGGCGATCACTGTGCCTGTCATCTGTGCGGCGCTCAAGCCTCCCAGGCTCTCTCGGCACTGCGTCTCAATCACCTCTCCCGTCCTCCCTCCGTCGCGTTCTTCCAGCGTTTCACCAACACAGACGATCGGGGTCACTTGGTGTTGATGGGCCTGCAGCGCTTTCCGATGCACCTGAGCGCTGGTCTCCCCCATCCCGTGCCGCCGTTCGCTGTGCCCGAGAATCACCATCTTGCATCCCAGATCGACCAGCATGCCGGCGCTGATCTCTCCGGTGTACGCTCCATCCTGATGCTCGGACATATTCTGAGCCGCCAGCGTCAGGGAGTGGCCTCGGATCGCCGCCCCCACATCGTGCAGATAGACGCTGGGAGGGCAAAGGACGATTTCCACTCCATCGCTCGATTCACATCGATCCAGAATGCCATGTGTCAGCGCCAGACAGCTGTTGCGACGCAAGTTCATCTTCCAGTTCCCAGCAATGATCCGTCTGCGCATCGACTTCCCCTTTGGCAAGCAGTTCGCTTCTTGGTACCCCCACGCTCCGAAATCGTCCACGATCCCAGGGGGCGCTCTTTGACCACCAGTTCTAGAGCATATCGGCGACGAAGAATACCGTCGACCCAACTCCCGCTCAAAGCCCCATACAAGGATCGATTTTCCAGGAGATCAACGAACCGCAAGCGGCTGCTCTCCAGGCGCAGGATCTTCCAGAAACGCTCGCAGGGACATCCAGATCTTTTCCAGTACCTCACGATCGGAATCGGGACGCCTTGGGGCTCCCGGATAGGGCTCGCAAGTCGCAGCCCAGCCCCTCAAATGGAGAAACATCGCCGCCGAATGACGGTAGGCGGGAACAGGGGGGCGGAAGGTGAATGATCCCAGGTATTGCAGCCAGTCGTTCAGCGCGATTGCCCTCCCATCCTCCTGCTGCCACCAGCGGTCGCGCAGGGCAAATAGATCAGGAGCCATCGTGCTGAGCCCCAGCAGGTAATCACTGCCATAGAACACCATATCGATCGCTAGGTCATTGCCGGTCAGTAGCCGAAACTCCGGCCGCAATCGATCGCGACTGGAAAGCCTCTGCCACTCACTGGATCGATCCAGCGACGAATGCTTCGCTCCAACGCATTGCGGGTTCCCTAGCAGCTCCTCGAATCCTCCCAGAGACAACACGCGCCCATAGGGCACAAACATCTTTCCCAGTTCAAACGCCAGAAATCGCCCCTGATCTTCTCCCAGCTGGCGATGGCTGTGAAGCCATTGCGATTCGGTCAATCCTCCCCAACCGTGACTTGGGAATAGGATCGGCAACCCTCCCGACTCCCGAACCTGAGCCATCCCCTGGGCAACAAGACTCAGGTTCAATCGGTCACCGGCTTGGTCATCGACAAAAACGCCAGCGACAAACGGCCTGCCCTCTGCCAGTTCCTCAGCCCGTCGCAGCACCTCCGACCTCTGGGACGGCTGCAGCAGTTGAACGTAACCGGTATCCATGTTGACGGCAGGAGTCAGCCCGCAATCCCATGTCCGCTGCAGGTGCTTGGTCCATGCATCCCAGTCAATCTTACCGCCGTCGTCGATCGGCAACAGAATAGCCGACATCCCCTGAATGGAACGTCCAACTCGCCACTTGGGCAACTCGATCATGGCAAACTCCTGAAGTCGCATCGGCTCATGGCAGGACCACCCTGGGCCGCTCACCACGACATCCCCCCGCATACCAGCGATCCAGCGAATCTCTATGATCGCTCATCGCCTCCAGCACCCCGGGGGCTCGCGAATGCACTTCATTGCACTGCCAGCTGTCCTCGGGTGTCACGAACAGCATCCCCGGCACGTCATCCCCCGAACTGGCACGTCCTGATTTCCTGGGCCAGACTGCAGACCAAGGATGAGCCAGCAGTGCCCTGCCCTGCTCGGAGTGGATCAGCACCGAGGAACGCCTTGGCTGGACGACGGAACTTGGCTCCAGATCTAGGGGAAGGGAATCGGCTGGGTAGACCATCTCCCTGGACTTCTCGGGCAGCATCCACTGCAATGTCTGACGGTACAGATCGGTGCACTGCGTCCAGGTCGCACTGCGGCGTCCCAGTGGCAGACCTCGAGGGGGATAAAAGACCAGAGGGACGGAATACCGTTCCGCAAAGGGAGGACAATCCCGGTAGCCAATCACTCCATGCTCTCCCAGCGGATAGCCGTCCAGTCCCAGAAGCACCACACCACAATCGGCCAGCAGCGGATGTTGCTCCAAGAGCAACAGCACCATCCGCCATGCCTCGTCCAAAGCTCTCGCCTGCGCAGCGGCGGCTCGCACCCAGCCGAATACTTGATCGGGATCCGCTGCCATGGCTCCCGAATCCTCTGGGGGCTGCCGTCCCACTGGCGCTGGCTGGTCATCCTCTTCGTCGCTCAAATCGTCACGCCACGCCAGCGGCGCATCCCAGGTCGAAGCCCAACCCGAAGCATGCAGCCAAAGCACCCCTTCGGCGCCGCGATCTTCTAGCCAAACTCCCAGACTCTCTTCTAGCGACTCATCCCACCAGGTGCGTTCAGGAGCTTCTCCCAGATCCCGGGGCGAAGGCAATGCGAGAAGATCCCCAGAACGCCCCAGCTCTCCAAAGACCGGCCACCCCACGCGGTCGGTTGCCAGCAACCAAGGAACGTCCTGTTCCTGGAGCATCTGCCACAAATACGACGCTTGGTCGCGTCTGCTACCCTCGGCCGCATGACGCCCGCACCAAAGGCCCTCATATGCCCTCTCCGCTCCCAGGCTCTCCTGCACCATCCGATCGAAAACGACTCCATGAGCCGCCATCCAATCGAGATTGGGGGTCTGGGACCAACCACCCCCAAAACAACTCAGCATGGCCGGGCGCAGCCCCTCTACGGCAACCACCATGAGGCGTTTGGGACACTGCGATTCTTCAAGCATGGATCGACTATCATTCGTGGGAATGTGACAATGCGAATTTGCGGCGCGTCCCTACGAACTACCACCGCCGCAGAGTATCGCTATCGTACCAACTTTCGCCCCTCCCAGCTTCCAACGCCAGGGGCGATCGACCACCGGTTCCTCACTTGGATGGAGAATCCCGGGATGTTCCGAAACGAGAACAGGCAGCGTACCTCATCCCTAAAGGGCGCTATCTCGCGGCGAATTGGGAGTTGGCTTGCCATTTGCATCCTGCTCAGCAAGTGCCATAGTCCTTGTCCAGCTCAGGACACCCTGGCGACTCCCCTGACCGATCAGGAGATGGCAGGCATGCTGCGCCTTTCGGAGGGCGATTTACCCTGCATGATTTCGGCTCCACACGGCGGTCGGCAAGTGGTTCCCGGCGTCGCTCCTCGCACCGGAACTGGACTTCCTAAAGGTGCTTCTGGATTTTTTGCCGGAAGAGACTCCTCCACCGAGGAGTTAGCGCTGCAGGTTGTCGACTGCCTTCAGGAACGACTTCAGGCCAAACCGTTCCATGTGATTTCGTCGGTGCACCGCAAGTACGTCGATTTCAATCGCCCCGTTGATATCGCCATCGAATCGACCCGAATCGAACCGCTCTACAAACGTTATCACGACGCATTGTCAGCCTATGCCAAGCAGATTCGCAGCCGTTTCCCCGGCGGCCTGTTGATCGATATCCACGGCCAGGGAACCCGTCGTGATCTGGTCTATCGGGGCACCCAGAATGGGCGGACGGTTCAACGATTGATCGATGCCTTCGGAATGGACGCTCACGCAGGCTCCCAAAGCCTCTTCGGTATGCTGCAACAGCGGGGCTGGGGGATTTTCCCCGTCCCGCTGGATGGAAAAGAACAAGCGGGTTTTACTGGCGGCTACATCGTCCGCACCTACGGTAGCCACACCCCATTTGGCCTGGAGGCGATTCAGCTGGAATTCGGTGCCGACTATCGCTCCAACCAAGAAGCACGTTCCAAAACGGCCGAAGACCTCGCCGATGTAATCATCGCCTTCCTCGATCATTACCATCTCTGGCATCGCGTCGCTGCACCGGTCGATCTAGCACCTCCACAACCGGTCCGCTGAGATCTGCAAGACGGTACTCGATTCCACGCAGACCAACCTCAGGCCGGTGCGAGTGGAAATGAAGGATCGGTCGGCCGACGGCAAACTGGCGGCAGATCGATGAAGGCAGCAAGATCTTTACGATACTGGCGACGGAGGCGCGTGCCCAACGTGACGCCAAGCCTTGCGGCGGATCTTTCTGAAGGCATCCCGCATCTCCTGAGCATCCTGAAAGCGAAGTTGCGGCTTCAATTCCAAAGCTCGACGCAAAATCGCAATCAGCTCCGGATGCGCTTTCCTGCGAAGGTTCGCCATGCCCGGTGGTGGCCACTGAAATGGCCACTCGGGAAGATGCCCTGTCAGGATTTTGTAACAGATCAAGCCCAGCGAAAACACGTCCGATTTGGTGCTTGGACGCCCCATCGCCTGCTCGGGGGCCATGTACCCGACCGTCCCCGACCCCGATCCGACAATCGTGCGAATAGCGATCCGGGCGATTCCAAAATCCATCAACTGCAACCGTCCGTTGCTCATCAGAATCACATTGTCCGGCTTGATGTCGCAATGGATGATCCGGTTGTGGTGCGCGTACGCAACCGCATCCAACAACTGCTCAACGTACTCCAGCGCCGTCTGCGCTCCGATGCGACGTCGGAGTCGTGAAGCAAGGGATTCCTCCCCAAGTCGTGTCGCGATCACGAATCGACCATCGATAAAAGAAGCGTCTTTGACCGACAGGATGTTGGGATGGTCCAATCTTGCGACCAACCGCGCTTCACGTTGGAAAGTCTGTAGCATCGCCGGCGTGACGATCGAATGGTGCGGCATCTTCAAAGCCACGTGAACCCCTTCGATGGTGTCGAAGGCTTGGTACACGTGGGCAAAACCGCCTTGTGCCAACCGGCGTTCAATCCGGTATTTCCCCAATCGCTGCCGGATCCGCAACTGCGGAAAAGCGGCTGGCTTTTTTGCTAGCGGTGGTAGAGCCAACGCGATCATCGAGGACCCAACATCCAAAAAACCTGTGGGCAATCCGTGGTCCAATTGGCGCATGCCGCATCGCGCCGGAATGATCCGCCGCGCAACCAGGGCCGATAAGTCGGCTCCTCACGTAGAGTATTTCGGATCGCTTCGCGCTTCGGAATCGCTTAGCCCAGAAAAAATGATGGCTTACTGACCAATCCGTCCGGCAAAGATCGCCGCTACGAAAAACTTTCCGCAGCCATCCCAAACTTCCACCACTGCGATCGCAACTTCATCCGATCTGGCTCAAGTCTTCTTCTTTCCATTCCGCTGGCGACGCTGCTCGCGAGACCCCGCATCGCGGGATGGAGAACCGCTCCTACCAGTCCCTTCCTCCGGCGGCTTGGTTTTTGCCAGCCAAGGAAGAACGTCCGAAAGCTTCTCCGGCGGCTTGGTCGATTTGATCTTTGCCGGATCGAACTTCTTGCTGGCCGATTCCCTGGCGGCCAATGGCCTGGATGCCGCTGCACCTGTTGCCGGAGCGTCGAGGGCCAATTCGGCAGGTGGAGCGAACTTCTTGACCATATGGCGTTCCACCAACGACCAGATGCTGCTGGTGATGAAGTAGATGCAAAGGCCAGCCGGCACCTTGAAGAACATCACTCCCATGAAGATGGTCATATACATCATCATGGTCTGAGCCATCTGCTGCTGCTCATCGGTGGCCTTTGGCATCAGCACTTTCTGCTGAATGATGAACAGAGTCACCGTGATAATCGGCAACAGATTCAGGTAGGGACCGAACCAACCTGTTCCCTTGCCGGCAATCCAGTCGGGCATCCATGTGGACCAGTTAAGCAGCATGTCGGGACCGGCAAGATTGGAGCACCAGTCGAAGCCTGGAATGAGCGGCTGCTGGCGGAGCTGCACATCGACCGAGACGGCGCGGTAGAGCCCAATCATGATTGGGATTTGAATGAACAGGGGAAGGCAACCGGAAGCGGGATTGAAGTTGTGCTTTCGATAAAGCTCCCTGGTTTCCTTCGCACGCCGCTCAAAGTCGTTCTTGTACAACTCGTTGATGCGTTTGATTTCCGGTTGCAGAGTCTGCATCTTTTGCGCGTTGAGAGAAGCGCGGCGGGTCAGCGGGAACAAAAGACTGCGAACCAGTACCGTCAGCAGAACAATCGCGATCCCATAGTTCCTCACGATCGCATAGAGCGTATGGAGGATCCATGAAAGGGGCTTGGCCCACCACTTGAACCAGCCGTAGTAAACCAAATCGCCCAGCCCGTAACGGTCTAGCAGTTCGGGATCCTTAGGACCCGCAAAGAGCAAATACTTTCGCTTGTGCTCAGCCCCTGCAGCTACCTCCACCGGCAAGGTATCTAGCCATGCGCTGACATTAGCAGCATTCTGTTTGGCAGGGACCATCTGGCTTGGATCGCTTTGTGCGCGCGTGGCGGCTTGAGCGATCTGATCGAGGTCCTGGGCCTGGGAGGGGTGTGGCATCAAGGTAGCAGCGAAGAATTGGCCGTCGATACCTAGGTATCTGAGGTCTCGCTGATCGGGCGGAAGAGCCGCACTGATAAAGAGGCTGTCGGGCTCCTTGGGGTTGCTGCGCGCCGCCGCGACAATGCCACCTCGCGTCAACGTCGTATGCCCCTGCCGCCGACTGGAATAGACGATATCCCGCGCTCCAGAACCCTCGAACATGTGTGGGCTGATTTTGACGAGGTACCACCAACCTTCCAGTGTCAGTCCGTTGAATGCTTCCTGGCGGAAGGCAACACGGTGCGACTTCTGGCCCCGATTGCGAACCGAAGTCTCTAGCTCCAAGTCGTACCCCGATCCACCAGAGCTGTTGGTTCCCAGGTTGGGTCGAAGCCAATATCGCTTGACCAACTCCAGATCTGCATCGATTCCCTGTTTTTTCAACCATGGGCCAAGGGGCATCCGAAACTCCACCCCCTGTGCGGGAGCTGCCCCATCGGCCGATTCCTTTTCCTCCAACCATTCCGCCTGCCAGTGCCCATCCAGCGTTTCCTGCAGTCCCGGCAAAGCGGAAGAACCCGCCAGGATTTGACGATCATCCAGAGTTGCCAGAGTAGTGAGGCACGAAAGTCGATTCCAATTTCCCTGCACTTGTTCGTCCCGCTGGTCATCCCCTTGTCGAATGACATCCATCGGCTGCTGCACCAGCTTGACCTGAAAGGCCATCGCCGACTCCATCCCGGCTCGCTGCACCTCCACCTTCACATCTTGCCCCGGTTTGGTCCGGGCAAGGACTCCCTGGAGATCAGCCAACGACTTCACGGGTGTCTGCGCCACCTGGACAATCAAGTCACCCTTGCGAAGTCCACGCGGATTGCTGGGGGTCTGGTAGTCGACCGCATCGGCAGCCGGGGAACCGGATGGGACCACCTGAATCCGCAACCCTTGCGACTCCTCCGTCAGCGCAAGATAACCCCAGTACCCAGATTCGGTTTCAATGTTTCGATAACGAAACTTCCCCTCTTTCTCCTGCTCCACCAACTCGATCCGCTCAATACCCCCACCGCGACTGGAAAGGGTCACCAGCAGGCGAAATCCCTCCTCCGGACGCATCGATCCAAGAGTATGCCAGGACGGGCTTACTTCGGGTAACTTTTCTTCCTCTTCCGAAGGCTGACTCAGCGGATCTTCGGTCCGGGTCGGTTCGGCGGAACCGACCGCTTCGGTCGCGGCACCCCGCAAGTCTGACGATCCCTGAGGCGCAGTCGCTGCGGACGGCATTGCGGCGTCAGGGGGTGCGAAACGCTGCCTGAGCGAGGACCACAGGAGGAACATCCCGGCCGTAAGGAATAGCCAGGCTAAAAATCGTTTATCCACTCGAAATACCTTTTGAAGGGGGCTGATGCGGCATCATGGTCGCCGACATCGTCCTCGCACAGACTATCTACTACCGTCCCGTCTTCAGCCTTTCCGCCAGGAAAGACCCCAATAATGGGACCGCCAATATTTTCTTCATTGTTTGGTCGACATCGTACTCGATGCGACGAAAAGTCACTCTCCGGCCTTCCACAATCGCGTAGCAGCTTCTCCAATCCCCGTCGCGAGGTTGTCCGACGCTGCCCACATTGATCATCGACTTGCCGTTCCCCAGTAGGAATCCGGCCGAGCATTCGTCTTCGGGGATGAAGGTGAAGTCTTCCGTGAAGACCCCGGGCACGTGGGTGTGCCCCATGAAGCAGACTTCCTGGATCATCGAAAACAACTTCTCCATTTTTCGTTGCTCATGAGCGTCCTCAGGAAAGACGTACTCATTGAGCGGGTTTCGGATGGAACCGTGCACAAAGCAGTGGCCACCTTCGACGTGCGTCCTGGGTAACCGCGCCAGGAATCCCATGCGACGTCGTATCTCTTCACTGCTGCCGGTCGTCTCCAATTGCTGGCGAGTCCAAAAGATCGCCTGCTCTGCCGTCCCCCCAAATCCCTCAGGATCCAGCAGAGCACCAAAGTCATGGTTCCCAAGAATGCAGACGTCCGCTTGCATGATGGCATCCAGGCAGACGCAGGGATCAGGACCGTAACCGACCACATCACCGAGGCAGTAGATTTGATCGCATCCCTGACGCTTGATGTCTTCCAGCACGGCGGTCCAGGCTTCCAGGTTGCCGTGAATGTCACTGACGATTGCCCGCTTCACCCTAACAACCTCTCCCGGGGTTCACTCCCTGAGCCGATCTCGCCCTGACTCAACCTGGGCCAACTCCGCTGTTGGAATCCATGCCCTCTCAGGGCCCACCTGGAAACCAAGGCGATCGATTTCTCGGATCCTTCAGCGGCCACTGCGCAGACGATCACCCAACATGTTGTCTAGTTCGTTGATCGCATAAATCTTGCGAATCGTCGTCTCTAGATCGTACGGCACCCTTCGAAAGGTGACCGTCATCTCCTTGCTGTCCAGAATCACGTAGCAGGCCCTCGAGTCCTCATCTCGCGGTTGACCAACACTTCCGACATTGACCATGACCTTCTCCCGGCCAAGACGGAAACTGGAGTCATCGAGATCGTCGGGTGGAATAAAGAGCGGGTCGGTGACAAAGACCCCCGGCATGTGCGTGTGCCCTTGAAATGCGTACTGCGGCACCCTCTGGAAGATCTCGTGCATCCTAGAGGCCACCAGCGAGGTCTCCGGAAAGACATACTCATTGGTGGGATCTCGCGCCGAACCGTGGACATAGAGGAACTGATCGACCTGCTTGAATTTCGGAAGTCCGTTCAGAAAGTCCCAGCGTCGATCGGCCATGCCGCCACGACCGCGCCCGAAATCATCGAGGCAATCGCGGGTCCAGTAGATGGCTCGCAACGCCACCGGATTGAATCCCTCAGGATCCCAAATCGCCGCTTGGTCATGGTTCCCGAGGATCGCGAACTTGCAACGCCGCATGACGATGTCTAGGCATTCGCATGGATTCGGCCCATAGCCGACGATATCCCCTAGGCAAACAATCTCATCCACCTCTTGCGCGGCAATATCATTCAGGACAGCCGATAAGGCTTCCAAATTGGCATGGATGTCGCTGATCAGGGCCTGGCGCACTGTGTCCGAAACTCCCCACTGGAATACTCAAAGGCTTCGCAATACTCTAGCCGAAGGCCTCTGACAAAATTGGTCCGCCGCCACAATCCCCGACCCTCCAACGTACTAAGTCATCTCAACTTTCCCAAGTGTCCTCAACGAGAGCATCGATGAGAAGTTGGGAGAAAGACTCCGGAAATCTCAGAGAATCGCTAAAAACCGACCTTACCTCACCTCTTGCCCAACCCGCCTTTTCCCCGTCCCGCTCGGCATCCAGACTCTGGACTCTATCTTCTTCCCGGCAGGCTCCAGACCCCTTATTCTAGAAAAAGTGCGAGCCAATAAGTTCCGTTTCCACCTAAAAAACGCTTCGAACACGAAATAAACCTGCCCGTGACCCGTTTTCAGCCCCCAGTTTGCCTGCTGATCGATACCGCTTCCCGCGAAGGTATTGTGGCGATTGGGCCAAGCTCCCATCAGGCAAAGCAGGAGCCTTTCGCCTCCAGTAAGCCGGCGACCCCGGAGGCGATTTCCCTCGGTCGCTTCGGATTCGAACAGGTGAATCATGCGCTAAGTCTCATGCCAATCGAGTCCGTCGCCTGGGAAGTCATCCCCACCGATCCAGGTATAAACCGCATGTTGGCTCCGACAATTCAGCACCTGCTGACGCGATTTTCCCTCCCAATCGACCAAGTCCTTCCCCTTGCAGTGGTCCAAGGACCAGGATCTTTCACAGGAATCCGCGTCGGAATCGCGACCGCCAAGACTTTGGCCTACGCTGCCTCACTGTCCTTGCTGGCGGTCGATGCTCTGGAAGCTCTAGCCATGGAAGGATGGTTGACGGCTGGACGGAAATCCCCGATGGAGATCGGTGTCCTGATGGATGCCTATCGAGGAGAGTTCTTCTGGGGCCGCTGGCAATGGGATCAGGAAGGTTGGCGGACGATCGAGCCAAGTCGACTGCTTCGTGCGATGGAGGGAACTCCTCGTAGCCAAGCCGGCATGCAGTCGATCTTGTGTGGTCCTGGAATCTCCGTGCTGGATCGGAGAAACCAACTACTTCCTTGGAACCAGAACGGATGGCTGACGCTGAACGACTCGATTCCCGCCGAGACATCGGCGCAGGCACGACTTCTCTTGGCCCACCTTCTCCACGAAAAAACCTCCACGACCGATCCGTTCTCGCTACTGCCAAAATACCTACGGGGCAGTGCCGCCGAGGAAAAAGCAGCTTCATCCACGGCGACTCTGCCACCAGGATCGACCGATGAGTGACCGCCCGAGCCAATTCGACTGGGTGGTGGTTGGTGGTGGTTCTGCAGGCTGTACGGTCGCTAGAGAACTGTTGATTCGGGAAGATCGTGCCAGAAAGATTCTGCTGATCGAAGCGGGTGGGGATGCCACCGACTCTCGTATCGCCGTCCCAGCCCGATCGATCGAATTGATCGGTTCCCCCCTGGACTGGAAGGACCGTACCGAAGCTTCCTCACAACTTGCCGGACGCCGTCTTTGGTGGCCCCGAGGCAAGGGGCTGGGCGGATCGTCCAGTATCAACACGATGATTCATATCGTCGGTTCTTCGAGAGACTGGGACGATTGGCCCAAGGAAGCACAGGATCGCTGGAATTATTCAAACTGCCATCGCATTTGGGAATCGTTGGTTGAATCCTATTACTCCCATGGAACTTCGCTGGACGAAAAAATCCGCTTTGCCTCCCCGGCGCGGCGTTTCGAAATCTCCAACTGGTTCCTGGAAGCATGCCAAGAGTTCGGTTGGCCCAACAACTGGATACCGGGTTGGGCTTCCGTAGGCTTTGGCACCTTCACCCGCTGGCAAGAGGGTTGTTTGAGGAAATCCCCATGGGACCTGCTTCGCGCCATCGACTCCGATCGCCTTTCGATCGCTACAGATTGCTTTGTCCAACGATTGGCACAAACGAACTCCCAGTCAACAGAACTGGAACTCGTCACTCCTCACGGAACTCAATCGATTCAGGCTCGTTTGGGAGTGGTGCTGGCGGCAGGAGCAATACAGACTCCTGCCCTGCTGCAACGAAGCGGGATCGGAGATAGAGAGTCGCTAGGGAACACGGGTATTCCCTGTCGCCACGATAACCCACATGTCGGCCAGCATCTGCAGGATCACCTGATCTTCCCGATCGCTCTCCAAACACCACCTCACGCCGTTGCCGACAAACCCAGCCTGCAAGATGCAGCCAGCCGTTGGACTGACCTGACGAAGTCGCCGCCTGACTGGCGACTGGCCAGCAACCTCGTCGAGGTAGGCGCCTTTGGATCGCTGACATCATCCGGAGGTCGGCCTGAGGATCCCCCGGAGTTCCAAATCCACCTCACCGCGACGAAGTACCTGGAGTACGCGGCTCGCGACAATCCATCCCATGGCGCCACATTGGGGATTACCCTGCTGAGACCTGATTCCCAGGGAAGCATCGAACCGGTGAGGCAGGAAGGAAATGTCGGATATCGAATCCACCCAAACTATCTCGAAGACCCCAACGACTGGGAACGATGGCTTCCATCCCTGCGCACAGGAATCGACCTAGCCTCCAGCGATTTCTGGAAACGCAAGGGGTGCCAGATGGAACGACCGGGGTGGCAGCAAGCCGATGACGAGCAGCTGAAATCGGCATTTCGCCGATTGGCGACCACCTTGTTCCACCCCGTTGGAACCTGCCGCATCGGAACCCCCGGCGAAGGGGTGGTCAGCACGGATTTGGCGCTACACGCCATGCCTAGCGTCTGGGTGGCAGATGCTTCCGTACTCCCGAAAATCCCTAGAGGAAATCCCCAGGGTTTGGTGCTGGTCATGGCCAAATGGCTGGGCCAGCATCTTTCGGAAAGATGATCCGATTCGGCAAGCGCGCCGCAGATTTCCGAATTCTTCTCACGAACTTAACAGATCGCGACATGCAGCCAGACGCAGCATGCGGAAAAATGATCCGGGACGTTAGATTTTCGACTTCGGGCGATCCCTGCCCTATCCCATTGCTTTCCAGGTGCCCCATGCTCATGTGTTCTTTTGGCCCCAAGGGCTACGCTCCCTGGCGGATGTTGGCAGTGGTTTTTCTCCTGGTGGTCCGCGTTTCCCAGTGCCAAGCCCAGGTGGAGGTCGATTCCCAACTCCCCGACTACCGATTCGATGCCACTGGGATTTCAGGGCAAATAAAAACGGTCGGCTCGGACACCATGAACAACCTGATGCTGCTCTGGACAGAACGGTTCAAGGAAGGTTATCGAAGTGTTCGAGCGGAAGTGGAGGGGGCGGGGTCGTCCAAGGCGATGCCGGCACTGCTGGAAGGGGCTGCAAGTTTTGGGCCGATGAGCCGTGAGTTGAAGGCAAGCGAAACCAACGAATTCGAGAAAAAGTTCGGCTACAAACCAGTTTTGCTTCCCACCAGCATCGACATGTTGGCCGTGTTCGTCCATCGCGACAACCCGATCGAATCGATGACGCTGGCTCAGGTCGATGCGATTTTCTCCAGCACTCGCAAAATGGGAGCCCCCCAGCCGATCAATCGCTGGGGTCAGCTGGGTTTAACCGGCCAGTACTCCAATGCACCGATCACGATGTTCAGCCGCAATGCAGCTTCTGGGACCTATGGTTTCTTCAAAGAAATGGTGATGGGCAACGGCGACTTCCGCGATGAAGTCAGCGAGCAACCGGGAAGCCCTGCCGTGATCCAGTCGGTGGGATCCAATCCCATGGCGATCGGCTACAGTGGAATCGGGTATAAAACGGAGGGAGTCAAGGCGATCGCACTTGCCCCTGATGCCAACCAACAGGCCATCGCGCCGACGGCAGAAAATGCCTACTCTGGTGATTATCCCCTCTCCCGCTATCTTTATTTGGTGGTCAATTACAAGCCCCAGTCGCAATTGGACCCCCTACGCCGGGAATTCCTCCGATTCCTCTACAGCAAACAGGGCCAACGCTTGGTGATCCAGGATGGCTACTACCCGGTGGATGCACAAACCGCTCGTGAAGCACTGCAAAGCGTCGGAATCGATCCGAAGTTTTGATGCAGTGCCCATGACTGGCGCGGTCGCTTTGGATCGAATCCTGACAAGAGCTCCAGGCCGATCCCATCGGACCGAATGCCGGTCCGCATTCCTCACACCCGCCGCGATGCTGCCACCATGAAGCGAAGCCAATCGACTCCCTGGGGAGTCAAGCTGCTGGATTCTTTGGCATCGAGGGTGATCCCCATCGGTGGCATCGGCACGATCCTATCGATTTTCCTGGTGGTGTTCGTGCTGCTGGCCAACGTGCTACCGCTGTTTCGGCCTTCGAAAATCGAAGCTGCCAGGACTCTATCGCTTCCCTCCGGCTACGAACAGGAGTCGGTGGCGGTTGGCTGTCATGATTCCAATTGGATGGCATGGGTGATTCGCAGCGATGGAACCATTGCTGTGTTTGACACCGCTGCATCTCGTCTAATCAAGGAGATACCACCGCCGGCCGACTGGCCAGCCACGACCCGGATTGCCACCACCGCCAATTCTCCTGACCACCGCTCCTGGCTTGTCGGATGCACGGATGGAACTTTACGGTTCCTCGATCTTTCGCTGGAGGAAGGTTTTCTTGCCCAGAGCGATCCTCGGACCGAGGGCACCCAACCAACGGCCACCCAGGATGATCGCCTAGTCGTTTCCACGGGAGAGGGACTGCGCCGCTACCTGACAGTTCCTACGGCGCGATGGAGCCCTCCGCTAAGCGTTGGGGATCAGCCGATCAGGCAGGTCGATTTGCATGGTAGCCAAGCGGCAGGAGCTGGCTCCCAGGATCGCGCTAGGCAGTGGGGAGTGGTCTGCGGGAACCGTCTAACCGTCGGCATTAGCTCCACCAAGGTCAATCGACTGACGAAAAAAACCACCGAGCAGGTGGCGATGATGCACCAGGACCTGGGAGACAGGATGGCTGGTGAGCCGATCGCAGTCATGATGCATGCCAGCGGCAACCGCGTGTTGGTCGCATCCTCCATGGGGGAGGTGATTTCCTACCGCTGGGACGCGATCTCCGGAAACGACAAGAAGGAGCTATTGCCAGAGTACCAGTTGCAGCTGTCCGATTATGGCGTCCGCGCGGCTACCGTCGCCGCACCGCTCCTAGGTCGCGAGACTTTTTTGATAGGTGACGCCAACGGCGCGATCGTCGGCGTCTTTGAGGTACGTGAAACGGCCGAGCAACATCAGGGCGGTGCCAATCGGTTGGCGGCAGTTCAGCGGATGGAGGCGGGAACGGCTCCCGTCCGAACCTTGGCCTGTTCACCGACCGACCGAGTTCTAGCGAGCTGGACTGACGCCGGTGAGGGGCAACTCTCCTTTGCCTCGACCTCGCGTCAACTGGCGCGTTTCCGCGATTCCAGCGTTCCATGGAAGCATTGCAATTTTTCTCCCAAGGGCGACGCCATCTGGATGGTGGGAGCCAACCTGTTGACTCAGCGCCCCATTGCTCTTGCCCACCCTGAAGCATCATGGCAATCGTATTTTCGGCCCGTCTGGTACGAAGGTTACCCCCAACCAAGATACATGTGGCAAAGCTCCTCTGGATCGGTCGCCGCCGAGAACAAGCTAAGCTTGATTCCATTGATCTTTGGAACGCTCAAGGCAACCTTCTACACGCTGTTGGTCGGTGTACCGCTGGCCCTGATGGCAGCGGTATTCTCCAGCGAGTTCATGGACCGGAGATGGCGGCGAAGGGTCAAACCGGCAATCGAGCTGATGGCAAGCGTCCCCAGTGTGGTGCTGGGCTATGTGGCTGCCATGGTCTTCGCCCCCTGGCTTCGCGAACACCTAGCTTGGATGCTGGCCATTCTCCTTCTGATTCCATTCAATTACTTGCTTGGCGCTCATCTCTGGGGCTTGGTCCAACGCGATATCGCACTGCGTTCGACAGGGTATCGCGTGGTGGCCGTTCTGTTGCTATTGCCCCTATCCGTCTGGCAGGCGGGATGGCTGGGCCATTGGATCGAAGAGCGTTGGTTCGACGGAAATTTGCTCCGCTGGATCACCGAAGGACAATCCACTTCGCAGATCGGATGGCAATTGATCTCCCTGCCAATGGCCGTCGTGCTAGTCGGCCTCGGGAGCGGTCGCATGGAAAGCCTCCTAGGCGAAGGAAATTACTGGAATACCGCATTTGGCAGACTAACTCGTTTCTTTGTGGTGGCCCTGCTTGTCTGGCTGGTGGCCGGATCGATCGGGTGGACATTGCAACGTGGACTGGGACCGATCCAGCCACTGGTTTTTTCGGGAGGGTATCAGGAGAGGAATGCCATCCTGGTGGCGAGCCTGCTCAGCTTTGCCATCGTACCATTGATATACACGCTGGCCGACGACGCCCTCCAGGCGGTCCCACAGCAACTTCGCAGCGCCTCTTTGGGTTGCGGTGCCACCACGTGGCAGACCGCATGGTATGTGGTGCTACCAACGGCGATGAGCGGAATTTTCAGTGCCGTGATGGTTGGCTTTGGACGCGCGGTGGGGGAGACGATGGTGGTGCTCATGGCGGCTGGCAACACGCCGCTGATGGACATAAGCCCGTTCAATGGGTATCGAACCCTGTCGGCAACTCTGGCAACCGAACTTCCTGAAGCCGCGCGAGGCACCACCCACTTTCGAACGCTCTTTCTCGCCGCTTTGCTCCTGTTTGTCATAACGCTTCTGGCCAACTCGATCGCCGAATGGGTCCGTATCCGTTACCGCAAACGCTTTGTTCAGCTTTGACCGAGTGGAGTTTATGCCGCCCCGGAACTACGCGAATCCCAAAAGCATGACCGCGACCACCGCGCGAACGCCCAGACCTCGTCCAGGACTGAAGGCCGAAGGGGAGGTATGGATTTGGCTGACCGGCGGCACCCTGGCTCTTTGCGTCGCCATGATTGTCGGTCTGCTGGCACTATTGGCTTGGCAAGGACTTCGCAATTTCTGGCCTAAACCGCTCTTGATGGTTCCCTCCAAGTCCGGAGAACTGGTTCTTGGAAAGCTTCAGGGCGAGGAACGTTCGAAAGGCGGCTCACCTCTCCCGATCGGTAAGGAAAGCGGAGCGGCGATAGCGACCGAATCGGACCTTTCAAGAGGTCGACGGCTCTATCTGCGCACCGGGAACTTTGAATGGACCAATCGGCACTTCACCTACGTGAGCGATGTCGATAGCAATTTGAACGACGCTTGGCAGCCGATAGATGCCTGGGCGCTGGAACGACGGAAAATGGGACGACTGTTTGCCTTCCCAACGCGCATGATCTGGCATGCGCCCCGTTTCCCTGACGAGATGGCCGAGCAAATTGCGCAGTGCCTGGAAGCGGTGAAGTCCGTCGAGGCAGAATCGGAAACGGCCGCCTCCTCGACGCTGCGACAGATTCTGGAAGATCATCAACAGAAATCGTTGCGAGACGGTCTGGTCCAATGGATCGACCATCGCCGCAAAGAAGGCTACCTGATCTGCCAGCAGCAAGCCGATGGCTCTTTGATCCCCTCGGCTGATGATGCGATCGCCTTCGATAACGCCCCTACACATCTTGTCGCTTGCCTTGATGCTGGCGAAGGTTTCAACCTCCGTTTCGAATCCTGGTTGCAACGCTCCCAGCGTTACGTCGCCGAAGGAGAACGTATTCAAAAAGCGATCAGCCGCATCGACTCCCACATCGAGAAGGCGCGATTGAAGCTGCGGCAGTACGAGATCGACAATCAAGCAAACCTACTGCCTAGGCTGTCGGAGTTGGAACAAGCGGCTGCCGCGTTCGCTTCCAGACAACAGAAGATGGATCATGCTGCGATGCTCCTGAAGCAGCTTGCGATGGAACCATCGATGGCAGAACGGATTTCCCCAGTGCTCAACGAGGGCCTTGAGTGGCTAGAGTCTGCAAGAACAGCAGAGCAAGGAAGATGGAAGGAATTGCAGACGCAATTCTGGGCCAAAACTCCCGATGCAGATACCGACGACAGGTCGGCGGTGGAAGTCTACATGGAGCAGCTGGTGAGCGGGCGAATCGAGTCGGCCGCGATCCAGGATACGCTCGAGGTTGCGATGTCCGCACAAGCCGAACAGATAGTGACCTGGTCGATCCCTCAGCAACTCAAGAGCCTGCCAGAATTAGATGCATCTCCCGATCGATGGCTGGAATCAGATCAGGCAAAGAGTTGGTTGAGCCAGGAGATTCCCGGTGCGGATGCTGTCAGTTGGCGATGGGAGGGAATTCCGTTTGGCGATCAAGGTACTTGGTGGACAGGAAAACAGCCTGGAATCGGGACTCGCTATCTCTGGTATAGCGGACCGACCGATTCGAAGGGGTCAACGGCATCCCTGTTGCCCGTGCATGATGTGCCGATGGCCGAAATCGTGCGTGGCTTTCGCCCGAACGCATTGACGACAGCTGGGAAGTGGAAAGTCTATGGCAATCGCTGGTGGGAACTGGTCTCCAGCAACCCACGCGAGGCCAACAGCGAAGGAGGTCTGTTTCCCGCGATCTGGGGAACGATCGTCATGACCATGATCATGACGCTGGTAGGGGTTCCCTTTGGAGTCATGGCGGCGCTGTACCTGCGTGAGTACGCCAAGTCGGGGTGGATGGTCAGCCTGATCCGAATCTGCATCAATAATCTGGCCGGGGTGCCCAGTATCGTCTACGGCGTCTTCGGGCTAGCGTTCTTCTGCTACACCGTTGGAGCCTGGATCGATGGTGGATCGGAGCGGATCGGCATCGAGCCTTGGCCCACGATGCGCTGGTTTGCTGGTCTTGTGCTTCTAGCTGTTTCAGGAATGGCCGCATTCTGGCTGCAGCTTTCGGCGAGCGAAAAACAGGGCACTTCTCATCGCATGCTGCGGATCGCAACGAACCTGATTTGGCTGGGCTGTGCAGCAGGCGTCCTCTTACTGATCGTCAAAAACCCCTATTTTCATGGACTTTATCAGGCATCGCTGCCCAACCCCACCTTCGGTAAAGGAGGGTTGCTATGGGCATCGCTTACCCTCGCGCTGCTAACACTTCCGGTGGTAATCGTGGCGACAGAAGAAGCGATTGCCGCAGTTCCTAACAGCCTTCGCGAAGGGGCTTTTGCTTGCGGTGCCAGCCGCTGGCAGACAATTCGCACTATTGTGCTGCCCTTGGCGCGACCTGGAATCCTCACCGGAATGATCCTCGCGATGGCACGGGGGGCCGGTGAAGTCGCTCCACTCATGCTGGTCGGGGCTCTTCCGTCTGCAGTCGACCTGCCGCTGGATGGCGAAGCTCCCTTCCTTCACGGATCCCGCAGTTTCATGCACCTGGGATTTCAGATCTATACCCTCGGTTTTCAAAGTCAAAATAGCGAGGCGACCAAGCCGATGGTGTTTACCGCTACCCTGGTGCTTCTGATGATCGTCCTGCTGCTCAATCTGACCGCCATCGTTCTAAGAAACCGACTGCGACAGAAACAGAACAGCGGAGTCTTCTGATGGCTGCCGATCTGCCACTTGGAATCACCGCCAGCAACTTGGGAAGAGAGGGATCGATGGATCGACTCAAGGCAATCGTCGAGGGAAAGCAGGTCGATGCAGTCGTCCACCAGGAAGTCCTGGGACTCGATTCCGTTCTTCGGATCGAACGGTTCAGCCTGTGGTATGGTCGCAAGCAGGCGCTGTTTGAAATCGATATGCCCATCGCCAAAGGCAAAGTCACCGCTTTGATCGGACCGAGCGGTTGCGGAAAATCCACTCTACTGCGTAGCGTCAATCGGATGAATGACTTGATCGAGGGGATTCGAATCGAAGGCGACATGAAGCTGGCCGGGAAGTCGATCTTCGGCAAGGGAGTCGATGTGATCTCCTTGCGGAAGCGGATGGGGATGGTATTTCAAAAACCCAATCCATTTCCGATGAGCATCTTCGAAAATGTCATCTATCCACTCCGCATCGATGGCGTGCGGAATCGAGCGACGCTGGCGGAGGTCTGCGAGAAAAGCCTCCGGGGTGCGGCACTCTGGGAGGAAGTCAAAGACCGGCTGAACGAAAGCGGACTGAGCCTTTCCGGGGGCCAGCAGCAAAGACTGTGCATCGCCCGCGCGATCGCCAGCGACCCCGAGGTCCTGCTTCTAGACGAACCTTGCAGTGCCCTGGACCCTCTGGCAACCGGAAAAATCGAAGACTTGATTCAGGAACTGAAAGGGAATTACTCCATCCTGATGGTCACCCACAACATGCAGCAGGCGTCTCGATCCAGCGACCTGACCGCGTTCATGTACCTGGGGCATTTAGTGGAACTGGGACCAACCGCACGCGTGTTCACCAAGCCGATATTGGCGGAAACGGAAGCCTACATCACCGGTCGCTTTGGATGACCCCCGCCGGACCCCAAATCGTCCTCATCCGATCTTTGGACGACTGCTTCTTTCGAAAAAATCCGGAAGATCTCGACCCTCTACTTGCCAACGCATATAAGCTATGGCATGATTCGAAAAATCATCGCTCGATAAGCCAACGCATGGGCCGACATTCGTTTGATGATCCATCCTCTCCAAAAGCATCTCTGTTTTTCCGGCAAGAGAAACTCTGCGGATTTGGTGAGGATTTTCTATGAGATCTGTTCGTATTTTTCTACCGACGGCGTGGTGTCTGCGCGCTGTTCTTGTTGTTTTTGGGGCTCTTTGTGCCCCAGAAATGTCGCAGCTTACTTTCGCTCAGGATGCTGCGATCGCTGAGAGTGGTGCACCTCCGGTGACCATCGAGGCGTTGGAGGCTCGGCTCAAGGGCCTTGAGGCCTATCTAGGTAATGTCGCTCCGGTCGAAAATACTCCGTCTGCAGGAGTCCCCGGTCCTGGCCACAACGCCTGGTTGATGACCAGTGCTGCGCTGGTGCTGTTCATGACACTTCCAGGCTTGGCACTCTTTTACGGCGGCTTGGTGCGTAAGAAAAATGTTCTGTCGGTCATCGCTCAATGCTTCGGCTGCGCCGGGCTGGTGACGATTCTCTGGGTTACTTTCGGTTACACGTTGGTTTTTGGAGAAGGTGGATCCCCATTCTTGGGCAGCACCAAGCACCTGATGCTTCAAGGAGTCGGCGCTGCTCCTGATACCAATTACTGTGCATGGGTTTCCGAAAATGTCTTCGCGATGTTCCAGATGATGTTCGCGATCATCACCCCCGCACTGATCGTTGGTGCCATCGCCGAACGGATGAAGTATTCGGCTTTGATGCTTTTCATCTTAGCTTGGATGATCATCGTCTACATACCCCTGGCCCACATGGTGTGGGGGGTCGACGGTTGGATGAACGGCGTTTGGAATGGGAAAGCTGCGATCAAGTCGATTGACTTTGCCGGTGGCACGGTGGTCCACATGAGCTCCGGCTGGAGCGCCTTGGTGCTGTGCCTGCTCCTGGGCCCTCGGAAAGGCTTTGGAAAAACTCCCATGCCTCCACACA